>Ga0207757_100039_pt1 | contig 117013 bp, 109 predicted proteins | sample A23P3SouthBayCA_2_FD_187752 | JGI IMG/M metagenome (GOLD analysis project Ga0207757, IMG submission 187752) | Aerobic enrichment media microbial communities from Eden Landing Ponds, California, USA - A23 P3 (2) (SPAdes) | ecosystem: Environmental > Aquatic > Marine > Unclassified | place... | reverse complement strand
TCGGTCCCACTCCCAGTGTGCAGTGTCACTGTCTCACCGGCACCCAGCGTGTAGCCATCCGGGAACGTGTATGTCTTTCCGACATCGTCTTTGACTGTCCATCCCGAGAGGTCCAGTGGCTCCTCACCAGTATTTTCGAACACGACGTACTCGTCGTTGAGGTTCTCACGGTCGTCGCCCTCGGCGTCAGCGTTGATGGCTGCAATCTGGAGCGAGTCGGCAGTACCCGTCGTCCCCCCGTCAGTCGCGACAGCCTCAGTCTGTGTAGTGACTGGGGTGGCACCGAGTCGGTCCCGCTCAACCACACTACCACTGGTTCCCGGCTCGACAGGCTCGCCGTCACGGATCGCAAGCGGGTCCGTCGGCCCAGCCTGTTGTGTCCGAACCGAAACGCCTGCCCCGTCGCTGACGAGGACGATATCGCCATGGGTTGCCGTCCAGTATGCGGGTATCGACCGGTCATGCAGGCGTTGCAGGACCTCGTCTGTGGGGTGGCCGTACTGGGAGTCGTAGGCACTGGAGATGATGACTGCCTCTGGCTGGACTGTATCGAGCAGCTCGCCGCTGTTAGAACTCGATGAGCCGTGATGGCCGGCCTTCAGAACAGTCGCCTGCAGCTGGTCGCCATATTCGTCGACGAGATACGCCTCTTGGTCGTCTTCGGCATCACCGGTCAGGAGGAAACTCGTCTCACCGTGCGTGAGCTTGAGAACGATACTGTTCTCGTTGCGTCCGTCGTTCTCGAGGTACGGCTCCGGTGGCCCGAGTACCTGCGTGTCGACCCCTTCGAACTGTATCGAATCACCCTCTCGTGTTTCATACAGCGTCACGTCGTGGTCTTCGACAGCATCGAGATATCGCTCGTAGGTCTGCGTACTTGCAGTGATTCCCGGATCGTAGATTGCGCCGATGCCATCCGCTTCGGCCTCGTAGTACTCGATGATCGCCGCGTTCCCACCGATATGGTCAGCGTCGTTATGCGAGACAACAAGGTGGTCGATCCGGTCGATATCGTGTCGCTGGAGATACTGCAGTACGTACTCGCCATCGTCGGTGAAGTGACCCGTGTCGATCAACATCGTCTCACCGGTTGGCCCGACGACGAGCGTACTCACTGACTGGCCAACGTTGATATAGTGGACCTCGACTGTGCCGTTCGCTGCGGTCGTGGTCTCGGCTGCCGTCGCCGTCGGCGTTGGTTCAGGTGTGGAGACATCTGCGGGTGCGGACCCGCTACAGCCAGCTAGGAGAAGGATAGCTGCGAAAAGGAGGATCGTTAGACCGCGGCACTTGGACATGATACGGCCTCGTATGAGGGCGAGCGTCATAGCCTCCGTGGCCAAGGGTGCCAGTCGACCTGTCATCTATATTCTAAACACACCGATCCGGTCGATTGCTCAACAGGTAGCCGCCTGATCTGGTGGCCGGTCTTCAATCCTTCCGGGTGGAGGTCGATCCGGAGTGTGCGTACCACTGTGACGCATTAGCAGCACAGTTTCCCACTGCCGAAGAGATCGGTTTTGTGGCAGGTAAGTGTATTTCCTTCAATGAGACGGACGGCGTCGATCCAGTTGTCGTCTCCCTCCACAGCGATGTGGTGACGGAACCAGGGACGGATATGGAGATTATCGCGTCAGCAGACCACGCTCGCGTGTTCGGGATTCGTCACAGGAGTGCACCGTTGTGGACAGTGCAGTTCCATCCGGAGATCATAGTTGCACACCGTGCCAACCTCATCATCGACTTCGGTTGGGAATCAGAGCAGTTCTCGTTCGAGGACGTCACCGCAGGACAAGTCTTTGAGAATGTTGTGAGGGTCGCCGCCGAGGCAACAACGTAATTGCCACCAATCGCAGTGCGATCGCTCAATTCGCAACTCTTCTTAACGGGCTGACCGTCTCTGTTGAAATCCTCCAGCGTTGATATTAGGGAGAGCCACTCTTCCCACCGTATTTCACGGATCCCATGCAACGTTAGCTTCTAAACAAACCGCCAGACGGCAAAAGGGTTTCAACAAAGTCGGCTGACCAGGCCGTTTTAGCTGAACGTGTTGTAGCTACAGGCAGTAGACACAGCACGGACACGTACCACCAAAATTAGGCGTCAGGATAGTGATCCATCCAGGATCGGACTCGTTCAAGCGCTGCGGCGACACTCAGTATATCAGCTTCAGCAAACCGCTTCCCGACGATCTGTAGTCCGACGGGGAGGCCATCATCGGTGAGGCCAGCAGGGACTGACGCCACAGGATGCCCAGTGAGGTTGAACACCCACGTCAGCATCGCATCGGTTGGGACTCCCCTCACTGACTGGCCGTCGATCTCCGTCGGGTAGCCGTCGGCAAGGTGTTTGCTGTACGGTGGGACGGTGAGGGTTGGTGTCACAAGAACATCATGGCCTGCGAGGGCGTCTTCGATGCCGTCGTATGCGGCAGTCCGGGGGACGTTCTGTAGTCGCTCAGCAGTCGCGTCGGTCCCCGCTCCCAGTTCGATAGTTGCACGGACTGTTTCCTCAACGTCCGCCGTCTCGAAGTCAATGTCGTACTTTGCTGCGACTTGCTGGCCGAATGCACCGAAAAAGACGCCAACTTGCTGGACATACGCCATCGACAGTTCCTCGTAGGGCGGGAGCGACACGTCCACGGAATCAACGGTTGCGCCAGCAGCCGCGAGGTCAGCAACGGCGGCGTCAACGATTTCACGCACTGCTGGTGCGATTGGTTGGAGATTCAGATCTGGACTGTACGCCACCGAGAGGTCGTCCGTCGCACGGTCAATCGCTCCCACGTAGTCCATATCGGGGCAGGGTACGCTGAATGGGTCTCGATCATCCTGTCCCACGAGAACGTCGAGGAAGACGGCGATATCCTCGGCAGTCCGGGCCATTGGACCGCCGACAAAAAACGGAGTATGGGTACTAAATCCGTCACTCGAAACCCGCTCAGGAACAAGTCCGAACGTCGGTTTCAGGCCGATGACGTTACAGCAGGAGGCCGGCACTCGAAGCGAACCGCCAACATCCGACCCGGTCGCAAGTTGCACTGTTCCTGTCGCAAGCGCAGCTGCCGATCCGCCGGAGGATCCTCCGGCGGACCGGTTGTGGTCGAACGGTGTGGGTGTTGCTCCGACGAGGCGGTTCTCCGTCTTGATGGTATGGCCCAGTGCTGGTGTATTGGTGGTGCCGACGATGACTGCTCCAGCAGCCTCCAACCGTTCGACCATGATAGAGTCCTCATCAGCAATGTTGTCCGCAAGCGGTGCAAGTCCCATCGTATTTCGAACGCCAGCTTTCCGACACCGAAGATCCTTGATAGCAACCGGGACGCCGTGAAGCGGGCCGAGACCCTCGTCACGACTGGCTGCCTGGTCGGCCTGACGAGCGCGCTCACGAGCCGAGTCCTCGATGACCGTAATGAATGCGTTTAATTCTGCGGTTGCCTCGATGCATTCCAGCGCTGTCTCGATAAGTTCCAAAGAGGACAGCGTTCCGTGGCGAACCGCTTCTGCGAGTTCGTGGGCCGACTGTCCTCTGGAATCGAACACACCTCCTCGATATCACGTATTGGAAAATAAAGGCTCGGTCAGTGCCCGCCAGCATAGCCGGGAGGGTACGCGGTGGTTCTGGCAATATTGTCCGAGCGATATGCAGGATTAATGCGTAGCCTGGTCAGTCTACATTGCCTGAAATTAATACTTTGTGAGGAGTTGCATGACGCCCTGAGCGTAGAGGAAAGGGTTTGAGAGGGCTCTCGTCGTAGAGGATGCATGGACAAAGATCAGTTGCTGGAACTCGCGCTATACTATATTGCAATGTTGCTTCTGGTGTTTTTCATCCTCGAAGTCTCTCAAGCAGTTGTGGGTGAGATTTCGTTCTGGCTCGAATTGGTGATTATCTTTGTCGTTGTCTTTGCGTATCGATATATTGCGGCGTGGCTTGGTGTCGCCCCCAGTGGTTGGGAGTAGTGGGAGCGATGGGCTAGTGAGCCTTTGTTTTACCTCAACCTCGCCACCGGAAGCATGATCACTGCGATGGGGGGTATGATCGCCTGTATGGTGACCGGTAAGGCCGAGCCAGACTACGTTCGTGCCGAAGAGTACTCGGGCGGTGACGAGCCGGTCAGCCACGGTGTCGAGACGAAGATGGACCTCCCGCAGTATCCGATCGCGAAACCCGACCCACAGCGCATTGCTGTCCTCGGGTATCTCGTTACGGAAGAAGACAATCTTCGTGAGGGGATCAGCTACTCTGTTCGCAAGAAGGACCTTACCGAATTCGGTGAACAGGAGGAGCTACCGGTTACTGCCCACTATGACGGTAATTCCTACAACGGCCAACATCGCTGGCTTGAAAATCTCTTGGAGCAAGATTAACATTTGTTCTGACCGAGTAGTTCAGATTTGGTCTTGTCCAGCCAAGAAACGGTGGTGTATATGCGCCCCGTATCTTGCACACAAGTCAGGCAATCATCCGGTTTTGAAATAACCACCAGTGGTCGATCCTTCTTTCAATGATTCCTGATTCGTTCACTTCAGCCTGAGGCAAACGAAGCGGTCCTCCTGTCCAATCTCTGTATTCAGGTCGGCCATCAAACTATCACCGAGTAAGCCTCAGCCACGTCAAATAAGCGGAAGTCAGACGAGTGAGCGATAGGAATTCCCGTGACCCTTCCCTTCGTCGTCGATGAGTTCGTACTGTTTAAGCCTCCGTGTATAGCGCCATCACGTCGGCCGTGCCTTCGGGGAGTCGATCGGTCCTCGTAGCTATAGTAGCCGTTAGAACTTTCAGCCCGTAATATGTTGAGTGGTCTAATGGATCATCTTGACGAAATCTCCGTCAAGGAACTTCAAGACGCTCTCGAAAACGTGGACGGAAACAAGCCGACACAACGGTTGTTAGCGGCAATCGCGTACAAAAATGGTGTCACGCAGACCGAACTTGCTGCGTGGCACGACACCGGTCGAAGAACGATCTATAGCTGGCTAAAGCGACTCGACATTGACGAGTCGCTTGAGCAGGCTGTAACTGATGATAAGCGAACTGGCAGAAAGCGAAAATTATCAGATTCAGAGCAGCAAGATTTTCAAGAGACTGTTCACGAACCGCCGGAAAAAGCTGGGATCGACGCGCCGGCGTGGACGCCAGCGCTTGCCCAAGACTATCTCGAAGAAACGTACGGTGTCACGTATTCAATCCCGAGTTGTCGGCGGTTGCTGAAAGAAGCGGGATTGAGCTATCAAAACCGCGCCGTTCAGCCGCCGAAGCCGACGAAGATGAGCAAGAGGAGTTCCACGACACTCTCAAAAAAAGCGGTGGGAGATGGACGCCACCGTAGTCTGTATCGATCAAACCAAGAAATCCGTGCAAGTCGAGCCGCGTGCCGCGTGGTTTCCACGCGGCACACGACCCTCCGTCGAACTGTCTGGCCAACGCGACTGGACGTGTCTGCTGGGCGCGATCACCGAGGACGGTGATCGCTTTTTCTCTCGATTCGAAGAGTACGTCACTGCCGACCACGCAAAACATTTCATTTTAGCATTATGCAAAGAATTCAAAGATGACTTGATTGTCGTTCTAGATGGGGCACCGTATTTCCAGGCGTCGGCCGTCACGGACCTAGCGGCCCGTGACGACCTCGCCTTCGTGACGTTACCATCGTATTCGCCGGAACTCAATCCTGTTGAAGAGTGCTGGCGACAACTCCAAGACGCTCTTAGCAACCGATTCGTTGACTCGCTCGATGAACTAACCTCGGCGATTGACATCGCTCTCGACCAGCTATCTCTTCCAAAAGTGAGTGATTACTTCTAACGATTACTATACATAACTGGCCCCGTGGTTGCTGAAGTCGTATTTTGATTTATGTAGGAAGACAAACCTACGTAAACCGTATGAGGGTCAAGGAAGGGTACTCAGTACTGGTGACAATTGAGGATGTCTCCAATGATGGAATTCAAATCACCTCCCAATACGCACAATTGCCATTTTATAAAGTGTCTGTGGTCAATGTCGCGAATCCTGACCTACTACCAGTGGGCGAGCAAGTCCCGGTAAAAATCGTTGATGACAACTCATTTTCGCCAAAGGTACGCCTTCTCGGCCATAGTCATGACAACAGTGACGCTGCGGACGTTCCGCTACCTGGTGATACCGTCCGCGCAGAGTTTTCGTTCGTTAGAGGAGATGGCAAATTAGTAGCAAAAAAGACACATAATTTACATAGGCTTCACACGAAGAATGGAATTCCCGGTGCCGAGCTAGAGGTGGAAATACACATCGTAAAGCCGGCATTGTTTGCGAGTGGTGAGCAAGAGGCTATCGGTCAAACCACTGAACTGGTTGAATGGCCGACTCCAGAAACTCAAGTGACAGTTGTTCATAACCCCAACCAGTCAAACAAAAACGGGAATCTTGATTTGACGCCGAAATTTAGTGTTCCTGACAAGTTTCCTGTTCGGTATCAACTGTCCTCATTTGAGCCGGGCCAACAGCGGTATGGACTCTCCCAGTTTTCCATTGTGGATGCGGGCTATCTGCCCTGCGATGGAAAAACCCTTACAGCACAACTTACTGAAGGCTCATCGACAGCCACCGTCCACGGTGATAGCAACGAGTATGTAGTGTCAGCCGAACTCGCCAATATCATTGAATCACGCCCTGGATCAGTATGCGAGTCGTTTGAGGTAGAGTTACTGGAGCCAGCACCCTGTGACGGATCGGCGACGATAGAAATTGTTGAATCAGTGCCTGGTGGGACACCACGAGCACAATTAGAGGAGTTGCAGTCAATATCTGAAGAAAACCTCACAGTGGGCGACATTGTCCAGGCAGAAACTAAGCCAGGTAGTAACGTCGTTGAGACCCATCAAACTGGCCAACCAGTCACCGTGGATGACAGTTTCGCTGTCGCGACACCTGTTGAGGTTCGCATCACGCATATCGACACCGGAGAAATGAAAGGTGAACTCGTCAACATTAGCCAACTTCCGCGTCCCGGCAACAATGTCACGGTTACTTATACCGACCGGACACCGGAGGTGTCAGTCGGCGATTATACGATAGAACTCGAATCGCCACCTGTGTTCGCTGAACGAGCTCGAGTCGAGCTTGTCGATGAATTAAACCAGTCGGACAAAACTATTCCCGGCAAGCATCAGGAGTATCTATCTCATCCGGATGTCGGCGACGAGCTTGAAGCAAGATATGACCATGAGACAGGGATGGTCCATGATAAGGAGAGTTCACTCACACTCCCTTTGGCTGAGCAACTTCCACAGGATGGAACGGTAACGATCGAGGTTGCGGTAATTGATGGAAACCCGGCTGCCAAGGTGGTTGATAACGGGTCTGTTCCTGTCGAAGGACAGACGATTCCGGCCCAAACAACGCTTGGCAAAGCTACAGCCGTAACACCTGATGGACACGCAGTCAAGCTGGAGTCGCAAGCAAAAATGACCGCTCAAGCACAGGTAACTGTTACTAACCTCAGGGAAGATGCCATCTATGGCACGGTTGCCGAGTACACCCCCTCCTATCTTAGTGAGGGAGAACGGATCCGAAAGTATTTCAAAAATAACACTCAGGTCGATAACTACACTCGGAAGAGTTCACCATTTGAGTTGAGACTCGAGGAACCGGCTCCGAAATCCCATATCTTCGAGATCGAAATCACCAGTATTGGAACAACCGTCCACGGGAGCATTGTCGGGGAGCGAGATAGCTTGGATATTGATGTCGACGATACGGGTGGCGTGTCGGTTAAACGCGGAAAGTCCTCTGCTACATTCTGAATCCTAGCCGTCGTCCGGTTGTCATCCTATTCGTCAAACGGGAAATCAAAATCAACCTGCTCTGAATCGTCGATATCTAGAAACTCAGCGAGGTTCGTCTGTAGAATCCGTTGATGTTCATAGAGTGTCCGTTTCGTGGACGCGCTGTGTCCGGCTAGCTTAATCTTATCGAGCATCCGTGAGATGTGTTCTAGTTTCTGTTTGGACCGTGTATACGGTTCCTCTCTGAATGCCTGCTCCTCGTGAGACAGGAGCCTAATCTCACCATCTGGATTTCCAGGGTCGATAGGAGGGTCACGAGCAGTGGTTGCAGACCCGTCTCCGAAATTCAAATACGGGGAATACGTGTGTACCAGCGCCTCTTCAGCAGTATCTCGGTCAGATGTTTCCCACCACTCAAGACGGCTGAGATCCCAAATATCAAGGCGCCCGTAGCTCACGACACTCGAATCCTGTCGGACTAAATGCTGGCGTAAGCGACCCCGAAGGTCGCCACTCTGTCCCACATACACTGGGGTATCATCAAGGTCATAAAAACAATACACTCCAGGAGTTTCTGTCGGTACGTCACGTAACCTCTCACCGAGCATACTGGTACTTCACAAGTGCAACAGGAAAAGTACCCGTAGTGGAGTCCGTTGAGATGCCTGCTTGCTGAGGATGTGTTTAAGCACCAGCAGCAAGCAGCCGATGACCGAAATGAATCCCAGCTTCCTCAGCTCCACCGGAACTTCCTCATCCCCAGTCTAAATCTTCCGTTCAGTCACAGGGGATTATTTGTCCCTGTATCGGTATGGACGCATCATGACTGATGGATTAGAACCAACCGAGACGACAGATGACGCGATCACTGTCATCGTATTGGGGGAACCAAACCGGCGAGAACGGATTGCGTGCACATCGTTCAAAGAAGCCGTTAGTCTGGTCAAAGAGAGAAATGATCCTGAGACAACTGTAAAAATAGAAAACCGCAATGGGGAGATTTTATTCACGTCTCTTGAGATGAATATTGAGGATTGGGAGAACGAATGGGAGCGTGCGAAGCGACGACTTTCCGTCGATGTCGAGGACTACGAGTGCCCGTACGATAGTGTTGGGTGTGTGGCTGACGATTTGTGTGTGCAGTGTAAGATGGATAAAGTTCAGGACTCATACTAACCAGCTGTTGTTCCACTAGCTGCTGTATTAGTGAATGGAAACTGGTCTGTCTCAACCGAGAAGCCGAAGACGGACTTACGAGTCACTCTTGTCTTCTCTGAATCACTTATACACATATGTTACTCCTGTCTGACATTACCATCCATAGTGGCTTGGGGTTATCATCGTCCCATCTGATTACATCCTATTTACATATAGAATGAAGGGCTGACCGTAATTCATAATGCGTTCGGAAGATGAACGGGTGAAGAGAATGGGCAAAGATCATCTCTCGGAAATTGATTCTATCCTTGCTGATAGCCTTCCCGACATTGAGCAAGATGCTGATGTTGCGATCGGTAAGGATGAGCGAGAAAAAATAATTCAAATCCTCCAACACGCTGCCGACCAGCTCGGAAAATCGCCCACGATTCAGGAGTACAATTCATTGAATCTTGATACTTCTTCTGATACAATCAAACGCGCATTCGGCACGTGGAACGAGGCAAAGGAAGCAGCCGGACTGGAAACGTGGCAACGGGGAAACGTTCGAGAAATCAACGAGACGTACTTCCAATCAATCGATTCGCAAGAAAAGGCATACTGGTTCGGAACGGTTTTCGCTACCTCATCGCTACAGAAGCAGGACCGTGGAGGAAATTATAGTCTGAGGCTTGGTCGGGTCGAAGATAGGGCATACTTCATCACAGAATTTGCTGATGCGATTGAGTCAGACTATCCGATGACCTGGCACCAACAAAATAAATCTGACAAACAACAGCTGCAATTACAGATCTCGAACCCAACGTTCATCGACCATCTATTAGAAGCAGGCTATCCCAAGCCTGAAGATGAGCAAAGTAATTTTCCCCGAATTAGTGACGAATACCGTCCCTCCTTTTGCCGTGGATTCTTAGAATCAAGCGGCTACTTTCATACCGGCGGTTGGCAAGTAACCATCTCGAATTTGCAGCGTGCAGAGACATTACAAGAGTGGTTCGAACAGTTTGGGGCAAAACGACCCACAATGTCACAGAAAGCCAGTGGCGATAGAATCGTTCGTGTGTCAAATGCCTTTGATATCAAGGCGGTTTTTGAATCACTCTGGCCCGATATTCTGGAAACGGAGCCAAGTTGGAAACCGTATCCACAAAAGATTCTCGACCATCTTAACGTCGAATATCCTTATCCAGAAAATCTCTCGTACCTAGACGAGTAGTCTCGTCATTTCCCCTTCCAATTACCGAGGGAGGACAAATCTACACCAAACTCATTCCGACTCCAGCTTGTCGGAATCACCATATAACAGCTCGAACGCAGGATGTCGGTAAAGAACCACATCACATGAGAGACACTGGGTCATCAGTGAGCAATCCGTTCCCCAATAGTCATTGCGTTGAATCACAACATCTTGATGGATTCCATAACGGGCTCCTTCAGCCGTGAAGTGCCGATATTCTGTTGCATCACACTCCGGACACGGATCTCCGAGATTATCCCACGCGGGATGTTGCTTTTCAGTGAGTTCTCGTTTTTGCCCGTCGGTGTCAGTCAGCATGACTGTTTGTTTCATTGTTGAGCCTCACCCCTCTGGCTCGAACAAAATTAGTCGATACTTGCTGCATCGGCTCAATGACAGGTATAGTGCTTCAACTGGACATCTTCCCCAAGCTAAAGCACAGGGTTGTCTCCTCGCATTTCCGTACCTTTGGACAGCCTATATAGTCAACACGTACACCAGGAATTTCCGCCACAGAGTTCATAGACACTATTGGAATCGTATTCTATGGCTCTGCATTGTGGACAGCGGTATATGTCTTGATAGTCTGCCACTGCCGCGAGAGCGTGACCACACTCACGTAGGCAACGTCTGCAAGTTCTTCTTGAGTTACCTCGACACCACACTCTTTGGCGGCCCCATAGATGGCTGCTGCAGCGACGCCAGTCGGACTCTGGCCGACGTGGGCCTCATCGTCCATCAGTGACTCAACAATAGTACGCGCCCGCTGACAGACAGAATGGTCCAGTCCAGCATCTGCGGTCAGACGAGGCACGAATGCGGCCGGTTCAGGCGGACGAATTTGGAGGTCAGTACCCCGAACCAGCTTACTGTAGGCGGTTCGAATGGTGTCGTGGTCGACGAGTGACACAGCCGCAACCGCTTTTATGGGGAATGGTTGGTGCCGCTCACGGGCGATGGCATGGATGCATGCAGCAGCCATCGCCTCCAGAGAGAGACCAACCAATAAGCCCTCATCTGCCGCTTGTCGAAATAGCGTGGCCGCCTCATTGATGAGTGATTGGGAGGCTTCCAGTGCAGCTCCGAGGGCTCGAACCTCAGTTAGCCCATGCCGAAGGGTGGCGTTGTCGTTCGAGAGCCGGGTATTGTACTGTGTCCATCTGGGTGTTGGACCCTCAGTTTCGCCGATAACAGTCCCGACTCCCAGCCTAGAGGGGGCGCTTGCCGGAGACGTCCGGCGCTGATCCGTCGCCTTCCACCCAGGCTCAGTGTATTCGACTTCTGGCTTTGACTGAAGCAGACCACACTCACTGCAGTACCACTGTCCACTCGCACTCTGTTCAAAGGTTGTCCCCCCGCACTCCTCACATTCCGTCGACGTATCGAAGGTGTCGGCAGTCGGCTCGGAGACAACGGGCTCTGACTGCAGCGATGTATCCCCACCAGCAGCTACTGTTGTGGTAGTGTCCTCATTCCCTCGACGACCGTGTTGCTCCGTCGAGGCTGCGACACGAGTCCCGTGACTGGTTACAGATTGGTCTGTGCCCCTGTCGCAAACATTGGTAGTCTGATTTGACGATGCCAACAAGCCCTGCCGGCTACTGCCGGTGTATAGCTATCTTGCTGTTATAGATGCGTGAATATTATCTTTATGGTCCTGGGAACTCCAGCGCCACTTCAATCGTTCCAAGACGACCAGCAGTACTTAAATTGTTAAGCACCAGCCAGCGCTGAACAACCGAACCGATCTTGCATGTGCCGATCGGTCTGCAGATGAGAGGCACTATAGTTCGGCTTTCAATTGCCTCTGTACTACCTGAAACACTCACGTACACTATAAGATATAATAGTGTTCAGGTCCCCTCTCTTACTGACAGCACGTTGGACACCTCGATGGCACAACTATCACAATCTGAACGCGATCTCGTTGACGACTTGCTTGAATGTATCGCAGAAGCGATGACTGATGTCGACAGTGTCGAAAGCACGTATGCGAACAAAACGAAGCTGCAGAAGTTACTCTACCTAGCTATCGAGGAGTTTGACCTACCAATCACGTACAGCTGGTATCTCGCCGGTGCAGTCCTGCCAGAGGATGCAGCAACTCCACAGACCCTCCAGTCAGCCTTTGGACGACTCGAGTCTCCTGACGAGCCGAGCATAGATCACGATGCGTCGATGGCAGCACCGCAGAGTGAACCCACGGAGGGAGATCAAACATCTGAGGACGGTTCCACAGCAGATGCACCGACAAGTGAGGACCCTTTGGATCCAGTACTCTTTTCGACAGCAGCTGAGGACGACTTTTCCGTCCCAGATGACCCATCGAGGACAGATCCGGCGTCGATTGCTGGCTATCCCCGGGGAGATATTGTCGATTTTTATCGAACTGAGCTCCCGAATGTATGGCAACAAAATACGATGCGATTCCTACAGAACTTCTATCTGGAGTATGGGCCGGCAAAGTACCGGGACCTCTACGTGCAAAGTACACATCTACGAATCCGGCTCAAAGACATCGAGCAGGCAGTTGAGGCGCTGGTAAACGGTGAAGAGCCAGTGACACCAGTTGAACAGCTTGTCCGCCAAGCAGGCCTCGATATTTCTGATTTGCATATGAGTATCCGGGAGCAAGAAACCCTCCGGGGTACCTTCGATTACTTCGTCAAAGGAACAGACCTGATTGAGGACGCGCTAATGGTCTTAGCACAGCAACAGCCAACAAAGCTATCCCGGGATCATGTCGACATACTGAATCAGATACAGGATTTCTACTATTATTACGTTTGGCGATATCCCTGTCTCGCAATTTCACAGGAAACGGCGACGGGACCATCAGCTGAGGACCTCCGTAACGTGCGAAAAAATCAGTTAGACGGGTTTGAATCTACCTTGGAAGCCGAAATAGAATCGCTCGAAACCAACTTGGCCCAAGTTGGGCTGCAACCATCTTACAGTGATTATCCAACGACTGACGACACGGTCAGTGACGCCATAGGTGGCCTGACGAACCAGTATTTCAATCAGTAATCCATGGCTGAACCAGATACTATAGAAGATGTATTCTCCGACACCTGTGTACTACTTGATTTCGTACAACAGGATACTGGACAGGCAGCCTCGACAGAACTCATCGAAACAGATGCACTCCAAATCATAGTAAGCAATACTGTCATGGAGGAATTGACGAATGTGACTGGCCGACGAGAAGATATCTATGAGGACTTAATCGACTTTATTCTCGAGAGTGAGGACGATATTGTCGATTACGATCCACAGGACCGGCACGTCTATGTTGGAGAGAATGACAAGGACCACATCTTGGAGTTGCAAATGGACCTCCGTGATATTGATGACGACAGGGAAGTCCTCCGACGACTTCGGGAATTTATAAGAGCGGTTAAACGGCGCCGAGAGTACCTCGAGGCTAAACTTTCGGATCAAACGGTTATGCCACAGGCTCCGCTCTCCCTTGAATGGGATATCCAAGATATCATCGGAAACGGAGATGATGCTCAAGTCGTCACTGATGCTGCTGCTTGGAGTTCGAATGGTGGTTCTGGGGCTTTTGTGACTCGTGATTCTGGTGACATTCTTGAATACGATGGTGAGATAGCTGATTTCCTGCGTGAGTCACAGGGCCCAGACTGGGCGCTTTGCATATACACCCCTGAAACCCTCCTTGCCGAATCTGCTGTTCGAGCCGACTGATGCCGTTATCAATTTATAAGCATGTAGCTATCTGAACTGAGTGCCTTCCACCGGAGGTTGTTCACATGAGCAAAATAATCCATGACAACGGCGGCGAGCGGATGGAGGCAGATTCCCGAAACGATAGCAGCGAGGAGGCAAAAGAAAAGCGACGGAGCTTGGTCCGTGGGCTATAGGGAGTCATAGTTTGAGACTGTAAGCAGCCCTTTTTCAGAGAGTATTGAGGAAGACCGATGTGTCTGCAGTTGGGAACCGACAGACAGCCCCTCGAACACGATCTGTACGTCTCCAAGGGTGGATGCAGCCGGCAACGCAGTCGCGAGCGGGGTGGAGAACAACTGTCTCACGCTAAACAAACGTAACTCCACACCATCTGGCAACCTCTGCGTGGATAGGAGTACCGGCTGGGTGCTCCTGTCTGTGAGTCCTCCCCCCAACAAACCCAAGTGAGTGAAAACCTACGAACAGTTATTCGCGCCAGGGATTACCGATCACGAGCGTCGTCCTGTCGGGACCGATCCTCGTCATCATACCCGTCAATATGCCCCTTGTCGCGAACCTGACTGATTTGCTCCGATGTCGATTGATACGCTGACTTAGCACCATCACCTGTATGGGCCATATCAAGTGACTTCTCTTGCTCCATGCCCATTTCCTGGGCCGTTAGTGCTGCGTCTTGATTCGCACCGATAAATAAGAATTCCCACCCATGTTCTTCTCGCATCGTGGCCACCGCAGACTGGACTTCAGACTGGGATGTTTCAGACGCATTTTCTTTCCCATCAGTCAGAATGACGAGTACGACTGTGTCTGGTGTTTCAGCCTCTGGCAGAGCGTCTAGTTGATGTTTTGTTTCGTATATCGAGATATAAATGGCATCGTGAAGTGCAGTCTGTCCGCCAGGAATATATGTATCAGCCGATAGTTTCGGTGCGCCTTCGATTGCTCGGTTCTCGTAGATGAGGTCAACAGAGTCACTGAATTCGTACAGCGATACCGTGGCTCGCCCCTCTTCGGTTTGCTGGTCGTTCAGGAACGAATTGAAGCCCCCAATGGTATCCTCTCGGATAGCATCCATAGAGCCTGAGGAGTCAAGAATGAATGTAACGTGTGTTTTCATAATCCATTCAGCTAAGGCTACTGGGATGGTATAAATGTGAAATCCGACCCGTAGAGTGCGCCAGTGGTCGGGGCGTCGTCAATTGCTGCAGGGCACATACACAGATTGTTGGAACCCGTTTCAGGCGTCCGCAAGTTCGATATCTAACTCCGCCTCGAGATACCGTTCGACGTCGGTATATTCGTTTTCGATTATCTCACAAAGTTCGCGGTTGACTGTCAGGCCGCCGTGAGTGATATTCGCTGACCCAAGATAGGCGTATTCGTCACAAACAACAACTTTTGCGTGGAGATCGTCAATGGTGATCATCTCGACACCTTCAGGCAGTCGGTCCCTGATATACTCATTGTGATCCTCACCGGTTCGGACGACAAAGGTGACCTCTGTATCCGGAAGTTCAGGGACCGCTTCAAGCAGTTTCATATGTCGGCTTTCGAGGTGTTCGTTGACCGGGAACCTGAGATTGACATCGCTCAACCATGGTGACACGATGACCGTTCGTGAGGCGTGCAACAGCGTGTAGCCAATGAAATAACTCAGGCTATCAGAAGTCAAGGAAAATGCTCGAACCATTGAGTTCACCTCCTGGTGGCAGCTCTCGGTCAAACATTGTCTCCGCGGCGTCTGCTACTGACACAGTGTCCGTGAGGTGGTCTCGCAAGGCCTCAAGCACGACATAGCTGAGAGTCTCACTTTGGTCGCCAGCAGCAATGCACTCCATGATGTGGAGATTCTCGACACAGCCATCAATGTCCGGCGAATAGAACGCGGTTTTGACCCGGTCTGTATCATCGATGTCACTGTTGTGTGCCGAGACATCCTCGACTGGGAACTCATCATCCCCACGAATCTGGGCTGTTGCGACAAGATGCTTGAGTTCGTAACTATCTGAATTGTCGATGTCCTCATCAATTGCAAACTGCTGCGCCCGATCAATAGTGGAGATGACTTCGGATGTAACCCGGTCAACCACATCGTCGAATGGCGTGTTGAGATAGGATTCGACGATTGGGCGAATATCATCAGTGCCCACATTATCTGCTGGAATCTGGGTAATGAAATCTCGATTCGCCCATAACCGCTCGTTGATAACCTGTTCATTGAAGAGGAGTCGGTTCATTGACTCAAGGACACTTCCAGGGTCAGTTCGCACTTCATCGTAGACGAGGTCGACAATACCTTGGCCCCCCTCAGTCCGCTCGAAAACATAGACTTCACCTTTGTTTTCATCAAACCCGTAGAAGACGCGCTGATTGCTCACACTGCTTACGTCTGTGACAAGCTGCATAAAGAAATGAGCGGCAGTGTGATAACACAAGAACTCCAGACTGTGTTCACTAAGGTCCTTGTACCGTTCGACATACTCTCCAACTTTCTCCTCAATGCCATCGAGGAATGGCTCGATATCGTAAATAAGCCCGCGTGTACGGGTGGTAAATCCGAGCGGCGTATCGGGACTTTGCAATTCCTGCGTAAACCGTTCCGCGTCGGAATCATAGGCAACTCCGATATCATCACCGTAGTACTTGCCCGGCGTAATCTCCAGTGTCACACTCTCGAGTGAAACTGTCGCTTCCAAATCCGCCAGCGTAAGTCCACCTGTGGACTCGTCGGGTGTTCGCTCAGTTACTGTGGTTTTGACATGAGGCTCTGAGTGTATCTTGCCATACTCTCGCTGTTCGTGGCGCAGACACTCATCGATATTTCCGGGTAAGACTTGGAAGCACTCCGGACAGTACTGAACAATCTCCATCGCACTGTCACCGGACAGATCACGCATCTCTGACAGTTGAAGCGAATCTGGGATGAGAACACCATCCTGTTCCTCGCCGGTAACATCGGTCGTGTAATTCATGACGACACCATCCTCTGTAACTTCGGTATCCGGGAGGAATGCATACATTAGACCGGACTCAGATTGGTATTCGGACCGGTAAGGGGCATATGTCCCGACAACTTGGTCGATGGATTCTTCGGGTCGTTCTGACGTTCGGTTTTCTCTTAGGACTTTAACGAACTGACCAGCACCACCGTAGTAATCTGGTGGGACAAACCACACTTCATCGTCTAACTTGTCCCCATTTGAACGCAAGAAAAGGTCAAAGTAGTACGCCCCTCGGAGGAGGTCTTTGATTCTGTAAAGGGAGTTATACGGAGTCCCAGCGTTGAGATACGATTCGTACTCATCGAGTGCTGCATCCAAATAATGGATCTCTTCTTCAAGACTGTAGTACTCCTCAAGCCGTTCGTCTTCACTGAGCGTCTCGAGTTGGTCGACAGTTTGTTTCAATTCAGACAATCTGTCCTGGTCAACTTGTGGAATGGTCTCATCAGTAACTGTATTCACCGCGTTTCTGAGCCGCATCAACTGTCCCGTGAGTCCGAACAAATCAGCAAGCAAGGATGAAAAATATGTTACTGCATCCGACGCCTCTTCCGGGATTTCCTGGGCTCTGTCCCGTACCGCATCCAATTCAGATTCCAAATCAGTAATCAGTTCATCGTGCTCATCCCTGTCGTGTTCCCTGAGTTTGCTCTTATACCCAGCTACCTGCCCAGCAAACGTATTGATAACTTGGAGTGTCTGCTCTTGGACTTTGAGGACAAACGTATCGACAGCATCTGTTCCGCGTATAATTTCACCATCCTCCATGCCGAAGTACTGTTCAATATCCTTGATGTCTGCTCGTTGCTCTGATTGGTAGTCCGTAAGTTGGCCACGAACATCATCGAGAACAGCCGAGGATAAAATCCGGTCCGCAGTGACATCGACCTCTAACTGGTCCTGGAAGAATGATTGTGGCTCCATCAACATTCGATAGTAGAGGTCATAGCCGAGCTCATCACACAGATATTCTTCTAAGAATGTCGTATGCTCCTCTAACTCAGAACGGAACCGTCGTTTGTCGATAGATTCGACAACCTGGTAATACTGGTTAAACCGACTGTGCATCCATTCGACGACGCGGTTGTCTGTGTTGAGTGGCGTCCGAATATCCGAGCCGAGGAATCTGTCGGCACGGTAGAACATATTAGCATCGCCAGTAAGATTCGACAGATAGACTGCGATATGTGAATCCATTCCCGGTTTTCTGGCGGCCCGTCCAGCTCGCTGGAGGAACGATGAGAGGTCCCACGGGGTTCGATGTTGTGTAACAATCTTGATTTCACCAACGTCTATTCCGACTTCAAGGAAATTGGTAGAGAGGAAAATATCACTCTGAGCGGCTTGTTCACGATTGAATCCTTGCTCAGAATAGACAGGTAAAAATTCCAACGGCTCATCACGGAAGCGTTGTCCCATACTTTCCGCGACTGCATCCCAATCCTCGCCGAACTCATTGTTGCGGTGGTGTTGCCATAGTTGTGAGCTATTGTCAGCATCTTCTAACTGGACGAGTTGCTGATTGATTTGGGAGATACTATCGATAAAGGAAAGTTGTTTACTGCGTTTCCCATCACGATCTTCCAGCATCGTATGCCCCAACAACATCGACTGCTGGATAGACATGGACGTCACCCCGGGACCATCCTCTGGAGCAAGCATGAAATAATAGTGCTCGTAGTCGTCATGACTCTGATCGTAGTCAGATTTCGGTGGTTTTGTGGTTTCGATATTGGAGGATTCCATCCCGAAAATCTGGCGTCCAAACCGCTCAGGATTGTCGATAGTCGCGCTTGAACCAACCCACATGAGCGGCTCATCAGAAATATCGTTTACATTTTGGATAATCTTGGAGGCATGCGCTCCACGCAACCCTGTATAGAGATGGACCTCGTCTAAGACGATTGTCCCGAATCGGTCGATCAGCGAATAATGAGGTTTGTGTGCGAAATTCTCCAGTGACTCCAACGTCGTCAACACAATATCCGGTTGTGTATTGAATACCAAATCCCGCCGGGACAGTACAAGCTCCTGATCAGTAAATCGATGAGTAGCATCATTCTCGCATTGCAGGACATACGATTTACTGGTTCCATGGAGCTCGAATGAGTGTGACCCAGCGTCACCACACCAGCAATTACACGGTGCAAACCGAGGGAGGCCACCTGATCTTTCGAAAAAGCCTTTTGAGCCTACGTCTGATCGTTCCCACGGCATATTCCCGACATAGCATCCGACTGAGAGCCGCTCTCCATGTTGTGTCCTGATTGAATGAATGTGCTCAAGGATTCGTCCAAGTTGATCCTGCAGGAGTGCCCGACTAGGGTATACAATGGCAACGGACTCTTGTCGATCTTCACGAAGCAATTGATAGAGCGGTCCAAGGAACGCTTCCGTCTTGCCAAATCCGGTCGGTGCAGAAAGAATTGCAGCCTTGCTATCGGTTCCGGTTTGACAGCTGTCTGCAAGACGGTCGATAACTTGCCAGCTATTCACTTGGAAATCTAACGGATCAAATCCAAAGATATCGATAATTGACTTAACGAAGTCATCATCACCATCGTATGGACTGGTTTGTCGACGATCCTGTTTCTCCCGTTCGTATTTGATAGCCTCAGTTACCTCAGGGGGCTCTGATTGCTCTTCGTATCTAATCTGCTGGTTCGCGAGCATCGCTCGAAGCAATGGGCCGACATCATCCGGAAAGCGGGATGAGTTAGTATGTGAATCAATATATTGCATGTGAAACCGTGGATACCCTGTCTGTTGTCTGGTGCATCTTAATTCATTCCCTACGAAAGGAGAATTTCACGACAAAAACCGGATTACGTATGGCAGTTTCTCATGATAGCTTCAGTTCCACATATTCTGCGAGGTCAGATTCAGCAAGCTGTTGACGCTCAGTCTCTGAGAGGTGGCCTAAACGGAGTCGTTGATCATCAAGTAACTTATCGACGATTGGTCTGAGTTCTGTCCCATCATACACACCGAATAGCTCGTCTTTGAGGGTTTCAAAGATGAATCGCATGTCCTCGCCATATTCGACGGCTTCGTTGTGGCGCTCATCGAACGTGTCAGTGTTCTCTAAATACACCTGTGGCTTCCAGTCCCATTGCTCAAGCAGTGACTCTAGAGACTCAACTTGTGTCGAGTCAACTCGCTCAACGCGTTCGTTGAGTCGACGCATCGCACTTACAGTTTCTTCTCTGTCAATACGGAGTTCTTGGATTCGATTAACCACACGTGTCTTCGTGCCGTTAATTTCCTGCTCAACTGCATCCAGTTCCTGCTCTACCTGATCGAAATTGTTCGCCGCCAATTCATCTGCAATCGTAGCCACAGATTGCTTTACCTCTGAATCTATCTCGATCTCCTCGTTGAAGAATGATTTTGCGACTGCCTTGTGGAGCAACGTCTCCTCCATTTCCTCGGCTAATTCGTCTAATCTGTTTCGCAAGTGCTCTCGCCGATACCGTTGATACATCTGCTCAAGCTGCTGTTCGAACCCCTCTTCACTTGACATAATACTGTGACACCTCCTGGAACTGTTGTCCAATCCCAACCGCTTGTGTGCTCGTTTTCAATGGGATGCTCTGATATCGGCCAAAGACTGACGACGACTGGATTTTGATGCTCATAAGCGTCGCCTGGATTGAGTCGAATGTCGAGTTACCATAGATGTCATCCGCGAGATCAGCTGCGTTGACCACCTTTTTTACGTCGGATTGTGTCAGTTGGTTAAACTTCTTGAGTGGTTCCATAACGTCAGGGTCGACATCATATGTGTCTAAGTTTGAGATAATTGCTGCGAGGTTATCCATCGATAGGTCGCTCAAATTGCGCTTCACTTCTGTAATGATATCCTCCTGGTATCGCTGAGATATCTCATCGAGAGCGCTGCAGACATCATATGCTGTATCACCTAGCGTCCGCAGTTTAACGCCTTTACTAAACCTAACCCGGGAGCTGATATTATTAATATATGACCGCCCCAGCTGTGAGAGGACTGCTCGTGGTGTTTTGGCGTTGAACCAGCTATCGATTCGGAGCTGATTGAGATTAGAACTGCTCACCCCAAATAACTCTCCGACCATCGTCTCGACATGGTCTGCTGCGTCCAGCAGGTTCGTCAATGCGTTAAATGATTCATGCTCGAGTTCATTCTCGAGCCACTCTTTGACCCCAGAATCAAGAGAGTACTCCCCTTCCCCGTACCGCTGACAGACAGTGGTTGCATTGACCTGTTTCCAAGGAGAATCTAACAATACGATGTAGCTGTATGAAGCGAGAATGAAATCCTCAAAGTCGTAATCGGCGTGGCCCTTGTACAGGACGTTTTCATGGTCAAGATTCCGTTGATGGACCTTATTACGCCACTCTCGGGCATATCCCGTCAACTGTGTCCCAAGGTCAGCGAACAATCCTTGGTAGTCAGCACCCCGCGGTGTCATTTCACGCTCAATCCCGAATCGAAGAACGCTACGTAAATCGGAGAGTCGAAATTCGTCGACATCAACGACTATTTGGTCGTCATCGGGAGTCTCTTCGGTGATGGAGAAGACGAATGGGCGTTTTTCACTGCTCAGGCTATATTCTAGCGGTGTCCCCTCATAGAGCGAAAACCCGTCTGTTAATCGCTCCAAAGCATCCTCAAGGCCACGTTCTAAATACTTTGTAGTCTCCTTGAAATTTCGTGGACTATTTTTCCAGGCATCGAGGATGGGTGCCTTATCTTCGAATTCTATCTCGACTGGGTCTTGTTCTGGTCCATCTCCTCTCCCACCGCCAGTCGTATCATCATCATCGCTATCAGTATCATCTTGATTTCCATCCCCATTTCCAGTCTCTGACACGCCACCGATGTCAGACGACGTAGGGACGATGATACTGTCGGTAGTGAGTTCTAGTGGGTCAGGCACAGTAGCGTCCGAGTCAGTCGAACTGATTAGCCCGAATGCCTCACCGAATCTTCGGTCAACCTCGATCGTCTCATCGATATCATTCTGGTGACCGTACCAGCGTGCCAAATACGCGTAGGATTCGGCATTTTCGTAAACTGTATCAGCCACAGAAAGTCGGTTTACCAGTGGCTTGAGTGATTTCGCGTTCGATGGCACATCGACTTTGCCTTCGTAATAATCACTCAGCACGTCAAAGACGGCCATGATGTATTCACGAGGTGATTCCTGTCCTGCTTCTTCCATACCGGAATATATCCGCCGAAGGAACACCTCGTTGAATGGGAACAGGTCTCTGAATGACTCCTCACAGAACCCACATTCACTGCACCGTGACCCAGTCGGGGCCGGTAGTAACTCAAATGTGCCATCCTCCCTGTCGTATGTGACACTCTCATCGAAGGATTTGAAATAGCCGAGATATGGCCGAATGAAGTCGACTGCACTCTCACGGTCCAAGAACAGCACTTTCTGTGAATCCTGTCGATTCGTTTGGTAGAATTCATACCGTGATTCGGCTGTTTGGGTATGCAGCGGGCCTGTTGAATCACGTGTGCCTGCAATGATGAAGTCCCAAGCGCTTTCGGTTTGATCGCTTTCGATGAATTTTGCAAGTTTGCCAGCTTCCATCGATGTAATGGAGAAATCCTCGAACACGATGACTGGCCGTTTATCCGTGAATTTCGAGCCAATTCGCTTTAGGACCTCGGAGAGAGAGGCAGTATTATACCGCTCGCGGACTTCTCGCCATAGCTCCTCGTTAAACACATCAATGGCCTCTTCAGTTTGAGTTCCGTCAAAAATTTGGAGGAACTCGTTTTGTGCATAATCCGGTTCACTGATGAACTGAATTTTTGTCGCATACGAACCGTCCTCGACGAGTAACTTCAACTTCCCTTCGATGAACTCTGTAATATCTTCCTCTTGCCCATCATTGACACTAACGCTGTATCCCCGTTGATTGAGATTCAGAATAGCATTGGAGACTGTACTGCTCGCCACTACACCCGGCATCTCCTTGATGTGCTCTCGAAGCTGGATAAACTCCTCTGTACCCTCCATCTCTTCGTTAAAGTGCTCCGCATAGAAATTCGGCAGACGCTCACTGAGTAGCGTCATCAGGTCATCTTCTTTATCAACGTGTAGCAGGGGCCTCCCTTCATCTTTTAATCGATGGGCTAAGTATGCACACAGCTCAGACTTGCCGGTTCCAACTTCCCCCTCGATGACCGTTGCAAAGTTCTTCGGCGCGTCAGGATCGAACTTTGCATACACTTCCTCTTCAGAGACGATTTCCTGGTTCCCACCGGTCTGCCGAAAGACGGTTATTTCGCGGTGAGTGAAATCGAAGAGTTTCCGATTTTGTGACCGAACAGCAGCAACCTTACTGAATAGTTCCTGGAGGGTGCTGTTTTCGACTTCTTGAAGATGAGGACAGTACAGCTGTGTAGTGTCGACAGATTTACTCATTTGGTATGCACCTCGATTGTATTGGCATCAGCGTCGATTCCATCATGCGTCGGTGTTCGAGCGAGCGAAACAGCTCCTGCGTCACCATATTCGACCAGCGATATGTCCCCATCTCTAACCAAGTTATAAAGAACACGGCTGAGGGACGCTGGGACGTTCCCGTCACTTGTCAGAGACACTGCCAAAAGGTTCTGCTGTAGCCAATCAAGGAACGTTTCAATTTCGATGCGACGCTTCTCGCCACGTTCAGTAATAGCCAGAGAAATTGCTGTTGAAATGATTTCTGGATCTGGATACACAGTATGTTCTCGCCCCCTTGCCTTGTGCACTAACCCAAGATAGTCCACAAAGCGGCTCCAGTTAACAAACTTTGGCTTGTTCAGGTTAATTTCACCTTGCTGTGACATTGGAGTGTAATTTTTCTCCGTCCGATGCCACTCGTTGATTGCATCATACACAGCTTGGTCGTCGTTTTCGAAGTACTGGATGTCTTCTTGGAGCAAATATTGGTAGTTTAAGAGCACCGCAGCCTGCTTGCCCCAGTCGCCTGGACGGCACTCCTGAGCCAAACTATGGAGAATACTCATTCGGAAAGCGAGTGACTGATTGGGCAGCTCCCACTTTGGCGCTACTTCGGTATATTCCCCATCCTCCTTGCCAAGCAAGCGGCAATAGCGTAGTGCATCTGTTGCTTGTTGGACTGGGTCGGTCTCCAATCCCGTGTGCGTCTCGATTTCCTCCCGTGTCCGATTGCCTGATCGAATCGATTCGTACACCGGGTGCAGGAACGCCGGTGTCTGTAACGTGTTGAGTATGTATCCTTCGCTCATAGGTCGTATCGTTGTAACCAGTCTGCGTATCGCTTATCAATTGATGAGTTCTTCTCAGCTAATTCATTGCCAGCCAAGCGCGCGTCCCGAACACTCGGAGACCGTCTGGCAGCGGCTGTATCAAACGTACTCCCATCGCTGATGACAGCCTCATTGAGAGTCTGTGCGATGTCACGTGCAGTGTCCCGGTCCCATTCAATCCGTCGTCGCAACCATCGGACAAGCTCTGGAAGGCCAGAATCAGCATCAAGTGGCACTGTACCCAGTTCTGTCGGCCGACTGAACACACTCGTCAGTGCGTCATATAGTGGGAGGAAGGGAGCGTCCGGAAGGACAGCAAATAGGTCAGTAGTATTTGTCACCGTGTCATCCGTCACATAGCTGTAGAGATTAGCATTGTCCTGGAGAAACAGATTTTTCGTGTCACTCAGCGGCAGATCCCATCCTGTGTCATCATAGGCGTCTTCAAAGACATCATAGGCGTCATCATATGTACCCACAAGTTCCACCTGGGGCTCCTGATACAGCGGCCGTTTTGCTCCTTGGGGTGTGAATTGCTTAGAATCAGTGAGTACGAAGAGCGTATTCTCCGACGTGGTATATCGGTTAAGGAGATACTTGATTGTATACTGTGTCTCGTGTTCATAGTGCGTGTTGGTAATCACGCCGAAGTCGGGGTCTTCATCAGGAATATCCAGGGCATTGCTCACGACATGGTACTGATAATCCATCTCAAAGTGCCGATCACCGCGATTGAATTGACACCATGATGTCGGGTACGTAAAGTCCTCGACACCCAGATAACACAATGCGGGGAGGCTTCTAAGAAGACCCCAGCGAGAATTCTCCCGTGGGTCATAGATGAACGCAATATCAGCATCCTGCACTTGACTCAATAACTTTGTCCGGAGCATCAGGTATCACCAATCACTGCCGCTAAGGTCCGCCGGTCGAGCAAGTCGTTTTCCAGGTAGTATGCTGGTGTCCGGGCGAGGAGAAGGCATTCGTCACAGTAGTCGCCACACCGAGTACAGTCAGCAACCTCGTGGACACGCTGTTCAACGGCATCGAGTTGGTCGAGCACTTGCCACGTGATGCCGTTGCCGCCTTGCCTGGAATCGACAATATAGACGAGAACGTTTTGACCGGTCGCCGATGTTTTGACACGGAAATCAGAGCGGTCACATTCCGCGACGATAGCAATCGCTTTTTCCAAGGCTTGTTCGAAACTCACCAGTGCCTGTGGCCAAGATATCGGTTCATGTGAGACTGATTCAAATCGCCTCCGCAGGGCAGTCTCATCCAACCGAAGGACCAACCCCTGGGTAAAGTACTGCTGTCCAACAGGCCGATATATTTCTTCTTCAACATCATCCATTCGCTCTCGCCAGGAGCTACCAGATGTATCAGTCGCTTCATCTCGCTCGATAATGGCCTCAGACCGAAGAATTTCCTTCTCACTCCCTCGAGAATGCCACCGCTCGAACGCATAGACGAAGTCTGTTACTTCGAGTTGGCCATATGTGAGATTGCAATCGAGTCCAAACAATGTCCGATCCTCTCTCCGTCGAACTTTGGCCTCTTCAGTTGGTTCTTCAATATACGTCGATTGGAGTCCGCGGGTAGTGTATCCTTTCTGTCCGCCTTTGGCTGCGGTGCATTCTACCGATCCGACTCCGTGGATATCTGTCTCGGCGAGTCCAGAATCACAATGTGGACAGGTCGAGATATCCGGTTCATAACTCTGGAATGGCCGTTCACACTCGTCATTATTGCAGACTGCCACCGTTGTTAGCGGCGTCGATGTCCCATGGACTTCATCAACTATGTAGTCCGTCCCATGGAGAGTCATAACGGCACCAAGGTCGTTTTCTTCCCCTGGGAACATATCATAGAGGCGTCCCTCGCTTTCAAACTGGATCCCGTCATTGGCACCAGTGAAATTAACGGGGAAGTGTTGCCCGAACGATCGGTAGTTGGCCAAGTATCCTAAACGCTGGAGCCATTGATCAAGGCGATTATTTTGATCAGTGAACGCTTTATTTTGTTCACCTTCTGCCGCCACACCAGTCAATTTAGAGAACGTTTGTTCCATCCGATTGTCTAATGAGAGAGGTCCGTCTGCTTCAAACACCTCTTGCAAGACTTCAACGCCACGCTCTCCGAAGATATCCCTGATGTGATCCGTCACGGCGTCACGCCGCTCCTCAAGCATGAAATCACGCAGGATATCGAGCTGCTCTGTTACTTTGTTCACGAAGCTCACCAGATTTTCTTTTCGCTCGTCGATGGTGTACATCCGCTCTAGGACGTTGCTCTCATGGGGATTCCGTGCTAAATAGGCAAACACTTCAGTGACAACGTGGCCCGCAAGCAACTCATCGAAATCATACGCATCCGGCACACGGACCGGTTCGAAATGGTCAAGGAACGTTTCAATATCGGCATAATAATGACTGTCAACCGGATGATTGCCACGAATTGCTGTCACCACTAGTGATGAACTGCCACGCGTCCGTCCAGTGCGGCCACTCCGCTGAACGTAGTTAGTCAAGGTCGGTGGAATTCCAACTTGTGCAACCGTGTCCAGCGTCCCAATATCGACACCCAGCTCCATGGTTGGCGTCGAGCTGACGATATTTACATCAGGATCATCTTTCCGGAATCCTTCTTCGATAGCACCGCGGAGGGTGTGAGGAATATTCCCTTTATGAATGCCGACAGATATGAACTCAGGTTCGGCCCCATCACGAATCGGGGCCGTGATATCGTGTGCCCAGTGGTCGACTGCGTAATCCCAGTCACTGACCGCACTCGCGTACCCTGGACTCGCAACCAGTTGTCCATCTTCTTCTGTGAACCGTGTGTAGATGTCTATGTCACTGTTACAGTATGAACAGGAACTGAGACTCTGTCCATCGCTTGTAACGGGATACGAGCGATAACATTCTCCACAGAAGGCCACCTGTCGGAGCAGAACTAGCTCACTATCGTCCCGTTTTGGTGTGCGCTGGAAGACTCCACTCTCCGGTTCGTCCGTGAGATCGTTCTCAATTGCTACTTCCCGGGCATCCTCGATATAATCAAACACTTCATTTTTGATGTCCTCAGACTGTGTGGAGTTCTGTACTGTATTTCGAACTTCTTCCCAGGGAAGTTCGCCAATGATGCCCTCCTCAAGGAAGTCCTGCAGCAATACATCAATATGTGTCTCGATGATCGATCTGTCCAGGCCAACCCGAGATTCCAGTCTGTCAATGATTTTAGTACGTGTTAGCCCGCGGAACTTCATCCGCTGTTTCGTGAATGACGGCCTAGATGAGCCGGCAAACAGTGTGAACAACGCATGGCCAACCAGGAGCTGTTCGATATCGTCTGTTTCATACACTGGCGCAACCGTGACCAATGCGCTGTCTAATAGATGTGAGCAGTTCGAGAGCATCGCATGGGATTCAATGTCCTCAAGCAGCATTTTGAGGAAATTGAATGCGATGCCATCCTCGTTCATATTGTTCTGTATGAGCGGTTCCCAGTACTCTTCCCGGAGTCTGTCAGACACAGTTCGAAAGAGTTCGAAATTATCTGCCCGCCCACCGTTTTTCAGCAGCTCTGAGATATAGAGCGTCTCTGCCATCAAGCCGTATTCCGTCCCAATAATACGGTCACCAACAGATTCAGCGGTACTACGGGAATCCGAGAACACAAGCGTCTTTTTTGACGGTGAAACGCGACAAATTTCGGTCAGCATATATGAGAGCAACGAAGGCGTCGGCACTCCGATATCATGGAGTTGTGGGGATTGACTGCAGCCAGGACAAACTCCGCCCTGTGATGTCTTCTCGGTTGCGTAGGCTCCGGCTGGGATGAAGTTTGATTCATCTTCCCCCGAGATCTCGACGTACGGTTGGTGACAGTGACGACAGAACTGAATCTCTGGGATGTTTGCCCCGCAGTGCTGGCACAGACTATCGCGGGACAGTGTCTCGCAATCTCGGCACCAGTAGACTTTGTGGGGGGGTTTCAGGAATGTATGGTATTTTTCAGTGACGACCCCCGCCAAACGACCAAATGCCATGACGGTCTGAAGTGTCCCCTCCGGGTCAGCAACTCCAGTGTTTTCCATCTGCTCAATGAGTGATTCGTAGTGTTTGAACCCGACTACACCAGTCGTGTCCTCATCGAACCACTCCGCTAATTGTGCAACCTCAGGCACAGCCTCCAATACGAAGTCGAACCAATTGGACTGAGTTCCACTTTGCTCAAGGACGTACTCGACGATTTGGCGTTGGCCCCGAGTACTTTTGACAGTCGCTTCGGGGTCAGCTAATTCGGCATCGTCTACGTCCACCGTCCGCTCTACTGCGGTCTCTAGTGTGTCGGCCAACCAGGGCGTCTCAGAAGACAAAGAAGGGGACTCGTCGTCCGTTACAAGTCCAACAGCTTGTAACGTTCCTAAAGAATTCCCCAGATCATGTGTCTCCCGAAGCGAATCAGCATCTTCAGAGAGTGTGTTGATGCGAGCAAGTGTGGTAATAAGCTCGTCTAGCTCACAGGGTGCCAGTCGCTCAAATACTGGCGAGCCAGTCAGTGGAAAAGATCGGGGTGTGAACTCAATTGTATTTATATTGGCACTGTTCGACCCACTCAGATCAGCAGCTAGTTCCGTAGGATTGTCGACAGTCGCAGACACCATTGTTATCTGCGGGTTGCGCGGTTCAAAATGCGCCTTGAGGCGTTCAGAAAGTAATGAGATTGCTGCACCTTGGATACCACTCCAAACGTGTGCTTCGTCGAAGACGATATGTTTGAGTGGGACCTCACCGGGCTGCTCACCAAGAATAGATCTTGTTTCCTCCTTATCACTCACAAACATATAATCGAGTGCTTCAGGGCCCGTAAGGAGAATATCAACACCTCGACGAATGGACTCCCTGGTAACGCGAAGCCAGGGGTATTGGTGATCGTCAGTGCCGACACTGAAATCGCCCAGTACTTTCAGTTTCTCGCTATCACTGCGAGGGCACTCGAGTCCACGAACGTATGAGCCGACTTCGATTTCATGATCACGGGTGCCAACACGTGATGGTGTATCGGAGTCCCAGATTCCAATTGTAAGCCTGTCATCAGGGTCACGGCCTCTGTTAATTTGGTCAAGATATGAGACAAATCGGTTGAGCTGATCGACACCCAGTGTCTTCATCGGATAGAGAATAATGGACTTCAGCCCGCTCTCTTCAGTGCTCAGACAATGGTTCAGAATTGGCAGGAAAAACGCTTCTGTCTTGCCAGATGCAGTTGGGACGGCCAGAATATTGTCATCATCGTTATCCTCGATAGCAGTGATTGTTTGCGCTTGATGCTCGTAGAGGGATCCCTCAGCATTGCCACCAAAGAGTTCAGCAGTAAGCGCATCAACGATATCATCGTGATATCCGAGATTGTTCAAAAATGTAGCCGCTGAGTCTGTGTGAAACGCAGGTGCATCAACGAATTCGACGTATGGTCCTTTTCGTTCAATTATATCGTTGCTGACGAAAGACTGTGGGTTCTCAATCCCATCAACCTCTGTTAATTTCGTCATCTGTCGGTTCCACCACGTCACCTCAGCGGCTCGATTAACAGCACGATCCAAACGGTCTCTCGGATTATCCATGGAGTTCGTTTTTGAATTTTGTAACATGATACTTTTAGTTTCTCCCTGATGGGACCCGACAGAAATGACGGATCTACGTCGGTTTATCTAGTAAACCAGAGTGAATGAATCGTTGTTCTCGTCTATCATTTTTGATAATATAGGGAGGGGGAGTTGCCCTGAGCGGCTGTTCTATAACTGATCTGAGGATGACACGTTCTACCGCTTTCGCCCGTTTGCTGCTGCATTGTCTCTCATTTGTGATGGGGTCTACCAATCGTTAGCGCATTAGTTCAGGAAGTGGATTGAATTTAAATTGTTATCTTCTCTCGTGCTTACGATGTATCGCTCCCAATGGCTGCTCGGATCAGGGTAACCCGCTGCTTAGAGACACCATCGATGGCTGCGAGTTCATCATCAGTTGCGGTTTGCAGGTCACGCAATGTCTCATAACCGTTCTCATGCAATGTACTCGATACAGCGGTCGAGACACCACGGACTTCCTCTACGGGAACATCGGAAGTGGACGTCGTTGTGGCATCATCCGTGTCCGCACTGCCTAAGGATCCATCAGGAGACTGATCTGAGATGGTTTGGCTGGATTCTTCTTGTGCATCTTGGCCCTTTGAATCCGCAGTGGAGTCGGCCTGCGATATTTTCGTTTGACCAGAGTCGACTGTTACTGGTGGTTTGGAAGGGAATTCACGTAATAAGTCCAGAGCGTTCTCCAACTCAGTCTCTGATTCGATTACAACCGGTAATGGCTTTTCAGATTGGGGCGATACTGGAATCGTCCAGTCGGTCAGATCAAGGTCCACGTCACGCAGTAATTTTTGAATCACCCCAGGAACGTCCGTGACTGAGACGGTCTGGGACTCCGTAACAATCGTCCCATTCCCATATTCTTCGCGGTACGCTGATAGCGTGATCGAATTGCGCTCTAATTGCTGTTTTCCGTACCCTGTGTTTTGCTCCTCGAATCCGTCTTCGTTGACCATCGATTGTGCTGCTGTGGCCCATTCTCGGAATGGGTCATTGTCATCTAACCCTGACAAGTGGTTGTTGAGTAATGCTTTTTGGATGACACAGAGCCGCCAGAATACATCGTAGTGCTCCGCAAGGGGTGAGACTGGAACTGTAGATTGTGCTCCAGCTCCCGCCGTTATTTCTGTCTCAGGAGCCTCCTCTTCCATCCCGACTTTACCGAATGCAGCGGAGAACCAGTCAGTTTCTACAGCTGGACTGTTCGTTTCATCTCGCTCAGAGATGGCTGCTGCATACGCCGATTCGATGACTGTCGCTTGGGGGTCGTCTTCGATACTAGGCGCTCCAAGGGACTCCAATGTCTTGATTGCATCCACTACAGAGTCGTCAACAGTAATACTCGGAACCTTGAGGATTCCATCTGTATCTGGTTCGAGGACTTGCCCGAAAAATTCGGCTACGGACCGAATGAATGACTCACCATCGGGTTTAGTTGCTGTTTCAGCTGGCGGAACGCCCACGATATGATAGAACTCGACAGTGTCTTTCGAAGCATCTCGGAGCAGCCGCCCCAATCGTTGTACGAGTGTGGCATTGACGCCGCTGCCAGGCCGTGAAATGTTGATACCAACCTCAACTGAATGGATGTCGTTGCCCTGGCCGATTCGCTTTCCTGGGCCTATGAGAACCTTCTTGTTGGTATCAGCGTCGTCGAACTGTTGGATGAGATCATCCTGTGTCGATGCCGATTGGCCTGATTCGAGCCGTCTGATAACCCGGTCGTCATTTCCTTCGTACAGTTCTTGCCAGATTTCTTTGCCCTCTTCATATGATTGGGTCAGGATGAGCACTGGCCGTTCATCGCTAAGTGCTTGTTCTGCAATGTGCGTCACTTGGGATAGTTCACATCTGAGATTGAGCCGATGAATCGTTCTGTTACCAAGTCCATGTGCGAGTTCTTCAAGCCATTCTGTCGGTGCAACACCATCACTGCCGGCCTCACGAAGTCCGCTGGCAACTGCGGATCCAGATTTGTATTCGCCTGCCAATGCTGAAATCTCATCCTCCGACAGTTCCGGTGCCACCTCGCCGAGCGCTGTCGGATTGAGATAGTAGGAGTCTTCGGAATAGGTAAATACGTCTCTGAATTTGCCTGCGGTTTCTCGAAATTGGGCCAATGCATCTGATTCGCGGACACCTGTGAATTCGACAGTCCATTCGAAATCTGGGATAACACCATCCTTGAGTGCGAGTCTGTGGGTATATCGATATAGGACTGGGAACCGGCGGTCAGTCTGTGCTACCTGGGTCTCAAACTGTTCGGTAACACTACCAGTCAGCGCTAACGTCGGACAGGGGGAGTCGATGAATTGAGTCAACTGTTTGCCCCAGCCAGAGCTACCACTGTAGTTATGCACTTCATCAAAGATGGCCAACCGGTAGTCCGCGGGGTCAACATCAGCTAACGCTCTGGCAGATCGAATCTCGATATTATGTTCCAGGAGCCGAATGCCGCCCTCGTCAACTTGTGTAAAGGCCGGTGGCGTATGACAGTGCTCCTGCAGCAGGCGTGCCCATTGTACGCCAAGCAAATCATCCGTTGTGACAATGAGAACATCATTTGGACGGCTCCGTCGAGGCTCTGGCACATTGCCATCGAATATTTCGTCCAGTCTGTCCTGGTCAGCCGGGTGTAACGAACCAAAATCCACTGCATGTGCCACCGTTGCCAACCCTAACACTGTCTTTCCGGTCGCGGTGGCCATGTCGACATATCCATTCATATCATGGTGGAGCCACAGAGCTAAACTTTCGAGTTGGTGGTCCCACAACTCCGTCGTCAGGTCAAGCGAGGCGAGTTCTGTCGTCAAAGTCGAAGGATCATCCGGATCCGGGAGTGCCGATTCGATCTCGGACGCCAGCTCAGGAACAGACGCCAGTTCGGCAACCAATTCTCGAGGGGTCTCTGTGTCAGACCGTAACTGCTGGGCCAGCGTCGCGTCCCGGCCCGTTGATTGGCGTTTGATAGATCGCACAAGGAGCCGAGAAAGAATTTCACCAGGAGGGACATCGTGACGATTAACGCTTTTTAGCCCCTCACTCAGTCCAGCAAATTGGACTAGAAGTTCTCCCAGCCTAAAATCAGTTGGCAGATTTGCTTGCCGTGATCGGGAGCCAGTTAGCGCATTTATGCCTTCCAGATAGAACTCGCCAGCTGTTTTTTCCAAGTCTCTGCCGTCTTCTAGTAACTCCAGGCCACCAGATTGGAGCTGAATTGTATAATCTCCATCAGCAAGCCGCTTGGCAATGTAATCAATTCGGTCCGGCCATTGAGCCTTCTCATACCCCTTGAGCACATTGGCCTTGAATTTAGAGCTATTATTCAGTTGCTTCTCAAATGGATTGTTTGGTCCTGGAACCATATGCTGATATCACGTCATGGGCAGAGTTGTGTGCGAACGTTCACCATACAAAACACAGTTATCTATGTTAAAGTATGGGATAAAGTAGCTTGCCACCCAGTTGTTACGGTTGATACTGGCAAATGGGTTCTCCGTATCGACTCCCCTGATAATCCTCCAGCCGCCTGGAGACTGCTTATAGAGTATTTGAGGTGCACGTTACTCTGAGAGTATCATTTTGTAATAAATTGCAACTGCTCCGTGAGGGGCAAGTTTAAAGGGTACATGATCGAAACAACAGTGTATGTCGCCACTGTTGGTACAGAGTTGCTCTAAATCAAAGCAAGAACCGGATAAACCGGTGCAGGCGCTTGATTTGTATTCTGGATTCTTTTATAATATCATCAAGAAAGCAAAACGTGAGGGAGAAATACGTTCGGATATTGATATATGTATACTTTCTGCAGAACACGGTCTGATTGATTCCGACACGGAGATTGAATGGTATGATCGACGGATGGATTCTAAACGAGCAAAAGAATTAGCACCGAAAGTCAAAGCCGAATTTAAACGCCGAGTCGAGGAAGAATATGAGCTGGTTATTATCAATGCCGGTGAAGCATATAGAAAGGCCCTCACTGGTGTCGAAGACACAGTTAATGCCGATGTACATTACATCGAGGGCGATGGCATCGGATACAAAGGGCACGCACTGAAACGCATCATTCGTGGCGACTTCGAACCGCTCACTAACGGTTCAACCCCTACGATGGAGACACAGTAATGGAGCAGATGCGACAGTCGGAAGAGTTTAATTTCGATATCAAACACACAAGTGGTGATGCTCGAGCAGGGACACTGTCAATTAATGGGTCAGAGATTGAAACCCCGAACCTCTTCCCAGTTCTGAATTTCTATGCAGGCGGGACTGAACAAAGTGTCTATGGGGGCGGTGTCCATCGGACCCTCAAAGAACTCATGATTGGTGCTGACAGAGTCGGTGTTGACCCACTCTCACAATATTTTGAGTCAACAATGACATCTGTCTCGTCCTTGACAGACTATAATCTCACACGAGAACGGTATGATGATTATCTGGATACCCCAGTCAAGGATCGAGATTTATTTGCTCCATTTAACGGTCTCCTGTTCATCGATTCTGGTGGATTCAAATTCCTGAATAGCCCAGAAATGGACGGGAGTGATTTTGAAGTCGAAATGGATCAGGAAGCGGTGTACAACATCCAGCGAGCCATGGGTGCAGATATTATTGTCAACCTTGACCATCCGATTGCACCAGATGATTCTCATGAAGACCGGGTTGAAAAAGCGAAGAAGACAGCCAGCAATATTCATACATTCCTTTCCCTGACGCGTGATTTTGAGGGTGCGAAATATCTCACGCTACACGGATACAATTATTCAATGATGAATGAGTTCATTGATGTGATAACCGATCAGGTGCCTGCTGGAGTGCTTCATGAAGGATTCGACGGCATCGCACTTGGGAGTCTCGTCCCGAAGAAAGACAATCGAGCGGCGTTAATTAAAGCTGTCACCGATTGTCGCGAAGTGATGGCCGACTGGGGGATGGACGACTGGCCACTCCACGTGTTGGGTATTTCTAGTCGAGCAATTCCAATTCTGGCAGCATTAGGCGCTGACTCGTTTGATTCGAGCGCTCACTTGCACACTGCCATCAACGGCAAATACAGCGTCTCGATGATGGAAACCGTCCCCATTGACGATGTCGACTTCTCGGACTGTGATTGTCCGGTGTGTGAATCAGAGTTATTGGTAGACCGAATGCAAGGCAACGCAGAGTATCAGAAAGATATTCTCGGCCCTGTCGCCATGCACAATCTAATTATTCAAAAACGTGAGCTCATGAAGTTCCGGAATTGTATTAAGCAGGACGGGAAAGAGGCTGTTATTGAGTATTTGGAGGAAACGTTCGGAGAGGATCAGACGATGCGACGGTATGCACATCAAGTCGTGAACAAATCGCTTGGAGGCTACTTCTAATGAAAAAAGCACCAAAGGTTAACGAAGTAAACGAGTTTCTAGAGATTGCCAGTGACTTCGAGGACCCACTTGAGGTCATCCGAGAGTCGCTTTCCAATGCATATGATGCCGAGGCAACATCTGTCGGAATTTCAATCCGTAACAAACCGGATGGCTCGGATATCATTATAGAGGACGATGGGAAAGGGATGAACGAACGAGACATTGAATCGTTTTTTGATCTTGGAAATTCCCGAAAGACAGATTCAATCGGCTACAAAGGCCATGGCACGAAGATTTTCTATAAGAGTGATCGAATCGAGGTGACCACAGTCAGAGACGGGACCAGTTATCGGGCAGTCATGGAAGAGCCATGGACAAAACTCAATAACAAAGTTCTGCCAGAATACGAACTCACGGAAAATTCTGTCCGGAGTGGCAACTCATCAACGAAAATCAAAATAACGAACTTCCGGTCTGGACAAGGATTCGATGCCGATGAGCTAACATATAACAAGATACACCATTACCTCAAGTGGAAGACCATTGCTGGCTCAACTGCCCATTATTTCGGTGACTCTCGACGAGAGATGGAAATTCGGGTCAAGCTGGATGACGAGATCGACGATACTAGAGATGAGTTGGTGACAAACAACCGGCTCGAATTCCCAGCACCGCAGGAAGAACCAGATGACGGTGACTACCCGGCTGCCCGGATGTGTAAACATTACCCGGCAAAAGAGATTACAGCTGAGTATGAGGGCGGCGAAACCACCCTCCAAATTGTCGGTATGGTCGGTGGAAAAGAGACAAGAAATGAGCTGCCCACATATGGCCGTCATTCAGCACAGTTTGGGATTTGGTTTGCCAAGGATCATATCAAAGTTGAACGTCTCAATGAGGCCATTTCCCATGACAATGAGTATATTCACTTTTTCTTCGTTGTCAATTGCCAGGACTTAGAGCTATCAGCAAACCGTGAAACGATTCGCAACAAGGCTAGTCCGGTGTATAAAGCTGTTCAGGACGAAGTCGAATACTATCTCTCAAAAGTTACCCAGGACCCCTGGTTCAAGAAGTATCTAGAAACGCGGAAACGAGGAGAGTACAAACGCCGGTACGCGAAGCAACGGTCCTCGATTGAAGAACGCCGAAATAGGATTGAAACCGACGGATTCCAACCCAGCAATCAAACAGAGGTACTCATTGGCCTCGAACGAGCCTCTCAGACCAGTGGGGCCCACTCGCTAACAGTCGAGGACTTTGATCCAGAGGCGGACATTCATGCTATTGTACGACAGGATGGCAACCTCCGTAGTGCTGCAGTCCACCCGAATCTGACAGGACTGTTTGAAGAAGATGTCCCTCTGGAAAACACTGAGTTAGCCATCTGCTGGGCAATTGGAGACCTTGCCAAGTTGCAGGAGTACGAACGCAATGGTTACTTTGGAGGTGAAATCGAACTCCAGTTCGAAAACGGCGGCTTGCAATATCGGAACGGGGAGTCACATTTCATAGAAGTCATTGAAGTACAAGAATTGTTAGAGGCAGAGGCACCGCCGAAAATCAGCGACTAATACGAGATTCGTCAATCTTCAGTGGATTCAGTAACGGTGTCGGTTGTTTGGTCCAAAAACGCGACCAGCTCACTGATATTGGAATTTCTGAAAAACTCTGTCAGCTGAAGGGCTTCAGGGTCACGTGGAAGCACTGTCCCTCTACCATACGTATCGAAGGCATCCTCGATGACGGCTCGGTACGTCTTGCTTGTTACGTAGCCCACAATTTGACCGTACTGGTCACCATAGGTCTCCAGATACTGAATAACACGGTCAGTTACTAATTCAATCTGATCTGTATCCTCTTTCGCGAGAACATAATCATATTCGAGGACGGGCCGTTCATCTTCAAAGGATTGTGGGACTGGCCCATACATACCAGACACTGTCACCTTATGAATGCGGTCAGTCCGAGAGCCAAGCTTGTCGAATAGAACTGAATGCGTACGGGAATCAGAGTACGGTTTCTGTTGGCTACAGGGGATAACCAAGAGAGTCTCCGCATCAGTTGGCGGCTCAAACGAACGGTTCAGTATATTAAAATCAGCTGGGCTGTGTTCCAGAGAGATTGTTGAATTCTCCGCTGACTCTTCGATTCCAGCATCCCAGTTCGAGAGTTTAGACTGATCACTGGTCAGTGTCGATCCAGGGAGAAGGTCGTAGGCCTCTCGTGCCTCAACATCTTGTCGAAGCTTCTTATCGCGTAATTGAGCCTCCTTCAGCCCCTTTTTAATGTCATCATGGTCACGAGCGAAGCTGATGACATAATCTAACAGATTGCCGGCCTTGATTGCCTCCCGAACCCGACGAAGTTCTTCGTTGTACACCTCGAAGTTATGTCGGGCTAAGATAGCATAATAATCGCTTTTGATCAGCTCACCGTTATCCCGCTTTTCGATGACTGTGGCCCTGTCTTCGTCCTTGTTCAGCTCTTCAACGAGTGTCCTATATCCGATTCCATCATCGCCACAGAGGAGACATTCCGGCAAATCGCACGGAAAACTCCCATCCGGTCTGAGATGTGATTCCAGTTCGTCGAGTTTGTGATGATACCACGTTTCAGGGTGGAGATATTTCTTATATTGGGCTGTTTGCATATGTGACGAGCAGTCGAAGGAATCGACACCAAGCAACGAAAGCAAACCAACTTGCTTACCACCGACACCGAAGACGTGAAGGCCAATTTCATCAGTGCGGCCTTCAGGAATCGCATGTCGTGCACCCTGGACGATATCTACGAGAATATCCATACTGCTACGAAGAGGGACGAGCGAACCCACAGCAAAGCCCTCAAACGTACTACTGACATCTACCTCTTCGATCCGGTCAAGGAAATTCCCGACATACCAGTTGATCGTTTCATAATCATGCCCATGCAACGCGATGTAGACACCGGGCTCCTCGCCAGCGGCTTTTCGCTCACGAAGCCGGTCTGCGGCACGGCTATTGATATCAAAGTTAGCCTCTAACAGATCCGGGTCATCGATAATCCGAAGACATTCCACTGCACTGTCGATACTCCGATTCATCCGGTCGATTTTTTCGTCTTCTTTGAGATTCGGGGGGATTGGATAGTCCAGCGTGGCAACGATATCTGCCCCGAAATCAAGCTGTAACCCCAGAATCGACTTTGGATCGGTATATAGACCCCACTCGTTTGCAACGCCACCCTTCTCAGGGGCAGCCCCAAACGTATTCGAGTTCATCAGCTTGAACCCGCCTGAATCGATAAACACCGGCGCATCGAGGTCTTCGAAGCGTTCATGGAACGTTTCCGGTCGCCAGAATTCGTTCAGGTTATCCGGAGAAACGCCATAATCGGTGAAGCTCATCGCCTGAAACATCACTCCTTGGAGATGATCTTTCGAAATGAGCCGATCGCGCATACGTCGCCAAACCCCACCAGATTTCTCAGTGGTACCGCCAATCATATTGACGACAGGAAACAGTGCGGGTGTTTCGACGGGACCGTTTGTGACATCAAGCTCCCCGAGTCGGCCATACCCATCGTCACCAACTGTCTTCACTTGGAACGACGCCATTCGATTACACCCGATTACTTGAGGGGAGCAAATAGGCCCTTCGTTCCCATGACTCGGTTTTCAACCCAATATTATCGTATATCTTATTTGAGAATATACTAACCGCATGACATACCGGACTCTTCTGAACACGTATTTTTATATAATCCCAGGATAACCTCATGGTATGTCTGGAAGAATATCAAAGGAAGATCAAGATTTGTCGTTGCAAGAGGTAGGCGAACGGACATTACACATTGGCAAAGACAGTCCCATTAGAATCAGTTCCGGTCACCGAATCCAACATCATGAAGGGAAGTGCTCACGGCCTCATGGACACAACTACAAGATCTCGGTCCAAGTCACAGGCATAGTTACCGACGAGGGATGGGTGGTTGACAAAGGTGAGGTTACATCGATTATCGACAGATGGGATCATCGATTTCTGTTAGAGAACGGCGACCCGCTTATCGAAGCCTTTGAACGATCCGGAGATGGTGACGCTGTCGTCGTCTTAGAGCATCCACCCACAGCAGAAGTCATGAGTGTGGTGTTGGAAAAGGAATTGCTGGCAGAGCTTCCTGATACTGTCTCCGAGGTGTCTGTCTCAGTTTCCGAAACCAGCGAACTCTGTTCTGGATTGTAAATATGCCAGTCAACACAACAGACCACAGTGATGAGGAATCCACTGTGGAGGGGCCAGCCTTGCCAATCAATGAGCTGTTTTATTCACTACAAGGCGAAGGCCAACTGGCTGGTACACCAACGGTCTTTGTCCGAACCAGTGGTTGTAATCTTCGCTGTTGGTTTTGTGACTCCTATCACACATCCTGGGAGCCCACTCATGCATGGATGGACATTGACTCCATCGTCGATGAGGTCCAGGAGTACGAACAAGCAACACATGTCGTCCTTACCGGTGGAGAACCCCTCATGCACGATGAAGCCGAGGTGCTATTAGAGAAACTGGACGCTCTCGGGTATCATACGACAGTAGAAACTAATGGAACGTTTGACTCCGAAGCACCTATCGATTTAGCATCAATTAGTCCTAAACTGGCCTCATCAACGCCAACCCCCGAACGGGCCCCAGCAGATGCGGGTGAATGGACGAAGCGACATGCGGACCACCGGATTGATTTAGCGGCGCTAACCGGGTTGATCGAATCCTATGAGTACCAACTCAAATTTGTCGTGACTGGTCCAGAAGACATGCCTGAAATCACTGACCTGGTCAAACGGATTCGGGAGGCGACGACGGCCGCGATTCCTAATAAAAACATCCTACTGATGCCAGAAGGACAAACACGCGAACAGCTCGCATCGACCCGCGAAACTGTCGCAGAACTGGCTATGGAACACGGATATACATACACCCCACGACTCCATGTGGATCTGTGGAATGACGCTTCAGGAACCTAATAATGAGCGATAAAACACAAACTGATGGGCCTCTTACTGATGGTGAAACGGAATCATCGTTGCACTCAGAGGCACAGTATGACCGAAACAAAGCACGTGAGGGTGTCCGGCTACTGCTGGAAGCCATAGGCGAAGACCCCAATCGACCGGGACTGCAAGAAACCTGGCAACGGCGAGTGCCTGCTGCCTTCGAGACGTTGACGGAAGGGAATCGAGGCGTCGAAAAACCCGAACTCACAACATTTGAGACGGAGTCAGACGAGCTAGTGATCAAGACGGGAATTCCAGTTCATAGTCTCTGTGAGCACCATTTACTCCCGTTTCATGGAACGGCAGCGATTGCGTACCGGCCAGATGAGGAAGTTGTCGGCTTGTCGAAAATCTCGCGGTATGTTCGATGGCAATCCCGTCAGCTGACAATGCAAGAGGAGCTAACACAAGATATTGCAGAAGGATTAGCGGACGAGGTTGGAGCCGAGACTGTGCTTGTCCAAATTAGTGCCACTCACCTTTGTGAAGCGATGCGGGGCATCGAAACGGCAACGACAACAACTACCCAAGCAACGGTTGGTGAGCCAACCACTGCAGATCGAACTCAGTTTCGAAACGCAATCAGCAAATCAAACTAATGAGTACTAACGACAAGCGAGCGGTCGTACTGCTCTCTGGTGGTATGGATTCGGCCACGGCAGCTGCAGTCGCGGTTGACCGTGGGTATGACCCATATTTCCTGCACACTTCATACGGGCAAAAGACAGAGTCAAAGGAACTTGAATGTGCTAAGCAGTTGGCTGTGGAGTTTGATGCAGCTGACTTCCTTCAAGTTGAAACAGGGCATCTCGAGGCGATTGGCTCCTCCTCATTGACGGACGAGTCGATGGACGTGACAGAAGCAGACATGGAGTCAGAGGAGATTCCGACATCGTACGTTCCGTTCAGGAACGCAAATCTGCTTTCAATGGCAGTTTCGTATGCCGAAGCCAATGATTGCTCTGCTGTCTTTATCGGGGCCCATAGCGAAGACTTCGCCGGCTATCCAGATTGTCGTCCTGAATTCTTTGAGGCGTTTGAAAAAGTCGTAGACGTAGGCACGAAACCAGAAACCACGATTACCATTGAGGCTCCGTTCGTTGACTGGACTAAGACCGATATAGCCGAACGGGGCTTGGAACTTGATGTTCCGTATGAACACACATGGTCATGTTATCGGGCTGAAGAACCAGCCTGTGGCACATGTGATTCATGTGCGTTTCGGCTAGAAGCGTTCCAAAAAGTTGGGGTTGAAGATCCAATTGTATATTCTGAGCGGCTGGACTACCTCGACTAAGCCTTCTAGACAACCCGAAGTAAACACCCCCTTGTTTCAGGTTGAGAATGATACAGGTATGACGGGCCACTGACAGTCACAGCTCTCCGGTGAGTTTGCAATACCAGTAACAACCTGCTGGATATTGGAGCAGAATCGTATGAATGGATCGGATTCCGAACTCGGAATTCCTTCGTCCTTGCTTAGGGAAGGTGTCAATCGGAATCTGTCGATTCAAATTCGTCTTCAATCGAAGCTAATATTCCGGAATCTTCATCTGTAACTTCGACTGGTACGGTTGAATCTGTATCGTCCTGGGCTGGTTGCTCAGTGCCAGGGTTGGTGCTTTGTTCGGTTTCTTCGGGCTGAGTCAGGTCGGCAGTTGAAATCGCTTCTTCCCAAGATTCAAACACCCATTCATACATACCGGATGAGTAGCGACCGACCTCGTTCATCTCTTCTGGGGTTGGGCGATGGCCGACTTGATTGGCAACATTTTGTAGTTCTGTTGCGAGCGAAGCTTTATAATCGATTCCAGCAGCCTCGATCGCTTCTTTCCAACTCGAAAAGCTCTGTTCAATGTGCTTGTACCCCCAATCAGTCTCATCAACAAACTCCGACATAGTCGGAATTTGCTTCTGACTGGCAGTTAGCTCTTGAAGGGACTCGAGAACAGCAGCCTTTGTCTCCTTCGAAGGACTCATATTTGGTATATCAGTCGTCTGAGAGATCCATCATTTGGTCGTCGAAGCTCTGGACGATTTTTCCGAGCTCGCCACCAAGTCCTGGATTTTCGCCTTCCGTGTTGCGGATGTAGTTCAAGATTGCATCGGTCGGATCACCAGCCACATCTCCAAACTCCCGTTCAGCAATTTCAAGTCCACCAGCTGAATACTGAGAGAGGATCTTCATTTGCTGGCTCGCGTCCACGAGTGCATCTGGGTCGCCCGTATCTTGGAACGCGAGGCAGGCCATGATAGTCTGATACAAATCGTTTGATTGGACGTTCTGGAGTCCAATTTCTCCCTTGGTACCTTTGGTACCACTCCCTCGGTGGCCACTCCGTTTAGGATTGTTTTCAAAGTATCCGACAACGGCTAAGAATACGAGAAAGTCATAATAATTCTCGAATACCTCATGCTCATCGACAACGGTTTCGTACAGCTCTGTCTTCCGATAACCGATAATTGGTTTCCCCATAGTCAGTCACCCCCAACTGCCGCCTGCTCAGTTCGAACCGTGGTTTGCGGATGATTGCCGGCCCCATCGCCCTCGTCGAAATCCAGCCAGTACTGCTGACCGACCACATCGGCCATCTCCTCTTGAACTGGCCCTTCCCATTGGGAGTCCGTCGCAAAGACCACGACCTGATTTGCGAGTTTGGGAATTACCTTACTGACTTCGCGACGGTGAGATTTGTCCAGGGCACCGAATGGAGAGTCCATGACCAGCGGATAGATGCCACCAGTGAAGTACTCAGATTCTGAATCAGATTCGTACCGTTCTCGGGCAATCTTAACTAGACTACCAATAAACGCCAAACTCGCGATTTGTCGCTCACCGGTGGATTTATCTACCTCTACACGCTCATCGCCAACCGACTGCCAAATCTTCAGTTCGAATGAGTCAGTAATCTCTGCGGTCATGTTTTTGCTTGCGATCTCGCCGAACGTTTGCTGAATCGACTTGTTCGACCACTCACGCACTTTCCCCTTCAGATCCGCAAACGAGTTTTGAAGTTGCTCACCGACCAACTCGGCGGCTTTCTGTCGGCGCTTCGCCAGGAGTGCCTCTTCTTTCTCGTCTTGTTCCTTTTCAATATCGTCTTTGAGATTTTCTAGTTCAGCATTTGACTGCTCAAGCCGTTCTTCAATACGCCCAATCTCACTGATGAGCTCCTCTCGGTCAGCTTCTTTCTGCTCACGCTTTGCCTCCAAGTCGGGAATCGATTCACCGGATTCGGTCGTCTCATCCATTTCCTGCAGTTCCGTGCTGATGTCATCAATCATCTCTTCCTTTTCTTCGATCTGTTTGTGGAGGTCCATGCGCTGGGAAATGATTTCATCAACCTTCTCGAAGAACTCGTTTTCAATATCCGAGACAGTATTTAGATGGCCAATAATTCGCATCGCGCTCTGTTCGACGCCATCCGTAACAGAATCGCCCTGCATCGACTCCACACTGTGATAGTGGTCTGTCCCGGGTTCTAATGGCCGGCCACAGATACAGGTCTCAGCGTCCAAAAGTGACTCAATAAACTCATTGTTCAGTTCTGACGGGATGACACCTCGTTCCCGCATCGAATCTAATTCTTCAGCGGTTTCGGAAATCAGCGGCATCGCCAATGGGACAAATCCATGTGAGCTGATTTTATCTTTTAAATCACCATTCAAATCAGCTACTGCTTCTTCTAATTCCGCTTTTTCGTCGCGAAGCTCTTGTCGATTCTCCTGTAAGGCGGCACTTTCGTCCAGTCGCTCGAGCTTCTGCTCGATATCATCAATCTCAGTTTCTAATCGTTCTTTGTTCCGACGTGCATCCTCTTTGTCTCGTTCAAGCTCATCGATATTCGACTCTATAGTTCGTTTCTGATTGATGAGTTCCGAGAGCTCGTCACTGGCATATTCCTCAACTTCATCCTCGAACCGGCCTGCGACAGCCTCCATATGGGTGGTCCCACGTTCTAAAATCGTGAGGCCCATGATATTTTCAATCGCCTCTTGGATCCTGTCCTGATTATCAATCCCTGCGAGCTCATCAATATCCTCACCGTCAAAAAAGAAGAGTCCACTCAGTCGCTTTGGAATTATTTGATCAAGGGTATTATTTGGATTCTGGCGTTCCGCCCATTGTCCATTATCCTTATATTTTACAGTCAGATCCATATCAACGACATCACCATCGAAATCCGTCGAACTCTGCTTTTCGTATACTGCCTCACGTTGAGCTACATACGACGTCTTTTCATGTGTGAATTGTAGGCGTACTGACACTTTGACCTGGTCACCGATATCGGCTTCTGCCATCGCCCCTTCGCTGGCTAATCTGTTTGGTCGTGAATCGAAATCCACTTCATCATAAAAAAGCCACGTGAACGCATTCAGAAACGTCGTTTTCCCAGATCCGTTGGAGCCATGTATAACGGTTACATTCTTTTCGCGGCTAGTTGCAAAATCAACTGCCTCGTCTCTGAACTGGCGAAAATTCTCAATTTCGATTTGTTCAAGTCGCATTATTGAATTTCTTCGCGAATGATTTGTTCGATTTCGTTGTTTATACCCACCGGGCTCTTCATATGCAGCTTGCCTTTCTCAGCTTCTAAAGCCCGTTCTCGAATGCGTTTGAGTTTTTCACGAGTTATTGAGATATCCTCGTCGGACAAATCAGTCATCACACTATCTGGCCACTCCACCTATTTATATGTTAAACTGGCAGTATTGTTTTGGATAACTGAAAACCAAAAATTGGCGAGTAGTTATGTATCGAATTCCTCGCTGAGATGGGCTGATAGCTTCTCATCTAGTTTTTCAAGCTCAGCAGAGATACTATCGACCTCATCCGTGTTTACATCAATCTCAGGGGATGTATCATCTACAGTCTCACCGAGTATAAACCGATCAACGATTTCACGCTCTTTTTCCCAGTTTGATAGGGTTTTAATTGTGTATTTTTGCCTGCGCCGCCACTCGTCGTCGACTTGCTGCCAGACGTAAATCATCACTTCATCAGTCTCATAAGACCCTTTCTCGACAACGTTGAGGATAGCCTTCCACCAACCGTCTGATTGGAAGATGGTTGTGCCAGCCCCAATCGTATAGTAATCACTGGCAGGAAACTCAGTAGTCGTCTGTGACGGGCGGTCAGTCTGCAAGAGTTCTGTGATAACTGCCCGGTCAGTTTCCCATGCCTCAGTCGTCTTTATAACATATTTGTTCTTCCGAGTCCAACCCTCGCCGTCATTGTGCCACAGATAGACTGCCGTTTCGGTGGTAGTCGCTTCAGCGTCGAATCCATATCGGACTACAGCTTTCCACCACTCGTCTTGTTTGTAGATATTCTCGAAGGCGGTGACGTACAGTGAGTCACTCACCGGGATATCACTACTACTCATATGTCACCGTATCTAAGTCCGCTACTCCATGGTCGATGTTGTTGTAAATCGTTGGAGAACCCTTCATAAGTGGCTGATAGCACTTCTCTCCTAGCCTGATATATCAGTTGTGCTAGAGTCTGGTTAATTGATAATATGTGGTGAATTTCATGAAGTTGTGAGCGGAAGGCATCTCAGTTGGTTAGAAGGTCGTATCGACGCTTCACACTCTGGAGCGATTGCGACGACGTCGGAACGCCATCTACGTCAGCATCGGGATGGTTTCTTGCAGCTTCCGCAAAGGTATCTACCCGTGTGAGTTCCTTTCGGATAAGTGACCGCTCAACGTCGTATTGGTCATCTGAGAGCATTTCTGGATGACGAGAGGTGTCCGGGACAGTGATGAAATCGTGCATGACAGCGTATGGCTTGTTTTCGTGTTTGCGCAAGATGCGTCCCCGACGTTGTATATACTGTCGCGGGTTCGACGTGCTCGCCAGAATGTATGCTGTTCGAGTTGCTGGGACATCCACACCCTCATCCAGACACCGAATCGACGTGAGGACCTCTATTTCGCCTGTATCAAAGGCAGCCAGTAACTCCTCTCGCTCGGCTTGGTCTTCACGAGCAGTGAATCGTTCAACCCGCAATCCACAGTCATCACGCAAGCGCCGTGTCGTAATATCAACGTGGCGGTCTCCATCCTCTTCGATACCGGTTGAGCCGTCACTACAATAGACAAGTGAGTGGGAGGTATCGGACTGTTGCCCGAACAACGAAACAAGCAACTCTAATTTTTCTCGGGCAGTTCCGATGAGTCGGGCTCGTTTGAACAGCGCCTGTTGGAGAGCCGGATTCTCCTCAATATTGACCCCACCCTCTTCATCACCACTCTTGCCCATGAGCCGGCCGATTTTGGCCGTCAAACGCATATACTCCTCCATCTCGTCGTCTTGTAATTCGACGATATGTGGAATGTAGTAGTACTCACACAACGCTCCGGATGTAATCGCCTTCTTTAGCCCATAATCGAAGACGGTGCTACCGAAATACGAGTCCAGAGCGGCTGTTCCCTCGTCATCATACCACCGTTGTGGCGTTGCAGAAAGGCCTAACCGCAGTGTGAATTTATCCAGCAATCCCTGCTGGGTATGTGATGCACCTGTATGGTGCACCTCGTCTGCGATTAACATCATATTCGCTCGAGCCCGACCAATTGTCTTGCGGGCGGGCTCGCCGGCCAGTGTCTGATGCGTCGTAACGATGACACAGAGATCTCGGAGGCCGTTATTCAGTTCCAAGAGCTGCCGTTCAACAGTCGGTTGCCAGTTTTGTCTGGATTGATACGCAAGCACCGGCTCAGCAGCGAACGCCTCAAGCTCTGTGGCCCACTGGTCAACCAGATGTTGATAGGGGGCTGCCACAACCAACACCAGTGGTCCCTCAGTCGACTCAGCAACCCGAGCAGCAGCTAAGATAGCGGTAATCGTTTTGCCAGTGCCTGTCGCCATTCGAAGAATGCCACGTCCATCCGCCTGGAGCCAGCTATCAATCGCCGTTTCCTGATACTCCCGTGTTTCAACCCAGTCCGGTGGTGTAAGCCCTACCATTAGACAGCTATCCAGTATTTACTTTCTATACAGCAAGAGTAAATAAGATGCTATCGGTCACGCTACCATGATTAGATTGAAAGTATAATTGAACGGATGATACGTAATTTTATTCGACATCGCAATGTCGACTGTACATAATTGGGTTCACAAAGCAGATATACAGCCCGAAGATGGAAGGTTTCCGGATCACATTGCGGTTGACGAAACCGTGATCCAACTCGACGATGAGAAATATTGGCTGTACGCCGCTGTCGATCCACAAACGAGCAAATTGCTCCATACGGAGCTTAAACCTACTACAACGAAGGTTTTTGCACATTCGTTTCTCACCGAGCTCAGCGAGAAACACGACGTCGACGACGCCGTGTTTCTCGTAGATGGCTCCAAATCGTTACAAGCTGCCTGTCAGCGACATGGCTTCGATTTCAGATACGAAAAACATGGAAATCGGAATGCTGTCGAACGTGTATTTAGAGAAATAAAACGCCGAACTGTTTGTTTCTCAAACTGTTTCAGCAACGCAGAAGCAGAAACAGCCGATGATTGGCTCAAATCGTTCAGCTTCGCATGGAATCAGCTTATCTGAACACAATGGTTTGCATGTATGTGGATTATGAGATTAGAGGCCGTATCGAAGAAAATCTTGATGAGTTGCTCGAAAACGCTATAACCAGTGTCGGAGCGGAACCGAAGTACTGAGAGCTGCCAGATGAGCTGAAACACCAGATTGCATTTGATGTTGCCTGCAGTGGGGTACACGGATTCCATACAATGTGGGCAACGATTGAACAGAACGAAGTAGAAGACAGCGGTAAAGCGGATATAAATAATCTTGTTGCTAATAATATGGGCCAAATAATACAAAATATTGATAGTTTTGTGGGAGAATATGTGGAAGAAATAAAACGAGAAAAAGATGCTGAACTACCTGATTATAAAATCAGTATGAAGTAACAACCTGTTTGTCAGATAGGGCATAGCAAGTCGATTATGTTTTTAGTGCCAGACTTAATTGCCGGAGATTGACGCCCCTTGCACACGGGTGACTGAAGCTATGTGGGAAGTGGTGCTGTCTGTGAATCAGTTTAGTACGACAGAGTCGATCGGGAGGCTGTCCGGCAGCGAGCGTAACCCGTCCCGAGCAGCCTCATCTATCTCGATGGAAATCCGCTCAGTTCCATCCTTCATGTCGTCATCACCGTGAACATGGAGTATGTCGGCTGAGTACTCGATTCGTTCCGGCTCAAACCAGGTTTTGTATATAACGACGGCCCGTACCTTCGAATTGGGTTTTATTTCGTGCCGTTTGCCGTTATTCCATGGTGTGAATTGCCCAGTTCGACTTGACCACCCATTGCTTTGTGGATTATCATACGAGAATCCGTCCGCTGAGGTGACTGCCAAGTTTTTATATCCCCTGAATTCCCAACCGTGAGACGTTTTGTTCTTAACATGCATGCAGATAACCGTATACTCCCGCTCTTCGAGTATTTCTGCATCTCTATCTTCAAATTCAACCATCTTGTTGTCAAATCCGACGATTTCGATGTCGAGATAGTCACCCTCCCCGGCGACAGAAACCTGCGTGGAATCAGTCTTCCCCCCAGCGTCTCCTCTTTGTTCGCTGACAGTGGTCTCTTTGGCAGTCGACTGACTACCGGCCTCCTCAAGTGACTCAAGGACATCGGGGTCCGCTGACAGTTGTTCATCCCCGCTGGCATGCTGAACCACCAACTCAGTTAGTCCCCGTGTCAGAATATCTTGCGCCAAGTCCGCGAGGTCAATCAGCTCGACTGTGGTGTCCTGAATCGTTTCGATAGCACTGTCGGTGGGCGGTTCCGAGACAAGGATACTTTGCTTTGACTCGGTGGTTTCGAAGGCGTCAGTAAGCAGTCTAGTCACTGAATCAGCAGTCACTCTCGAGGCGGTATGCGTGACAACTCTGACCGAATCTGGATGCGGGAGGTACTTCCGGGCCAGAATAGCACTCCTGGTCGCTGATTCATTATCTATTACTTCGGTCGTCCAGCCACAAGCCCGGCACAGGTCCGCCACGATCTCGGTGAGTACCGGCTCGTCGCATTCTGCCAGAACTTCCTGCAGGGACTCCACCACTTGCGCAGCAGATGCATCCTGCTGACTCGTGGTGGTGTCCTTCCCGTCGGACCCCGTTTCTTCTAGGTCATCAGCCCCATCGCCTAATCCTAAATCTTCAACAATCTCGTCGAAATCATCAAGCTCCTCGTCCATATGAATTCATGCTGGCACACACGTGTTAATCATTCTCCTTGTATGACCACCACTCGGCCGGCCGGTTCTTCTTAGAAGGTCTTAGAAATCGGCATTTTATTTTTGTATAGTGACTGTTCTAATTCAGAGAGTGTGATTCGGCTTAGCGACGATGACCCCCACAGGGTTAAAGATAGTGGGCTCGGAGCTGATAACGTTGAATCTGTCGATAGCCATGGGAACTGTTGTATGATACCCTCAACAGCAGGGGAAACTCTTGGCCCTCAAAAATCCGCTCATATTCGCTGACGATGCCCGGAATTGCAGTTTCGCCCTCTTTGGTTGGTATGTATAGCTCATCGAGTGTACCGAAAGGGTCACTGTTTGCTTATCCGATTGGCTTCGTCGATGCACTGGTTCATTATGGACTGGCGTAATCAAATGGCTCCGTAGAAAGCGGGTAAAGAGGGCTGCATCATCTTCAGACACGCCACCAGCGTTGTGATGATTTCTTTCGAAGTGAAACTCCGTCGGCCAGCCACCGTTCGGGCCAATGCCAGATAGGTTCGATACTCGGCGGCGGCCCAGAGTATATCATATACGACGGTACTGTACGCTGTCTCCGGCCGTGGGAGAATATCCTGGAGGAATTCGAGATCGGCTCCTGTAAACCCCTGATCGATTAGTTGACGTTCGCCGGACATTCCACGGAGCAACTAGACTTCCAGCAACCAGCGATAGCGTCGGGCTAGCCGAACCAGTGCCCAGTGTCGGTCACTGGCCTGGAAGAATATTTTGTATACCCCTTTCCCGGCTGACTTTGTCGGCACCAGATAGAGACTATCGATGGGTTCCCCATCTATTTCATCGGGGGGTTTGTCAGTTTTGTACCGCAAGCTCATCAGTAAAGGCCGGCCCATCCTGCAGAATAGAAACCGGATATGTCGTAGCCATGTGTTTGAGAGGGCATAGATTGGTAATAAATTGATGCTTGATTGATTGTCATATATTAACATTTGACTCAGGCAATTCTCATACCAATACCCTTATCTATCAGTTTTATGATGGGCTGGTAGATGCACTCACTGGGGCCACGCCAGAAACAATTGCTGTCGGCATGGGAGACGACGGGTCGGTCGTCGGCAGAAGGCAATGGATACGATTTCACGTCACCAACACGAACGACACGGGTGCAGTCCGCAGTTGCGTCGTTTCTTGAGTCACCGACAGAAGCTGCTTTTGAGGATATTTGGACTGAAGAGTGTCTTCGAAATGCGAGTATGAGTCCGGTGAGTGGTCTGCTTAGTAATTGGTATGGCCCGATTGAGGAGCTGGCGACGTTCGTCGCGGAACTACAATCAGCACCCGAATTTAATCCAGCTTGGGAACGCCAGGTACCAAGCTACTGTGTCCCCACACTATGGGAACTGTACGGTCGGGTAGCGCCGGCTGATCGGCCGCTGGTGAATTTCTGGGTCCGGCGTGGCCTTGCAACATTCGGCTATGGAGCCCACGAGTCTTTCAGTGATATCACCACGGCGCTAACGGAGTTCGAAGTCATGTACACCGAGGAAGTCGGACACGTGACAGCTGGAACAACTCACGAGGTGCCCCTTGCTGAGGAAATCGAGCAGTTCTTCTACCTCACGGATACGTTGTCAGAGGCCGAGATTCGGGAAGTACTCGATATGAGTTCCCCGGATTATCAAGGATTCTCGGGGTGGGATGCACTCCAAGACCACGGTGACGTAATCCAGTTCCAGGGACTCGATACTGTATTAGATGCATTTACGCTTGGTGCTGATGGTGATGCCTATGAGAAAGAGGCTGCCCTCGACGAGTGGGGGGCCAATCACTGGGAGACATGGAAAGACGAGTACTATGCCTATCTCCAAGCGGATGTCTTCCCGACATATGATCCAACTGCATTGACGCCAAGTGATGTCGAACCGTTCCTTGAAGCACTCTCGGTTGCGGAGCCTCTTTCGGATGTTATCCCTGTGTATCTTCTTGGTGGCCGCTGGCAGCCTTGGGATAGTTTTACAACCCAATCAGTCGCTAACCCTGAGGCTGCTGCTGAGGTCATCTCGACACTCATCGATAGCGAGCAGGCCCCCCTGTCGACTCGGCTCACACAGTTTAGTGAATTCTACAGTGACATCTCGGATTCCGGCAGTGAGCGAATGTCTGTGGCAACGATGCTTCTCATGCTCATTCATCCGGATGAATATGTCATGTACCGGTATCAGATGTTCAAAGACTTCTTCGATGCTTACAGTGATTACAGCATCCCCACGGGGTTCAATCCCAGTGAGTACGCGTTGATGAACGACGCGTTGAGTCGAGTTCGTGAGGACCTCGATCGCCATGCGGAACAAGATGTCCGGATGCTGGATGTCCACTCGCTTTTGTGGCTGGTCCATCGCGAAGGGGCTCCCTAAGCTGTAGAGGGCTGGGGCCGCCAAGGAGTGGATAGGAGAACCGTTCGTGGACAAAACCAACGAACGGGGTTTAGTAGAATCACCACCAGCATTCCATTCGTGAGTCGACTCCGTGACTGGCCTTCTCATTCCAACCCTGCAGGCCCTTTTCATCTCCCGCCTCTGTGGTGTCACCTACAATACTAAACTCCGAAAAAGGCACTCCATCTGAAGAATCAGTTGCTTTTGAGGGAATCCCTTCTCAGGTTGCTTGGTGATAACGCATGGAGTTTTACAATTTATTACCCTGCAAGTTCCGGGTTGGGTGCCGATGGTAGATGTCGAATTCAATGCAGGACTCTATGTACCGTCGAGAAGAGTATCAAATATTGTCCAGTGTGGAAAGACTGACAGCCAGATTTTCATCGTAGCCGTCCTTGCAGTGCTGCTGGCGACTGCGGTCGTTGCAATCCTATCCAATGTTACCGTTATGACTGTGACTTCATGGCTTTCAGCCAGCGTTGCCCAGTCGATGTGTATCTCTGCGTTGGTCACAGTAGCTCTGGGGGCAGAGTAGACAGCATCATGGCCGAATACAGTGCCTGGAATGCGCTCTTCGAGTGTTTGAAAGCCAAGCCACGCCGACGGCTCCTAACCGGCTTGGCTGCCTACCAGCCAACGGAAACTGTTCCTTTCACAAAGCTACGCTCTGAGGAGACGTCATCTGAGTCTCAAATCAGCCCGGAGTACGTGCATGTTCACCTCCCAAAGCTGGCCGATGCTGGCTACATCCGGTGGGATGAACAGACCCATGAAATCAGCCAGGGGCCGCGATTCGAGGAAATTGAGCCGTTTATTGAGCTAGTCCAGACCCACAATGAGCGCCTACCTGATGGATGGGTGTGACATGGCGTTTGACAGTTGTCCTGTTCGTAGCATGTCGCTCGTTAAAAAGGTCTGGTGACAACTCAGCTTTAGGAAGCTATCGGCAACACAGTCGCTGGTACTGGTGATCCTGTTGGAGTACAGCATCCAAATTGATCAGTAAACCTTAGACCGATAGCCAATTGCTAGTAGTAGTCTACAATTGACTAACTGTTGAATCTCAAAAACTGAAATTATAGGACCACTCTTATTACCTGATACTCTATCTCTTATCATACTTAGTAATCGCACTAGGGCAAGGAAAGTAGCCGCAGCCAGGAAGATATGAATATCGATGATATAGCTGACCGGAGCACGAACCAACGCACCCCCGGAGAGACGTTCAGACAGAACTGGTTGGCCAGTATCCCAGAAGAGCAGTGGGCGACCTATATTGATGATTCTGCGACATTGATTTTTGATGGCATCGCAATCGGCGAAACGGACCTTACGAGCGCAGACTATCCAGCCGAAACAGGGCCCTTCTACCGGAAAAGCTTGGCAGCGACTGCAAACGTCGACCTTGGAGACACAGCACTCCCTGTTGGGAACATTACTGGGCGGCAGTTGGGCATCCTTTCCTGGGTGTGTAACCAACTGCAGCGCGAAATCCGAGACGGTAATAGTGCTATCCAAAGTCCGAGTCGTGCGGTCGAGGCGGCGATTAACAAGGCCGTCCTCGAATCTGCGGAAAATAAAGAGGTTGTGGATCGACAGCTGGACACGATTCGTCTCCCGCAGAACGCGACTGTCAGCGAAATCCTGTCCGAAATTGTCTGTCGTCCACGAAGCCAGGACTACGTCGACGCGCTAATCGAGATTGCAGTCGAGACGAAACACAGCGACCGAACACTGCTGCAACTCGTTGAGGAGCCACGGATGACGACGCAGTTGTGGCGCCACCAACAACAGGCCCTCAGGGAGTGGGTTGATGCAGGCTATCGTGGCTACGTGGATATGGCGACGGCAACCGGCAAGACGGTACTCGGGCTCGCTGCGATAGCCCACCACTATGGCGCCCTCCATCCTGCAGATCAAGATACACTAGACACCGCTGCAGGGACCCGTGCTACTGGTGACCGAGCAACTGTTCTTGTCGTTGCTCACCGCGACATCATCCTCAACCAGTGGAAACGGGAATTCGACAGACACCTGAACATCCCGGAGGAAGGCGAGACCGACCGTGGTGAACACACGGCGACGTTCTCATGGGGTGACGTTCACTTCTGGACGCCATCTCGACTCATCGAACGTGGTGTCCCAGCAGCCGACCTCGTCATACTCGATGAGACCCACCATTATGTTGGGAGCAGTGGTTTTGGGTCTGTCCTCGATGACATCGGGTGTGATGTTCTCGCATTATCAGGATCGCTCGATGATGCTGATGCACGGAGCCTCAAACGGCGAGATATTGAGCGTCTGTATCACTTCACACTCACAGACGGACAGCGGGTCGGGATCATCCCGGAGTGTACATGGGATGTCTCGATTGTGCCCTACGAATCGCAATCCAACTTGGCACGCGTTACACAGCAGTGTAAATCGGGCATCGAAGAGTTTGCTGACGGACCACCTGACGCAGTGCTTGAGGATTCCGAGATTGAACGAAACGATCTTACAATCGAATCGTTCAACGAGGCCAAATCAGTTGTCCGGTCGACTGCTGGTCGTGAACTCGCAAAGAAAGACGACCGGTTCCGTGAGTTCAGTTCTGCAATCAAATCACGGCGACTGACGCAGTCAAATCAGTCCCCGACGCTATCCCGGATTACGGAACTGACCGTTGAGCATATTCACGAGCACAAATGTGTGGTCCTACTGGAATCAAAAGACGAAATCAAGACCGTCTGTGACGGACTCGAACGACAGTTGCGTGCCACGGCTGAGGACCTCCTGACCGTCGTCTCCGGTGAAAGTGACGACCCACTCAAACTCGTCGAGAAATTCGATACGGACCAGGATCACGGCGCGCTCATCGGAACGTCACAGACGTTAGGTGAAGGGGTCGACATACAGACCGCTGACATCGGCATCAACCGTGGGCGTGGGCGGCTGACCCACTCGCTTGTACAGCGGATGGGGCGGATACTCAGAAACCCTGAGGGAGACAAAGAGGCTCACTTCTATCACGTCCATGGCATCCCGACCGAAGATGACGCAATTCTCCCTCGTGAGGACGGAATCTGGTTGCTTGAGACAGCCAGTCAGTTACTTGCATGGGGAAAATCATTCAATGCACCCCCGCTGTTTGACGCACCAGACGACCGGGTTCCACCGGTACTGCGTCGGCTTGAACGCACTGGCGCTGAGGCGGTGACATCGGAAACGTACGAGTGGCCGGAGAGTGACACAGTCAGGAGCGAACTTGAGGCGCTCGTCAGTCAGATTCGAGACCGCAAGTCACAGTCCGTCTTGTTGGCGCTTGACCACCAGCAGATAGCAGAGATAAATCCTGTCCCCGATACGGGCGATACACCGCAAACTGACGATTCAATGTCGCTGATTTCTGGTGCAACCGGACAGACAGTCTCGATTATCGAGCCGTTTGCAGCGGCTATCGAAGCTTTAGAACGGACTGTTGGCCCAGGGGACACGTTCGTCGACCGTGCCGTGCGAACCGCACTGCAAGATTCACGTGACGAGCAGTTCCGCGAGATCGTTACTAATGGCGAACTGGACGCGGCCACAGAAACGGTCCAAGTCAGCCCGAGTTTGACCGCACTCGTCGCCGATCGGACTGATCGAGATGGTATGAGTATCGATGGCTTCGTCAACGACGCGCTGGCTCTGGCTATCGCTGAGTACGTAGCCGACACCGACGTAGGGCCTGACGCTTCTCTCAGAGAACTCGAATCAAGGCTGTCTGATCCTGCTGTGAGGGATGACGTGTGCACAGCGGTTGCAGAATCCAGCGATGAATTACTGGAGTCGTATGAGATAGTGAAATGAGCCCAAAGAAACTCTCACGCAGACAGGCACTACGCAACGGGTTTGGATTCCTTGTGGGGAGCGCCATAGCACATGGATCTGCCGTGGAACCTACTCGCGCTCAACAAGAAGCCGATACTGAAAATGCCACACAGAACCACCCGATGTTTAGCGTTGACGGGGCAAATACGGGATACAACCCCCTGGGGAAGGGGGTCAAAGCGCCAGTCAGTAATCTGTGGACCACTCAAACAGGAAATAGTATAAGAAATTCCTCACCAGCCGTTGTTGATGGGACGCTCTTTGTCGGTTCCGATAAAGTGTATGCAGTGGATGCAGAAACCGGCAAGCAGCAGTGGACGTTTGAACCTAACCAGCCGGTGACAACATCACCAGCTGTAGTCGATGGGACTGTGTTCGTCAGCAGTTTAGACCACACCTTCTATGCCCTCGATGCTGCGACCGGAGAAGCACAATGGACGTACGAAACCAGCAATACTCAGTTCACGACACCTGCAGTAGTAGATGAGACTGTCTTTGCTGGTGGTTCAGGTGGCAAGGTGATCGCCCTAGATGCGACAGATGGGACCCAAAAGTGGGAAACTGAGCCCGATAACAAATTTCCGACTCCACCAGCCGTGTCAGACGGTAGGGTTGTCATTGGTATCGACTACTATATTTATGTACTCGATATGGCCACTGGTAGCGTGGACTGGTCGTTTTTTACCGGAGAACCAGTCAATGTCGCGCCAGCGATAGTGAATGATACAGTCTATGCCGGTGCTGAGAGTTGGGTGTACGCACTAGAAGCTGACACGGGGGAACGCCGATGGGCTGTCCGGGTTAGTCCGAAAACATCACCGACGATCGCCGATGGAACCGTATATATTGGCAGTACACAGGGGTTAGAAGCCATTGATGCATCAAATGGCGAGGTACAGTGGCGGTTTGATACCGACGGATGGGTTGAGGCACCGCCACTCGTTGTTGATCAAATGGTCTCGTTCAGAGACAGAGGCGGAAATCTTTATGCAATTAGTGCTTCGACAGGGACTGAATTATGGTCCGTCGATACTGGAGGCCTTTCGGCATCTGGTCCTGCTGTCTCTGATGGGCGACTCTATTATACATCTCCTGACGGGAGTGTACATGCACTCGAATCACGGTTTGATGCTACTTTTTCGTATGGATCAGAGTCCGTGAGAGCGGGGTCAGCAGTGACGTTCAATGCATCAGAGACGACCTTCCGTGATGGTAATTCAAACTCCGCATCTTATGAGTGGACATTCGGGGACGGCGACACTACAAAGACTGGTCAAACGACCACATATACATTTCAAGAAGCCGGGAATTACACTGTCAGTCTCCGCGTTTCAACTGATGCTGGGATACAGACTGTAACACAAACTATCCCTGTCGTACCGAGCCAGTCAAGCACGTCAAGTAGTGGCTCTGGTCCGTCTACTAATAACGAGCAATCGTCTACAGAAGCATCTGCCAGCGACCAGCAGTCAAATATACTTGGCATTGCTGGCGCTGCCGTTGCCCTAACAGGTGCAGGGATTGGCGCATTTCGCTACCTGTACAAAAATCGAAGTGGGACTGATAACACTCCAAAGGGTGCTGATAAGTCTCCACAAATCGATGTGTCCAGTACTACCACCCCGTCGCAGTCATCGAATAGACAATCCGAAGCAATCAGTGCATACCTGGATACGGCCGCGGACAGTCTTGACAGTGCGTCATCACATGTTGTGTATGATGATATCGACGCGGCGGAACAAGAATTAGCGACGGCAAAGGAGCACCTCACTCGCGTCGAAGACACAATCGAAGGCACGAGAATTTCACACCCAAAGCGATACAAATCACTCCGGAGTCGGTGTAACTCAATCGAGGCTTCGATCGAAGACAATCAAATCAGCCAGGCAGATGAACTCGTGATTGAGTCTCTGGATAACTGCGAATCGGCCATCGCAGAGGGTGATCTCGACACGGCACGTAGTCAATTGAGAGAGGCAGAAGCCAATCTTGACCAAGTTGAACAGACGGACTCTCATAACCCTGAGCAACACGAACAACTTAGCGCACGATACGATGACCTCCAAGCCTCCATTGACGGACTAAAGAATATAACTTCGTACCTCGATACGGCCGAAGACTGTCTTGATAGCGCGTCATCATACATCGTGTATGATGATATCGGTGCGGCGAAACAAGAATTAGCGACGGCCAAGGGACGACTCACTCGCGTCGAAGACACAATCGAAGAGACGAACCTGCCATCTCCAGACCGATACAAATCACTTCAGAGTCGATGTGACTCATTGGAGGCGTCGATAGCAGAAACGCCGGCCAGTCCTCCGCTCCAACAAGTGACTGAGTGTTTGGATACCTGTGCGTCGGCTATAGAGGCATACGACCTCGACAGGGCACGGAAGCAGTTGCATGAGGCCGAAACCCATCTTGATGAACTCGAGCAAATAGCGTCGCAGACATCCGGTCGATACGAACAGCTTCGTGCCCGCCACGATGACCTACAGACATCGATTTCCAGACTGGAGGCAATTGTTTCAGACCTCGACACTGCTACGGAGTGTCTTGAGAGTGCGGCGTCACACCTTGCTGATGACGAGCTGGCTGCGGCTAACAACCAGCTTACGACAGCGGACGAACGGCTGACACAGGTCGAAGCGACTCGCGAAGACCTGGATGTGAGCCTCCCACAACGCTATGAGGATCTGCGGGCACGACATGACTCACTGCAGAACTCCTGTGATAGTTTGGAGTCAGCCCGCTCGATGTTTGAGACTGCCGCAGAATGCTTAGAATCTGCAACGGCCCAACTCGACCAACAGGAATTCGAGGCAGCGAAGAAGCAGCTGTCCACGGCAAAAGGGCGACTCACCAGAGCAAAGAACACACTCGACGAGGCTGGGGTGGCACTTCCCAATCGGCATGAGACGCTCCAAGCCCGCTGTGAATCCATCGCGAATACCATCGAAACAGAGCAACGCCGGGCACAGGCCGAAAACGCAGTCACCACTGCTGTCGACGCGCTGAACTCGGGGTGCGAGGCGTATGAGGATGGCAACCTTGGGACGGCAGCATCCAACTTCGACACTGTCACTGAGCAACTCGCGACCGTTCGTGATCACTCTGTCCCTGCAGAGTCACTGTCGCCCGATATGTCGCTGGATGCTATCGCTGCCGAGACTGCCCGGGGGCAAATTCGTGTCGAGATGGAGCGAGCCGAACAACTGGTCGCAGACGGGCACGAGGCACTCGATGGCCGCAACTACGCTGCTGCCGTTGAGGCCTACGACGATGCGCTCTCGAAACTGCGGACGGCGACCGGTATCGCAAGTGAGTACGATTTGCCACAGTCTTGGGAACTTGACCAACGACAGGAGACGATTGCATCGTATCTTGCCAACGCGAAAGACCAGCGAGATGCGACTGACGAACAGCGCTCAGAGACGGCCAGACATCGACTTGACCGGGCGACACGACTCGCGGAGACGGCCGAACAACACCTCGAAATCGATGACATGGTGGCTGCTCGGGAAGACATTCAGCAGGCCCAAGATGTCCTCGACGATGCTGCCGAGTTGGTAGCCGAGATTACGGGGGATACGACTGACCTCGAACATCGCATATCGGAATGCACAGAACGAGTCGAACGCATCGCTGCGACCGTTCCAGACCAGAATCAGATGCAAACGGGACCGGGCAACACAAGCAAACGGGACCTTCTCACATATCTCCAGGAACTCTCTGTGATTTTCGGAGAATCGCCTCGGGCAGAGTTTGTCGATGAGTACGGGTTCTATCCTTCCTCAGCGTACCTTGAGGTGTTTGACTCGTGGGAGGCAGCACTCGACGAAGCAAACCTCGCACCCATTGACGAACGAGCACGCGAACGGCGTGTGTATTCTCGGGTCGATATTCTGGATGCTATCATCGACCTTGCTGACGAGACTGGTGGCAACCCAACACCGGAACAAATGAATGAACACGGAGCGGTGTCAACGGCTACAGTCGAGAAACGGTTTGAATCGTGGGCGACTGCCGTTCAACTTGCCGGACTGGACAGACAGCTAACCCAGGATGTCGTCCGTGAACTCGCGAGCGGTGTACCTGCTACAACGAGTATGGCAGAGAACGCGGACTCATCAAACTCAGAGACGATAGGGACTCACAGCGATAGCTCACAAACAGCATCCACCGATGAGGAAACGGACGATTCACCGAGTCGAGCAGACCTGATCGCGGCACTCCAGCAAATGGATCCGGAACGTGGCTATCCACTCACCACGACGATGCGGGAAGACGGGCCATACAACCCAGAGCAATACTACAGTGAGTTCGGGTCGTGGGACGACGCACTCGCCGCTGCTGATATTGACAAACAGAACCGGTTACTGGCAGAGATACAGCGCGTAGCAGATATCGTGGGACACCCACCAACGACGACAGAAATGAACGAGCACAGTGTCCACTCCTCTGGGACATACTCCTCAACGTTCCCAAGTTGGGAGGCTGCATTGGACGAGGTAGAGCTGCCTGCTGCCGTCACCGAGACAGCCACTGGTGCGCCTGAATCGAGAGACACAGCCCAGTCGACTCCGGAGCAGCTTGATGAGGTGATCACATTGGCTTCAGTCACAGATAATAGTCGACTGGATGGAGCAATTGTTGTCAAACTCACAAGAGAGGCATCCAGAACAGGCCAGAAGAAAGACGCCAGTTTTCAAGTGGAAGACTTTGAGGGAGCCACGGCGTGGTTCAACGTCTGGAGCACACATGATGTTGCTGTCGACTGGGAAGTTGGCCAGTGGTACGTACTTGAGAATGCACGAGGCAAGGCCTGGACCTCTGATGGCCAACAGAAGCGAGCATTGAGTTCAACAAAAGATCTGGATGTCACCGAACTCGGGACAGCAAAACCAACGGCTGATACCGTTACTGATACAACTCCGGCAAAAACCACGACCCCAGCAGTGACCGACAATACAGAAAATTACACGGCTACTTCTGAGGAGGACACGACAGCTGCAAGCGGTACACAAGACTCCTCAGAGACTGAGGACGATGCTTCAGATTCGGCCGCCGATGATGACGATGATGACATACTTGATGAAGTGATGGGGGAGTTTGAAGATTTCTAATCAGAGCAGAGAGATTATTCGTATCTTCGATGCCAATGTATGACTACAAAGGTTGGTTGTACCGCCCGGATAGGCCCGACAGGATTTGAACGGGAGGAATATTGATTTCCATTTAGAAGATAATCGCATAGACTCTGGAGTATTCTGGTTCGGTTGTGGCTGCCGACCGACTGTAAGGAGGTCGGGAGCGGAGGGTGGGGCGGTGGGCTGTGGGTGGCTGGTTGCGTAAAAAGAAAGCGAGTGCGTTACTGCCCTATTCGGACCACCACTGACCGCGTTCAGGGAACTCGATCCGGCTCCAGGACGTTACAGCGACCGAACAGCGTCCTTCGTACCAGTTCTTGGCCACGTTCCGCAACACGATGTGGTCCCCTTCTTCGACGAGTGGCGCTTCGCTTTTCGCCCAGGTTGTGAACTTCGTCCGGCCGCTCTCGTCTTCGATCAACCCGACATTCTGGATGGCACTACTCCGTGGTTCCCACAGTTGGACCACTGTTCCTTCGATGGTCACTTCGCCGCGATTGACCTCCTCAACCTTCGAAATCGGAATGACCGTCCCGGCCGCCTGATCCAGTTCGTCATAGACATCAACGACTGCATCCGTCATTCCACGGCCGTCTGCAACCCGCTCAGCCAGCCGCCGACTGATCGCTGCCCGCGTCCAGCCGTCAAGTTGCTCTTCAAGCCGCGCCGCCTGCCTGTTGACCGTTGCCAGGTCTGACTGCGAGAGCAGCTCTCGGGGATCGTCTTTGTCTGGATCCCGCCATCGGTCCACACTTGCGGCCCGCTTGTCGAACCGCTCTCGTGCCTGCTGCCTCGCCTCCTGCACTGCATGTCGTGATCCGGCTTCCCGCGTTTCAATTTGGTCGCCGACCCGGGCACGAGTCCGTGCAATCTCGATGTCCCGCGCTATCGCTTCCTCTTCCTGTTCAAGGGTCATGCTCGCCCGGCAACTGTCCGGGTGGTTCGTATCGACTTTCCCCTGAATCTCCTGTTCAACCGACCGCCGCAGTTCGGGTGTCTCGTCGACGACCAAACCGCGTTTCTCGTCTTTTCGCTTCTGTGCGACCGTACGCTTATTACGAATGACCTTTTTACCTGACATTGGAACTTACACCAGTTCCGAAGGCGCTCACGCGCCGACACCCCGTGTTCCAGCACGGGTTTTCTCGACGACAACTGCCTGACAGTCCTGACTGCGCTCTCGCTCGCGCCTTCGCGAGCGCCCCTGTGGGCGCGAGCGAGAGCGCTATCGTGGGATGAATAAACCAGCCCCGCGCGCCGACACGCCGCCCGGAGCGAGCGGCCAGCGGGATTAGCTTGCTCGCGTCCGGCCCGCAAGGGGCGCAACCGACAAGCTAACCCGCTGGCGTCGAAGGCACATGCACTTTAGCCCGGACCGGACGCTCGCGGTGCTGAGAGCGTCCGCATGCCCGGAATGGTCAGTCGCGAGCGTCGCGAGCCGTGACCGTCGCGAGCGGGGGGCACGACCCGCGAGCAGGGAACGGCTCGCTGCGAACGGAGAACGACAGTGACCCGTGAGCACGCGGAGGGCGGCAAGGCGAGCGGGGCGGGCCATAGACTACCCAGCTATACAGTCCTCACAGGTGGTAGGTTACAGCCCACAAAATACAGGGACTTCAATCTACTACCGCTGACTCACCGTGAGGGGCTGTCAATCGACCGTCTGAGCCACGGCCGGAAGTCGATATCGCCCTCGATGTCGTCACCCTTTCCGACTTCTTTCCCGGCCGGATTGCGCCGTCCATCAGGACCACCTGGACCACTCGCATGGCCCCACCAGTTATTTGTCGCATCTAACGTCGTATTATCGACATTGAGCGCACCACGACGCGTGTTGTCCACGATATCGTTGAAATCGATGACCGTCTCGTCGGCAGCCACTTTGACTTCGATACCCAGGTTGTTGTTCTCGATTACGTTCTCGGTGGCTTGGTACCCACTCCCGTCAGCTTCCACTTCGAACCCAACGCCATCGAACTGTGACGATGGATCCGACAAGACGTCCGTCAGTTCGTTGCCAGTGACAGTAACATCCTCTGGCACCTCATCGTGATTCCCGGTCCCTCGAATGACGACACCAAAGCCGTAGGCTGTCACTTCCTCGGCGATCTCCGTTACGACATTGTCCTCAACATCGGCACCGTTGACATTGCCCTGGATGCTGATTCCGGCGGCACCAGCCTGATCTTCGTTGCGCAGGTTTTGGACTTTGTTCTGGCGCACAGTGGCATTCTCGATGGCTTCGCTTGCATCGCCGCCGAAAATATTGATTCCATCAACACCGTAAAACCCACCGCCTGAATCATCTCGCTCGAAGTCCCGGACAACGTTGTTCGCAATCACGATGTCGTTCGGTGTATTGCTGGCCCTGACAGCCTCGGATGTCTGGTTGGACTCGGCTGCCGGTGGTGTAACATCGAAGCCGTCCAGCTCGGCTCCATCAGCTCCAAGTATCACTCGGCCTTCGATGGTTGCCTCGTCGCCGCGATTCCCGTCACCAGGGATACCACTATTGGGTCCGTCAAGTGTAAGTTCCTCGTCAACTGTGACATCCTCAGCGTACGTGCCTGGTTCGACACAGATCGTCGCGCCACTGCTTGCACTAGTAATCGCAGCCTGGATTGAATCTCCATCACTCACAGTCACGTCACAGTGATTACTCGCTCCTGCGACACCCGTGTATGCGGCACCCGCTACGACGGCACCACTAATTGTTCGTAGAACGGTTCGCCGTCGGTACAGCTGAGTTTCGCGTGTCATGACTCATACACTCTTGACCGCCCTCTGGCCAGGGCGTGTTATAAGTTGACACAACGCATGATTATATAAGTAGGAGATTGACAACCATTCGACAATTCTAAACAGTGGCTGGCTATCGGAATATCCGCTGTACACCAGCGCTTCATGATCTACAGAGAGCAAAGTAGACTGGCTGTGGCCGGTGAATAGCGTGTGATCGGTACAAGAGCCTCCGTGAATGCTTTTTGTGGGTGCTATCGAACTGAAGTCTATGCCTGATCTCCAGATTCTCGTTGATGGACAGGAACTGACCGCAGACTGGACGAAGGAAAACGCGGAAACCCGCAATGCCATCGCTGCAGCGCTCCCACTGGAGGGTGATGCAAGTCGTTGGGGTGATGAACTATACTTTCGAACTCAGATTGATGTCGACCCGGAGACGACCCAGACAGAAGTCCCGGTTGGATCAGTAGCCTACTGGCCCCAGGGGAATGCCATATGTCTATTCTGGGGCCCGACGCCCGCAAGCCACGACCAGGAACCACGGGCAGCTGCACCGGTTGCTGTCGTCGCTACGGTTAACGATGTTTCACCGCTTGATGCGATTCAAGCTGGGGCAGCCATTCGCATCGAAAACACCTAACTTCAAAAAGTCGATTTCTACTGACTGACGAAACGGCGGAATGGGAAGGGATACAACTTCGCACAGAGATGGTTTGCTCAGGTGCAGAAACGGTCTGAAGAGCGTGTATATGCATCGACAACGGAGATGCAAGGACTATTCGATTGAGGTCGGATCACCGCATCCGATGTCGAAATATATTTTGAGATGATGGAATTACCTGACCTGGAATATATATTGGTCCGCGTATACGCAACTCATGCTATGAAAACTATCGGGATCGATACGAAGAACAACCGACACCGCATACACGTACGCGCTGGTAGTTCTGATGACGATAATCTGGTGGCTTACGGACTACCAAGGCATATTGATGTCTTGCCCCCTAACGCAGAAGAGCTGATTCGACGGATCCTTTCAAATCATGTTATAGAACAATATCCAGAAGGAGCTTACATCGGGGTATTCAGCTCAGAGAATCTGGAAGATGAGGATACTAGGGAAATTCGCGATCATGATGAGATTATTTCCGACCCGTACCCACGCAATATCGAAGTGAGTGAGTTCCCGCCAGACGAGGGCCAACTCTACAAATGGTAAGCTGATACAGGATTCAAAATGCCCACAACCATTTGTTCGTTTTTCGACAATCAAATAGAACCAAGAGTGAGCTGACTCGGCAGCGGATTCAGGAATCTCTTGGGAGGTACGGATAATGACGGACGAAGAGGGGAAGAACCATCCCACCTCCTTATTCTCGATGAGTTCGATAGGGAACTGAAGCACCAGAACGTCCTCTATGGACTTGGGCACTCGGAAAGTGAGATGATACAAAGGCTCTCCGACGAACGTTCAGAAGTTCCCACCTGAGTCCGATGTTCATCGCAACAGGTAATTGGGTTGTTAGACTCACAGGAAGCTGCTGGATTGTGTCGGTGTTTTGGGCATATGCCGGACATTCTATAGCTATCGCTCGTGAAGCTGCCCGTATGCAGTTCGATGAGTTGAATGCAGAAATCAGGGAGTTTTGTGACCGACGCGAGTGGGACCAGTATCACACACCCAAGGAACTCGCAATTGGGCTCACCACGGAATCCAGTGAACTTCTCGAACGGTTTCGGTTCAAGAACGAACAAGAACAGATCGCACTCCTCGACGAGCCCAGTAGTCGTGAAACAATCGAGGATGAGATGGCCGATGTGCTGTTTTTCCTCCTCCGATTCGCAGATCTGTACGACATCGATCTGGAAATGGCACTGGAAAACAAACTGGAGAAGAACAGAGCTCGATATCCGGAAGACGAATATAAGGGACAGAATAAAAAGTACGACGAATAACTGTCGATGCTCGTCTACGAAAACACCAAGGCCGGATTTCTCGACGATGTGCTTGAGGATCAACTCGTCCCGGAGATCAAACGTGGCTACGAATCAGAGGGGCTAGGAATCGGCAGCACCAGTGAAGTCCGCTCCTGGAAGAACTCCTTTCAGTATGTGTTCAAGGTTCTCAGTGGGAGTGACGTGCCACCAGACGCGGGGGTGGCCATCGAGTTCAAGATCCCACTGACGTCACGGCGAATCGACTTTCTAATTTCGGGCTACGACGAGGACGACACGGCTAGAGTCGTCGTCATCGAGCTGAAACAGTGGAGCGGGCCAGAGACCCAAGCAGTCGAAGGGAAAGACGGCATCGTCAAGACACCCCTTGGAGGCGGCCTTCGGGAGACGACACATCCCAGTTACCAGGCGACTTCGTACGCCCAGTTGCTTCGAGATTTCAACACCACGATTCAGGAGAAGCCCATCGAGTTGTCGCCGGTTGCCTATCTGCACAACTTCGAACCACAGTACCGGGACCGACTCGATAACGATCAGTACGACCCCTACACCGAACAGGCCCCACTGTATCTACGCGGCGACGCCAAGAAGTTGCGGTCGTTCCTCGAATCCCAGATTCAGATTGGCGACGACAAAGCCCATCTTTACGAGATGAACGATGGGGAGATCAAGCCAGCCAAATCGCTTCAGGATACGTTACTGGGGATGCTCGAAGACCAAGACGAGTTCACGCTGATCGATTCCCAGAAAGTGATCTTTGAACGTGCCGTCGAACTGGCCCAGCGCTCTCACCAGGACGGCCAGAAACGGGTGCTCATCGTTGAAGGTGGGCCGGGAACTGGGAAGACTGTGGTTGCGATCAACATCTTGGCCGAACTCATCAGCAACGACTTAGTCGCCCAATATGTCTCGAAAAACCGTGCTCCGCGTGAGGTCTACAAGGAGAAGCTCCGGGGAGACAAATTAGTCAAAGAGATCGAGCATCTGTTCACCGGCGCTGGCAGTTACGTTGAGACAGAGGCCGACACGTTCCCGGCGTTGATCGCCGACGAAGCTCATCGACTGAACGAGGAGTCGACCTTCTTCGGACGTGGGGAAAACCAGATCATGGAGATCATCAACGCTGCGACCTGCAGTGTGTTCTTCATCGACGAGAGCCAGCGGGTCCATATCGACGACATCGGTTCGAAAAAAGAAATCGAACGCCATGCACAGAATATGGACGCCGAGATCGAACACATGACGCTGGAGTCGCAGTTCCGCTGTAACGGCTCGAAGGGGTATCTTGCATGGGTTGATGACATACTCGAGATTCGCGAGACAGCCAACGCTGACGGGTTCGATCTCGATTTCGACCTACGGCTGTTTGATGATCCCCAGCCCCTCCACGAAGCGATCGCGGAGCGAAACGAAGAGACACGACTCTCACGCGTCGTGGCTGGATACTGTTGGGAGTGGGACAAAGGGGGGCGCAGTGATCCTGATGCGGTCGATATCGAGATCGGCGATTACGAGCGCAGCTGGAACCTTGATGCCAGTGAACCGTGGGCTATCGCCGAGGGATCGATTGACGAAGTCGGCTGTATCCACACCTGCCAGGGACTGGAGTTCGACTACGTCGGCGTAATCATCGGTGAGGACCTCAAATACAGAGATGGCGAGATTGTGGTTGACCACGAGGCTCGGGCGAGTACCGACCGGTCACTGTTCGGCATCAAGAAGATGTTTGACGAACAGCCGAAGAAAGCAGCTGACTTGGCCGAGGAGTTGATCAAGAACACGTATCGGACGCTTATGACACGGGGGATGAACGGCTGTTATCTGTACTGCTGCGATGATCAGTTACAGGAGTACATGCGGAGGCGGATTGGGTCTGTCAGTACTGGCTCGTCGTGAGTTGTCGGGGTACGGAGGTATAGGTATTTATTTGTAATCTCTATATCTCTTCTATCTCAATCGATGTTACGAAACCGCGAGTACTGAGGAGATACTTGTCGACTTGCTTGATGTTCTTTGGGGGAATCTGTAGTCTCTCGAAAGACCGGAACCCTACGTCACCGCACAGCTGGACGATGAGAGTCCCCACGGTAGCTTCTGGCGTTCTGTTTGATGGCTTTGTATTCGTCCGGCGTCAGTCAGCAGCAATACGAGTGATGGTTCTCATTACGTTCGACAAGTATGGATAGTTCTCAATGGTAAGTCTGCCATCTTAAATCCTGTTGGGGTCAAGGTAGTCAGCTATAGTCCGATATTTCGGGTTTCGTGTCGTAATTCTTAGTCAACTACGAAATTCCAATGAACCTTGTTTCAACCTCGTAGCTCTCTGGCAACTCATCGATTCGGACATTGATGACTATTGGATGCACCCTGTTGTCAGCCTCGGCAACCCCCTGGAGAACCTCTTTCTGATCCCGTTCCAGCTCTGCGTACTCTCCTGTCTTAACTTCAACTGGGAATCTATCCATCTCATCTCGCAACTCACGGCGGGTTCGGCCACTAACTTCGCCCCTGTGGTCATACTCTATTTCGTCGGATTTGTCAGCAGGGACCCATTCTGCTTCCATGATTCCATCCGGTCTTGAAGAAATTGTCTTCCCCTCGGCTGTAATCATTTCGAAGTACGCACCACGACGGGCAGACAGTTTAACTGGGACTTCCTCAGCAATGTCGTGTTCCTTTTGTATATGTGACTGGATCGCCTCTTTAACAGGATGTGGAACCCTTCTTCCACCAAAAATCAGTGCCTCTCCAAGAGATCCTTTTTTATTTTGGGTGAGTCTTGTCTCAATCATGCATGGCCCTTCTTAGAGTTCTCATCTCGTCCTATAATTGATACGCGTTATCGATACAGGTGCACCACAAGGTTGTCAGGTATCTTGTTGAACTTCGAGACTTCTTCAACAAGTTAACCGAAATGTAGGTGTTTTTATTAATTTTTGAATTATTAGAAGCTGAGAAAATCAAAACACTATTCCGATTAGTCAGTCTGCTTCATAGATATGGTTCAACTCAGCGAAAACCATCTACTTGGAGAATTTGAAACCCAGCCAATTACTGTACGGGAGGCACTCGAAGTAGAGGAACAATCCTGGATGCAAGTGATTGACCAAAATGAGTTCCGGATTCCAGAATATCAGCGTAATTATTCTTGGGAACGCTCCAATCGGACCGACTTCTGGGATACACTAGAAAATAAGTACAAAGGATTAGAGCCCCTGCCTAACGATCTTGAGGAAATGTCTGAATTAGCCGGGATGTACATGGGGGCGATATATGTTGCTGAACCCAGTGAGGCCTCAGAATATAATGAATTAGACATTGTAGATGGGCAACAGCGATTGGCGACCTTTCAGCTCTTGTTGAAGGCTCTTTATGATTATTGTAATCATTTCGAAAGTAAAGCACAAGATGAGCATAAATTCGATCTTAAATCCGAACTCACAAATGTTAAAAGTAAGCTGAATTCCGCATTCTCGGGGACCGAACCGTCTGTAGTAATGAATTCTGAAGATCGGGAATTTTTCGCTGCCTTGGCTGCCTATCCAGATAACTGGCATACAGAAGTGAGAGATATTTTGGAAAAAAAGTGGGAAGAGAACCAAGATGAGGGATTATCTGGACAGAATCGGCCCCGAGTTAAGACAGTTCAGGAACTCATTGATATGATACAGGCACCCCTGTTAACCGACTCAGATGTGGATTTGAAACAGGTTCCGCCCTTCAGTCCCGAAGAGTCGGGTGATGAGGAAGAAGGGGAGAACGATGAGAACGGTTCTATATTGAACGATTTCATTCGATTTGAAACATCTCATGAGCGAATGTTCGATGCATATGCCGAATCCTATCAGCTAATTGAACGTCTTCATGACGATCTGAGCAATGGTGGCTTAGAAGAAAAAGCAAATGTAACGATGAATTTCACCTCTTTCCTTTTACATTCAATCACCGTCGACCGGTGCTTAATAACAAAACCGAATCCGGACTTGAGATTGGATATCTTCCAATCTATCAACGATAAGGGTAGGCCTCTGCATAATGTTGATAAAATTCGTGCTAGAATTAAACATCGCTTGGTGAATGAAGATGATAGCGGTCCAATGGATGAATGGCGGAATACACTGAAGCGCCTTGGTGGGAACAAAAACGAGATCGAGAGTATGTTAGTATATTTTGTTGCTTCCACGGAGGATGAAGTAGATGATATTTCTAGCGCTCGAAGTGAGCTGATGAACGTATTTGACCGGTCTAACCCTGCAGAATCTAATGTGGAAGCCCGCTTGACTAATGAAAACGCTGCTAATCTTGTGACTGCTGTTTCTGACTTCTCAAAATACTATAAGGATCTGCGGGATTGTGAATTAAGACACTTCAATCGACAAATCGACGATGCTAATCGTCAGGAAATCAAACGTATTCTTGATCGTGTCGGGAACAAGATCGGTGCTTCGCAGTGGTATGCTCTTGGACCGTATATATATATGCAGACTGATAAGAAAATGCCGGGGGATTCAGATAAAGAAGAAGTTGGTGACTTCTTACACGCACTATTTGATGCTATAGAGGTTGTAACATTGCGTCAGTCAATCAGCGACCGAAGTGGTGCTGCCATTGAGGGAACATTTGTTGGGGCTGTTCAGGGCTTCCGAGATCGGGACACAGAAGATAAATTTAACAGCTCTATGTTAGTCTCTGAACTTGCTGAGAATTTACAGAGTAAAGCCCCAGACCTATTTGAAGACGGCATGATATACCAAATGGTTAAGAACCGAGCTTGGACCTCTGGCGCAACGGCTCAGTGCGTCTTACAGCGCACTACTAGTAAATTCCTCGCTGAGAATGATATTGGGTTGTCTGTCAAGGACTATTCTGACATTCAGGTTGAACACATTCTTCCCCAATCTCCTATTTCTGACCGTAGTGGTCGGTCTCTGTCAGAAGACGATATAGGTGAATACGCTTGGCTGGAGTACTTTTTCAAAACGTCGGATGATAGCGACAGTCCCCCCATCGCTGACGCAACACAGATTCTTATCGATGAAGAGATTCCATCGCTGAAGAGTGGGGATATCGATAGTGACGCTCTCAGTGATGAAATTGATGAGGACGACATTGAGCAGATTCAAGATGAAGTCTATGACCGATTTATTGACGATATCAGCAATCTCCTTCTGCTTGTTGACTTTGACAATCTTGACAATTCGAACGACCTCTTATCAAAGAAATTGCCAGTCTATTCAAAAGACGATTATCTTCCTGTTGTTGTTAATGACTTTTTCAATGGAGGTGGAGAATCAGATTTTGCCGGATCCGAATATATCGAAATGCAAGATTCTGATTTTGAGGTATTGGAGAGTGATGACCTCGACTGGGACTCTGATGCCGCAGAGCGCGTTGATAAATCGTGGACGTACGATGTAATGTTCGAGCGTAAGTCTTCTTTAGTCTATCAGATATTACAATACCTCACGTTTGATGTTAATTCCACTGAAGAGGAGTCATCTGATATAGAAGATGAGTTTAAGGGATTACAGAAGCGTGTTAAAGAGGCAGTAGATTCAGACAAGGAACGTCGTATTGGTCGCCGTGCCTTCTAATTAGGTTCATTCAATCATTTTGCATCACTCCGCCAACACCGAGCGTAATAGGGGTTGTCCGATTACGGTTTAGGGGTGTCGCTAAGGCCGATTCAAACAAGGAACTCCATTCGAACCGGCCTCCGTTTTCGCTATGTTCTCCTAAACTCGTCGTCCATGGCATACAGCTATTTCTCCTATTGTCGCACCATCTAGCTGCTCTACCACAGCAAGAACCGTCTCGATGATATTGGCATCGAATTCGCCGCTCTCGGGGTTGTATTCGGCCTGCTTCATCGACTTCGCTACAAGGTTAATCGCCCGTTCTATGTCCTCCAACTCCACATTATACGACAGCCGAACCCGAGCGCTCGATTCTGCCAGCCGTTGTATCGCCTCCACCTTGCGGAACATCACCGGAATCGGCGAATCGTCATCTTGCTTACCAGCCCCAGCTCGGAACTCGACGAAGAACTGCTTAATACACTCCGCTACTTCCCTGTCTTCGATGATTGGACGACATGTCTGCTTTGCGTGAGCGACGTAATTTTGGTCGTGATTCCCGCGCTAATCAGGACTTCACGACTATAATCTTGGCTCTTGTAAACAAAGTCAAGTGTCAAATACCCTAGATACCGTCTCAAAAATAGGGTTAGAGCCCAATTGATGCCAGAAGGGCTTGCTAAGCAATTGTACATCTCAACTGTTCTGGCCGGAGCGGAAGATAGAATCGGGATATCATCAAAATCCGGTGCTGAGAATCACTATTCATTCAAAAGCCGATGGACAGCCTACACCGTCGCGACTACGTGCTGATACTCTGCTTGGGAGGGCGTGGGCCGTAGCGTCAATCCAGCCAGCGCCAGCTCCCGCAGTACCTCCGGCGATACACCACCGGTATCCTGAAGCACAGCATCAAGCGTCCAGGCATCGTACTGGCTCGCGTTCGGGGCGACTACGTCGACGGCGACAGTGGGCACGCAGTCACAAATCTCACGAGCGGCCCGCCGAACCCGTTCACGTTTCTCCACTGTGCAGCTCATGTGCCCACCGCCTGCACGAGATCCCCAACCAGTGAGCCGCCGACATGGGGACCGATATCCCAGCCACGCTCGTTCCAGGTGTACTCACACCACCCCGAAAGCGTCTCAAACGATGTCTCCGACAGCTCGACTGTCTCTGCTTGTCCATCAGCCGCGACAACAGCCACAGCGAACTCGTAGCTGTCCCAGTAGTGGGCCGCACCTTCGTTATCGATGCCAAGGAACAACGGCCGGTTTTGGGTGAGTAATTCGCGTGCGATACGCTCTTGTGGATTGGATTGCGTAGTTATCATTGGTTCTTCCCGGAACCACGCGCCTCGGTGCTCCAACACCGGGGCGATTTGCTTTCGAGTGGTGTAATCGCCCAACAGCACGTGTGTTCCTGTCTAATTCTATGAAGCGTTACCACCATAAGTGTTTTCCATACAGAAAGCAAAAAGTCATCTGAGAAATATGAGCAGTCGAGGTAAAGACCGGTCAGTGAGTGATATTGAATTGATTCAAGCGATAAGGGACCATTCAGATCCTGCGGTAAAGACGACTGAGCTTGCTGAACAGCTACCCCTTACTAGCACTCGAATTAATGAATTACTGAAGCCACTAGAGGATGAGGGAATACTACAAAAGAAGTCGTTTGGGAGTGCAAATGGCTGGTGGATCTCTCGGAGAGAAGAGATTGAGGACTAAGTAAGATCTTCCCGGGCAGCTTCAGACACTTTCTTGTGTCCTTCCGTGGTCATCCACCATAATCTCCTGCCTGAGGCGGTTTTCGAGGTAACGAGTCCTCTTTCCTCCATGTTGTTGAGAAGATCATTAATTCGCTGACGTGATAGGGGAAGCGGGTCAGAAATTTCACTAGTAAAGAGGGCAGGGTCTGGTGATAACAAAAATTCCAAGAGAATCCTATCGTCACTCACTTTTCTATCGGACCCACGCTTAGCCATTCTATTGGGAAATCATTCTCTGAGCCAATAGTATTGCACGGTCCAATATTGGTCGTATAGAAAAGATTTCTGTACGGCAAACTATTAATGTGGAGAGGTGATACATCCAGCCACACCCGATACAGGCTCAAACAGGATAATCTAGGTCTCATCGGACGAGGCAGGCTTCAAATCTCACTATGATCACCTACATCCCCATCCACCGTGAGTCGCATCACCTGCAATCGACCTCTCGCTACACCTTGCTACCACCAATTTCTGTAACAGCCGTTCGTCTGTCCATCGCATTTTGAAACATCCCCTCTCAATCAGTACGACTCTTAGCCCGTGCCGTGGTCGGCACACTCGGTTCGATTCCGAGCACGGGCCCTTTGGTCCCAATGACTTCAGACCATTCCCACGACGACGCTGTCGACCGTACGACCACCGACGCCGAATTAGCTGCCCACCTTGACATAGACATCCCCCAGATCGATCACTCTACCGAGGATCTTCAGGCCCTACTCGATCAAATCCAGGATACCATTTCACCCCTCGTTTCGAGTGTTCTCCAGACGCTCATCCAGACCATCGATACCCTCCAACACCGTATCGACGATCTCGAATCCAAACTCGATCAAACACACGACATTGCGACCACAGCCAGCGGCAAGGCCGAGACCAATGCCAGCGATATCGATGACCTGGAAGCCACCCAAGAGAAGACTCACGATATCGCGACCAGCGCCGTCGCCAAGGCCAACCAACTCGACGCAGACCAACAAGAGGACGCAGAGACTCTCTCGGACGGCGTCGACCCCAGTTCCTCCCCGTTGGATTTCTTCGTGAACTGCCGCCAAGCCAAAGTCAAGCAAGCGTTCGTCGAAGAGTCTAATCGCCAAAACACTTATCGAGCGATTGCCGTCGCGAAACGCTGGCCAGAGTTTGCGACCAAACGCACTGATGGGAGTGGTGTGTTCATGACCAAAGACGACGTTACCACAGCGTTGACTGCAGAGCTAGGGAAACAACCCCATCGCCAGACTGTCACCAGAGTGTGGGACAAACTCCTGGAACTCGGCGGTAACGACGTAGTCGAAAAGCGACGCACAGTCGGGCGCAATCAAGCGACAAAACAGATCCTCACGATGGACAAAGACACTGCAGAGGGACTGCTGGATAAACGCTACATCGGACTCGATTTACTAGAGACCACCACCGAGAAAGCCCAGACCGGAGGTGTCACACCCGTTGTGACGGGGAATCCTCCCTGTACCCTGTGACAGACCAGCCACAGCGACGGATCCACCGAGGACCGCGGCGATAGAACGCGACGGCACCTCCCGTGCTGTCGTCGACGCCCGCTGTCGCTAGCTGCAGGACTCAGCGGGACTCCCTGGTTTAAGAAACAAAGCGTATGCTTGTGACAGACACACTGGACAGCTATCCGAAAGGACCGTCACAACAGGTGTGACGAACGTTGGTGTTCCCGCTAACTCTCGGAAGTCGTGAGCAAAGGGTGGTGCATGGCGAGCCACTCGAACATGCCAAAAGCCACAGCTACTCGTGTAGTAGTACTCCCCTTATTTAGAAAACAATCTCCTATACTTTCTACACAGGGCCTGCAGTGCTGGGCATGGCTCTGGGACGTACTCTATTGATGCTATCGATCGTACTCTTATCGATCTTCGCTGGCTGTACGGGGACTACAGATTCACCGGTTACGGAGACACTCCCTGAGACAGAGGTAGCGACCACAGCCGAGTCAACTTCGGGAGATGTACCAGACTCAACACTCGACGTTCGGATCGTCAATCGATCTGAAACCGAAGCTGGTGAGCTGACGGCCTTCTCGCTTCGTCTTTCCGCAGATACACGTCTCCCGAATGCCGATGGAGAAGGTGAACCTGGCGAGCCGACGTTCATCGTCAGAGTCAACGATACCGAGGTGGCCAAAAACGAGAACGTCAGCAGAACAGCGAACTACACGAATACAATCCGTCTTGATACGGAAGCTCTGTCGCAGTTCGAGTCCGGCCAACTAAATCTGAGTGTTGAATTCGTCGATCTTGATATTGTATTTCACGACAACATCGCAACCTGGAATGGAACTGTTACCGGCTTTAGTAGCCACACGGTGACGACAGCCACTCAAGAGCCCACTCCCTCACCAACACCGGATCGTCTCACCCCAACAGAGGTAGAACGGACCTCAACACCACCATCCACTGAAGCCCCGTCAGCCGATCCGACACCAGTCATTACTCGTACTCCAACTCCAACTGAGACGCCTACCCCGACACCAACGCCTGAGCGTGAAGAGCGGACTGAGTTTCAGGTCACCGTTGTTAAGATCACCGATGGTGATACGCTCGACGTGCAATTCGAAAACGGCGACGAGGAAACGCTACGGCTCTTGGGTGTCGATACGCCAGAGGTACACACTGCGACGGATCCCACTGAATGGGAGGGAATACCTGATACAGAGCAGGGGAGTGACCATCTTCGAGACTGGGGGCATAAGGCAAGCGAGTTTGCCAGGACAGAACTCGAACCTGGAACGGAAATACGGATCGTGGTTGACGAATCAGCGGACCGACGGGATAGCTACGGCCGATTACTGGTGTATGTCTACGATGATGGGACTCTCTTCAATCAGGAACTAATTGAGCAGGGGTATGCACGGTTGTACGACACAGAATTCAGTAAACGCTCGCAATTCGCTTCAACCGAGTCAGATGCCCAGGATTCTGACGTCGGTGTCTGGGAGTACGAAGCACAGACTCCGGAGCCAACACCCACTCCGACACCCGAGCAGACGGAGGATGGACTGGTCGTTACGAACATCCACGAGGACGCGTCGGGTAATGACCACGAAAACGAGAATGACGAATACATCGTGTTCGAAAACACGGGGGAGTCATCACTAGAGTTGTCTGGGTGGACTGTCGAGGATGAGGCCGATCATACATACTATTTCCCGGATGGCTTCGAACTTGATCCCGGTACGGAAGTGACGCTGTACACTGGCAGCGGAACAAACACCGAGTCAGAACTGTACTGGGGATCAGATGCCGCTATCTGGAATAACAATGGAGATACGATCTATGTGACCGATGATAGTGGTGAAATCGTGATTGAGGAGCCATATTAGCGATCTACCGCGGGACTGTGGCTGGATTATTGAAAGCTGGAGACAACATCGAGCCTATTTGAAACCCTACCTGAGGTTCAGAAACTGTTGACGACCGGAGCCTGCTAACTCTCTAGTTTCTGTCTGCAAATACTATGTGAATTATCCACATGGCGTCAAAATACATAACTACATTCACTGAATCACTATCTTACAACCAGGTGCTCACCAATTAATACTTATTTATCATATCTCATCAAGCAGCTTCGGAAGCTCCTGATTCTGGCAAATAATCAGGTTCCTGACCGACTCAAATTCTGTGATGCAGAGAGAATACGTGAACTCTCGTCGGTAGCAGTTATCTCGGTTGTGGTCTTAATCCCCATTTCGGGCACTCTAGCGCATATCGAATGACTGTGCTGACCGGTTTACTCTTGTTCACGTTCTTCGTAACCCTTCTTCCAACGCCGCGCTATCGACTCTATAAGCATGGAATTATCCTCGGGCTCATTGCTCTCATTGCCGGCGTGTTCGCTGTCATCCCCTACGTCAAACCTATCGTCGACCTGACCAAGGTAAGTCTCCAGTCAACGACCGTTTCATGATTGATACGAATTTCATTCCTTGTCCCTCGTGTGGGGGAAGGCATCTTAGCGAATGACATTGGGGTGGAACGTCTTCGACGGGCAATGCGCTCCTCGTTCGAGAACGATATGCAGGAGTTCCGTCGCCAAATTCGAAACCTCCACGTCCAGCAAATCAATCCGGATGAGACGACTCCCAAGAAGGACCAACTCCTCACATCGATACGGCAAAGCCGGGATAGGATTCAACGACGTCACACGATCGGTGAACTCATCGTCGGCGTTGTGGTCGGCATGATTGCTCTTGTCATCAGTAATTTGAATTTTTGGGCCGGTATAGGATTCTTCATCGGTATCTACTCCATCTTACTGTCAATCTCCGTGTATATGCGTTCGATGGTGGTCGATAGCCTCGCGTACTCGGTCAATATGCCTGATGCCGACTCTAAACCCTATCCGAAAAACCCGAAACTGAGCATCCTCGTATTCATGAACCAGTGGAATAGGATGTTGCTGAACGAGGAACAGTACATTCACAAGATGATTTTAGTCAGCTTCATCCGAGGGGAATTCAAGGAAGGTTCCGAGATGGGAATAGAACTATTGAATCGGGGAATGTCTGATGAATTGACGTTAGAAGAGGCGTACGATGAAATGGTTGAAGAGGAACTCGGCGAAGACACGCTAGAGTCACGCTGGATACGCAGGGTGATGAAGCAGTATTTCGGGCTATAACATCTGTATTGGTCACACTAGTACTCCAGATACTGAGTAGGTGAAAGAGGCATTGCTGCAGATACAGCGTGTTTCTCGTATAGAATCCTTGCCAAAAAGAGGTATCTTGAATCAGTCAGTACAAGCTATGACCGTATCGTTGGGTCTTTACCCAATTTCAAATTTTATCTTCGTCGCCGACCTCAGCTTCGATTACTTCTGGTTCCTCATCTGAATCAAAGTACCCCTCATCCTTCAAATACCCTATGCTACTCCCGACTGTGGCCCCTACTACACCACCCGCTGGTCCAAATGCTACTGCACCAATAATAGTACCACCTGAACTAAATTGAACGGTAGCTGGTGCATTGTCCATAGCTTGCGATTTAAAGTCCTGAGCGTAGTCGATTAATTGGCCCTCGCCAATATCTGGTAAGTTTGGCACAAGTATATGATGCTTTCTGGTAGTTAATCAATCTATGGGAATTTTAAATACGCAGGCTACTTATCAGAGAGTTCTTCCAGCTCGCAATGAAACAAAAGAAGCTGTCCTATTGAATAGAAGTTCTATATCGGTCACATCGGTACTGACTGGGTGCAAAACACCGGAGTCTAACTGAGACCCATCATAAACTTATGAAGAGAGTTTGTATTTAGAGTAATGCGTAGAGTGGAGCTCAATATTATTCCAGAGCCTGATTCAAATGAGACTCCGTATTGTCTCCCCAAGGGTGCTCCAGTGGCGAGCACGAAAGAATCTGATGTCGAATATAGTTGTGGTGAGTGTAAAACCACATTGGCCGAGCTACCAGATCAGGTAACGCTATCTACAGTATTAGGGAAATTGAATGAATTAGAGGCAGTCGGTGCAGAAATTCATGTAGTGCAATGCCCAGAGTGTGGCTCCTTTAATGAATTCCCACATTCCAACACTAATCCAATGAATGGCGCATCTTCAGCCCCAGACTTCGAGAGAAACTTAGAGCGACTTCTTCGTCAAAGTGAAAGAATAATTCGAGATGAGGACTATAATCCAGAAGGTCACTTCATTGATCCAGACACGTACCTTCTAGATGAGTGGAATGATATTTATGATTTATCGCACGAGGATTTGCTTCGATTTCCGAGATACCTATCAGATGCAGTATTTTTGACTTCTCCGCCCCGGATTTCATATGACCACTTCCTCTACTGGGGATGGACGGCTGCTTTTGCAGTTGAACACCCAATCTATCAAGAAGAATCGTTCCAGGCCGCTATTAGAGAGTATCTTTCCCTTATCCACTTCATGCTCTTCAAACTTCGATATATCAATTCAAGAATGTTCTACACCAGAGAAGGGATCACTACCACAATTGACGACCGAAAGATTTCATGGGAAGAGGCTTGGCGAGTCGTTGATTGGGGTAATCCGAGTCTTGGGCATCTTGGTGTTCTTCCTGACCGATATGCTGCCACGGCTGGATTTGCTGTCCTTGAGGGATTGCTCAATATTCATTGCGACGCCATTTCGAGTAATGAGGGAAAGGTAACTACAGACGTAGCGAGTCCGTGGCACCCTTGTCAATCTACTCTAAAGGGGGATGTAACGTATCACGACAAACTCCAAATTTGGAGGCATCACAGCGCTCTATCCACTGTAGAGGAGACACTGTCGAGGATTGATGACCTCACACGTTATGACCCAGAGACATTGTTCGGAAATATGGCTGGGGTTGAAGGGATTGTTGAGGATGAATTAGAGTCAACAAACCATTTCCTACGAGTTGTGGCAGATCAGCGCAACGCAAATCTCCATGGTCAGATTTCTACTCGGGTAATAGGGAGTCTAATTACCACGCTCAGTTCCCTTCTCATCTGGGACGTGATTCCCAGCGATAGTTTCGAAGAGCACCAAGAGATAGTGATTGAGAAAATCGAAAATCAAGAGAATGAAGCCTTTAAGAACGTCCTCTCAGCTCCAGCATTCATGCCGGTAGATCGAGTTCAGCATCTGCTAGATGTAGACATTGTCACCCCAGCTGATTCCCGGTATCCAGAGAAATTTAGACAGTTCAAGTATGAAGATAATCGCGACGAGTGAATAGTAATCCCAAATGCTGGGTAGTACTAGTCTGCCCGATACAGTTGGAGCCTCTCCGCAAATGCTGACTATACCCTCTCTATCGGTCACATGCGATTAGCCAAAAATTGGTACATTGATTCGGAGTGTACGAGTTACAGGATGCGTATCGGTCATCCGCCCCCGTCACAGACAGAAGAGACACCCCAAGTTTCTTTTCACGCACTTACTATGATTCTTGCAAACATGACAATAAATAGTTATTATGAAGCCACCGAGAAGCAAAAGCTTGTGATTGACTATTGTGCGAAGCATGCCGTAGTTCCCCGAAAATCTGATGATCCTGACCTACCAGAACCGTGGACAGGTGTTTCAAGTGAAGTGATACAAGAAGGGATTGAGATCGACTTTAGTAGAGAAGTCTCGAAAGGTATGGGTACGTGGGTGTGGGAAAAACTTGGTGCCTGGGATGATGGAACCGGTTACGATGTGAATGAAGCATTGACTGTCTTACAAGAGCGCCGAGAGGAGCTTGTGGATACTAATACCGAGAATTAGCGCCGAATAAGCACCAATACTGTAATAGTCGCCCTTTCACGAGTTGAGCTGACTCAAAGTATTCATCCTACTGGATATATTCTCTGAATCGGGTACTCTGTCACTAACAAAAATCAAGATGTTGGTGTAGACTCTGTTGCATACAGGGTCCATATTCAAAACGCGGGAATCTTACTGAGTAGTGCAGTAGTATATCACTCAGATTGTCCTTCGGTATGATGGGTAATCGCGTCTGACCAGGTATCTGCCATCCAATCTAATTCGAACCGGTTAGATGCCCACTCCGCTACATCAACCCCATCCGCGTCGTGAACATATTTTTCTATCAACTTCCCATCTTCCACTGTTGTGTCACTTTCTAGAAGTTCGTAGAACGTATCATCGTGGTATTTTCCACTTGGACCGTTCTCTGGAACTTTATAAAAAGAGCTATAAAACGATTCTCCATCAAAGTAATACTCAGAACCCTCTGCATACGTTCCATCTATGTGGCCAATTTTCAATTCAACCCGATATTTTCCTCGCTTCGCAGTCTGGACGGCGTAGACTGTTCCCTCTCCATCGTGGGAAACGTTTGTTCTTATATCTACTTGGACATCATCAGGTAATCCGTAACCATCATCGGCATGCGATTCACCCATGCCGTATTCGTTACTAAAGAAATGCAATAATAGTAGCGGTGGCAGGTCGGATTGGTTTGATTCACATATATTCACATGTATTTGCGTACTGGACCCACAGGACCCTCAGAGACCAAATCCACCTGAGCCTCCGGAAAGAAAACGTAAGCTCTGAGGAGAGAAGTAAGAATTGAGCGCTACGAAAACGGTATCATAGGTACAGCAATCATGACTCGATTTCCACCAGGTGAACCCCAGGATGTCTGTGCGACTTGCAACGAACCGTTTGAAAAGTACGATTCAGAGTTTGCGACCAGCTATGCTAATCTCGTCTGTGAGGAGTGTGATCAACGCGCTGTAACCGAAGCGGGCGAAAAGCCGTCTATTGGCCCACACGATGGGCAAGGCGACAATCTCGTCTATATTGATGGAATCAAGTGCTGGCGACGAATCCAATTCGGTGGTCACATCACACGCCGTGATGAATATGACTGTGAATCCATCGAAGAGTTCCACGAGAAACATCGAAAGGTGTGAGGTGGTTGAACGGTTACGATGCATCACTATAGGACTGGGACACGGCAGCGAGCGTGACGGATTACTCGCAGCGGAACGCGACAGAATGGCCCAGTCACGGTGACAAAATCTATACGAGTTGTGTGAAACGACAAGTTATGCTGGTCTCTGAGGCGCACATCATCGAACATAGGTAGATTCAGCAATAACGCCGAAAGACAAATTCACTAGAGTGCTATATACGTCCATGCTATCTAGGAATCTAGTATCTCTAACTGATTGGGAAGTTTGATAGACACCGACACCACAAGCGAACGTCGAATGGAGCGATCCCCTCCCATGGGGGTCCGACCCACCGAGTGAGCGCACGCGCCCGAGCGCAGCGATGGGGGCAATCCTCCTGCGGAACTAAACGGGCTGGGACTGAAAGGGGCCGGTCGCCCCAGGACGACGGGCGACGCAAGCACCCACTGGAGCGCAGCGAGTGCGCGGCGCACAGCGCCGCGACCACTCGAACGGTGAGCGAAGCGAACCGTGAGAGCCCCTCGACTGGAGCGACCGGGGGCTTTCTCGGCTATCTCTACTTCCTTCCAAAATTTTATACTAACGAATATACACGTAAATTACAATGGCGAAAGAGAACAATTTACCGGTCCCAGTCGAGGAGACCCGGCAGTACATCCGGATCACGCCGACGGACGAACCAGTGGATCCAGACACTGTCACAGCACAGTTCGAACGGCTCCACGAACTGGAATCTCAAACCACCAACACTGCCCTCCTGAACAGACTGACCGACTCTCCTCCGACAATCGAAGTCGCCCTCGTCGCCCCACCGGAAGACACGCAGACCATCCAGTACTATGTCGGCATCGACACCCCAGACCTCCAGGACCCCCTCGAACGCATCCTTCGGACACTGTTCCCGGACAGCTACGAGTTCCGAACGGTCCAATGGGCACCCTCACTCCTCCCTGCACAGCCTGCAGCCGGCGTGCAATTCGAAGGCCGACCCGACCGCCGAAAGGACTGGCAAACCCGGCTCACGCCGTTACAGGAGTTCCAGAACGACAGCAAACATGTCCGCACACCACTGGCAAGCGTCGTCGAGGCAATGGCCGCAACCGAGGGGCCGGCACTGTTACAGATCCTCGTCCGACCCAAAGCCGATTGGTCGACCGACAGGGACCTCCACCGACGGGAACTCAAGGAGGGCCGGGAATCATGGGTCGGACAGGTCATCACCGCCCTGATCGCACCGGCCGAGCCGACCCACACTGACACGCCAGTCCCCGTCGAAGATCGCACCCGTCTCGACGAACTCGCCGAGCGAGACCCTCGCCATTCCTTCGAGGTGAACGTCCGGGCCATCCTGTGCAACGACGCGGACCAGCACGTCGCCGACGACCTCGCTACGGCCTTCGCCGAGGTGAGTCACACCTGTTACGAGATTACCGGGACCGTCTGCACGGGAGCGGACGCAGCCGAGACCCGAACGCGGATCTGTGACCGGACGTTCCAGCCCGCTGACTACGACCGCTTACAGAACCGCCTGCCGCTCACCACCCCAACCAGTCCGGGCATCGTCGCCGACGCCAGCGAACTCGGGAGCCTCTGTCTCTTGGATGGCAGTGCGCTCACCACTGCGGCCAGACGCGCCCTTGCGACGACACCCGGCGAACGACGCATGCTCCCACCGCCACCAGCGTCACATCTCAAACCGTTCCGTGACGACGGCCTCCCACTCGGTCGCCCGCTCTCACAGGACGGTACGGCCCAGGACGAGCCAGTAACACTCCCACCCTCGCTCCAGTCGCTGCACGTCGCGTGGTTCGGCAAAACCGGGTCGGGCAAGTCGACAAGTCTCACGAACGGGATCGTCGCGAATCATGCGGCCACCGACGGACCGGATATCGTGTTCCTGCCGAAAGGCGGTGGGATGGCTACCGAGTACATGCGTGCTCACTATGCCACGTACGGGAATCTCGATGACGTGTTATACTTCGACTGTGCCGCCCTGTTACCGGCGCTCTCCTTTTTCGACGTTCGCAAGGACCTCGCGGCTGGCGTCTCCCGGACGACCGCTGTCGAGGACAAAGCCGACCACTACCTCGAACTGCTCGTGGGCATTATGGGCCGTGACCGGTTCGAACAGGCCGTCCGCTCGCCGGATATCATTCGCTATCTGGTGAAGGCGCTGTTTGACCCGGTTAACGGTGATGACGCGTTCCAGCATCGTGAGCTCCACGCAGCCGCCCAGCAGATGCACGACCGGCAGTCCGCCCCGGCCGTGGCTGACGAGGATCTCGAACGACTGCTTGCCGGCGTCGTGGCCAACAGCGCTCGCTCGTTCGACGAGATCATGCAGGGTGTCGCCAACCGGATCGAGAAGATTCCCGTCGACCGTCGACTGGCCCGCATGTTCAATCACGTCCCAGAGGCTGATGACCCCCACTTCGATTTCGGGGAGTTTCTCGATGACGATGTCGTCATCATCGTCGACACTGGCCGCGTTCGGACGGATACCCAACGTGTCATGACGCTTGTATTACTGTCGAACCTCTGGTCTGCGCTGCGCCGGCGCGCACAGTCGACACCCGCGACGGAATCATATAACCTCGTTAATGTGTATCTCGAAGAGGCCGCCTCGGTTGCAACTTCAAACATCTTACAGGATCTACTCTCACAGTCCCGTGGGTTCGGCGTCGGGGTCACACTCGCGATGCAGTTTCCCGACCAGCTACGCCGCATTGACGACGCCGTCTACCGGGAGTTACTCAACAACGTCTCGACGTACGTCACCGGGAACGTCCCGACTGATGACCGGCTGGCCAGCCGGTTCACGACCGCGGATATGTCAGCGACAGAGATGGCTGATCAGCTCAAGTGGCTCCCCCGAGGGGAATGGTTGGTCCAGTTGCCTGCTCCCTTCGACCAGCCCGAACCACGACCGTTTCAGGTGGAATCCCTGTCGCTGCCAGCCGGCGATCCAGACGGCCCTGGACAGTCAATTCCCACCGACGAGTTGGAGCCGTTAATTGCGGATGTAACGGCCCGGACACGGTCGAAAGCCGGCCTCACGCTTCAGGCACCGAGTACTGCCGATGAAACTGACGATGGCAGTGATCCGACCCACGAGTCCGGGGCCATGCGTGTCGATAGCGCCCTTCCGCATACGCGTCGACTCCCAGAGAGGGTCTCCTATGACCGTGAGAGTCACGCCCTCCACTGCCAGGACTGTGGCAACCGGTATGACCCGTCTATTGACGGGATGCGGCGTGCGATCGCCTGCTGTGGCTCCCTGGCTGATGTCGACCCTGATGACGTCCCGATCTGTACGCTGAATCTGAAGCGGTCGGCCGAGGAACGGGAAACCAGCGAGTGGTCGACGACACAGCTGTGTTTCCTGCAGGCCGTTTACAACGCCCAGCAACTCCGATATGACCCGCTTGAATACGATCTCCTGTCCGATTCGATGCTCCGTCTGCAGGAATACGTCGGGATCGAGAGCGATGCCGTCCAGGACCTGTGTGATGCCGATGTCCTGCGCCACGATACGGACCGCCCCCATCGCCTGTACTCGGTCACACCCGCGGGTAGGGACGCTATCGGGGAGTCGTACCGCCGTGGCGTCGATTACGGCCACGAATGTGGCGACCTTGAGGAATCCAGTGAGCACGTCCTCGCTGTGGAGGCCGCCCGGCTGTATCTCGAACGCGAGTACGTCGGGGACGAGGATTCACCGGTGACGAAGGTCGTTCCCTACTACGAGATTCAGGACGGCTCGCTCCCGGCCGCGACGTTCATGGGCACGGATGAGGAGACCGTCGAGGCAGTGTCGGAGTCCTATTCCCTCCATCGGCTTGATCTGGTCGGGCTGGATGCCGACGGTGAGATTCGTGTCACGGTTGAGGCCGAGCGGGTCAACAATGACCTTCGACGTGCTGTCCCCGCTGATTTCGACAAGATGGCCGCCTGTGACCCTGATGAGGCGATCTGGATCGCGATGTCACACGACGCCGCCCACGAGATTCTCGCTGCGCTGAACGATCCCCTGGAGGGCGAGCCTCGTGTCGAGAAAACGTATTCCGAAAGCACACCCGCGAGTTCCTTCACCATCGACGAACCCGGCTTTTCGGATATGATCACGGTCAACCAGTTGCTCGACCGCATCGACCGGCCGGATCCACGGAACCTGCAAGGCTAGTCTGGGGCGATCGAGACCGACAAACCGGGCCAAAACCGTCCTTTGTCGATCTGGGGGTGTCCAACCCAGGCCATCGGCACCGCAACAAGGTGAATATTCGCTGTCGAGCCTGGCTAGATGCGTTGGGAATCCAGCTGGCGAATCCCGTGGCTAACTGGCCAGCGCGGCCATATTCGTGGGACAGCGCCCCGCTCGCAGTCAGTCTGGAAATACCGTGTCACGCGAAACTATTCTATACATCTGATAGGTATGGTGTGTATGGATTTCCAACCTTAGTTGCTGTCTGGCGATTCGGTCTAAGGTTGGAACTGGTTATTGTCTTGGTAATTTCTGCTTGGTCGGTCTGTATTTCCCACGTAGCGCCCCGCTCGCCTCTCTTCTTGCCCTGTTTCGGCCGCCTGCCCGTTCTGTGTGCTTGTCGGTGGGTGTCTAGGAACTACGAGAGCCGCTTTGATCTATTCTACCGGAGGATTTTCCCAAGGTTAACTTGGCAAGTTGGATGCTCTCGTTTGAATACGTCTTCCAGGGTTAGTGTTGTTCAAATGTATCTGGCATCCCGTGAGTATCGTGCCGGCAAATAAAACGGTATGCAGTAACCCCACATGAAAGTCATACCTACCAGCATTTTCAAGCAGAACTCATCCCAGGATTCCTGATAGTGACGGAACGGAATCTATGTTGGTAGCTTTCTCTCAAACCTTGTCGACAAAACTGATCTACCACGGACACAGATCTAGTCGGTATATGAAAATTCCACCTGAAATAGTGATGTGTACAGCTGACATTTAAATCAGAAGACGGGGGCAAAGTGTAGTGATGATCCAAGGTACAAGCTCCGATCCGGAACCGCCAAACTGTAATGTGAATGAACTGTGCAACGGCGGATTTACCGGGGACACTGAGGTGGTGACAACAACCGGTCTGTGTTCTATCGCAGACCTAGACACCACGGATTCTGTTCTGGCACTCAATCCAGTGACCGGTATCGTCAAGCCGAAAGCAGTCGTCGATATAATGCCGCTCAACCCTGCCGAAGAGATTGTTAGTATCAAGACACGTCGTTCAGATTTTCGCGTAATGCCAGATCATCGGATTCCTTATACAACGAAACGCATTTCGAATCCACGGTTCGTTCGAGCACGGAATCTACCCGAACGGATTAACTATCGGTTTCTCAATAAATGGCGATCTCGACCGGGCACGCGTCTTCCGCAGGTTGATATCACCGACGTACTCGCTGACTTCGAGGCTCGTGCCGAATTCGACCGTCATGGCCATACTGTGAGGCGGATCCTTCCAGATGGCTGTGAACCTTGTCGGGCGAATAGTCACTACGGCTACTTTTTTGATGCGGAGACGTTCAAAACGTACCAGAACGAACTGGAAGCGTTGGCCGAAAATGTAACAGTACACGCCGGGCGAAACCACTGGTACCGACCCTACCGCTTTGACGGGGACGATTTCATTGAGTTCCTTGGCTGGTTCATCACCGAGGGATCCGTTACATGGAAAGAAGATTCTGATTCAGCTGTCGTCCAGATTGCTCAAGAGACTCCCAGGTATCGGGACCGGATAGCAACTCTTCTGGAGCGAATGAATCTCTCGGTGGATACACAGGACCGGTCGTTTAGCTTTGGCTCGGTTATTTTTGGTCGATTATTGAACCGCCTCTGTGGGACTGGGTCGAAGGATATGCATCTCCCCGACTTCATCTGGGAGTGCAGTGCTGAACAGAAAGAGCTCCTTTTTCGAACGCTGGTTGACGGTGATGGACATGAGTCTATCAAATACTACACTGCCAGCAAACAGTTGGCACAGGACATAATGCGGTTACAGGTTGAACTCGGAATGAAACCACGATACGAACGGAACGGAGACATCTGGCGACTTTCTCTTTCGACCATCCGAGATGGGTTCAAATCATCTCGCAATGTCTCGTTCATCGAGGTGACCGAACCGATGTACCAGCTGACGATTGAGGACTTCAGCCTCATTCTGGCTGGTCGAAACAGGACGTTCCAGTGGATCGGTGTCAGCAACGTATCATAGGGTTATTCTCCGGGTACAAATCTAGAGATCTGTTTTAGTAGCCGTGCAAGATATAGGGGGCGAGTCTGTTACCGCCATCAGCACTGTTTCACCATCAAACCATCCTCGTCTCAGTGTCGGGTGCGCGAATCCCCGCAACATTTGAACGTCGCGGGAGACGACACGCTCGATGCCCTCCATCATCGATGAAACCGTGTTCGGCGACCCCTCCAGAGGTCTTGCATTGGTTTACCTCTGTGGCGCACTTCTGCTGGCCGGGCAGCAAGGGTACTACGTCATTATAGAAGGGGCGACACCGTTTTATGCTGGACTGTTTCTGAGCGCCGGGATGGCCCTCTCCGGTATTGCCGAGTCCCTGCCGAAACCTCGACGACGGGCAGCTGGCGTCTTGCGGCTCACGGCACTTGTCGTGCTGGTGAGTATGCTCGTAATTTTACTCGTCACACCCGAACTCCTCATCAACTAAGAGCGGTGATCGATTCGAACTCACTGCTGCCGACCGAGTGTGTTTAGAGGAAAGCCATGGCAGTAGCCTCTTATGACCGACTACTCGAACTCACATATGATTGGGCTGGGGACGCTAATTATAATTCTCACAGTCTTTGTCGTGATGACTCTGACTCTCGGTCTGCTACTTCGGTTGCTGAAAGACGGTGATGGACTCTGAGCAGTCAATTAACTGTACTGACCGAAACAGCGACTAGTCTGAGACCCTGATTAGAGAATACGCCGCTTAGTAGTTGTACGCACTGACCGATTCGAACAACGGATGTTCCGAGAAGTCTCGGTCAAGATACGCGCCCTGTATGCACCACGATTTGACCGACCCTCTCGGGTTCTGTCAGTACCGCCGTACGAGATACAGAGGATGTGTTCAGCACAGCGATCCCGCTTCACTCAGATACTTCCAACTGATGATAGTTCTACACTTCTCCGACGTACCGTGCAAAGATAACTAAAACATGGAAGGCAGCGTTAAGGCTGCCCGAGTCGATTAGAAAACGGCCCCACAATTCGGGCAGGCACTCGCCGTTCGACCGACTTCGGACTTGCAATTGCTACAATATCGCTTTGACCCGGTTTTGAGCCGCCGTCCGACCGGTGATTCGTCCTCGGGACCTAGTTCAGCCCCACACTCACCGCAGTAGTTTTGCGCAGTGTCGTACTTTGACGAACAAGTCGGACAGATGCGGACAAGCTCGGAGTCCCGTTCGTCGCTGGACTCCCTGTCGCCGGTTGGGTCATTCGTGGTCAGAACGACCAGCCCGTAGAGGATGGCCCCAAATAGACCGGTCAAAAACGTCAGAAGGGCCCAGAAGCCGCCATTACGGTCACGTCTGCTCGCGTCAATGCTAACTGCGAACGCGACCATTCCCCAGACGACCGCAAATATCGCAAAGAGGACCCCATGGCTGGACATGCGTCTTAGGTCCTGCTGAGGGATGCTCTCTGGGCGCGACGCCAAAGCATCGAGCTCCCATGGATCAGCGCCTGGTATACGACCCGACCCAGTACCAGCATTCCAGCAATGACCAGTACAACGCCAAGGGCCGCAGAGACCTGCTGGTAGAGCAGACCGCCGACACCCAGATCCGCGGCGGCAAGCAAAACCGGACGGAGGACCTGATTCATCGTCTATCCAAACGGCGGCAGTGTATCTTGACCCTCCGTGAGGAATGGAGGTGGGCGGTGACGTGTTTGACTACCTTGGCGGCAATGGCAGCGCGTGGGGCCTGCGTGAGGGAGGGAGGACAATTCATATCATTACCATCTTCGGGAGAAGCTAAGTACTTCCTGAAGGGTCAAACCGTGATTGTACCGTGTTGAAGAATGAATATTTACAAGTCGTCACGGATTCTGACACGTCTTCTATTGATATGAGAGATCCAGTGGAGAAAGGCAGAACAGAGAGAATGAACAGTATTTAGGATATACTCTGTTCAGACTGAATTTGACTTTCGGCTAGTTTGTCGACACCAGCACGCACTCTTTGATTTGCCAAATGACTTTTAGATACGCGAATCAACGTTGTGTTCGATGGTCCCTCCAACTCGCCGTACTGTCCTTCAGACCCTGGGAACCACTGGTATTGCCAGCCTTGCAGGCTGTCCCTCACTCTCTACGAACAACAACTATGGAGAGCAACCACCGGACTCACTCGGAACGACTTGGTCATCACCGGCCAGTGAGTGGCGGTATCCTCGAAGGGGACTGCAAAATACTGCACGTAGTTCGACCGGTTTTCAGGAGCAGTCCACGGTTGACTGGCAGGCGCACGAACAATCGACAGAGGAAGGGGGGCGAGAGTCGACACATCTCGCTGTTGCAACTCGCGAGACAGTCATTCTTGGTACAGAAAACGAGAACGGTCTGAATCTGACCGCATACCACGCGACCGACGGTACTCGTCGCTGGAGTCGGCAGCTTCGAGATTCTGACCCATTGTATCCCCAGTTTGGTGGGCTTGTTGATGGGACACTCTATCTCACCGATTACGAGACGGACGTGATTGCCGTCGACGTATCCGGGGGAACGGTGCGATGGCGGGTCAACCTTTACGACCGGGTCGCCGACGATGTGCCCGAACAATACCTGACTAGGCCGAACACATCACCAGAACGGTTTGCACCAGTTCCAACTGCAACGCCCAGTTGCGTTTACGTCCAGACGAGCTACGGGCTGCACGGGCTCGTGCCCGAGGACGGACGGGAGCGATGGCGGCTCTACCTCGGTGACGAACTTGAAGATGACCGCATCCTTCAGGATCCCGGTGGACTCGCAGTCACCGACCACCGTGTACTCATGAGTTATGCCCGGCCGGAGCAACTCCTCCTCGGCATTCGGCAACATGACGGTGAGCCAGTTGTTGATCGGACGTCTGTCTCGGTTCGGTACCCAAATTCTCCACTCGTGACCGGGAATGGAACGACGGCGCTGGACAGCGGCATTATCTGGTCAACGGATGCCAGCGGGACGTTGGCAACTGGTGCCGCTGGCACGAGGTCCGTCAGGTGGCAGTTCGAGGGGGGAGCCAGTAATGGCGCGGCGGCGTTTTCATCACTGGCATACGATGGGACACGTGTGTTCGTATGCGAGGGGCATGAAAAGCCGGCTGAGTTCGTCGTCTTTGCACTCCGGGCCAAAACAGGCGGGCTTGAATGGATGCATCGCGAGTCGATTAGCGACAGCGGAATTGTGCTTTCAGATGACGCGGATCTCCGTGTTGGCCATCCCGCTGTTGCTGATGGGACACTTCTGGTTGGCTACGGGGATCGTTCAGAGCATGGTAGCGATGCGGGCACGCTGCTCGCTCTCGCAACCACGGAGGGCAGTCGGCGCTGGCGTACTGGGCTCTCGGTCGCACCTAGTGACATCGCACCAACCGAGACAGGGATCTATGTTAGCGGCCATCGGGGTGGTATTAGTCGACTTACCGCAACTGGCTGACCGAGATGTCTGTTCGGAAGCAGGGATTGATATGCAGAAACCGCAGGAAGTATCGACCTTTGATCAAGGAAATCGAGTCAAAAGAGTCGGTCAATGACACTGACGTACCTGCTATCTCAGACGAATTGTTGACGACGGCTCTGGTCCATGGGAGGCATGCCGCTTGCCTCGAACCGTCAAACAGTCCGAGGCTGTCGTCACCGGGGAGTTACGGGAGGGTTGGTAGAGTGTGTACCGAACTCGAAACCTTTGAGCTCACATTCTCGTTGTATCAACCAGCGCTGTAACGTTGCAGAGCAACACCGGTTCACTATTTGCGTCGTAACCAAGCGGACGGTTGACCTGGCGATTGTCGGGATCGCAGTGGGTGCGGTGCAGCGTCGATCGGGGGAACATGAGGAAATCCCCGTCGCAGACAGCCATGTCCCCAAGTCGAGCATCGCACCGCGCTTCCCGAAGCAGCCCCCACGACGCTGGCCGCAGGCGAAGTGTCTCGTTACCGGCTACCTCTCGGGCCTCAGTCCGAATCTGCTCGGCCAACTCAGGCTGACGAGAACATAATCAATGTCTCGTGCGCTGGGCCGGTATCACGGCACTCAGAACACGATATTATTCCGATGCCCCTGGCGTCCCGGTTCGGACCTGGGACTGTATCTGTTCGAACGTCGCTTCCGGGAAGAGGCCGGTGACGCTCTCAACCGAGAGGGTATCGATGAGGCCGGCTGGCGGGCCAGTGACCAACAGCGCACCGGCTTCGGAAACCGAATCGTCGACGGTGAGGCCGAGGTCAGATGTCGCACGCTCTTCGAAGGAGTTGATTGTTTCTTCGATCAGGCTCTCCTGTGCAGTGCGGTATTCCGCCTGTGCTTCGCTTTGTGTGAGATTCCCTGCCTGGAGTTCGGACTGAATCTCCTGTTGGCGCTCCCGTAGCTGTTCCTGGTCCGGTTCGACGCCGACCGTCACCGTGGCAGGCTCTGCGGTCTGGGTTTGGCTTTGCGGCCCCGTACCCGTCTCCGTTCCGTCGCTGGTTCCTCCCTGGAGGGCGTTACAGCCGGCGAGCGATACTGTCGCGGTCGTTCCGGCGAGTTGCATGAAGCGGCGGCGCGTGGACTCGAATTCCATTATCGGCTAGCACGGGGCCCGCGGGGTAACCTTTCTGATACGACTACGGACCGCCGGCTCTTGCCTGAGCTGATGAACTGAATATCGGCCTGAAGCCATTGTCCCGGACTGGCGTGTAAGATGGTGGGGACAATCGTCTCTGTAGTAAATACCTCCAGTAACGTGGGAGTCAGGCCGACAACCGTCTGGTACGACCGTGGCGATATGATACCGATCCAGTATAGGGCCACAGAACTCTCCCGAAAACACCCAGAGACGACCCACAGACCGTACGATCCGATCACCGCGTCGATACCGATCGCAATCGGCTTCCTCGGGTTCCTGATCGTGGGTTCGTATCCCGCAACGACAGTCCCCATCTTGATCGCCGTGATAGCGACGGTAACTGTTCGGCGGTGCTGGCGGTAAGCGACATACCAAGGTCGTCCGGCGATCCGTTACATCTTGTCGACATCACCTGCGGTGCTCTCATTGACTCCGGTTTGGGCCATGATGAGGCGGTTCACACGGCGGATTGTCCTGCGTTGCGGCACTTATCCACGACGTGCACGGTGTAGTAGTGCGCCCGTTCCGTGTATAAACCTGCCCAGCACACTGGGAGCAAGGACGAGGGGCTGATGTCTCGTTTGTCCAGGCGGAATGTCTAACACTGACAGCGATACCACGACGATCGAAGACACTGATAGATGCTGTGGCAGTACCGAACAGGAAACGGACACTCGAAGCGGCGGGCATTGGCTAGGCGAGGTCACGCTGGAGAAGCAGCTTCCCGACGACCTGCGAACGGCACTCGGTCGGTTCCTCGGCGTCGAGTCGGTCGATACACTGGCCGAGTGGGGCGAGCAGATCCGTCGGCGGGCTGGCGGCGGCTCCGTCGATGTCGAACAACTCTGCCACACTGACGGGGAATCTGCCCACTGGGGTGCGGTAGACGGCGAGCGCTACCATTTCCGGTGTTTCTACGACGCGGTCATTCTCGCGTCGCTGGAAGACAGCCCGGTCGATATTCACACTGTCAGCCCCGACGGGGCAGTCGTCGAAGCCCGCGCCGTTGGGAGCGATGAACTCTCAGTCACGCCCGAAACGGCTGTCTTCTCGCTCGGTATCGCGCTGGACGCACACGAGCGGTCCGGGGGTGATCCGACGCTGCAGGACGGCTACGCTGCTATTTGTCCGTACGTCAAGGCCTTCCCTGACCGTGAGGCGTACGAAGCGTGGGCCACCGGTGTCCCCGCCGCGACCGTGGGGACGCCGCTCTCGGGGGCAACAGCGTTCGCTCGGGCACTGACCGCGGAGAGTAACTATGACTGATGCGTACGGCAGTGACACCGGTGACATATCGACGATGACCCGAGATGATGAAAGACTCTCCGTGCTCGCCGGACAGCAACGGCATACTATTGCCGATGTCAGGGAGACGTACCGGGAACAGGCCATGACGATGGCCCGGATGGACTGGCTGAACCGGGCGCTCAGTGGGCGATATCGCCGAGCACTGTTTGGCGACGCCACCGGCCGAACCCTGGACGTAGCCTGCGGTGTCGGGACCAACGCCACGTACCTCGCCGCCGACACCGAGTACGTCGGCATCGATATCAGTGATGCGGTGCTCACAGCGGCACGGCAACGCCTCGAAGACAGCCAACAAGAGACGACGCTGTACGAGATGGACGCACAGAACATGGCGTTCCCGGACGACAGCTTCGATACCGTCATCTCCTCCCTGTCGACGTGTACGTTTCCCGACCCAGTGACGGCACTCTCGGAGATGGGCCGCGTCTGTGCGCCCGATGGACGGATTCTCTTGTTGGAGCACGGTCGGAGCAGCGCCGGTGCCATCGCCCGGTTTCAGGACTGGCGGGCGGACGCCCACTTCGAGAAACACAGCTGTCGGTGGAATCAGGAGCCGCTCGATGTCGTCGCCGCATCGCCGCTAACGACAACTGAGTCGTCGTCAGCTTTGCTCGGTATCATCACCGCTATCGAGGCCCGTCCGGAGTGACGGCCTGCTGACTCATCGACTTCCCAGTATACTGGGCACAAACTTGTAGTCGATGATCACTCAATTGAAACGTATGCGAGAAGCCGAGATCAGTATCACCGACGGTGAGCTGGCGGCGATGGGCATCGAGGAGCTCTTCTCGATCGCCAGCGAGGCCGGTCTGCTCGCGTTCGAGGAACTGGCCTGTCGCGGGAACGGGGCGGTCGTGCAGATCGAAGTCGAGACGCGCTGTGACGAGGACGCGCTCGCCGGACTCGACTACGTCGACCAGTACAACCATGTAACCGAGCGGGTGGATTCGCATGTGTACGTGATCTCGTTCACTGCGCCGGACCTCCCGGCTAGTCTCGAAGCGACGGCCGACGAGCTAATCGGCACCTGCGACCCGGAGATCGACGAACACGGCGCCACGATGTCGCTCGTCGGTCCCCACGAGGCGATATCCGACCAACTCGGTGGGTACGAGGACGCGGGTGTCTCGCCGACCCTCCACCGAATCGGCGGGTACGACGGTCCCGAGTATCTGCTCGATGGCCTGACGAGCCGCCAGCGGGAGGTCATCGAGACGGCCTGGGAGATGGGGTACTACAAAGTTCCCAAGGAAGTCTCGGCGGGCGACGTTGCGACTGAACTGGGCCTTGAGACCTCGACCGTCAACGAGCACCTCCAGCGGGCCGAGCGGAACCTCCTGAAGCAGATTCTCTGAGCGTCTGGGCCCCATATCTATCCGGACCACTCGTCGTAACCAGTTGCCATCTGCGCGTTTGATCCGGCCACAGAAACGACGGTCCCGAACGGCGTGGCTTCGGGAGCCGAAAGACAGTGGTGTCTGCGGTCCAACGATGATTCGACTGGTGCGTATGCCGGGACTGGAGTCGGACGACACGCTCATCCCACGGGGAGACGCGATTCCGACGCTCGCCGACGACGAGTCCGGGACGGTCGTCTGGCATCGCGAACACCTGCGGGTTCGCGACCAGGCCGCGGTAGCGAGGGCTGCGTCGTCCGAGTATATGCTCCCGCTGTTCGTGTTTGACCCGGCGTTCTACGGCGCGGACGGCCTCGCCTGTGACAGCCGGGTTCGGTTTCTGCACGACTGTCTGGCCGACCTCTCGGACCAGTACCACACCGCGACCGGTCGGGGGCTCACCTACGCCCACGGGGACCCGGTAGACGTGCTGGGGCGGTTTCGCGAGGCCGGCTGGGACATCGTGACGATGGCCGTTCCGACGGGACGGTACGGCCGGGAGCGTGACCGCCGCGTCCGGGAACAGTGTGACGTCACCTTCGTCGACGGCGACGGCCTGGTGCGGGACCGAGCTGATACCCGCGACGGGTGGCAGGACGACGTGTCGGCGTGGTTCGCTGCCGACCAGTACGACTGGGACCCGAGCACGGTCACCTCTCGGAGCTTCGACAGCGGCATCGACATCAGCACGATTGAGGACCACTACGACCTCACGCCGTCGAAATCTGCGGTGCCCCCCGGCGGGACCGGACCAGCACGCGAACGGCTGGCCGCGTTCGCCGAGCGGATCGACGACTACCCGGGGAACATCTCCGCGCCGACCGACGCGCGAGACGGGACCAGCGGGCTCTCGCCGTATCTCGCCTTCGGCTGTCTCTCCGTGCGGCAGGTCATCCAGTACATCGAGGACCACGCGCCCGACGGCCGCGGGAAAGAGATGTTCGTCTCGCGGCTGTTCTGGAACAAACACTACGAGCAGAAGCTCGACGACTGGCCGGGCTGGCTCGATACGGCGGTGAACCCGGTGTTCGAGGGGTTCAACGCGGCGCAGTACGACCCCGACCTGGTGGAAGCCTGGAAGCACGGACGGACGGGGTTTCCGATGGTCGATGCGTCGATGCGGTGTCTCAAAGAGACGGGCTGGCTCAACTTCCGGATGCGAGCGATGTGTGCCTCGGTCTACTACCACCTCCTCCAGCAGCCCTGGCGGATCGGCGCGGACTGGTTTTACCACCACCTCATTGACGCTTCAGCGGCGATCAACTACACCCAGTGGCAGTCCCAGTGCGGACTGGTCGGAAAGCCGACGCTCCGGCTGTACAACCCCCGAAAGCAGGTCCGCGACCAGGACCCGGACGGCGAGTTCATTCGTCGGTGGGTGCCCGAACTCGATTCGCTCCCAGACGAGTACCTCGACCGGCCTGAGCAGACGCCGGTCCACGTGCAGGCGTCCTGTGGCGTCGACGTCGGCGAGGACTACCCCCGACCGGTCGTCGACTACGACGCGGCCCGGCAGGCGTTCCGTCGACGGTACGAGGCGGTTCGTGCCGATGCGGCCGCCGCCCTGAGCGACCCGACTATCGCGCGCCGCGCGTCCTTCTCCGGCGGCCGCGAGGCTGCTGCACGTATCGCCGCGGAACACGGGACGGATGCGTCGAACGGCGCGGAAGACGGCGGGACCCAGACCAGTCTCGGCTCGTTCGGTGACGAATAGTTCGTAAAGATTCTGTCAGTGTTGCCAAACGGCAAAGAGGCTAAGACGGTCGCCCACGCAGACGTGTGCAATGACGGAGGGTCCGGACGATACCGCGTTCGAGGACTGCAAGTTCCTCACTGGGTCACCACAGCGGTTCGCGGTGCTGGCCCAGCTCCGGGAGCGTCCGGCACGGCCCACCGACCTGTGTGATACGGTGGACGCGACGCGGACTACGATTCAGCGGATACTCGCGGGCTTCTCCGAGCGCCAGTGGGTCGTCAAACGGGACGGCGAGTACCGACTCACGGTGACCGGAGAGCGGGTGTTCGACCAGTACACGGCACTCATGAGCGAGGTCGAACGGGCTCGGGCGGTCGGTCCGCTGGCCGCCCATCTCGGTTCTATCGCGGCAGATCTCCCAGCTGACCTGTTAGACCCTGACTGCCTCACGACGAGCTCCGAACAGAATCCCCTGGCCGCGATTGGTCGGTTCACAGACTGGCTCAGCGAGGTCGAGGGCGACGTTCGGGCCATCTCGCCGATCGTGACGTCGGTGTTCAACGACGTCGCGGTGGAACTGCTCGAAACGGGGACGCATATCGAGTTCATCATCGACCACAGCGTGCTCGAACGATCCGAGTCCGATTTCTCAGACGCTCTCCAGCGAAGCGTCGAACACGAGAACATCGACACGTACGTCCACGACGCCCCGCTCGATATCGGCCTCGCGCTGGACCGCTCGCGGGTCTGTCTGGCGGCCTACGACGACCGGAACAACGTCCGGGCGATAGCCGAATCCGACGCCAAAGCGGTGTATAGCTGGGCTGAAACAGTATTCGACCGATACAAAGAACGGTCACAGCCGCTTGAGGCGGTCCTGTCGGTGCAAGAAAACAAGCAGTAACCCAGGCGCTGACTGGTGTCGTCCGCATGGAAGGGCCGAAGGGAGCACTGGTCGGCGCTCCAGCACTCACTGGAGGGCGGGATGGCGTATCCCCGGCACAGGCTACTGCTGGCGGGTGCGTATACTTATTTGCTGTAACTGTTCGAGGACCAAAGACATGTTACAGGGGCTGTAACACTCGGGGTCTCCTCGGTCTCGGCGCTGGCTTGCTCACTTCCACTGGTCGGTGATTTTCTATACCGTCAGCCAAAATGAAATAATGGCCGACAGTATAAGTGTGTGGCAATCGTTACCAGAAGTATGTCTCCGCCTGGGCGGGAGATCCAGTACACTGAATCGGATGTTATCGAGGTGTTCAAACACCGAGGCGATTACGCGGAGCCACTCACAGCGTCGGAGGTCGCGGACAGACTCGGCTGTTCGCGCCGGACCGCGCTGAACAAACTCCACGACCTCGAAGCAGAGACCGATATCACGAGCAAGAAAGTCGGGGGGCGGTCGCGGGTGTGGTGGATCCCTGTGCGAGCAGACTGAGACGGATTGTTATAGATTATCCCCGGATCGTGCTGATTTCGGGTCAGGACATACCGGGACATCGCTCCAACAATCCGTATGAGCCGTCACGGTGGTTCGTTTTCAGCGTGGGGACCGTGTCGCGATGTACACACTGAGGACCTGTCGCAAAGCAGACCGATGGCATCGGTACCCGTATAGAATCCCACACAAGCGGTACCCCTCAGAACTCCCACTGCTGTGCGCGTTCGCGAGCTTCCGAGCGGGCCTGCTGTTTGATGGCCTCGATTTTCTCCGCATCGTCGAGGAACGCTTCGACGGCGCTCTGTTCCGTGGTTCCGTCCTCGGCTGCTGCCGCGTCGTCGTCGTCTGTCGCCGACAGCCGCTCGTCGGGAGCCGCCCGTCGCGTGCTGTCGGCCAGCGCCGGGTCGCCGCCCAGCCGTTCGGCGGGCATCCCGGGCGGCACTCGCAGGTCGGTTGCTTCGTGTGCCGATTCGAGGTCAGCGGCGTCAAGCGTGTACAACGAGACATGGTACGGCCCGGGAATGGCGAGGTCCGCGAGCGCCGGCGGGCCGCCGCGGTCAGTTCCGGTGTGGTAGGTCAGGACGGGTACGCCGTCAGTGAACGTGATGACCCCTCGCCCCTCGCCATCGAGGAGGAGCGTCTCTTGGGATTCGAAGACGGCATAGCCGGTCAGTTCGCGGTCGAGCACGTCGGCCAGCGTGTCCCGCGGGTCCGTGACGACGCGGGATTTATCGAGTCGGCCGCGGGGCAACTTCATAGTGACTCGGGGATGACGGCGCTCTGGAACCGGTCGGCGGCGTCGGCGGCCGTCCCATCCCGCACGGTAAGCGATTCGGCGGCCACCCGGTAGGCCGTCGCCGCCTCGCATTCAGGGGCGTGGGCCAGCAGCGGTCGGCCGGCACGCCGTGCCTCACGTGCCCGCTCGCTTTCGGGGACCGCGGCCAGCGTCGGCCCGTCGAAGTACCGCTCGGTCTTCTCCGAGACCTGTTCGATAGACTCGGATTCGCGGACCTTGTTGAACAGGAGGCCCGCTACGTCCGTGTCGTAGGTCGTCGCGTACTCCTGGACCTTCAGCCCGTCCGATATAGCGGGAATCGTCGGCTGGAGGACGACGACGATGCGGTCTGCCAGCACGATTGGAAGGACGGCGGTCCGGCTGTCAAGCGCCGGCGGCGAGTCCAACAGGATGATATCCGTGTCTTCTGCGAGCGCCGCAACCACGTCCCGGAGCCGGTCCGGGTCGGCGTCCCTGAAGCCGTCGAGGCTCGTTCCACAGGGAACGACGGTCAGCCCGAACCGGTCGTACGTGGCCGCCTCGACGGGCGCGTCGTCCGCCAGCACGTCGTGCAGCGTCGTCTCTGCATCTGAGAGGCCGGCGTGAAACAGGAGGTTCGCCATGCCCGTGTCGGCGTCGACCACCGTCACGTCGTAGCGGTCGGACAGCGCCATCCCGAGGGCGACGGTGCTCGTCGTCTTGCCAGTCCCGCCCTTCCCACTGGCGACCGCGAACACTTCGACCATTGGAGAATATTGCGGTCTGGCCGTATATAAATTTCCGGAATTTAATCGAGTATCAAACTGCCACTACTCAGCGAGTCCCAGCGGTCCGAGGTCGACAAAGTCGGCGACGAGGTCGGCCGCTCGCTCGTACGGGTCGCCGACGTCCCGCTCGCTCGCCGCAGGCGGGTCGATACCAGCGGTATCGAACGTGTTTCGCACGAAGGCATCTCTCGAACTGTCGTTGACGAAGAGGTCGTGGAGGTATGTTCCCAGAACGCTGTCGGTCGCCGCCCCGTCGCTGTCGAACGGCCGGGCCGCCTCACCCGTCAGCGTTGAGTCGCCCATGTGGATCTCGTAGCCCTCGACAGTCCCGCTCGCCCCGGAGAGCGGCCCGACGCCACGGAGGTCCCGCCGGACGTGTTCGACTGTCTTCGACTCGCTGAATTCCGTCGTCACCGGGAGCAGGCCCAGGCCCTCGACGCGGTCCGCGTCGCCGGTCCCCTCGATTGCGGCGTTCGTGATCGCCTCACCGAGCATCTGGTAGCCGCCACAGAGGCCGACGACGGGGCCGTCGAACGCCCGTAGTCGGTCACCGAATCCGGCGTCGGTAAGCGCCAGCAGGTCGTCAACGGTGTTCTTGCTCCCCGGCAGGACCACCGCGTCGGCGTCATCCAGGGCGGCGTCGGGCGGAACGTACGCGACCCTGACGCCGGGTTCGCTGGCAAGTGGCTCCAAGTCAGTGAAATTCGAGATGCGCGGGAGCCGCGGGGCGGCGACGGTAACACTCTCGTCGTCGGGCACGCCGTCGTCCGCACCGACGACAGACCGCTCGCCGACCGGCGGCAGCGCGACGCTGTCCTCCTCGGGGAGGCCTGGATCGTCGTGGGGAATCACGCCGAGGACGGGGACGCCGGTCCGCTCCTCGAACTCGTCGATACCGGGGTCAAGCAGCGAGCGGTCGCCGCGGAACTTCGTGATGACCGCGCCGGCCACCTGGTCCCGGATGTCGTCGGGCACCAGTTCCAACGTCCCGACGAGCGAGGCGAACACGCCGCCGCGCTCGATATCGGCGACGAGCAGGATGTCGGCGTCGGCGAAACGCGCCGTCTCGACGTTCGCCAGGTCGCGGTCGTGGAGATTGATTTCGGCAATCGAGCCCGCGCCCTCGGCGACAATCACGTCGTGGGACCGGGCGAGTCGGTCGTGGGCCGCGCGGGCGGTGTCCAGCGCGTCCTCCCAGTGCTCGTCGTAGTATCCCCGGGCCTCGAAATGCCCGACCGCCTCGCCATCCAGAATGAGCTGGGATTCGCCGTCCCCCCGCGGTTTCAGGAGTACTGGATTGTGGTCGGTCGACGGCGCGACGCCGGCCGCGCGGGCCTGGACGTACTGCGAGACGCCGACTTCGCCGCCGGGTGTCGCCCGGGCGTTGTTGCTCATGTTCTGGGCCTTGAACGGCGCGACCGAGACGCCGCGGTCGGCCAGGTAGCGACACAGGCCGGCCGCGACGGTGGACTTGCCGACGTGGCTCGCCGTTCCGGCGACCAGCAGCGTGTGGGCCATTACGACGGTCTGGGGCCGCCTGGACTATCAGTGGTTCGGCGAGGTTCTTTGCGCCGGGCCGCTGAGATATATTTGTGACCGACGAACGACTCCAGGCCTTGTACGAACACCTCGCTGCAACCGGGGAGCGGCCGGTCGAACGTACGGCCAGCCGCTGGCTCGGGGAGGCAGAAGCTGTCGCCGCCGATATCGCCGAGGGCGATATCTCTGCGGACGTGTTAGCCGAGCGGCTGGCGACCGTCGACCACATCCTGTCGAAGGTAGCGGGCACTGGCGATGCCGTCGCCGACGACCATGTCGAAGCGGCTCGCGAGATCGTCGATGACCTGCTGGCCGAACAATAAATCCGTTCGGGGATGCCGTACTCAGAACTCAGTGCCTTTCCGCGCGCCCTGCCCGGCATCGATTGGGTGTTTCTCCTTGCCGACCTCGGTGATGAGGTCCGCGTAGTCGGTCAGGAACTCCGGCCGCTCGTGCCCGCCCGTGAGAACGAGTTCGAGGTCGTCGGGCTTGGCTTCGATGAGCCCAATCACGTCCGCCGGATCGACGAGGCCGCGGTTCGCGGCGTAGAGAATCTCGTCGAAGACGAGCATGTTGACGCCCTCCTCTGGCTGCCCGTCGGCATCCCGCGGCGTCGAGAGGTCGGCGTCGGCGCTGGCCTGAACGAGTTCCTGTGCCCGGTCGAGTGCGCCTTTCGCACGGGCCTCGTGCTCGTCGTCCTCGCTGCCGTCGAGGAAGCCGTGCCAGCCGTAGTGGCCCGCGTTCTCGTATGAGAAGCCCGGCAGCGCAGCGATGGCGTTGTACTCTCCGCGCACGTCCTCGACGGTGCTGGTCCCGCCCTTCATGAACTGCAGGAGGTGGACGCGGTAGCCGTGGCCGACGGCGCGGGTCGCCATCCCAAGCGCCGCGGTCGTCTTGCCCTTGCCGTCGCCCCACCAGACCTGCACCAACCCGAACTCCTCGGGCGCACTCGGGCTGATGGGCTCGGCGGTCGGTCCGGCCGTGTTGTCGCTCATATCAGTCCGTTCGCCCGGATTCTGTTTAGCAGTTTGGTCTCCGGGAATGTCGTGTGATAAACGGCTTTTTCACGGCTCGAACACCTCCGTCTCACGGTCGGTGACGACGCCGTACGCCGCGCCGTCGACGGTCGGCAGAGTATCGCCGTCGTACCGGGCGGCCAGACCCGCCCGGACAGCGTCGCGGACACAGACGCGGGCAGCGGCCCCGATTTCCGTTGCGCTGCCGGCGAACGGAGCGGACTCGGCGGCCGGGACACAGCCGACGATGGCCGCGTCCGAGGTGGTCCCGGGGACGTCCGCGGCGTCGAGCAGCGTCGCGGCCTTCGCTTCGACAGCCGTGGCGAGCAACGTCGCCAGCGCGCCGCTGTCCAGCGCTCGGTCGACGCCGACGACGAGATTGACCGTGCCGGGACGCCAGTCGGGGCTGTCTGCCGGATTCGATGCTGTTCCGTCGGAGTCGTCCGCTGTCTCCTCTCCCGACATCGGCAGCGCGGCGGGGTTCGAGAGGCCCGCGGTCGCCAGCACCGACACCGGGCCGCTCCGTGCACAGCGGGCGTGCTCCATGTGGACGCCGGTGAGCAGCGCCGGACCGAGGGGGAAGCCAGCCGCGGAGAGGCGCTCGGCGCGGTAGGCGTCGAGGTCGGTCCGCTCGAACCCCTCCGGCACGGTGACGTTGTAGACGGCATCGGCGTGCCGGTAGCCGCCGTCCCACGCCGTCGAGAGCCAGTTGGCACCCTCGCGGCGGACCTGACAGACACCGTCCCGAACGGTCGTCTCAAACATCCAGCGCGTCCAGCAGCCGGTCGTTTTCTTCGGGTGCTCTGACGGCGACGCGGATGTGCGAGTCCAGCCCGCGGAACGTCCGGGCGTCGCGGAGGGCAATACCAGCCTCGCGGGCCGAGGCAAGGATCTCGTCCACGGTTACGTCATCGTCGCTGACCGACAGCAGCAGGAAGGGGGCATCGGAGGGAGACACGTCGAATCGCGCCGCGAGTCGGTCCCGCATGCGGGCTCGCTCCTCGGCGACGCGGGCCTTCGTCTCCGCGACGAACCCGCCTTGCCCGTAGCAGTGCGTGCCAACCGCGGCCGCGGCGGCGCTCATCGACCAGGCGCGGCGTGCGGTGGCGAGGCGGTCCCCGGCCGCGCCCGCTCCGACGGCGTAGCCCATCCGGACGCCGGGGAGGCCGAACAGTTTCGTCAGCGAGCGCGCGACGATGACGCCCTCACGGCCCGCCAGCGACTGCCCGTCGGTGAACCCGAGAAAGGCCTCGTCGACCAGCAGCGTCGTTCCAGCGCTGAGACAGTCGTCGGCGAACGCCCGGAGCGCCGCCGGGCCGGCCGCCTCGCCGGTCGGGTTGTTCGGATTGCAGACGATGGCGAGCGCGTGGCCCGCCGGGTCGGCGGTCAGAAGTTCGTCTTGTGGGACGAACTCCGGCTTCCCGCCCTGGAGCCGGACCTCGCGGGCGTACTCACCGAAACTGGGATACGGGACGAGCACGCTGTCGCCGGTCCGAACTGTCGTCTGGATCGCCAGACGTATCGCTTCGAGGCCGCCGGCCGTGGGTATCACCTGTTCCGGCTCGCAGTCGACAAAGGACGCCGCGGCCGCCCGGAACTCGGGGTAGTCGTCCGCCGGATACGAGCGGGCGGCCTCGAACGCTTCCCGGTACGTCTTCGCGGCGTCCGGTGGGACGCGGGGGTTCGTGTTCGCGCTGAAATCCAGCAGGTCCGGATCGTCGCTGCTGCCGTGTGGCACGCGTCCGTCCGGACCGATAGCGTCTCCGGCCCCACCACCGCCACTCGCCCGCAAGCCCTCGACCGAATCAGGGTCCATGGACAGGGACTACGGCGGGCGGTGTGGAGAAAGTTTCGCGGCGGCACTGCCTCCGCTGTTCCGTCGCTACAGCCACTGTTCTGCCACGCACGCGTCAGCGAGCGTGTTGACGTTGACCGCAACGCGTCGGTCCCGGGTGAGCCAGGCATCGTCGGGGCCGTCGCCGACGACGTTGACGCCCGTCGGCGCGACCTCCCGATCCTCATGCTCGAACGTGGTGTCGTCGCTCACGCCGAGGGCACGCTTCAGCGAGGCCGGGACCAGGACCGTCAGCGACCCCCCGTCGTGCTCGTCGAGAACACGGTCAACTATCTCGCCGTCAAGCAGCGGCAGGTCCGCGGCGACGGTCAGCACCGGCCGGGAGAGCCGGTCGTCGGCCAGCGCCGCGTCGAGGTCCGCGACGTATCCCTCGCCCGGCGTCTCGACGCAGGGAACGTCCAGATGGGACTGCGTATCCGGCGCGTTCGGCGACGTTGCGGCGATAATTCTCCCGACGGAACAATTCTCAAGTGCGCCGACGACTCGGTCGACCATCGGGACACCGCCGACTCGAAAGAGCGGTTTCTCGGCCTCGGTGTCCAGCCGCGTCCCGCGCCCGCCACACATCACCAGAGCGTTCATGCGAGCACCCCCATATCGCCCAGCGGCACCGGCCAGACACCACCGAACAGCGACCACGTGGCGACGCTGATGTGGAGCGCGACGGCGCGCGTGAGTTCGTTGGCAGCGCCGAAAGTGTCGCCGCTGACGCCGCCCAGTCGCCGGTCAGCCCAGCCAGCGAGGCAAAGTGCCAGGAGCGGGCCAGTGAGGACTGCGGCTGCGGTCGCCGGAACGACGACGAGAGCGGCCGGGAGTGCGACGGCGAGTGAGCCGACGAGGTGGCGTGGGGTGTTCCCGTCGATGACTGTCGCGCCGAACCCTTCATGACTTGGGTGTCCGATGCAGGCCAGCGTCGCCATCGCGAGCTTCGCCCCCACTTCGGCAGCGAGGACCAGCGCGACGGCGACCAGCGGCGGGAGCCCCGCAACGGCCAGCGCAGCCAGCGCCAGCGCGAGGAGGACGGTCCCCAGCGCGAGGACCGCCCCGACGCCGACAGTCGTGTCCCGCATCACCTCGCGGCGCTCCGCGGGGTCGCCGTGGACGACGGCGGCGTCCCCGAGGTCTGCGAGGCCGTCGGCGTGATTGACGCCGGTGACGAGGACGACGCCTCCGAGGTAGGCCGCGGCGATTACGGGGGCCGGGAGCAGACCGGCGGCGAGGAACGGGAGCGCGACGAGGCCGCCGACGACGTAGCCGGCCAGCGGGAACGCCGCCGGCGTCCCGACGAAGGCGTCCCACGCCCGTTCGCTGTGGCCGACCGGGAGCCGCGAGAGGAATCCGAGCGCCCCCCGGACCGCGGTCAGAACCACGCGTACACCCCCAGGCCGGTGAGCAGGTACGCCAGCGCTCCGGCGACGCCGACCCGTGTGACGCTGCGCTGGGCCGTCGCCACGTCGGGGAGATGACCTGCGGGATTCAGGACGTACACGCCCGGTTTCTCGAGTCGAACATCCAGCGCCGCGGCGGCTGTCCCCATCGGCCACCCGGAGTTCGGCGAGGGAACACCGTCCAGCCAGTCCCGGGCCTGGGCCACCGACCGGGGCGACCCGCAGGCGAGAGCGAGCAGGAGCGCACTCAGTCGGGCCGGGAGCCACATCACGGCGTCGTCGAGCCGCGCCGCAGGCGTCCCGACGCGTTTCGAGCGGTAGCCAATCATCGAGTCCATCGTGTTGACGGCCTTGACCCACGCCGCTGTCCCGGCAGCGACGGGAAGCGGTAGAAGGCCGACGCCCGCAGCGGCGAGCCCGCCCAGGACGAACGCGGCCAGCGACGCGACGAGGCCGTCGGCGAGGTTCTCAGATGCGCTCTCGACGGCGGCGCTGCGAACCTCGCCCGCAGAGAGCGCGCTGGCGTCGCGGCCAGCGAGTGCGAGCAGCCCGTCCCGAGCAGCCGCGAGGTCGGCCTCGGTGTCGGCGATGACGCCCCGAGCGGTCGAGAGGAGACTGCGGAGGCTCGTGGTCAGGAACAGCGCGAGGCCGGCGAGCGCGACGGCGGCCAGCGGTTCGCGAGTGGCGGCGAGTGCGACGCTGCCACCGACGACGACAGCAACTCCGACGGGCAACAGCGCCGCGGCGAACCCTCCGACCGCAAGCGGGTGGTCCCACTCGCGGTCGACCACCCCGACGAGCCGTCCGAACCACGCAACCGGATGCAAGCGGGTCGGCGGCTCACCGATTGCGAGTTCCAGCCCCCCGGCGACGGCCACCGCCAACGCGCTCAGCACAGCTCCCCCTCCCGGAGTTTTTCGGCTATCGCCGGTAGCGAGTGGTCTTCCAGTAACATCGACTGCGCGCCCACGCGGCCCGCGCCGCCGTCCGTTCGGGCGTCGTCGCCGACGTGGACGAGGTCAGAAAGCTCCGCGTCGAGCGCGTCAGCAGTTACCTCGAAGATGCGCTGGTGCGGTTTCCGCCAGCCGCAGTCGACGCTGGTGACGACGGCGTCGAACGAGTGGTCGCTTCGGGCCTCGATATCTGCTCGGGCGAGCGTCCGCTCGACCAGCCCCGGGACGCTGCAGTTCGAACAGACAGCGACCGGCCCTCGCTGTGCTGCGGCATCGAGCGCCTCGACGGCTCCCTCACGGACTGTTACCGGGCTGTCGAACGCATCGAGGACGGCCTCAGTCGCCGTCTCCGCAGCGATCTCGACGCCGCGGCTGGCAAGCGCCAGTCGAACGTGCTCGTCCAGCGGCGCTTCCCGGCCGCGGTCGTAGTCGCGATGGGCCGAGCGATAGGCGTCCTCCCAGTCGTCCGGGACCCGAACTGATCGGGCTGCGAGCGTCTCTGAAACGGCCTCCCACGGCTCCGATGGCCGGTCCGCCGTAACGAGCGTCCCGAACAGGTCGAACGAGAGTGCCACACCCGTGTGGTTAGTGCAAGCTCACTTGAACTGTGGGGGTGGGCTCGGGACCCGCTGTGGGACTCGGTATTGCCGTCGGGGATTTCGGGATGTTGGACACCCAGCTATTTCAGACGAGCCCACAGAGCGGCAGTCGCGACAGACCTGGCTTGGGGCATTCCAAACCGTTTATACCCAAACAGGGGTAATCCGGCGGTATGGCAAGAGAGCAGACCGAAGTTCGAGAGCTCGACGAAGGAAGCTACGTCATGATCGAAGACACGCCGTGTAAGATCAACTCCTACAGCACGGCCAAGCCGGGCAAGCACGGCAGCGCCAAGGCCCGAATCGACGCCAAGGGCGTCTTCGACGGCAAGAAGCGCTCGCTGTCCCAGCCCGTCGACGCGAAGGTCTGGGTCCCGATCGTCAACCGAAAGCAGGGGCAGGTCGTCTCCACCGACGGCAACGACGCACAGGTGATGGACCTCGACACCTACGATACGTTCACGATGCGCGTTCCGGAGGACATCGACCTGCAGCCTGACGACGAAATCGAGTACCTCCAGTACGAGGAACAGCGCAAGATCACACGCTCGTAACGATGTTACCCGGTGCGGGGGCCGACCGCGGGGCGGCCGACTACGCGCTCGTGGGCGCGCCACTCGACGCGTCGACGTCGTTTCGCCCCGGCGCACGCTTTGGCCCGCGCCGCGTCCGCCAGTTCGGCCAGGGGTTCGACGACTACGACCACCGCACCGGCCAGCACTTCACTGACTGTTCCGTCTACGACCACGGCGATATCGGCCCCACGGCCGACGTCGCCGAGTACCTCACGTACCTCCAGGGCACCCTCTCGGATTTCGACAGCGAGGGGGCCGTCCCGCTCGTCGTCGGCGGCGAACACACCGTCTCCGTCGCCGGCGTGCGCGCCCTCGACCCCGACGTGTTCGTCTGTCTGGACGCGCATCTGGACTTGCGCGAGTCCTACGCCGGCGACGAATACTCCCATGCGACGGTGACCCGCCACGCGCTCTCGGTGGCCGACGAAGCGATTGTGCTGGGCGCACGCACTGGCTCGGAAGCCGAATGGGACCGTGCGAATGAAGACGACGTCACCGTGGTTCCGCCGGAGGACGTGGCCGACTGGTCACCCGGATTCGACGACGAGCGGGTGTACCTCTCCGTCGACATCGACGCCGCGGACCCCGGGTTCGCGCCCGGAACCGGAACGCCGGAGCCGTTCGGCCTCGAACCGCGAGAGATGCATGAGGTGGTGCGGGCCGCGGCTCCGCAGGCCGTCGGCTTCGACGTGGTTGAGGTCAACGACCGCGACGATGGGCAGGCGGCGACGCTGGCGACGAAACTCCTCCGGGCGTTCGTGTTCGCCCACGCGGCCCAGAGCTGAGTCGACACCTCGTGGGGGGTCATACACCCCTTCGCACTGGGCCGATTTCAGACAGTAGACTCTACAGTGTGCCTGCGTCTTGAACAGGGGACTTGCTGTCGGTTCCAGACCGTACAAAGAGTGATATGGTGACTACAGTGTGTGTACCGCTCACGGGACAGCGTACAAATATCGCTGGTTCTCCCCCAACCTACTTGTCATATGTCAACATTAGTCACACTATGGAATACTTCGTCACAGGGGCGACTGGCCTCATCGGGACCCACGTGGTGGAACAATTAGCCGACGGAGGCCACGACGTTGTCGCGTTGACGCGCTCGCGCTCGAACGCGAGCCACCTGCCGGACGAGGTGACCGTTGTTGAGGGTGACATCACAGAGAAGGGGAGTATGCGTGACTCGATGGCCGGCGTCGACGGCGTGTTCCACATGGCTGCGTGGTTCTACGTCGGACCCGGACCTCAGGAGGCAGAAAAGGCAGAACGAATCAACGTTGAGGGGACGCGGAATGTGCTGGAGCTGATGGACGAACTCGACGTTCCCAAGGGCGTTTACACCAGTACGATAGGTGTCTATCCGGGAACGAGTGGGGACATAATCGATGAATCTACTGACCCCGAGTGCCCGACCTACGCTGAGTACGTTCGTACAAAGTGGAAAGCACACTTCGAGGTTGCAAAACCGATGATAGAGGACGGTCTCCCGCTGGTCATTGTTCAGCCGGGCGGTGTTTACGGCCCCCACAACGGCCGCTACGGGCCGGGGAAACCCCAGACAGTTTTTCGGGACTACTTGACAGGTGACCTCCCGATGGTTCCCCGCGACTGGACCCTTCCAATGGACCATGTCGACGACATCGCGCGGGCGCACATCCAGGCGATGGAGGTTGGCGAACCCGGCGAGGAGTATATCGTTGCCAGCCAACCCCGAACGATGCCTGAGGTGTTGGATTGCGCCGAGGGACTCACGGGAATCCCGGCCCCACGAGCCGTTCCGGACGCTGTATTCGGTGGGTTAGCCACCATCATGCGGGGGGCTGAACATGTCATCACGCCGCCGGACGGCCTCGAAGCAGAAATACTGGACTTCTTATCTGGACGGCAATTCAACGTCGATAACACAAAGGCAAAACGCGATCTCGACTTAGAATTCCGAGCCTTGGAAGACGGCCTGCGTGATTATCTGGCATGGGAACTCGACCAGCTCGGGTTGGACATGCAGATAGCACAGACCGCAACACCGTGAGGAGCGACTGGCAAAACCAGCGCATTAGAGATACTGACGGGCTTGAAAACCGGGCGTCCAAACTGCCCATTTTCAATCAGACTGCCATGGGCATCAGTAGTCCCGCCGTCGGCTTCAGCAGATAACTCGGTGGATGTCCAGCGGCGACGCTCGCCGGACAACCGCGTCGACCGGGTCGGCCACGGACGAGAGGTTGTCTGAGTCGCCGTCGAGGACCAGCAGTGCGGCCCGGCGGCCGGGTTCGATGACACCACAGTCGAGGCCAACTGCGTCGGCCCCAGCGGTCGTCGCCATCTGGAGCACCGTCCGCGAGGGGAGGTCAAAGGTCTTCGCGGTGTACTCCATCTCACGGAACATCGAGGGTGCGTTCAACATTACATTATCAGTCCCGAGTGCCACGTCAGTGTACTCCAGAAGCGACTCAATCGGTGGCCGGCCGACCTCAAGGACGCGGTTCGCACGGGGACAGACCGCGATAGGGACGTCCTGATCAGCCACCCGTTCGAGGTGCTCTGCCTCGGCATGGACCATGTGGACCAGCAGGTCCGGTTCCAGATCCAGCGCCGGGTGTATGTCAGTAGCGTCCGGTTCGCCGGCGTGGATAGCGAACGGGACCCCGCGCTCCTCGGTGGCGGTCCGCCGGGCGGTGAAATCGTCGTCGTTTGCACCGCTGGCACCGAACCCGTCGGCCACGTCCAGCACCGCAGCGTCATCGCTCCCGAAAATGAAGTCCTCGATATCGAGTTCCGCAGCGGCCTCGCGTAGCGCACGTGCCCCGTCGACGCCGAACTCCCGGAAGTCGAGAAACGCCCCGGAGCCGGTTCGCTGCATGAATCGAAGTGTGCGGTGCATCGCGGCAATCAGCGTCTCGTCGTCGGCCGCTGCGATCTGCTGGTGTTTCAGGCTGTCGGGTGGTACCACTGCCTCCTCCAGGCCGAGACCGACAGCCGCCTCCTTGGCGACTGAGTCACCAACGTGAGTGTGTGCGTTCACGAACGCCGGTATGACAATGCGGTTGTGATCGCTTTCGCGCTCAGACGTCTCCTCGATGGCCGTTATGTAGCCGTCCTCGACGACAACTCTGCCGTGGACCGGCTCAAACGACCGCCCGGCAAGGACAGTCCCCTCGATGGCCTCCATGTGGGAGCGAGGGAGCGGAGCTATATGTGTCTCTTGGAGGCGCAATCTTATCACATAGCACCGGCCCGCGGTATACTGATACGCCCGGGGCCGGACAGTCCGCGTATGAGCACCGGTACCACAGTCTCCGAGGACCGCGCGCTGTCGCCCGACGACTGGCCTCATCCGGCCGAGCGACGCTACGCGGACGCCCAGGCCCGCCTTGCCGACCACTACGACCTCGGCGTCGAGTCCAGAATAACCGAGACGGACGCCGTGGGTCGCGTTCACTATTTGATCGGGGGCGACCCGGACGGCGATCCCGTGCTGCTCCTTCACGGAGTCGGGACGCCGGCGGCGACGTGGCTACCCCTGTTTCCGGCGCTCACCGACGAGTACCGCGTGTACGCCCCCGACCGGCCCGGTCTCGCCCTCTCAGCCGCTCCGAGCTACCGGGACCGTGATCTGCGGTCGTTTCTGGTCGCGTACATCGTCGACCTCCTCGACGACCTCGCTATCGACCGACCCCACGTGGTCGGAAACTCCCACGGCGGCCTCCAGTCGTTCCTGCTCGCGCTCGACCACGACCGCGTGGACCGACTGCAGCTGGTCGGCGCGCCGGGCGGCGTCTCGCGGGATCTCCCGCTCTTGTTTCGCCTGCTGACGGTTCGCGGCCTCAACCGCGTGTTGCTGTGGCTGCTCAACCGTGGCGATCCGGTCGAGAACGCGAGACAGTCGATGCAGCGGGTCAACGTCGTCGACGCCTCGGCCATCCCCGACGTGTTCTACGAACTGCTCGCCGCCGGGCAGGACCTGCCCGGGCGAGGGGAAAGCCAGCGATCGCTGGCGACCGCCCAGGGCTCGTTCGGCCGCGCCCACCCGCTGTTCGATATCGGGAACGAAATCGCGCGAATCGACTGTCCGACGCAGTTCGTCTGGGGGACGGAGGACGCCTTCTATGCGCCAGATGTCGGTCGTCCCGTTGCCGAGAAGATGCCCGACGCCGAGTTCCACGAACTCCCAGGGCACGGGCACACGCCGTGGCTGGAGCCTGGTGATGAAGCCGCTGAACTGGTCCAGGGGTTCCTCGACTAAACTGTATACGACTGAATACAAGGTATACAGGCCCGGTGAGAGATGGCGCCGAACTTTGACCCACGGTGAACAACAAACGCGTGCTCAGCTATCCGACCCGTCGACGCCGACGGCCCGCTCAGCGACGAGTACCCAGCCCAGCATATCTAACCGGACTTCGCCGCCATCTAGCGTCACCAGGTCGTTCTCAATCAGCTCTTCGAGGAAGGTCGCCGGATCTGCCGATTCCTGTGCCAGTACGCTTCTGGACTCTGTACGTCCCCCGTGCGTGTAGAGCCGTGTCAGCGTCCGGACGACCGGGGCCGGGGGGTCAAGTTCCCGCAGTTCCCGCCGCAGACGACCGTATCTGCGCCGGAGGTACCGCCCGAGTAGATTGAGCTTCCGTGGCGGGTTCAGCGACAGGTCGACCCCCACAACGACGCCCTGTCTGACGTACCGGAGGTGGACACTCGGTTCCTGACGGCCCAGCAGTTCCTTTTCAGCGCGGCTGACGCCCACTACGGTTTCGAGTTCGACGTTAAGCGGTTGCCTGATACCGGTACACCCAATTCTCCCGGGGGTGACCCGGAGTTCACCGATATCAAAACGCCGCTCTGTCACACGCCCTCCGATTGTCGCGGGGTGGCACGCGGCCGCCTCTGTTCCGTCGAGCAATCGGCGGAACAACAACCCACTGACTCGATCTAACGTCGATTCCGTCCCGTCTATGAACAGGACGACGCGTTGTCCACCGCGCTCGAACCCGATTGTGAGTACCGTCCCCGACAGCGCGCCCGTCGCGGCCTGTGGTGGCCGCCCCAGCCGGACATCGAAGATCTCGTCCAGTCCGGCCTCCTCCGCTAGTTGGCCGCCCTCGACAGCGACGCCTGCGCCGTCGAGCCGAAACTGCGCCTGGCTCGGTTCCGCGGAAACGGATGGACAAAGCACAGTCGTTGAGAGTTCGATTGTCCGTGTCACGGTCTAATACCTCTCAGAACGCAATTCGCGGCTGCACGGATGGCGAACGGCCTGACTTTGGAGTATCGAGCCCTCCTATCCATCGCACATAGTGACGGTACGCCCGACGGGATGGCCACGGTCGGTGTAGCAGCTATAACGGCATAAGCATTTTATTGACATCCTCCCCGCGATAGAGCGCGAGGCTTTCTCCTCGCTTTTTAGTAAGCAGCGTCTCCACTTAGCGAGCATGGACCGACTCTCGTCGTGTTACTTCTGCGGTGGCGCGCTCGATGTCTCGCTCTCCGAATATCCGATCATCCCGAAATCGCTGGATCCGGAGGCCGAGAAGCAGGGGACCGTCGTTCTCTGTTCGACCTGCCGGGAGAAGCTCGCAACCATCGTCGAACCGGCCGTCGAGGCGGCGAAGGCGGACGCCCGCGACACGGTGGAGACGGCTGCCGATGACGGGACCGCGGAGCCGCCGGGACCGCTTGACGATTCCGAGACACCGGCGGACGTCGAACCGGCGACCACCGATAGCGTGGTCGAACCGGCCGATGACGGCTCGCTTCTGGGCGACGATAGCGCGAGTGCGGTGGACCCGGAACCGTCGGACCAGTCGGCGGCGACGGTGGATTCGACACCAGAAGCGGATGCGACGGAAACGGCCGATGCGGATATCACCGCGGACGCCTCGGACGAACGGGCAGCGGAGCCCACCGGGGAAAGCGACACGGAGACAGCGGCCGAGACGGGGCGCGAGGACACCGAGAGCAGCGAGAACAGCGACGGCAGCGCTGGCGGCCCCTCGCTGACGAAACTGGAGTACAACAAGGTGATGCGCCTGCTCCAGAACCGCAAAATGCCGGTCGACCGCGCGGAGATCCGTGAGGTCGCGGTCAACGCCTACGACATCGACGGGGAGCAGTTCGACGCCATCATCGACGCCGCTGTGGACCGGGACCTCATCGGGCAGGCGAACGGACAACTGGTCGAATCGGACGGGTAGAGAAAAGCATACCACCGGTCATCTCGAAGTCCGCGTATGAACGCAGGAGACATCGCGACGCGTCTCGACGACCGACTCGACACCGAGGCCTACGCCGACATCGACGCCAGTCCGAACGGCCTGCAGGTCGGGCCGGCGAACCAGCCGGTCGAGCACGTGGCCTTCGCGGTGGATGCGGCCGTCGAGACCATCGACCGCGCATCCGAGGCGGGCGCTGACCTGCTCGTGACCCACCACGGCATCGTCTGGGGCGGGATGGAGCGCGTGACCGGAACCAACTACCGCCGGGTCGCGCCGCTGATCGATGACGACCTCGCGCTATACGTCGCCCACCTCCCGCTGGATGGCCATCAGTCACTGGGCAACGCCGCCGGCGTCGCGGACCTGCTGGACCTCGCCAACCGCGCGCCGTTCGGGTCGATGGGCGGCGAGTACATCGGCCAGCACGGAGCCCTCCCAGAGCCCCGGACAGTCTCCGATCTCACTGATACCCTTGAAGGAAACTTAGATACTGGGGGGCAGCCAGTTCAGGTTCTGGATTTCGGCCCGTCGACCATCGAGGACGTCGCCATCGTCACCGGCAGCGGCGTCGACTGGCTTCAGGAGGCAGTCGAGACGGATGCCGACGTGCTCATCACCGGCGAGGGGAAACAGCAGGCCTTCCACGAGGCGCGCGAGCAGGGGATTCACGTCGTCCTCGCCGGTCACTACGCGACGGAGACGTTCGGCGTCCAGTCGCTCCAGACCGTCGTTGAGGACTGGGGACTGGAGACGACCTATATCGACTGCCCGACCGGCCTCTGAGGCGATGGCCGGCGTAGTTTCTTACGAAGGTATTAGTTCGGATTCGGACCTCGTCGACTGGTCACGGCAGTACTGTCGGGGTGTCCGCCGCGAGTGGGGCGTCTCGGTCCGGTTCGACCTCGTCGAGTGGGCGGTGTCCCACCGCGCTAAGCGCCGCGCCGCCGCGGTCACGCGACCAAAACTGGCCGACGCCACCGTCGGCGAGCGGTACGACTGGGACAGCGTCGACGGGAGCGACGGCCGTCCGCTTCCGTGTACGGTCTCGCTGACCTGGGACGCGTTTTCGACCTTCGACCGGGACGCCTGGGAAGCGACGCTGCGCCACGAACTCATCCACGTCGAGCAGTATCAACGCGACGGGACGACCGACCACGGCCGGGCCTTCCGGAAGCGGGCCGACCAGCTTGACACCGATGTCCACTGTCCGGCCTTCACCGACCCGAAGCACGTCCTCACCTGCGAGGCGTGTGGCGACCTCGTCGCCCGCCGTTATCAGGACTGCAAGCTCGTCAAGCAACGCGAGCAGTACCGGTCGGACTGCTGTGGAGCGTCGCTGAAACTGAGTTGATTCCAGGCAGTGCCGACCGCTGCGGTCCGATGTTTGGATATCGGTGGTACGTTGGCGCGTGCTTCCCGATCCCAGCCACATTATGTTAAAGACTAACACGGCCCGCGATGAACACTGATGTGGGGCCGCGGGCATGACCCGGAGCCCGGCCCCGGTATCCGAATCGCCACGCGTGAGGTGGGATAATGTCAACAACAGAACACACGAACGCGGACATCGTCAGGCGGTACCTGCACGCATTTAACGAGCGAGACTTGGAGACGTTGGCCGACATTCTGGCGGACGACGTTGTCGAGCACAGCATCCACGAGGACCTCCACGGCCCCGACGAGGTCATCGAGTTCCTCGAATCGCACTTCGAGCGGTTCCCCGATTACAGCGGTACGACCGACGCGATGGTCACAGAAGGCGACACCGTTGCCGTTCGATACTCCGCCAGCGGGACCCACAAGGGCGAGTACCTCGATGTCGAGCCGACCGGTCACGAAGTCGAGTGGACAGGGATGGCGATGTACCGGCTCGCGGACGACGAGATCGCGGAGGTGTGGGTCGAAGAGAACCGTCTCGGGCTGTTGGAACAACTCGAAGCCGTCGATCCACCGGCACACCTTCGAATCTGAACCGTATTTCGGGGCGGGAGGAGCGTCTTCCGTCCCACATTCCCGGCGGCGGCTTCGACCGGACTACACAGAATCGGGGACCGATTCGGTCTGCTCCAAGCAGGAGCATCCGACCGCACCGACGCGAGGTCGTCAACCCGAGTCCCGTAGCGTGGGGTAGCTTCCATTGGGTACCTGGTCGCCCAGCGGTCGGCCATCTCAGTCGCCGACGCTGCGCCGGAACGTAGCAGTATTCGCGGCTCTCATTCAGGGCAGCGACGTCTAAGCCCTCCGTTTCCACTGGGGCGTGGGGTGATGAAACGACACACGCCCCGTGACTGTCGCGGCGAACCACGAGGTTGAAACCCGCCGCCACTTGACTGGATAGCAATGAGCGACCACACCGACGAGCGGGAGACGTTCCATCACGACCCCATCGGCCACGCGGAGGCCCGGGCCGGAATGACGGTCGGCGAACTGGCTGACAGCTACGGCGAGGCCGGCATCGGCGCGAGCGACATCCACGAGGCCGTCGACATCTACAGCGAGATGCTCGACGACGACGTGACGACCTTTTTCGGTCTCGCCGGTGCGATGGTTCCGACGGGGATGCGAGCCATCGTCAGCGAACTCATCCGCGACGGCCACATCGACGTACTCGTGACGACGGGCGCGAACTGCACCCACGACAGCATCGAGGCCATCGGCGGGAAGCACCACCACGGCGAGGTCACACCCGAGGACCGAACAGAGCGCGAACACGACGAGACGCTGCGGGACGAGGGCGTCGACCGCATCTACAACGTCTATCTCCCCCAGGAGCATTTCGCCCTGTTCGAGAACCACCTCCGGGACGAGGTGTTCTCGACGCTGGAAGACGAGGGCGCGGTCTCGATCCAGCGCATGACCGAGGCACTCGGCCGGGCCAACAGCGAGGTCAACGAGCGCGAGGACGTGCCCGAGGACGCCGGCGTGCTGGCAGCCGCCTACGAGAACGACGTGCCGGTGTACTGCCCGGCTTTCCAGGACTCGGTACTCGGCCTGCAGGCGTGGATGTACTCCCAGACCAGCGAGTTCACCGTCGACGCGCTGGCGGACATGACACAGATCACGGACATCGCCTACGAAGCCGACAGCGCCGGCGCGATGGTCGTCGGCGGCGGCGTCCCGAAGAACTACGTCCTCCAGACGATGCTGGTCTCGCCCGACGCCTACGACTACGCCGTCCAGCTGACGATGGACCCCTCGAACACCGGTGGGCTCTCCGGGGCGACGCTGGAGGAAGCGCGCTCGTGGGGCAAGCTCGAAAAGGACGCCCGCAACGTCTCGGTGTACGCCGACGCGACGATCACGCTCCCGCTGGTCGTCGCGGCGGCCCGCG
>Ga0207757_100038_pt1 | contig 117845 bp, 112 predicted proteins | sample A23P3SouthBayCA_2_FD_187752 | JGI IMG/M metagenome (GOLD analysis project Ga0207757, IMG submission 187752) | Aerobic enrichment media microbial communities from Eden Landing Ponds, California, USA - A23 P3 (2) (SPAdes) | ecosystem: Environmental > Aquatic > Marine > Unclassified | place... | reverse complement strand
GTGGCACGCGCCGCCCGCCTGGTCGACGAGGTAGAGCAGCGCGTCGCCGTCGCAGTCGACGCGGATCTCGGATATCTCCTGGACGTGGCCGCTGGAGCCGCCCTTCTTCCAGAGCTCCTCGCGACTGCGCGAGTAGTAGTGGGCGAAGCCGGTCTCGCGGGTGCGCTCGACGGCTTCGGGGGTGACGTACGCGAGCATCAGCACCTCCCCCGAGTCGGCGTCCTGGGCGACCGCGGGGAGGCGTTCCTGCTCGTCGAACGCCAGGTCGACGTTTGTCATACCCGCAACTGGGACCGACCGCCGAATAGGTCTTTTGTCGCCGGCGAGGCGTCCGGACGCGGGAACGGTCCGACGACGGGGACGGCGCCGACCGTGCTCACGGGTAGCGGTCCCGCGCTGTCGCCCACACTTATGCCGGGCGAGACACAACTCACGGCCGATGATCGGATCCGTCCGGCGGTTCCTCGCGGCGATGGCCGAAGAGGACGCCCGGACCCGGGCGTTTCTGCTCTGGAACGCGAGCAACACCGTCGGCGCCGTCGGCCTGCTCGGCGGCGCGTTCGCCCTGCTTGTCGTGACCGACGCGCCCGGCTTCCAGCGCGGGGTCCTGCTCGCCTACATCACCGTCGCCGTCCTGTGGCTCGTCTCCATCTTCACGATCGGGCCAGTCTACGACCGGTTCGTCCCCGAAGAGTAGCCCTCGCGCGAAGACGACGACCGGACACGTGACCGCTCTCGCGAGCGCCGACCTCACACCAGCAGCGAGACGAGTTCGAAGAACAGGTCGCCGTAGACGAGGCTGATCACGAGCGCGACGAACATGGGGACGATAAACGGCATCCCCGGGGAGATCCAGACCACGTCCTCCTCGGCGAGCACGTCCAGTCCGTCGCGCAGTCCGTCGGCGGTCGTCCCGTAGGCCGACCCCTCGATGTCGTCGAGGAAGGCCTGGGCACCCCAGGGGTCGTCGGAGTCGGCCCCGGCGTCGGTGGCCGGTTCGGCGTCGCTGTCACCGCGCTCTTCGCGCTCGCGGCCGCCGTCGGTTGCGACCTCGCCGTCGGTTCCGGCCGCGACCTCGCCGCTCGGCGGGATCGAGCCGTCGCCCGGCGGGTGGGGGTCGTCGGGGAGGCTCCCGGGGTCGCGGTGGCGGTCGGGCTCCTCGCGGACCGCGGCCAGCGTCGTCCCGCGCCAGCGCAGGTACATCCGCAGGGCGTCGAGGTCGAGCCCGCGGCGGGTGAATCCCTCGGGCGTCTGGAGCAGGGAGCCGTACTCGCTGGTCGCGTCGCCGGCGCGGATCGGCTTGCCGATGAACATGATCGGCGCGACGTGGCCGGTGACGGCGTTGCGCAGCGTGACGGCGACGGGGTAAGCCGCGCCGACGAGGACGGTGTTCGAGAGGACGGTCAGCGAGAAGACGCCGACGGTCGTCCGGGTCAGCGGCAGCGCCTCCGTCGGGAGGATGTAGATCGGGAACGTCGGAAAGAGGACGGCGAGGACGATCAGCGCCTTCGCGTCCGCGCCGCCGAAGCCACCGAACCAGTAGAACAGATAGCCGATGGATCCGACCATCCCCAGCGAGAGCGCGACCCGGAGGTAGAACAGTTCGCGCGACTCGACCCAGAAGGGGAGCGCGCCGGTGGCGATCCGCTCGATGTCCCAGGCCAGCAGGGCGACCCCCAGAAGCGCCAGCGGGAGCCACGTGGCGTTGGGCACCCGCCGAGTGCGGATATCCCGGTAGGCGGCCCAGGCGAAGACGGGGACGGCCACCAATCGTAGCAGGTCCGGCGGCGGGCTCTCGGTCAGGACGGTTCCCAGCCAGTCGATCACGGCCGAACCAGCGCGCTGGCGGGCATTAGTGGTTTCGGCGGCGGGGCGGCCGCTGTGGGCGTCCGAGTGTGCGGGCGGTGCGCTCGCCCGGAACCGTCGACCGGCGGGAGCCGGCGTGCTGTAAACGACATCTGTTCGGTCGATCGCGACCGAGCCGGGTCCGCCCTCAGTTGCGCGCCCAACTATTGGTTTCGGACTTCGATACCAGTCTACGCTATTACTGCGTGTATTTTCAATAATTCGCGCGAGATAGAGTATATTAGGGCTATCAAAATGCATATATCGCAAGATGCTAAATCGGGACTGTAGTATCAAAAATGATTGGTCGGGCTGACGAGTCAGATGATCCCATCACGATAGCGGTCCTCGAGAATCGGTCGGGTAAATTCGCCGAACTCGGCACTTCGAAGTGGCAGGCGAGTCTCCTCGCGGTCGAAGAACTGAACCGGAACGGGGGAATTCTCGGTCGTGAGATCGAGGTAGTCGATCCGGATCCGAAGTCGGACGTGGACAGATACCGACAGCTGGTCACCGACATTCTGAACGAGCGAGACCCCGACGCGATCTGGGCCGGCTATGCTTCGTCCGAGCGGGAGGTTGTCCGTCCATTGACGAACGCGCATAGACAGCTGTACTTCTACACGACCCAGTACGAGGGCGGCGTCTGCGACCGATTCACGTTTCCGATGGGAGCGACGGCGCGCCAGCAACTCGGGACCGTACTCCCGTATCTCGTCTCGGAATACGGGCCGAAGATCTTCACGGTCGCGGCGGACTACAACTTCGGGCATCTGTCCGCTGACTGGGTGGACATCCTCGCAGCGGAACACGACGCCGAAGTGATCGGCAAGGAGTTCGCCCCGCTCTCACAGACGTCGTTCGAGTCGTTGGTAACTCGGATCGAGAACGCCGATCCCGACTTCGTCATGTCGATGCTCGTCGGGGACAACCACGCGGAGTTCTTTCGAGAGAAAGCCGACCGTGGACTCGCGATACCTGTCGGAACGTCCACGTCGATGGCGCAGGCGTTCGAACACGAACGATACGAGCCGCCTGCGTTCGCGGATGTCCACGTCGGAGTCAATTACATGGAGGAGCTCTCGACGCCGGAGAACGAGGCGTTCGTCGAGCGCTTTTACGAGAAGTTCCCGGAGGCACAGTACATCAACCAGGAGGCACAGAACAGCTACGTTTCGATACACCTCTACGCGAAGGCTGTCGAAGCCGCGGGAACGACCGATCAAGATGCGGTGATAGAACAACTCCGGAGCGGGCTAGCGTTCGACGCACCGGAAGGCACCGTGACCCTCGACGGCGCGACCCATCACATCAGCCACAACATGCGGATCGCACGGGCCGACGAGAACCACAACATCGAGTTCTTCGGGGCAGAGAAAACGGAGGAGACGTTTCTCTCCGAGACGGTCGGGTGTGACCTCCGGGAGGTCGCCGAGACAACGCAGTACAGACCCGCGTTGTTCCACCAGGAGGGGACGTTCGACAGTATGCACGACTCGCTGCAAGACCGGGTTCAAACGGCGTACGAGTCACAGGAGCTGCGCGAACAAGTCGAGGCGCGCGCAGAAGAGTACAGCGAGACGATGAGCGACTGTGCCGACGGGGATCTGACCGCCCGACTGCCGACGGACGCCGAAAACGACGCGATGGGTGAAATTGCGACGGCGTTCAACGCGATGCTCGACGAAATTGAAGCGACGATAAGACAGCTCCAGGCGTTCTCACACGACGTCGCGGCAGCGAGCCAACAGGCCAGTTCAGGAGCCCAGGAGGTGAAACGGGCCAGCGAGGAGGTCGGCGAGTCGATCGAGGGGGTCACGAGGCGGGCCGACCAACAGCGCGAGCGTCTCGACCGAGTGTCCAGCGAGATGAACAACCTCTCCGCGACGGTCGAAGAGGTCGCGTCGACGGCGCGGACTGTCGCTCAACTCTCCGAGGACACCGCCGAGGTCGGGCGCGGCGGCGAGTCGACTGCAAAGCAAGCGAGCGCGGAGATGGAGCGGATCCGGGCCGAAATGTCGTCGGTCGTCGAGTCCGTCGAGCAGCTCGACGAACAGATGGCTCGGATCGACGAGATCGTGGAACTGATCTCCGAGATCGCCGACCAGACGAACATCCTGGCGCTCAACGCGAACATCGAAGCGGCCCGGGTCGGGGGGAGCGACGGTACTGACGCGGGTGACGGGTTCGCCGTCGTTGCAGACGAGGTCAAACAACTGGCCGAGAAGACGCAGGATTCGGCCAGCGATATCTCCGGTCTCATCGAGGACGTCCAGGGACGCACGTCGACAACCGCCGAACGGATCCGGAGCACTGAACGTGAGATCGAGGAGACCACCGAGTCCGTCGAGAACGCCGTGGACGCGTTCGTCGACGTGGTTGACAACGTCGAGGAGACTGACGAAGGCGTACAGGAGATAACCCGCGCCGTCGACGACCAGGCCGCCAGTACCGAGGAGGTTCTATCGACGATCACCGAAGTGTCTGAACTCGGGGAGGACACCGCCAGTGCCGCGCAGAACGCGTCGGCCGCAGCGGAGGAACAGGCCGCTTCGATGAGTCAGGTGACTTCGAACGTCGAGTCACTCGCCGCCCAGGCAAACCGGCTCCAGAACCGCCTCGACACGTTCGATGTGAACAGGGAGTGACTTCCTGGGGGCATCGGTCGTTCAGTCAGTTCGCAGTCACGGTGAACGGTCGATTCGCTCTCCCGGCCGCAATCGGAGCACGTCGAATCGAGGGACACCGCCCCCAGTGGGCTTCGAGGGAGCGCGGTTACCGCCGACACCGGTGACCAGCCACGACCGGCATCCGGTATCGCCCGTGACCCCCACGTCGCCGTGTACTGGAGTGCGTGGAAAGCGGCCGCTTCTGCGTCGGGTCGTCGACGGGGAACCCGCAGTAAAGCCTCTCGGCGGGAAAAAGTCCCGGAACGAAGGGAGTTTCGCTTCCGGGAACGGGCTCGTTTGAGAAGCGTATTGCGCTGTTGTTTATATGACGCGGTTCTGCAGGTAGTCGAGGTGCTTGGCGTTGTAGACGATCTTGACCTCGTCGGTGGCGGCGCTACCGATGCAGGTCAGGCGGACGTTCTTCTCCTCGACCTCTTCGTCGGAGAGGATCTGCTGCATGTCCATGTCGATGTCGCCCTCGACCGCGATGGCGGCGCAGTTCGCACACGCGCCGGCGCGGCACGAGAACGGCCAGTCGTAGCCCTGGGCCTCGGCGGCCTCGAGGATGTACTCGCCCTCGTTGACCTCGAGTGTGCCGTGGTCCTCCTCGCCGAGGTCGGCGTCGGCGGCCTCGTCGAAGGCCGATGCGTCCATGTCCCAACCCTGGTCGTCCAGTACTTCGTAATTCAGGTACTCTACGGTGGGCATCACTTGTGGGATTCGACCCCCTGACTGTTAGACCTTGCTGTTCGTCCCATCGTTTCGCGGCCGCGAGCGCAATATCTGCCGGGCTCGGCGATCGTCCGGTGGACGTACGTCCGGACGTGTTCGGGTGACGGCGACGGTCGGCGCGGCGACTCACAGCGGGACGAACCGGAAGAGCAGGAACGAGGCGGCCGTCGCGATCCCGGGGACGACGTTCTGGAGGAAGATGACCCGAGCGGTCGTCGCCGGCTCGAACAGGTCCTCCGCGTCGGGGATCGACTCGCGGTCCTCGCTGCCGATCGGGGGGGCGTTCGGGTCCTCGGGCGCGCCGCCGTCGCCGCCGACCGTCGGCGCCTCGTCGGCCTCGGCGGCCAGCGCGCCGACCGACACCGACGGCGAGTCGCCCTCCCTGGCGTCGGCGAGGGTGACCGTCCGCGTCGCCCGGCCCCAGCCCAGGCCGACGATGCTCATCGTCGCGATGATGACGAAGCTCGCGGGGATCCCCAGCGCCGACAGCCCCGTGACGATGGTCGAACTGACCGTCGCGACGACCAGCGCCGCCAACAGCGGCAGGTCCGTCAGGTCGTTGCCGACGGTGTCCATCGTCCGCCGGGCGATGGTGAACGCGCCCAGCCCGATGGCGCCGCCGCCCAGCAGGATCGCCTGTGTCATCCCCAGGTCGCCGCTGCCGTACAGCGGCGCGACCGCGTTGGCGACGTTGCTCGCCCCCGCCGAGAACGCCATGTAACAGCCGATCCCGACGACAAGCAGCGTCCCGACGAGTTCGCGAGCGGTGGTGTTGGGGCCGAGTTCCGGTCGCGGCAGGGTCCCCGAGCGGTCGAAGACGACCAGCGACCCCTCCGTCTGGGTGACCGCGAACCACTCGACGAGCCGGGGGTAGTAGTAGCGGCCGGCGACGGCGCTCACCCAGAAGGCGATCACCGGCGAGACGAGCCACCAGGTGACGATCCGGCCCATCTCGCCCCAGTTGAGCGTGCCGCGGGCCAGCCCCAGCCCGGCCATCGCGCCGACGGCGGTCATCGACGTCGACGCGGGAACGCCCGCGACGTTCGAGAGAAAGAGGGCGAAGCCGACGAAAAACAGGACGCCGATGCTGATCTCCAGCGTGAAGGCGGTCGTGACGATGTCGCTGCCGAGCGTGTCGATTACCTGTCGACCGACGGTCCACCCGCCGAGCAGGGCGAAGCCGGTCATCAGCGCCGCCGCGACCGTCTTCGAGACGGCGTCGCTGCCGACCGCCGGGCCGAACGCCACGCCCGTCGAGGAGCCTCCGATGTTGAACCCGACGAAGACGGCGACGACGAGCCCGACGAGGAGGAGGACCTCGACCATATCGGCCCCTCGACCACAGACCGCTAAAACCTACCGACGGCGGCGGTGACGGGCGTCCGCCCGTCGGCGATCGTGCGGTCAGACGATCGGGAGATACCGGAAGACGAGATACGAGGCGAGCGCGGAGATCGACGGCGTGAGGATCCAGAGCATGACCACCCGGCCGGTCGCCGCGGGGTCGAAGAGGTCCGCGGCGGTGATCTCGTCGGGGTCCTCCTCGCCGATCTTCGCGACCTCGCCCGGTTCCGGGGGCTCGGGCCCGTCGCCGTCGGCGATGGCGTCGACCGTGACGCCGCCCTCGTCGCCCTCGCTCTCCTCGGGCGGCCCGGCGACGGCCTCGGCGGCGGCGTCGGCGAGTTTCGTCGTCCGGGTGGCGCGCCCCCAGCCGAGGCCGACGATACACATCGTCGCCGAGACGGCCAGGCTCGCAGGGATGCCGATCTGCGAGAGGCCCGTGATGATGCTGGCGCTGACGACCTCGACGATGAGCGCCGCGAGGATCGGCAGGTCGGTCAGGTCGTTGCCGACGGTGTCGAGCGTGCGGCGGGCGATCGTGAACGCGCCCAGGCCGATGGCACCGCCCGCGAGCGCGACGTAGGGGAGGAACGCGTCGCCGAGCACGCGGCCGCCGTACAGCGGGCCGACGGCGTTGGCGACGTTGCTCGCCCCCGCCGAGAACGCCATGTAACAGCCGATCGCGACGACGAGGGCGACGCCGATCCGCTCTCGCAGGGTGGTCTCCTCGCCGGGCGACTCCAGGGTGAACCGCGCTTCGAGGTGCGGGAAGAGGTAGCGACCGATGACCGCGCAGATCCAGAAGGCCGTGATCGGGGCGACGAGCCACCAGGTGACGATCCGGCCCATCACTTCCCAGTCGATGGAGCCGGTGGCGACGCCGAGGCCGGCGATGGCGCCGACGGCGGTCATCGACGTCGAGGCGGGGACGCCGAAGAGGTTGGAGACCAGCAGCGCGAGCCCGACGAAGAAGAGGACGGCGACGCTGGCGGCCAGGGTGAACTGGTCGCTCGGGACGATCCGGCCGCCCATCGTCTCGATGACGTTGCGCCCGACGGTGGCGCCGCCGAGGATCGCGAAGCCGGTCATCAGCGCCGCGGCGCCGGTCTTCGACACCGAGTCGCTGCCGACCGCCGGGCCGAAGGCGACCCCCGTCGACGACCCCCCGATGTTGAACCCGACGAACGCCGCGACGGCGACCCCGGCGACGAGCAACAGAGAAACCATACCCCGACGATCGAGCGACGCGGAATAAAGGCTGGCGGAGTCGCCGACGGCTCGCGGCCCCGCGGGAGCGGGCCGCCTACGCGGCGTCGTCGCCGGCGACGTCGAGGCGGTCGACGGTGCGGTCGATCTCGCGGACCATCTCGGCCTGTTGCTCGCTGGCGGCCGCCACGTCGGCGATCTCGGTCGAGACGGCTTCGGTGCGGTCGACCAGGTCGTCGAGCATGCTCGCGACCTCCTCGGCGCTGGCGGCCTGGTCGTCGGTCGCGTCGGCGACCTCGGCGATCCCGCGGGCGGCCTCGGTGACGGCCTCGACGATGTCGTCGAGGTTCGTCATCGCCGTCTCGACCCGGTCGATCCCCTCCTCGACCCGCCCGGTCGTCGTCGCGAGGTTGTCGACCGTCTCGTCGGCGTCGGTCTGGATCTCCGTGACCATCCGCTCGATCTCGCCGGCGCGCTCCTGGGACTCCGTCGCCAGCGACTTCACCTCGTCGGCGACGACGGCGAAGCCCGACCCCGCCTCGCCCGCGCGTGCCGCCTCGATCGAGGCGTTCAGCGCGAGGATGTTCGTCTGGTCGGCGATGTCGTTGATCACCTCGACGACCTCGTCGATCTCGCCGATGCGCGCCTGCAGGGAGTCGACGTCGCCGGCCACGTCGTCGACCGCCTCGCCGACGGTGTCCATCACCTCGACCGCGCCGTCGGCCTCGTCGCGGCCCTCCGTCGCCAGCGAGCGGGCGCGCTCGCTGGTCGTCTCGACCTCGTCGGCGGTCGCCGCGACCTCCTCGACCGTCGCGCTCATCCGCGAGACCTCGCCGGCGATCTCGTCGACCCGGTCGGTCTGGTCGTCGGTCAGCTCGGACATCGCGCGGGCGCTGTCGGCGATGTCCTCCGAGGCGTCGAGCAACTGGTCGACCGGCCGCTCGATGTCCGCCCTGACCTGCTCCCGGAGGCGCTCGCGCTCGGCGGCGACCTGTTCGCGGCGCTCGATCTCGTCCTGCAGGCGCTCGTTGTACGAGTGGATGTAGGTGTCAGCCACGACCTGCATGTCGAGGTTGATCACCCGCAGCACCGACAGCACCTCGTCCATGCCGGCGTCGACCTCCGACTCGACGGCCCGCTCGATCGCGTCCACGTCGACCGACGGGTCGGCCGGTGACGGCGCCGAAGGCGTGGCGTCGTCGGTCGGTTCGATCGCCGCGTCCGGTGCGGTGTCGCCGGCGACGCCGCCGTCGGTCGCGGCGCCGGCCAGTTCCGTCCGGAGCGCGTCGACGAGGTTCTCCTGCAGTCGCTCGCGGAGCAGATCGAGGATCAGGTCGTAGTAGACGCCGTACTGGCCGATGTAGTGTTTCATCGGCATCTCCAGCACGTCGTGGATCTTGCCGATCCGCGCGCGGTCGGTGAAGTAGTCCTCGCCGTACTCGCCGCCGGCGAGCGTCGCGAAGTACGCCGACTGCGTGCGCTTGAGCTGTTCGACGCTCTTGGGCGACCGGCCCATCACGGCGGTCGTCTCCTCGTAGGCCGTGAGGTTGTCGTAGAAGTCGTCGGCGATCTGGTCGGCGTGGTCCGCGAACAGCGGTTCCAGCGCCGCGAGTCGCTCGGCGTCGTCCCCGTCGAAGCCGACGAACTCCTTGCGCCGGTCGATCTCCTCGGCGTCGAGCCCGATGTCGGTCAGCAGCGCGTCCGGGTCGACTTCGGAGTTCAGTCCCCCACGGCCGAATTCGTCAGCGTAGTCTCTCATAGATGAGTGACCGAAGATGTACGCCACCGTTTCCCGCTGGTGGTCTTAACACTACCCGCCGAATTCTCGCCCGTGATACTGCCGTCGGGCGATTCCACGGGTGGTCGTCGACCGCCGGACGGGCGGCGTCCGGCGACCGACACGCTTTCGCCGCCCGCTCGCCCACGAGCGAGTATGTTTCCCGAGTTCGAGGTCGTACCCGCCGTGGACGTGCAGGACGGCCAGGTCGTCCAGCTGGTCGGCGGCGAGCGCGGCACGGGCAAGGCGTACGGCGACCCCGTCGAGGCCGCCGAAGGGTGGGTCGAGCAGGGCGCGCGCACCCTCCACCTCGTCGACCTGGACGGCGCCTTCGAGGGCGAACGGGCCAACGCCGAGGCCATCCAGTCCGTGGTCGAGCGCGTCGACGTCGAGACGCAACTGGGCGGCGGCATCCGCACCGTCGACGACGCCGTCGCCCTGCTGGACGCCGGGATCGACCGGGTGATCCTCGGCACCGCCGCCGTCGAGAATCCGGATATCGTCGCCGCGATCAGCGAACAACACCCCGACAGCGTCCTCGTCAGCCTCGACGCGAAAGACGGTGAGGTCGTCGTCTCCGGGTGGACCGAGGGGACAGGTCTGGACCCGGCCGAGGCCGCGGCGCGCTACGACGAACTGGGTGCCGGGGGCATCCTCTTCACCGACGTGGACGTGGAAGGGCAACTGGAGGGCGTCCGCGCCGACCCCGTCCAGCGGGTCGTCGAGGCGGTCGACATCCCCGTGGTCGCCAGCGGCGGCGTGGCGACGCTGTCCGACGTGCGCGCGCTGAAGGACGCGGGCGCCGCCGCCGTCGTCGTCGGGAGCGCCCTCTACGAGGGCGAATTTACGCTCGAAGAAGCGCTCGACGCGGCGTAGCGGGCGAACGGGCGCCCGGCCGGGTCGGTATCGGGCCCGGCCGGTCCCCGGCCGCGACGGTCGCCGGTTCGCTGCGCGGTCCGCGCCGGATACTGATCGGACGCGGGCCCGTCCCGGATTCTTGCTGTCCGGGCGGTCACGAAAGGTGAACCGTTATACTCGGAGAGCGGAGTGAGCCGGCAATGATCCGGAAGCCGACCGTCTCGTTCGACACCGACCGCGCCGAACAACTCGCGGGTCTGACCGGCCTGGGCTGGACCACCTCGACGCTGGGCTTTCTCGGGACGGCCCTGGGCTACGGCAACAGCGTCGTGAGCCGACTGGTGACCGAGCCGAGTTCGCTGCTGTACGTCGGGGCGGTCTGCTTCCTGGCGACGCTGGGGCTCGACCGGATCGCGAACCGCGCGGCGGAGGGGAACGAAGAGAGCGAAGCGGGGGGAGCGGACGGCGAGGGGGACTCGGCCGTCGACGCCGCGGTCACGCCTCGCGAAGGGTGACCGACCGGGCGGCGAAGTCCTCGAAGTAGGCGTCGAACCCGGGCGAGTCGCCGCCGATGCTGACGGGCCCGCTCTCGGTCTCGACGACGAGCGCGCTCTCGACGGGAAAGGAACTCGTGACCGGCGGGACCAGCGTCTGGTTGACCTCGCGGACGGGCACACCTTCGAAGTCCATCTCGTGGTCGCCGCCGGTGTCGGCGACGGTCACGTCCGCCGCGACGTCGCGGCCGGCGTCGAGGTACTGCGCGGCGGTCGTGACGCCGTTGCGGAAGTACTCGAATGTCGCCGGCAGCTCGGGCGGGTCGGCGACGTGGCGGGGCTCGCCCATCGGCCAGACGTTGCTCACCATGTTGCCGTAGAAGCCGTTGGCGACCTCCGGCTGGCCGAAGGCGACGGCGTACTCGTCGCCGTGGCGCCCCGTCAGGACGCCGTGGGAGCCGACGAGGCCGGCGCGGGCGTCACGGAGGACGAACACCTGCGGGCGGCCCTCCCACGTCCGGACGACGTGGGCGTACCGGTCGAAGTCCGCGACCGCGTCGGCGACGACCTCGGTGTCCGGCGCCAGCAGCTTGCAGTAGACGAACACCCCCCGTTCGACCGCGTCGGCCATCGCGTCTTTGAGGCTCCCGAAGGCCGTGGCTGGGACGACGACGAACGCCTCGTGGGTCGCGTCGGCGAGGAACCGTTCGGCGCGCCGTTCGACGGTCTGGCGCGACCGCACCACCTCGAAGCCCACGTCGGCCGCCGTCGGCTCGCTGTACACGTCCTCGATGGCCGACTGCAGGTCCGAGACCCGCGTCGACAGCTCCGCGACGGCCTCCGTGGCCGAGCGCGCCCGCAACACGGTCGGACTCGCGCTCTCGTCGACGGTGACCAGCCCCCGGTCGACCAGCGTCTCGGCCACGTCGTAGACGTATCCCTGTGACACGTCCGCCGCGGCCGCCACCTCGCCCGTCGTCGCCTCCCCCCGCCGGAGTATCGACAGGTACGTCGCCACCTCCGTCGCCGACAGCCCGAACGCCCCCAGATGCTCTCTGATCCGCGACTCGCTCATTGTCGAAGATTCTTTGACTATCTACAAAAACGTTTTCCGGATCGAACCGAGAGGGAGGAGTATGCAACCGACGAGCGAGTGGCACGCGACGCGTCGGCGGACCCGACGACGGCGGGAGGGCACCCGGTGAGCGGGCCGTCGGCGGACGAGTCGGGAGGCGACGGGGCCGCCGCGGACGCCCGCAACCGGCGGCTGTGGACGGTGGCGATCTTCCTGACGATGGCGTGTACGGGCGCCGTGATGCAGGTCCGCGGCGCTGTGTTGCCGACGCTGGAGGGGTATTTCGCCGTCCCCGAGTGGCAGCTCGGCCTCGTCGCGCCGGCGGGGACGGTCGGCTACCTGCTGGTCATCCTCGCCGTCGGGTCGAGCGCGGGGCGGATCGACGCGCGGCGGTTCATCGCCGGCGGCGCGTTCCTGACCGCGGGCGCGCTGCTGGCGATGGGGCTGGCCCCCTCCTTTCCCGTGTTCCTGGGTTCGCTCGTCGTCCAGGGCGCGGCGGTGGGCGTGTTCCGCGCGCTCGACCGCCCGCTGCTCAGTCACTTCTACCCGAGCCAGCGCGGGCGCGTCTACAACCGCTACGACGCGACGTGGGCGGTCGGCGCCGCGCTCGGCCCGCTGGCGGTCGTCCTCGCGCTACGGGCGGGGTCCTGGCGGTTCGTCTACGGCGCGGTCGGCCTCGCCGTGCTCGCGCTCGCGGTCGTGTTCCGGTCGCTCCGGTCGCCCGCCGTCGAATCGAACGAGGAGCCGCTGACGCGTTCGGATCTCGCCGGCCTGATCCGGCGCCCCGAGGTGCTCGCCCTGCTGGCTGCGCTCTTTTTCGTCACCGGCGTCGAGGGCGGGCTGTTCACCTGGCTCCCCTACTACGCGCAGGCGGAACTGCCGGGCGGGTGGGCGGAACTGACGCTGACGGCGATGCTCGCGGCGTACGTCCCCGGCCGGTTCGCCTGCGGCGCGCTGACCGAGCGCCTCGGGCCGCTGACGCTGCTGGTCGGCGTGCTCGGACTGCTCCTGCCCGCGTTCGCGTTCACGTTCTTCGTCGCCGACGGCCTCGCCGTGCTGGGCGGCGTCGTCGCCATCGGCCTGCTGATCTCGGGCGTGTTCCCGACGATGATGGCCTACGCGACCGACGCCGTCCCCGAGTACAGCGGGCCGGTCAACGCGCTCGCCTCGGCGGTCTCGTCGGTCTCGGTCGGCGGCGTGCCGGCCGTCATGGGCGTCGTGGTCGGCGGATCGGACGCCGCGACCGCGATGCGCCTGCTCGTCGTTCCCGTGATCGCCGCGCTGGTCGTGATCGTGCTCGCGAGGGTCGCCGAGGGGCGCCGCGACGCGCGCGCCACCGGCGGCTCGGCGACCGGCGACGACTGAGCGGGCGTCAGCGGGGACTGGTCCGACGGCCGGACGCCAGCTCGGGGAGGAGGAGGGCACCGGCGCCGACGGCGGTCAGGCCAGCGGCCAGCGACGTCGCGTCACCGACCGCGAAGATGACGACGCCGGCGAGGACGCCCGACAGCGCCACCAGCAGATGGGTCCAGTGTCGGTCCACGCTCCTGTAATCGAACCAACCAGAAATAAAGCCCGAGCAGACGCGCGTCTGACGTGCGGCCGACGCGCCGCAGTCGGGCGGCCGCCGGGAAGACGGACACCCTTATGCATTCGAGGATAAATATTCATAGGTAGACGTACGTTTCGATATGATATCTGTTCCGAAAGATTCCATGCGTTCCGGGCCCTCGCTCGACGGTATCGAACTCGCGGACGGCGCCTGGCAGTTCGACCCGCAGCGGTATCGGTCGTTTCTCAGGGAGCGGACGGGGATCGACCCGGGGGGCGACCTGACCGGAGCGGACTGTTACCGGATCGGGAACCGACTGGAGGCGTTCATCGAGGACCGGCGACGGCGCGGCGAGTGGGAGGCGAGCCTCGTCGAGACCGAAGCCGAGGTCGACACGCTCGCGGAGATCGCCGAACTCGCGCGGGTGTTCCGGCAGTGCCACGCGTGTCACGTCGAGGCACACGAACAGTCCACCGTGCAGTGAGTCCGGTCGCCGGCGGATCGGCGTCGCCGGGCCGACGCGACCGACCGCGGATCGGCCCGAACACAACGGCCAAATAGACGGGCGCGCTTGGTCGAACCATGACCGAGCGGACGGCGGCGGTGACCCGGGAGACCGCCGAGACGGCGATCGAGGTGACCCTGGACGTGGACGGCGACGGCGACGCGACCGTCGACACGGGGATCGGCTTCTTCGACCACATGCTCGAATCGTTCGCCACCCACGGGCTGTTCGACCTCACCGTCCAGTGCGACGGCGACCTGGAGATCGACGACCACCACACCGTCGAGGACGTGGCCATCACCCTCGGCGAGGCCTTCACGGAGGCGCTGGGCGACAAACGCGGCATCCGGCGGTTCGCCGACCGAAAGGTCCCGCTCGACGAGGCCGTCGCGAGCGTCGTCGTCGACGTGAGCGGGCGCCCCTACTTCGCGTTCGACGGCGAGTTCTCCCAGGGCGAGGTGGGCGAGATGACCAGCCACATGGCCCAGCACTTCTGTCGCTCGCTGGCGACGAACGCCGGGTTGACCCTGCACGTCGGCGTCGACGGCGAGAACGCCCACCACGAGATCGAGGCGCTGTTCAAGGGGCTGGCTCGCGCGCTCGACGACGCCACCCGGATCGACGAGCGCCGGACCGACGTGGCCAGCACGAAAGGCGAACTATGAGCGACGGCAGGGCCGACTCCGAGGAGGCCACCTTCGACGCGATCATGGAGAAGTTCGCCGACTCGCCCAGCCAGCAGGCGGTCATCCGACTGCTGCTCGAACGGGGCTTCTCGGTCAACGACGAGGGCCGGGTGGTCTCGGGCGGCATCGAGATCCCGAACACCGGCATCGCCCGCGAGGTGGACGTGGACCGGCGGGTCGTCGACGCCACCACCGACGCCATCCTCGACGACGACCAGCTGCGCCGGATCTTCCAGAACATCTCGGCTATCCCGAGCCTGATGGATCTCGCGCCCGTCCTCGACCTGTCGGCGCTGGCGATCACGGTTCGGGACGCCGAGGCGTCGGGCATCGTCGCCACGGTCACGGGCGCCATCGCCGACCGCGGCATCTCCATCCGCCAGACCATCAGCGAAGACCCCGAGTTCACCGACCAGCCGAAGCTGTACGTCATCACCGACGGGTCGATCCCGGGCGACCTGCTGACGGAGATCCGCGACATGGCGTTCGTCCACAAGATCGAGCTGCGGTGACCCGAAGCCCCGATGCGGACGGCGACGCTCGCATCACCGTCGAGACGCCCGACGGAGAGCGCCACGAGGTGACCGCCGAGCCCGGCGCAGTCCTCCGTGACGTGCTGCTGGCGGCCGGGCTCTCCCCCCACGGTCGCTACGCCCGGCGTGTCAACTGCGGCGGGCGCGGCCTCTGTGCGACCTGCGGCGTCCGCCCGGCCGACCCGCCGGATCCCGACCACTGGCACGACGACCTGGCCGACCGCTTCGGCTACCCGAGACTCTCCTGTCAGCTCCGCGTGCGCGACGGGATGGCGGTGCGACTGCTCGACAAGCGGGTGTGGGGCAGTCGCGCCAGCGACGGCGGCGCTGCGGCGTCGCCGACATCGACGGACGACGACGGCCCCGAGTAACGCAAGCGCTTTTCGCCTCCCGCGGGAACGCCCGAACGTGAGCCAGCGCGAGCCCTACCGGACCGTCGCCGACCGCGGGGAGGCCCGCTTCGAAGTCCGGGGATCGGAGTTCATCGGCCACGTCGCGCCCGCCCGGACCGTCGACGCGGCCGAGGACTTCGTCGCCGAGGTCCGCGACGAGTACCCGGACGCGACCCACAACGTCCCGGCATACCGCGTCCGCGCGGACCCCTTCCGGGAGTGGGCCAGCGACGACGGCGAGCCGTCGGGGTCGGCGGGCGACCCCGCGTTGAACGTCCTCCAGCAGGAGGACATCGAGAACGTCGTCGCCGTCGTCACCCGCTACTACGGCGGGACGAACCTCGGCGTCGGCGGCCTCGCCCGCTCGTACTCCCGCGCCGTGAAGGACGGCCTCGACGCCGCCGGCACGACGACCGAACGGCCCCAGGAGACGTTCGCCGTCGCCGTCGAGTACGACGATTCCGGGACCGTTCGGGGCATTCTGGAGAGCGAGGGCGTCGAGTTCGACGCCGACTACGCCGAACGGGTCGCCTTCGACGTGCGCGTCCCCGTCGACGAGGGGAGCGCGCTGCGCGACCGCATCCGCAGCGCCACGAGCGGGCGAGCCGAGATCGAACGATAGCGGAGCGGGGGCCGGCGAGCCCGTTCGGGCCGCGTTGTTCTCGCGCCGCTGCGGCGGAACGCCGACTCCCGGGAGCGACGCGAGCCCGTCGCTCTCGGACAGATCTCCAGCGGAAACGAAGGCGTTCGGGGACGAGTCACACGGACCGGCGAGCGGTGCGAACGGGCGTGCGTCGGCGCCGATCGGGCGACGGTCTGCGGGCCGCTGTCACTCGGGTTGGGCCTCGTCCGCGTCGGACTCGCCCTCCTCGTCCTCGGGCGTGTCGCCTGGGTCGTAGGCGTCGGTCCGGGTGACCCGCGCCTTCATGATACGGGTGTTCTCGACGGCCTCGACGGCGATCTCGACGCCGTCGTAGTCGATAACCTCGCCCTCCTCGACGAGGCGGCCGGCGAGGTTGAAGATGAACCCGGCGATGGTCTCGAACTCCTCGCCCTCGGGGATGTCGATGTCCAGCGCCTCGTTGACCTCCTCGATGTTCACCTCGCCCTTGACGACGACGGTGTCGTCGCCCTCGTACTCGATCGGCTCCTCCTCGCCGCCTTCGAGGATCTCGCCGACGATCTCCTCGGTGAGGTCCTCCATCGTGACCAGCCCCTCGGTGGTCCCGAACTCGTCGATGACGATGACCATGTGCAGCCGTTCCTTTCGCATCTCGGCCAGCAGGTCGTCGACGTTCTTCGACTCGGGGACGTGCAGCGTCGGCTGGATGAGGTCTTCCAGTGCCAGGTCGCCGTCCTCGGCCTCGCCGTAGTTCATGTCACGGACCAGGTCGCGGATGTTGACGACCCCGATGACGTTGTCGAGGCTGCCCTCGTAGACGGGGATGCGGGCGTGGCCGCTGTGGATGCACTGCTCGATGGCCTCGTCGACGGAGGCGTCCGTCGAGATGGCGTCCATGTCGAGTCGCGGCGTCATGACCTCCTTGGCGATCGTGTTGTTGAACCGCAGCGTGCGCTGGAGCATCTCGCGCTCCTCCTCGTCGAGGACGCCCTCGCGCTCGCCGGTCTCGATCATCTCGCGGATCTCCTCCCGGGTGACGTAGGACTCCTCGATGGCCGAGCGGCCGCCGGTCACCTTGTTGACGATCCGGGTGAGGTAGTCGAACAGGACGATCAGCGGCAACAGGACGAACTCGGCCATCTTCAGCGGGCGGGCGATCCGCAGCGACCACGACTCGCTGTTCTCGACGGCGTAGGACTTGGGCGCGCTCTCGCCGAACAGCAGGACGATGGCCGTGATCCCGAAGGTCGCGGCGAAGACGGCCTGGCCCTGACTCATGTAGAGCCCGAAGAGGCCGGTCGCGATCGACGACATCGCGATGTTGACGAGGTTGTTCCCGACGAGGATCGTGATCAGCAGGCGGTGGGGATCCTGCTTGAGCCCCTTGAGCGTGTTCGCTCCCCGGCGACCGTTCTCGACGAGCGCATCGATCCGGTGGGACGGCAGCGAGAACATCGCGATCTCCGAGGAGGAGAAAAACGCCGATAGCCCGATCAGTACGGCGATCAGAAGCACGCCGGCGGTCGCGACGCCGCTTTTCGGGACTTCGTTCCCGAAGACATCGATCGTCTGCTGTGCGGCAGGAACGACTTGCGACCACGCCGCTGCGGGTATACCCATCGACGCCGTGATTTATCGGGCGGTCGAATTAAGGCTTGTCATACCGGACCTTCAGATCGTCGGGAAACGTGCGCGCTTCCTATCGGTTTCGCGCGGTATCGGTGCGCCCGCCTTTGCGATCGTCCATCTTCCGTCGAAGACCGCCGGTTCGACGCCGTCACGACGCTCGTATCTCGGCCCCGAGGAGTTGCGCGCCGGTCGGTCGGTGGATCACTGCGACCGTCGCGCGCTCGCCCGGTCGCACGTCGAACTCGCCCTGGGCGATCCGGACCGAGGCCGTCTCCCCGGCGGTCCACCGCTCGTCGGTGTGGGCGGCGTCCAGTTCGCCGTCGACGCCCGCGTGCGTCCGGTCGAACAGATCCGCACCCCGACGGTGTTCGTCGGTGAGCCGTCTGGTCGGGAACCCCGAGAGCCGCGCGTGAGCGCCCGTCCGCTCGAATGCGACGACGACGGCCAGATCCGCGACCGTCAGCGTATCGCCGCCCTCGTGGACGAGACGGAGTCGCTGACCGTCCGGCCAGCCGTCGGTCGCCGATAGGTCGGCGTCCAGGCGGACCTGCGGGGCCGGCTCCGGACGGGCGCGGTCGAACCCGACGGCCGCGACCGCGACCGCGACCGACGCGAGCAGGACCGTCAGCCCGACCAGCAGGACGACCCCGACGACCGGCGTCGCGGCGCGGTCGCTGGCGAGGGGCGGTCGAGTCGGTGTCGCCGGAGCGCCGTCGGTCACGCGCCGGGCTGGTCGCCCGCTCTGACTTGAACCTACGGACGAGCGGCCCCCCGGACGCCCTCCCTCCGAGTCGCGACCCGTTCGAACGTCGGGTCCACGTCCTCGACACCGACGGAGACGGTGGTCAGCTCCATCCGCGGTCCCGGATCCTGATCGGCTGTCGACATCACCGGGGGTGGAACCGCCTCGATCGTAAGTCCCTCCCTAACACACCACATAAATAGGCACCCCCGAATTTCTACGTCTCGGGAACGCGCTGGTAACTCTATTGGGCGATATGCACGGATCCGAGCTAGGGATCTGAGATGTCCTCAGAGGAGACTCCCGGGCAGAACGGTGAGGAGTATCGGCTACCGGAGGAACGACTGGAGGAGAGCCAGCCCCAGTGCCCGTTCGGTCAGGGAGGGGGGTGCTGCCGTATCTGTTACATGGGACCCTGTCGGGTGACCGACGGTCCACAGGGGATGGACAAGGGCGTCTGCGGGGCGACGCCGGGGACCGTCGTGGCGCGCAATCTCTACCGAGAGATCGCCGCCGGCGCGGCCAGCCACGCCGACCACGCCCGAGAAGTGGCGGAGGTGTTGGAGGCTATCGGCGAGGGCGACCTCTCCGCCTATCAGGTCCGCGACGAGGAGAAGCTACGGACCGTGGCCGACGACATCGGTCTCGACCCTGACGGCGAGGTGCAGGCAGTCGCGAAGCGGGTCGCCGAGGCGGCACTCGCGGACTTCCAGGAGGGCGGTGACACGCTCAACTGGCTCGACCGGATGCCCGACGAGCAACGGGAATTCCTCGACGAGCAGGGCATCGAACCCCGGCCCAGTGCCGACCAGGAAGTCGCACGGGCGATGCACCGGACGACCCAGGGCAACGACGCCGATCCGGCCCACATCCTCCAGGGCGGCCTGGAAGCCGGGCTGGCCGACGGCTACGCGGGGCTGACGATGGGCACCGACCTCCAAGACGTCATCTTCGGCACGCCACAGCCGGTCACCACCGAGGCGAATCTGGGGACGCTCGAGGAGGACCACGTCAACCTCGCCGTCCACGGCCACTCGCCCGTCCTCTCGGAGATGGTCGTCAAGTACGCAGACGAACTGGAGGAGGAGGCGAAGGCTGCTGGAGCAGAGGGAATCAACCTCGTCGGCATCTGCTGTACCGGCAACGAACTCGCCGAGCGCGACGAGATCCCGCTCGCGGCCCACTCGACACAGGCCGAACTCGCCGTGACCACGGGCGCGCTCGACGCGATGGTGGCCGACATCCAGTGCATCTGGCCGGGTATCGGCGACGTGATGGAGTGTCACCACACCAGACTGCTGACGACCACTGACTACGTCCAGATCCCCGGGGCGGAACACGTCTCCTTCGACCCCGACACCGCCGCGGAAGACGCCGAAGAGATCGTTCGGCGGGCCATCGCGGCCTACGAAGACCGCGAGAGTCGGCAGAACTACGAGGTGGAGATTCCCGACGAGAAGACGGAGGCGGTCGTCGGTGTCTCGGACGACTTCGTGCTGGACGTGCTCGCCAGCGCCGATCCCGAGAATCCCGCCCGACCGGTCGTCGAGGCGATGGAGACGGGCGATCTCCGCGGCATCGTCGGTATCGTCGGCTGTCCCAACCCCAAACTCCGGACCGCGGACATGACCGAGCGGCTCATCGAGGACCTCCTCGCGGCGAACGTCCTCCCGGTCGTGACTGGCTGTATCGGCCACATCACCGCCCAGGCCGGGTACCTCGACCCGGAGATGACGGACGACCTCGCCGGCGACGGCCTCGCGGAGGTCCTGCACGCGCTCGGCGACGCAGCGGGGCTAGATGGGCCACTCCCGCCGGTGTGGCACATGGGGTCGTGCGTCGACAACTCCCGTATCGGCAACGTCGTCCGGGCGCTCTCGGAGGCCGCGGATGTGCCGACCCGTGACCTGCCGGTCGCCGCCAGCGCGCCGGAACTCATCGCCGAGAAGGCCGTCTCCATCGGGACCTGGGCGCTCGCGCTCGGGCTCCCGCTGCACACCGCGCCCGACCTCCGTATCGAGCACAGCGACACGGTCAGCGAGATCATGACCGAGGACCTCGAGGACATCACCGGCGGCTATCTCATCCAGGAGGAGGAGCCGGAGACTGCGGCCGACGAACTGATCGCGGCGCTGGACGATCGCCGGGCGGAGCTGTTCGGCGAATCGGCGGTCGAGCAGCGACAGGAGCCGGTCCCGCGAGAGTCCTGACCCGCGGTGGACCGCCGGTCCGATTGCGTCGCTCTCAGCCGAGCACTGCGGCGAACGCACCACCATGTGTGACCACCACGACCACGACCACGAGCACAGTCACGCCCACAGTCACGGCGACGAGGAACACGCACACCCACACAGCCACGAGGGCGATCACGACCACGAACACGCGGACCACGACCACAGCCACGACGGGGACGACCACGACGCGGTCCACGAGACCGCCGCCGTCGACACCGGGGACACCCTCCGCATCGCGGTCACCGGGAAGGGTGGCGTCGGCAAGACCACCGTTTCGGCGGCCATCGCCGACGTGCTGGCGGCTGACCCGGACCGCGAGGTGATCGCGCTCGATGCCGACCCGGACATGAACCTCGCGTCGGCGCTGGGTGTCGAGACGCCGCCGGCCATCACCGAGCAAACCGACCTCATCGAGGACCGCGCGGGCAGCGGCGGCGGCCTGGTCAGCCTGTCGCCGGACGTGGACGACGTCTTCGAAACCCACGCGGAGGGCTTCGGGGAGAACGGGCAACTCCTGACTATCGGTGCGCCGGCCGGGGGCAACACCGGCTGTATGTGCCCCGAGAACAGCTTCGTTCGGTCGCTCGTCCGTTCGGCACTGGACGTCGACCACCTCGTCATGGACATGGAAGCCGGCGTCGAACACCTCGGTCGAGGCACCGCCGACGAGGTGGACGTGATGCTCGTCGTCGTCGAGCCGTCGATGGCCTCGATCGAGACCGCGAAACGAGTGAACGACCTCGCAGACGACCTCGGTATCCCGGAGGTCCGGGCGGTCGTCAACCGCACGCGTGGCAACGCGGCGCAGGTCGTCAACGAACTCGACGTGCCCGTCGTCGCGACGATGGGCGAGGACGACGCCATCGCCGAGGCCGCGCTGACCGGGGAGTCGCCCGTCGAAGCCAGTCCTCGACTGCGGGAGGTCGCTGCCGGGATCGTCGATAGCTTCGACGCCTGAGCGCGCTCCCCTCGTTTCCGCGCGCCCACTTCACTCTAGAAGTCGGCTACCGGTACGACGGGGTGCCGTCGAACGCCAGCCGACCGCGACGGGCTGGGCGACACCTACGACGCGGCTCGCGATGGGTCGACTCGAAGCCGAACGGTCTCCAACGTCGACGCCGGATTCCTCGCCGATCTCCCGATCGATACCGGTCCGCCACGGCGCGGAAGTGACAACCGATTCCGACCGCAGCCGCGCCGTCTCGACCCCGATTGCGCGCGCGTTCCACCCGAAACGGTACCCTTCGCAGTCATCTGTCGGTTCGCTCGCCGCTCACTCGCGGACGGCGACGAACCGGAGGCGTCGGTAGTCGGCGGTCCACGTCCCGGAATCGGCGTCGAACAGCTCGTCCCGCAGGCGGTCCTCGACGCTCGACATGACCGCTTCCGTCTCCGCGTTGTCCAGACCTGCGAACAGGGAATCGCCGAAGACGTCGAGCCAGTTCGCCAGGCCCTCGCGCCCGCCGTCCAGCTCGGTCGGGCGGTCGAACAACCGCGCGAGTCGCACCTCGAAGCCGGCCGCCTCCAGCACGGCGGCGTGTTCGCCGACCGTGGGGAAGTACCACGGCTGTTCGACCTCGTAGCCGCGCTCGCGGACTTCCGCGAGCGTCGCGTCGACGACTGCGCTCACGTTGCCGGTCCCGCCGAGTTCGGCGACGAACCGGCCGCCCGGTCCTAGCAGGGCCGCGACGCGCTCGGCGACGGGGGGCTGGTCGTCGCGGGGGACCCAGTGTAGCGCGGCGTTGGAGAAGACGGCGTCGAACGACCGATCGGGCGCGTACTCGCGGGCGTCGGCGACCTCGAAGCGGCACTCGGGGGAGGTCTCGCGAGCCCGCTCGACCATCGCCGCCGAGGCGTCGACGCCGACGGCCGAGCCGGACTCACCGACGCGGTCGGCGATCGCGGCGGTGAGGTGGCCGGTGCCACAGCCGAGATCCAGCACGCGTTCGCCCGGCCGCGGGTCGAGCAGGTCGACGACGGAGCCGCCGTACTCGTGGACGAAGCCGGTGTCGCGGTCGTAGGATTCGGGGTCCCACTCGTTGGATGCGGCGTGCGTCGGGCCCCCGGCGGAATCGTCGGACATACCCGGAGTGGGAGCCGCCGTCCTCTGAAGGTTTCGGCAGTGTGGGAGGTCTCGACACCCCGTCGCGCCGACGGGTCGACCGGCCGGACTCGGGGGCCGCCGTCGTCAGTCGGCGTCGACCGCCGCGGTGTGGTCCTCGAACAGCCGGTCGAGCAGGCGCTGCTGGCCGACGCGGAGGTGGCGGTTGACGGTCGGCTGGCTCACGTCGAGCATCTCGGCCACGTCCTCGCCGGTGGAGGTGCGGGGCCACTCGAAGAAGCCGGCGTAGTAGGCCGTCCGCAATACCTCCAGCTGGCGGTCGGTCAGCGCCTCGAACGCCGAGCCGGCCCGGCGCTCGCGGTCGCCCGAGCGGTCGACGGTCCGCCGGGTCGACAGCTCGACGCTGGGGTGGGTCTCGCCGAGCATCTCGACGAACGCCCGCACGTCCGTCGCCGCCGACACGTCGACGACCGCCTCGATCCCCTCGGCGTCGGCGCGGATCGACCGCGGGTCGGCCCCGTGACGGACGAGCCCCGCGGCGAGCGAGTGGCCGTCGACGGTCACCTCGAACAGCGCGCTCGACTCGGCGTCGGCCGCTCCGTCGTCGCCGTTCGCCGCGGGCTCGCCGACCAGCCGGTAGTCCCGGACGGAGACGAGCGCGTCCAGCGCGTCGGTCACCGCCTCGACGGGCGCGCCCGCGGTCGTGAGGAACAGGCCGGTCTCCGACTCGGAGTGGGCGGCCAGCCCCTCGAAGGCGACCCTGCAGTCGGCCGCGCGGGCCAGCCGACCCAGCACGTCGTCGTCGGCGTCGAACGACAGCGAGAGCTCGACCCGCTGGTCGGTGTGCAACGCCCGCTGGGTCTCGACGGCGTTGATCGAGTGGGCGATGTTCTCGCCGAGCTCCGCGAACACCTCGCGTTCGAGGTCGCCGAAGTCGTCCGGTTCGTTCGCGTACACCGTGAGCACGCCGTAGAAGTACTCCTCGAAGGCCAGGGGAACGCTCACGACGGAGTGGAACTCACGGGCGAGGGCGGCCTTGCGCCACGCCTCGCGCTGGAGGTCGTCGACGACGTTGCCGACGACCGTCGGCGCCTCGTCGGCGGCCGTCCTGGCGGCGGGCTCGTCGCCGCCGAGCGCGAGGTCGACCGCGTCGAGGTACTCGGCGCCGTCGCCGGCCCAGGCGCTGGGATCGACGCGCTCACCTGCGGCGTCGAGCCCGCCGATCCACGCGAAGGTCACGTCGTCGCTCTCGACGAGCCGGTCGCAGACCGCCGCCTCGATGGCCTCGCGGGACTCGGCCTGGATGAGCGACTGGTCGATCCGCCGGATCAGGTCGGTGATCCCGATCTGTCGGCGCAGGCGAGCGTTCTGCTCGGCGAGTTCGGCGTCGCGCTCGCGCAGCGTCCGCTCGCTGGCCAGCCGGTCGAAGGCCGCCTCGGTCGTCGCGACCAGCGTCTCGGCCAGCTGGCGGGTCGACTGGTCGACCGACCGGTCCTCGGTGGCGACGACGAACACGCCGTGGTCGCCGACGGGGACGAGCAGCCCGCCGCTGACCGCCGGACCGAACACCTGCGACTCCGCGACGGTTCCGGTGTCGTCGAACACCGTCGGCGTCCCCGTGACGTAGGTGTTCCACAGCAGCGAGTCGGCGGCGCCGGCGCCGACCGGCGCGGCGTCGCAGAGCCGCTCGAACCCCTCCGAACAGGCGACGGCCGCGAGGTGGTTAGCGGTGTCGTCGAGCAGGTAGACGGCGACTCCGGCCACGTCCAGGACGGTCTGGGCGGTCTCGACGACGAGTTCGGCCGTCTCGGCGTCGGTCTCGACGCCGAGCAGCCCCCGCGTCGCCTCGTGGAGCGACTCCAGGGCGAGTTCGCGCTCCTTCTGCTCGGTGATGTCCTGGATGGAACCGCGGACGCGGACGACCTCGCCGTCGCCGTCGCGGACGGGCTCGCCGATGGCGCGCACCCAGCGGAGCGACTCGTCGGTCTCCAGCCGCACCTCCATGTCGTAGCTCTCGCCGACCTCGACGGCCCGCCGGAAGTACTCGCGGATCTGCTCGCGGTCGTCGGGGTGGTAGAACGCGACCGCGGTTTCGAGGTCGATGTCCGTGTCGGGGGCGACCCCGTGGAGTCGGTAGAGCTCGTCCGTCCAGGTCATCTCGGGCTCGGACCCGGTCAGGTCCAGTTCCCAGCCGCCGATGGCGGCGATGCGGCCGGCCTGCTGGAGCAGGTCCTTCGTCCGTTCGAGCTCGCGCTCCCGTTTCATCCGGTCGGTGATGTCCTGGATCGACCCTCGGAGCTCGACGGGGTCGCCGTCCTCGACGACCGGTTCACAGATGGAGTGGATCCACCGCTCGGTGCCGTCGCCGGCGCGGATCCGATACTCGGTGTCCCAGGGCTCGCCGGCCTCGGTCGCTCGCCGGATCCGGTCGCCGTGGGCGTCGCGGTCGTCCGGATGGACCAGATCGAGCACGCCATCGATCAACGGCCCCTCTTCGGGGTCGACGCCCCAGATGTCGTAGAGGTTGTCGGTCCACCGCACCTGCTGTGGGTCCCCGCTCCCGAGGTCGACCGTCCAGCCGCCCAGGTCGGCCATCTCCTCGGCGCGGCCGAGCAGGTCGGCCGTCCGCTCGAGCTCGCGCTCGCGCTCCTTGCGCTCGGTGATGTCGCGGACCACGCAGACCATCCGCCCGTCGTCGAGGAGCGTCAGCGACAGCTCCTGGGGGAACGTCGACCCGTCGGCCCGGAGACCGACCGCCTCGCCGCGCCAGTTGCCGTCCTCGGCCAGCGCCGGGAGCGCCTCCCGCTGGAGGAAGTCGACCTCCTCGTCGGCGTAGCACAGCTCCCACGTCTCGCCGACGAACGCCTCGGGGTCGTCGTAGCCGTAGACGTCGGCGTGGGCGCGGTTGACGAACTCGTAGACGCCGTCCTCGTCGAGGATCGCCATCCCGTCGATGGACTGCTCCATGGCGGCCGAGCGCGCCGCGAGCTCGCGCTCGCGCTCCTTGCGGTCGGTGATGTCCTCGATGTAGCCGACGACCTCGGTGACCTCGCCGTCCTCGTCGCGGATGGGCGTCGTCGACAGCGAGATGTCGATGCGCTCGCCGTCCTCGCGGACCCGCTCGCGCTCGACCTGCGTGAACGACTCGCCCTCGAGGACGCGCTGGCGGATCTCGTCGTCGCCCTCGCGGTCGGCCGGCACCGCGGGGTACGGTTCGCCGAGCACCGCCTCGGCCGACCAGCCGAAGATCTCCTCCATCGCGTCGTTCCACAGCGTGACCGTCCCCTCGGGGTCGGTCGCGACCACGCCCACCGGCGAGGTCTCGACGAACTTCTGCATTCGCTCCTTGGTCGCGCGCAGTTCCCGCTCGGCCGCCTTGCGGTCGGTGATGTCGGCGAGCGCACCCATCTCGCCGACTATCTCGCCGCCCTCGTCGCGCAGCGGCGCGACCGACAGCGACACGTCCACGGGCGACCCGTCTTTCCGGAGGCGCTTCGTCTCCACCGCGGTGACCGTCCCCCCCGACTGGACCTGCTCGTTTATCCGCTCGTGTTCGTCCTCGCAGTCGGCCGGGACGGCCGGGTACCGCTCGCCGAGCACCTCCGCCTCCTCCCACCCGAAGATCCGCTCGGCCGCGGCGTTCCACAGCGTCACCCTCCCCTCGGGGTCCAGCGCGATCAGCGCCGCCGGCGACGCCTCGATGATCGCGTTGAGCCGCTCGTTCGTCTCGCGCAACTCCCGCTCGCGGGCCTTCCGCTCGGAGATGTCACGGCCGATCCCGACGAGGACGGCGTCGCCGTCGGGAGTCTCCAGCCGCGAGGCGACGAACTCGTAGGGTATCTCCTCGCCGTCGCTGGTCAGGACCGGCGCGTCGACGCGCCGCTCGCCGCCCTCGAAGACGCTCCCGATCGCCTCCGCGACGCGTTCCTGGGCGCGTTCCGGGAAGAAGTCCGTCCCGTGCATCTCGGCGATCGCCTCGTCGTCGTAGCCGGTCACCTCGGCGACGGTGTCGTTCCACCGCTGGATCGCCCCGGTGTCGTCGAGGACGTAGAACACGTCGTCGATCGCGTCGAGGATGTCCTCGGTGTACTCGCGGTACTCCTGGAGGCGGCGCTCGCGCTCGCGGAGCTTCTCCTCGGCCGCCTTGCGGTCGGTGATGTTGCGACTGATACCCATCAGCCCGAGTATCTCGCCGTCCTCGTCCCGGTAGGGGTACTTGTAGTCGAGATAGATCTGTTCGTCGCCGTCGACCGGTCGGGCCACCTCCCGCGAGACCGGTTCGCCCGTCTCGACGACGCGCCGGTCGTCCGACACGATGTCGGCGACCGTCTCCTCGTCGAAGAAGTCGTCGTCGGTCTTGCCGACGACCGCCTCCGGCGGTTCACCGAGGTTTGCGGCGGCCGCCTCGTTGACGAACCGGTAGCGCCCGTCGGAGTCCTTGATGTAGATCGGGTCCTCCGTGTTCTCGACGATCGCCTCCAGTTGCCGCTCGCGCTCCCGGCGCTCGGAGATGTCGCGGGCGATGCCGACGACGACCCGCTCGCCGTCGGGGTTCGAAAGCGGCGTCGCGACGATCTCGTAGGGGAGCACCTCGCCGTCGTTCGTCCGGAAGCGGGCCTCCAGCGGGACGCCCGCCGTCTCGTCGATGTTCTCGATCCCGCGTCGCACCGCTTCGCGGTCGGCCGCGACGAAGAAGTCGGTCGCGTGCATGTCGGCGATCGCCTCGTCGTCGTAACCGGTCACCTCGGCGAGCGTCTCGTTCCACCGCAACATCTCGCCGTCGGCGTCGAGGACGTAGAACACGTCGTCGATCGCGTCGAGTATCCCGTCGGTGAACTCGCGGTAGGCCGTGAGCTCCTGCTCGCGTTTCTTGCGCTCGGTGATGTCGAACGAGATCCCGAACAGGCCGCGTATCTCCCCGTCCTCCCCGCGCCAGGGCACCTTCGTCGTGAGGTTCCACTTGTCTATCGAGGGGATGTGTTCCTCCTTGTCGACGATCCGCTCGCCGGTCTCGATCACCCGACGGTCGTCCGCGTAGCTCTCGTCCGTGAACGGTCCCTCGAACGCCTCCCGGTCTGTCTTCCCGAGCACCTGATCGACGTCCCAGTCGTAGGCCCGGTCGACGTAGGCGCTGCTCGCCCGAACGTGACGCGCCTCGGCGTCTTTGACGTAGATGTTGATCGGTACCTGCTCGAAGATCGAGTCCAGCAGCGACGACTGGCGCTCCAGCTCGGCCGTCCGCTCGACCCGCTCGGTCACGTCCTCCTGGAAGCCGACGTAGCGGGCCACCTCACCGTCGTCGTTCTCCACCGGAGCCAGCCGAACCCGGTTCCAGAACTCCGTGCCGTCGGCCCGGTAGTTGCGCAGTTCGACCGTCGTCGCCGCCTCGTCGTCGACGGCCCGCCGCAGTCGCGCGACCGCTTCCTCGTCGGTGTCCTCGCCCTGGAGGAACCGCCAGTTGCGACCCAGACACTCCGACTCCTCGTAGCCGGTCAGCTCCTCGAAGCGCTCGTTGACGGCGACCAGCGGCTCCTCCGGGTCGGTCGCGTCGGCGACCGTGATACCGACCGGCGCCGACTCGATGATCCGTTCCTGCAGCGACCGCTCGCGCTCGCACTCGCGGAGGTCCTCGGCCAGCCCCGCGACGGCGTCGACGAGGTCCCCTAGCTCGTCCTCCCGGTCGGTCTCGAAGGTCACGTCCTCGCCCTCGCGGACCCGCTCGACGTCCGCGGCCAGCTCGGCGATCCCGTCGTCGCGGTCGCCCGACGCCGCGAGTCCGAGCAGCCCCGTCCCCAGAAGGCCCGCGAGCGGGCCGACAGACCGGAACGGCGGCGCCCCGTCGACGGCGACGAGCGCGGCGACCGCGGCCGCGAGCGTCGCGACGGCGACTGCGACGAGCACGGGACCGACGCCCGACGGTCGACCCGGAGCGCGTCCGGCATCCCCTCGGGCGGTGGTACTCCCCCTGTCCGCGACACCCCAGCCTGCGACGGCGTCGCGGAGCGAACCAGCGTCCATTGGAGGGTGTTGAGACGGCGCGCAATTAACGGTTGGTTTCCCTCATTTGACACGTGACCCCGGACCCGCCACCGGTCCGTCCGTTCGACCCGTCGACAACTGCCGGATCCGACTCACCGGGCCGCCCTCGCCGGCGCGCGCGGAGCACCTCACCTTCCCGTCACGAGTGGCGGACGCTATACATATTGCCCCCGGATCGTCGGTCGCGGTATGCACGTAGCGGACAGGCCGATACCAGTTGTCGTCCTATCGGAAGGTAGAATGGACGGTATGGCAGTGCAAGAGCCCAGCGAGCAGATAAGCATCGACGTGATCGAGACGATAGCAGACGTGACCGGGAACGACCCGCTGACGATGGACCCGCCGCTGTACGAGGTCGTGGACACGGACGCGCTCGACGCGCTCTACGAGAGCGGTGCGGCCGCGACCGTGGAGTTCGAGTACGACGGCCACAGCGTCGTCGTCGACGGCGACGGGGCAGTCACCGTCGACGGTACGGGAGGCGCCTGAGATGCCGTCGACGAGCTCGACCGAGGACGCGGAGGGGGCGATCCGCGAGACCTACGAGGAGTACGACGTGGGCGACACCCGCCTGGCGATGATCGCCGACCCCGAGAACGAACACGCCTGGATCCAGTCGGACGTGACCGAACAGATCGAGCAATGAGGGGTCAGGGGGCCGTGGGCAACGGGGCGACGACCGAACGGACCGAACGAACGACCGACGCGCTGCCGGGCACGGCGACAGCGCACCGACACGAGCGGGAATGACAGCCGTGATAGAAGACATCGCTGCGGCGACCGCGAACGCACCGGCGAGCAGCGACGAGTCCATCGACGTGATCTGCGTCGACGACGACCGCGACTATCTCGACCTGATAGCGGCCCATCTCTCCGAGCACGACGACCTGACGGTCCGGACCGAGACCGCGCCCGCCGACGCGCTCGAACACCTCGACGCCGTCGACTGCGTCGTCAGCGACTACGACATGCCCGGAACGAACGGCCTCGAGTTCCTCTCCGAGGTGCGCGAACGGGCGCCGACGCTCCCGTTCGTCCTCTTCACCGGGTCCGAGCGCGCCGACATCGCCGAGGGGTTCCCCGAGTCGACGTGGACCGAATTCCTCCGGAAGAACAGCCCCGCGGTGACCATGTCGGTCCTCGCCGGGCGGATCCGACGGCTCGTCCACCACCACCGCACGATGCGGACCGCCGAGCGGAGCCTGACCGCCATCGAGGCCACTGGCGACGCCATCGCCGTCGTCGGCCCCGACGGCGCGTTCTCGTTCGTCAACCGCGTGTTCGCCAGCCGGTTCGGCGCCGCCCCCGACGACCTGCTCGGCCGACCGTGGCGGGAGTGTTTCCCCGACGACGAGGTCGAACGCCTCGAATCCACCGCGCTGGAGACCGTCCGCGACGACTGGCAGTGGACCGGCGGGACCGTCTGCGAGACGGACGCCGGCGACACCTTCACCGCACAGACCCGCGTCGCCGGCCTCGACGACGGCTCGCTCGTCTTCTGTCTCACCGGCTCCGACGAGGAGTGAGAGCGGAGACGACCTCGGTTCAGTCGGAGTACACGACGTCGATATCGGCGATCTCTCTGACCGGCTGTCTGTCGAAGTCCCGCTTGTTGTGCGTCACGAAGGTGCCACCTGCCTCGTGAGCGGTCGCCAGGTTCAGCAGGTCCGTCGGATCGAGCGTGACACCGCTCCCGCTCGCGTTTCGGCGGTCTTCGCTTCGCTCAGACCGCCCTACTGCTCACGGCTCGCTGCGCTCGCCGTTCGCTTTCGGAGACGCTCGTTCGCTGCGCTCTCTCGCGTCTCCCTACGTCCCGTGCTGCCACGACCCCATATACTCCGACTGGGTCTCGGTCAGCGCGTCGAACTCGACGCCCTCGGCGTCGAGCTTGATCTCCGCGACCTCCTCGTCCAGCCGGTCGGGCACGTCGTGGACGCCGGCCTCGTACTCCTCACCGGCTTCCACCAGCTCACGCACGCAGACGGCCTGGACGCCGAAGCTCTGGTCCATCACCTCGACGGGGTGGCCCAGCGCGACCGGCGTCGCGAGGTTCACGAGCCGCCCCTCGGCGAGGACGTTCAGCCGACGCCCGTCCTCCATCTCGTAGGCCTGCACGCCGTCGCGGGCCTCGTAGCTGTCGACGGCTCTGTCCGACAGCGCGTCGAGGTCGATCTCCACGTCGAAGTGACCGGCGTTGGCCAGCAGAACGCCGTCGTCCATCGCGTCGAAGTGCTCGCCGACGATCACGTCGCGGTTGCCGGTCGTCGTGATGAACACGTCGCCCTCGGCTGCGGCCTCGGCCATCGGCAGCACGTCGTAGCCCTCCATGTGCGCCTCCAGGGCGCGGCGGGGTTCGACCTCGGTGACGACCACGTCGGCGTTCTGGCCGCTGGCCTTCTTCGCGACGCCCTTGCCGCAGTGGCCGTAGCCCGCGACGACGACCGTCTTGCCGGCCCACGAGAGGTTCGTCGTCATCGCGATCGACGCGAGGGCGGACTCGCCGGTGCCGTGGACGTTGTCGAACAGCCGCTTCATCGGCGTGTCGTTGACCGCGAACATCGGGTAGGCGAGTTCGCCGTCGTCGTCCATCGCGCGCAGGCGGTGGACGCCCGTCGTCGTCTCCTCGCAGCCGCCGACGATGGAGTCGATGAGTTCCGGGTAGTCCTCGTGGATCGCCGCCACCAGATCCATCCCGTCGTCGACGGTGATGGTCGGTTCGTGCTCGATGACCGCCTCCATGGCGGCGTAGTATGCCTCGTCGTCGACGCCGCGCTCGGCGTAGGAGGTGACGCCCTCGACCGCGTCGAGGGCGACGCTCACGTCGTCGTGGGTCGACAGGGGGTTACAGCCGGTGATGGCGACCTCCGCGCCGCCGACGGCGAGCAGTTCCGCGAGGATCGCGGTCTTCGCCTCGACGTGCATCGCCATCCCGACCACCTCGTCGGCGAAGGGCCGGTCGGCCTCGAAATCTTCGCGGAGCGACTCGCAGATCGGCATGTGCTGGCGCGCCCACTCCATCTTCCGGCGGCCGGACTCGCGGGCCGCTTCCGGGTCGTCGACGCGCTCGGTGATCGGATCGGTCATGGGCGGAGACACGGCCAGCGTCGGGAAAACCCCACCGGATCGACGGCTGGTGGTGCTCGAGTGAGCGGGCGAGCGGCGAGCCCGTTGGCGCGAACCGTCGCGGCCGGTGCGCGCGACAGTACCTACACAGCGCCTGCAAACGGGAAAACGCGAGCGGAAAGAGAGGCGAAACCGCGGGACAGCGTCCGATCGAACGGGAGTGTCAGACGCGTGTCGGGCGCTCGTCTGCCCGGTCTTTTTGCCGGAACGCGACCTCCGCTCGAAAGCATGGCCGCGAACGCCGACCCACCCGAACAGGGGGACATTCCATGCACCGACCGCCAGTCGGCGGGCGAGTCGTGCGGAGCACAAGCGCCGAACGCTACGAACGCCGGGACCGCCGGCGACACCGTCGATCACACGCCGGAGACGCTGTATCTGGTACGGATCGCGATGCTCGAAGCGAGAGTCGCAGCGCTCGAACGGAGCCTCGAATCGAAGGAGCGCGACCTCCAGCACGTCGTCGATCGCTACGAACACGTTCTCCAGGAACGTGACGCCTGCCGCGACGAACCACTCGTGTCCGACGAGTCGACCGCTCTCGGACCGTCCACCGACCGCGCCGACCGGAGCGAACCGGCCACCGGGACCGGTGCGCTCGACCGACTCCGCGGGCTACTGAGATAGTCGCGGCCGTCGCACGTGGGGAGGAGAACCCGTTTTTGCGGACCGGAAAAACGTCGGAGCGCCGCGTTACTGCCCGTTGAGCGAGATCTGCGTGATGTCGATGACGCGTTCGTCGGCGAGCAGTCGCTCGACGGTGTCGTCGGGGACGGGGTCGTCGAGGTTGTACACCGTCAGCGCCTCGCCGCCGATGGTCTCGCGGCCGTTGAACATGCCGGCGATGTTCACGTCGGCCTCGCCGAGGACGGTGCCGATGAAGCCGATGACGCCGGGGAGGTCCTCGTTGCGGGCGACGAGCATGTGGCCGTGGGGGACGGCGTCGACCCGGTAGCCGTCGATGCGGACGATGCGGGCGTCGTCGCCGGCGAACTGCGTCCCGGAGACGCTGATCTCCTCGTCGCCGTCGGAGACGGTGACGGTGATGAGGCTCTGGAAGTCCTCGGCCGAACTGGTCTTGGACTCGGTGACGTCGATGCCCCGCTCCTCCGCGATGCGCTCGGCGTTGACCGCGTTGACCTGCGTCTCGACGACGTCCTCGAAGACGCCCTTGAGCGCGGTGGCGGTGACGATCTCGGTGTCGTGCTCGGCGATGTCGCCGGCGTAGGTGATCTCCACGTCGGAAACGCCGCCGTCGAACAGCTGGACGGCGATCGTCCCGGCGGTGTCTGCGAGTTCGAGATACGGCTCGACCGCGGGGAACGCGCTCTCGTCCATCGAGGGGGCGTTCAGGGCGTTGAGGACGGGCTCGCCGTTGAACGCGGCGACGATCTGGTCCGCCGTCGAGGTGGCGACGTGCTCCTGTGCGGCCTCGGTAGAGGCGCCGAGGTGGGGCGTGACGATCACGTCGTCCACGTCCAGCAGGGGGTTGTCCGGACTGATCGGTTCGTCGGCGAACACGTCGATAGCGGCGCCTTTCAGGAGACCGTCCTCGACGGCCTCGGCGAGCGCGGGTTCGTCGATGATGCCGCCGCGGGCGCAGTTGACGACGTACCCGCCTTCGAGCTGGGCGATCTCCTCCTCGCCGATCATGTTCTCGGTCTCGTCGGTCAGCGGCGTGTGGATCGTGATGAAGTCGGCGCGGTCGAGACACGCCTCCAGGGAGTCGACGAGTTCGGCGCCGAAGCGCTCGGCGCGCTCCTGGCTGATGTAGGGGTCGTAGGTGACCAGATCCATCCCGAGCGCGTCGAGGCGCCGGGCGACCTCCTGGCCGACGCGGCCGAAGCCAACGACGCCGAGGGTCTTCTCGTTGAGTTCCGTCCCGAGGAACTCGCCTTTGGCCCACTCGCCGTCCCGGAGGCGGTTGTGCGCCTGCGGGATCGAGCGCGCGGTGGCGAACGCCATCGCGACAGAGTGTTCGGCGGCGGCGCGGACGTTGCCCTGCGGGGCGTTGGCGACGATGACGCCGTGGTCGGTGGCGGCCTCGATGTCGATGTTGTCGACGCCGATGCCGGCGCGGCCGACGATCTGGAGGTCCGGCGCGGCGCCGAACACCTCGGCGGTGACCTCCGTCCCCGACCGAACGACCATCGCGTCGGCGTCGGCGACGGCGTCGAGGAGCGCGTCGCCCTCCACGTCGTAGGCTGTCTCGACTTCGTGGCCCGCCTCGCGCAGCCGGTCCAGACCCGCGTCCGCGATCGGGTCCGTGACGAGTACCTTCATGCGGGTCAGATCCCCTCGCCCGCGTATAACGCTTGTTTTCTCCGGACGCGGTCGAGGACACTATCGACAGTGTCGACACAGTCGAGCAGTCGGGGCGACCGCTCGCGAGCACGGGTGGTCGCGACGGGCGGCCACAGTCACGGACGGTGAGAATCGGTTAGCGGGGTGTCGGCGAGACGCGGCGATCCGGGCCGAAAACGAATCGGGCGAAAGCGGTCCTCACCGCCACTCCGGGAGGGTGGCGGCGTCGGCGAGCGGCGCTGTAAGATAGGCGTCGTCGCAGCTGATATCGGCGATTACGAGCGTCTCGGTGGGGCCCTCTTCGACGGAGGCCATGACTTCGGCGTTCGTTTCCACCTCGGCTTCAGCGACCATATCCGGCGCCATGCGTGACAACATGTAACAACCACCTATATACCTGTCGGAACGATTCTCACGGATTGAAAACCCGGTGTCAGACGACCGTCAGACGTGCGAACGACGCGGGAACGGAGTTCGCAAGAACTGCCGCAGCTTTTCAGTGCGCCCGGCGCGGGGAGGGCGCACCGACCAGGGCGCCGAGCCCCGCGGTGGGGGCGGATCGGACGGGCGCCGGATCGCTGGCGCCGGACGGTGTCGAGTGCGGCCTCAGCCCTCTATCGACCGTCCGATCTCCGCGATCCGGTCGTCGCCGGCCGCGGCGAACCCGCCGTGATAACAGAGGACGCCGTCGACGGCGAAGCTCGCGAGGCGCGCGACAGACTGGCCCGCTTCCGCCATGTCGAGCGTGAAGCGGTCGCTCGGGCCCCGTAGCTCCCCGTCGGCGGCCGTCAGCGCGTCCGCGGCCAGCAGCAGTTCCGCCTCGGGCAGGTACAGCGAGACGTGCCCCGGCGCGTGGCCGGGCGTGTAGACCACCCGCATCGGTCCCGCGGTCGTCCGGAAGGCCTCCTCACCGACGAGTTCCACGTCGACCGGAGTCGGGGGATAGCGCTCACCGTCGCCTTTGATCGGCTCCTCGCGGCCGTCGACGTACCGGGCGCAGGCCTCGTGGGTGAACACGACCGCGTCGGTCTTCTCGCGCACGCTCGCGAGCGCGCCCGCGTGGTCGCCGTCGTGATGCGTTATCAGCACCGCCCACACGTCGCCCCACTCGAAGCCTACCGCCTCGATCTCCGCGCCCAGCGCCTCCGCCTGCCCCGGAAGGCCGGCGTCCAGCAACAACAGGCCGCGCTCGGTCTCGACGGCCGCCGGATGAAACGCTCGCTCGCCGTCGTCGGTCTCGATCGTCTCCGTGAACGCGTAGACGCCGTCGGTGAGTTCCTCCATAGGCCGGTTTCGGGAGCGAGCGACAAAGTACGTCGGACCGCGGTAGCCGGAGAGATTTTGACGGAGCGCCACCATATCGTCCCGCATGGACGACGACGCCCTTCAGGCGCGGCTCCGCGGTATCGAGCGCCGACAGAACCTCCTCCTCGCGGTAGTGGTCGTGCTGTATCTCGTCGCCGTCGCCGAGCTGTTCGGGTACTGGATCACGACCGTGGTCGCGACCGCGCTCGCGCTCCTCGGCTTCGCGTACGTCGTCGTCAGTCGCAGACGGCGACGCGACGCGGTCGGAACGTGACGCCGGCTCCCGCTCTCGGTGACCCGGCTACGACCGACGCATCTTTGTCGAGCGGGCCGTACGACCGCCCATGCGGTACGTGACGCTACTGGTGAGTCCGAGCGACGGGCAGGGTTTTCACCCCGTCGGCGAGCGGATCGCCCGCGACCCCCACGTGACGGGCGAGGCGATCCACCGGATGAACGACCTGGGTGACGGGACGGTGACGCTGCTGACCGAACTGTCCGGCGACGTCGACCGCTACCGAGCGATCATGACCGACACGCCCGAAGTCCGCGAGTTCACCGTCGCCGTCGACGACGAGGACCGCGGGTGGGCCTACTCCCGCGTCGAGACGAACGACCTGGTCGAGTACATGCTCGCGCGCGGCCGCGAGCTGGAACTCGTCCGGGACATGCCGATCGAACTCACCGAGCGAGGCGGCCAGCGAGTGACGCTGATCGGCACCGAGGCCGCGTTCGCCCGCGCCGCCGAGTTCGACGAGCCGCCGGGTTACGAGATCACGGTCGAGAAGACCGGCGAGTACCACCCCGAGGGCGGCCGTCTGCTCGACGCCCTGACGAGCCGCCAGCGGGAGGTGCTGGAAGCGGCGGTCGCCGTCGGCTACTACGAGGCGCCCCGCGAGGCGACCCACGAGGACGTGGCCGAAGCCGTCGGCTGCTCGCCCGCCACCGCCGGCGAACATCTCCAGAAGGTCGAGCGGGCCGTCTTCGGCGCGCTGGTGGGATAGCGCGCCCCATCTCTCCCGCTCGAAGCCGTCCTCGCGGCTCGCTTCGATCGGACCTCCCTACTCCTCCGCGGCTCGCTCTGCTCGCCGCTCCGGGACGAGGACTTCGTTTCGCTCAGTCCTCGCTCTCCTCGCGGGTCACTTCGTTCCCCGCTCGGCGTAGTGGCCTTCGCGCCGCTCAGGCCACTCACTCCTCGAACACGAACGTCCCGTTCTCCTGCACGCGCTCGCCGTCGACCTCGATGTACGACTCGTCGCTCATGTCGACGATCATGTCGACGTGGACCGCCGAGTCGTTCTGCTCGTTGCCCTCGCCGACGGTGTCGTCGTAGGCCCGTCCGACCGCCATGTGGACGGTATCGCCCATCTTCTCGTCGAACAGCATGTTGTACGTGAACTCGTCGATGGCGCGGTTCATCCCGATACCGAGTTCGCCCAGGCGGTTCGACCCCTCGTCGGTCTCCAGCACGTTCGTCAGCACCGCCTCGTTTTTCCCCGCAGAGTGCTCGACGACCTCGCCGTTCTCGAACTTGCAGTACACGTCGGTGACCTCGCGACCCTGGTGGTAGAGCGGCTTGTCGAAGTAGACCTCGCCCTCGACGGAGTCGGGGACGGGCGCGGTGAACACCTCGCCGCCGGGGAGGTTGCGCTCGCCGTAGTCGTTGAGCGTGGGGTTGCCGGCGACGCTCATCGTCACGTCCGTCGAGTCGCCGGAGACGATGCGCACCTCCTCGGCGTCGTCCAAGATCGAGACCATCTGGGACTGGAACTCCCGCTGCTCGTCCCAGTCGCGGACGATGGCGTCCCAGACGAAGTTCTCGTAGCCCTCCGTGCTCTTCTGGGCGAGCTGGGCGTTGGCGGGCGCGGGGTACTGGGTGAGACACCAGCGCTTGGAGAGCCGCTCGGCCAGTAGCGGCTGGATAGCCGCCTCGTAGGCCGTCGAGGTCTCGGGGTCCACGTCGCTGGTCTGGGTGACGTTGTCGCTGCCGCGGATCACGATGTACACGTCCATCTCCTCGTACAGCGCCATCTGGTGGTCCGGCAGCTCGAAGTCGCCGTCGTGATTGCGCAGGAACGCCCGGCGGAAGCGCTTGCCCATGCGGTCCTGAATTACGAGGGGATGAGCACCGCGGTCGGCGATGATCTCGTGCAGCGCCGTCACCAGGTCCTCGGCCTCGGGGTGGGCGTCGACGACGACCTGGTCGCCTTCCTGCAGGTCGACGGAGTGGTCACAGATGATCTCGGCGTGTTCGCGAACGCGCGCGTCCATGCGAGTGTCGTCGGGCGGCGCCGTGAAACCGGTTTCGTCGTCCGGCGGCGGGGACACGGTTTATTGCAGTCTGCGTTACATCTGAGTCCATGAGCCGCAGTCGAACACCCTCCGCTCGCGCCCCCCGAACCGTCGACCCGCGTTCGGTCGTCGTCGAGCTGGCCGTCGTCGTCGCACTGCTGGTCACTCTCGAAGCGTACGTGAACCTGACCGACGCGGTGGTCAGGCCGGTCCGAGATGTCGTCGGCGCGTCCACCGGCATCGACCCCCATCTGGTCCGCACGGCCGTCCAGGGTCTGCTCGTGCTGGGCGGACTGGGCGTTCTCGCCGCCGTCGCCGCGTCCGAGTGGGACCTCTCGTTCCCGCTGTCAGTCCCCGAACGGGACAACGTGGGCCTCCTGGGCCTCGCGACGCTGGGGGCAGCCGTCCTCGCGGGACTCCAGATCCTCCCGGCCGTCGTCGGCAGCGGGATCACGACCGGGGACGTCGCGGCGGCGGTGGCGGGCCTTCCCGGGCAACTGGCGGGCCGGACGCTGATCGGCCTCACGGTGTTCGTCGCCGGGATGGCCCTGCTGTATCACGGACTCGTCCAGGGACTCGTCCGGCGGGCGATCGGTCGCGAGCGCGAGATCGCGGCGATGACGCTGCTGAGCGCGTACTTCGCGACGCCGCGGTTCGGTCCGTCGCTCGGTGTCGCCCAGAGCGGGCCCTGGCTGGACGTGTCCGGTGCCCGCCTCGCCGTCACGGTGCTCGCCGTCGCCGCGCTGGCCGTCGCCGTCTATGTCGCCGAGCGCGTCGACGACCGGCGTGTCCGCGCCGCGGCGGCCGCCCCCGTCGTGGCAGCGGTCGCGCTCGCGACCGTCTCGTTCTGGCAGGGTGTCGAGCTGCCGTGGGAAGCCCTGACGGCGACCACCCGTGTCGCCCTCGTCGGCGTCGCGGCGTACGTCTACGCCGACACCGAGTCACTGCTCGCCCCGGCAGCCGTGTACGGCGTCTACGCGCTCGTGAGTCTCGTCGTCCAGTCGGCCGCTCTCCGCGCGGCCCTCGGGGTCTGACCGCCGTTCTCAGTCACCGGTCGCCCGCCACCGCTCGGCCAGGTCGACGACGAACTCGGCGTACTCACCCGTCGCCCGCTCCCACGCTCCGCCACCGGTCCGGCAGGCCGATTCCAGTCGGTCCAGCCGCTCGGCGTCGTACCGCGAGGCCAGACACATCGCCTGAAAGACCGGCGATGTCGCGGGATCGCCGCCCGGGCCGCCGGCGATCCGCTCGCGGATCGTCGCTTCGTCCATCGCGAGCGAGACGCCCGACCCCGGGATCGACTTGGCCATCTTCGGCGCCCCGTCGAACCCGGGGAGCATCCGGGTGTACAGTCCCGCGACACCACCCGCGACGGGCGCCGCGTCGCGGAACCGGCGCGCCGTCCGTGTCAGGTGATGCTCGTCGACGCCGAACTGGAGGAGCAGCTGCTCGTAGTCGCCGGCGTACAGCGGGTGGAGGAAGTCGACGCCGTGGAGGAGCCCGCTGTGGACGGCGGCCGCCGCCGAAGTCGGCCCCGAGCGGTCGATCGCGTCCGTTTCCGGGCCGCGTTCGCCGGCGGCGGCCTCGTACGCCTCGCGGACGGCTCGCTCCCACTCGGTCGGCGGTGGGTTGGCGTCGTCTCCTTCGCCCCACGCCTCGGGGTCGTAGTACGGCGCCAGTAGGTGGGCGGTGTGCATCACGTCCCGGGCCTCGCTCTGCGTGCGGAGCCGTCCCCGCTCCGGGTCGAACCCCAGGTCGAGCGCGAACGCGCGGTAGCGCTCGGCGAGCGATCGCACGCGATCCAGCGGCGCGCCGTCGTGATACGGCTCCAGGTCGGCGAGCACGAACTGCACGTCCAGGCCCGCCTCCTGGAGCGCGACGGCGGTCAGGATCTGACCGACGGTGCCCAGGTGGGGCGGGCCGGTCATCCCGACGCCGGTCGCGACCAGCGTCTGACGCTCGTCGGTCTGGGCAACCACCCCGGGGTCGTCGACGGCGACGAACCGCCGCCGCTCGGCCGCCGGTACCGGCCCGACGGCCCCGTCGACCGGTTCGCAGTCGGCGCGCTCACGGACGGTCTCGTAGTGATCGGGCAGCGAACTCACGTCCGAAACACGTATCCGAGGGGTAAAGTGCTAATCCGTGACGAGGTACCGAGCCACATATCACTCGGCCGCGCCGGCGACGGTAACGTCCCGATCCGGTGACGGCGCGGGGTCGATAACCCGCGCCTACCGGGAGTTCGGAGGGTATAACGAAATAGGGGAGTCCCGCTACCGGAGAGCGTGCTATGACGGACCGACCACTGCGGAACACGAGACGGACCTTCCTCGCGTCGAGCGCGCTGGGGGCGCTCTCGGCGGTTGCAACGGGCGCAACAGCGGCCGCAACGGGCGAAACTGTCGAGCCGACGGCGACGGTCGAGTGCTCGACGGTCAGCGTCGACGACTGGGGGGACGCCGTCAGCGCGCGCGCGGTGTTCGAAGACGGGAGTTTCGTCGACGTGGTGGAGGGCGCTCCCGAGAGCTTCGGCGCGCCCGGGCGCGTGATCGAATCGGTCACGTTCGCGGGCTTCGACGGCAACGAGTGGACGGTGACGAACGACGCGACCGACTGCGACCCCGGCGAGAAGTCGGTCACGTTCACCGACTCGCGGGCGACCGTCCGGCCGGGGCAGTTCCTGGAGATGGACACGTATCCCGGGCGACTGATCTCGCAGGTCGACCTGCACTTCGTCGACGGGACGAGCCAGGAGAAGGTCCACCTCGACGGCCCGCAGTCGCCCGACGGGATCACCGGCGTCTACCGGGGGACGGGCGAGCACGCGGGCAAGGTCGTCGAGGCCATCGAGATATTCCACGACCTCGGGTACGTGACCCACTACGTCCGCAACCCCGCCGCCGAAAAGTGCCTGCTCGGCAAGGAGACCCCCCAGGAGCGACTCGTCGAGGTGATGGGCGCGACCGAGGGCGCCGTCGACTACGAGTTCACCGTCGACGGGCCGGTCCGGAAGGTCGCACTCTCGGACCGTCGCGGCGCCGGCGGCAACGACGCCGTCTCGACGAGCGGCGACACCACGACCGTCACGGGAACGACCGGGAATCCCGGCTACAGCGACGTGTACGCCGTCGGCGGTCCGGTCACCGACTTCTCCCAGACCGGCGGGGACGGCGATTACGTCCTCCGGGAGGCCGAGTGGCGGATCGTCGAGGACACCGCGCCCGCGACCGACCTGCTCGCCGTCGTCGCGACCGAGGCGGGCGAAGTCTCCTACGAGTTCACCGTCGACGGCGCCGTCCGCAAGGTCACCAACGCCGGCCCGAAGCGCTCGGCCGCCGGCAACGACGAGGTCACCGAGAACGGCGACGGTACCGTCACCGTCAGCGGCTTCACCGGCAACACCGGCTACGGCGACACCTACGCCGTCACCGGCGACGTGACCGACTTCACGCGGACCGGGGGCGACGCGGCCTTCCGCATCGACTACAACGGCCGGGAGCGGACGCCCGAAGAGCTAGTCGCCCAGCACTGACGGCGGCGCTCCGCCGTGTGACACTCGGCCAGCTATTTCCCTGCCGACTCCGTACCCGCCGCCATGATCGACCTGCGCAGCGACACCGTCACGAAACCCGACGAGGCGATGCGGACGGCGGCCCGCGACGCCGAGGTCGGCGACGACGTGTACGGCGAGGACCCGACAGTCAACGAGCTGGAGGCCCGCGTCGCGGACGTGCTTGGCTTCGACGACGCCCTGCTGGTCCCCTCGGGGACGATGGGCAACCAGGTCGCCGTCCGCACGCACACCGAGCGCGGCCAGGAGGCGATCCTCGAACGGGAGAGCCACGTCTACAAGTGGGAACTCGGCGGCGTCGCCCAGCACTCGGGCGTCCAGCCCCGACCCGTCGACGGCGACGACCGCGGCGTCGTCTCGCCGGAGCAGGTCCGCGAGGCGCACGTCGAAGCCGACGACCACCGCGCCGGCACCGGCCTGCTCGCGCTGGAGAACACCCACAACAGCAAGGGCGGCACCGCCATCGCACCCGAGGCGATCGACGCGGCGGCCGCGGCCGCCCGCGAGCGGGACGTACCGGTCCACCTCGACGGCGCGCGGCTGTTCAACGCCGCCGCCGCGCTGGGCGCCCCGGCCGAGCGACTCGCCCGGGAGGTCGACTCGGCGATGGTCTGTCTCTCGAAGGGGCTAGGTGCGCCCGTCGGATCCGTGCTCGCGGGCTCTGAGGAGTTCGTCGAGCGCGCCCGCCGCCACCGCAAGCTCATGGGCGGCGGGATGCGCCAGGCCGGCATGCTCGCCGCCCCCGGACTCCGGGCCCTGGAGAACCGCGACCGCCTCGCCGCGGACCACGAGCGGGCCAGCCGACTCGCGGCGGGGCTGGACGAGATCCGGGGGATGACCGCGGCCGACCCCGAGACGAACATCGTCGTCGCGGAGACCGACGAGCCGGCCGAGGCGGTGGTCGCCGCCTGCGAGCGCGAGGGCGTCGGCTGCGTGGCCTTCGGCGAGCATCGCGTGCGCTTCTGTACGCACTGGGATATCGACGACGAGGATATCGACGCGGCGCTGTCGGGCGTCGAGCGGGCGCTGGCCTAGAACGGCGCCGCGGTCACTGCTTGCCCTGGTTCATGCCTTCCTTGAACCCCTGGGCGGTCCGACGGAGGAACAGGTAGACGAAGAAGACGAACCCGAGGAGGATCGCGACGATGGCCACGAGGACGGGGTCCTCGAAGAACCCCGAGACCAGATCACCGATCTGCATGCGCCGGCCTACCGCGCCACCGGTCAAAGAGGTTTCGGCACCGCGACAGCCCCGAGTCCGTCCGCCGGGACCGGCGAGGCGGTAGCTGCACCGCGATTCCCGACGGCCGACGCCTGGCTCGCCTGTCAGGTGACAAGACTGATACTGCAGGGGTACAAAACGCGATCTGAGATGTCGCTGCTGCCCTCCAAACCCGACACCACCGCGGCCGAGGACGCGGAGCCGCGGGTAGTCGGCGTCGAGAGCGACGACGCCGACGACCTCCTCTCTGCCCTCTCCTCGGAGACCGCCCGTCGCCTCCTCGGCGAGCTTCACGAGTCCCCCGCGCCCCCGGCGGAGCTCGCCGAACGCGTCGACACCTCGTTGCAGAACGCACAGTACCACCTGGAGAACCTCGAAGAGGCCGGCGCCGTCGAGGTCGTCGACACCGCTTACTCCCAGAAAGGCCGCGAGATGGACGTCTACGCCCCGGCCGACCAGCCGCTTGTCATCTTCGCCGGCGACCAGGAGAAGTCGACGAGCATCAGGACGGCCCTCTCGCGCCTGCTCGGGGCCGTCGGCCTGCTCGCCGTCGTCAGTCTCGTCGTCTCGGCGCTGACCGGCGGCGACGCCCTCCCCTCGCTGGGCGCCGGGTCCGACGGCGCCGGCGAGGGCGCCGCGGCCGCCGCCCACACGCCCACACCGGTCGCCGACGGTGGGGCCGTCGCGTCCACCGGCGTCGTCGAGGGGCTGGGTCCCGGCGCCTTCTTCTTCCTCGGCGGCGCCGCGGTGCTCGTCGGCGCCTTCGCCGTCTGGTACGTCCGGAGCTGAGCGGCGTCCGAGACCCGGTCACGGCCGCCGTCGCGCCGGACTGGCGACGCTCCGACCGCCGTCCGACACTGAAACAGCCGTTTGAGTTTCCGCCGGCTACTTTTCCGTCCCCGTCGAAGCGACGAATGCGCGCCGCCCCGCCGCCCTTCGACCCGCTCGGCGTCGGCCCGCCGTCACGCCCGCCCCGTGGCGGCGAGGTCGAACTCGTCGAAGACCTCCCCGTCGGGCGCCACCAGCCGGCCGGTCAGGCCCTCCCCGGTCGGGTCCAGTTCCGCGTGGCCCGGACGGTGCCAGCGCGGGTCGGCGTGACTCCCCGGATTCAGGACCGTGACTGCCCCTACCCGTCGCCGCCCTGGCTCGTGGGAGTGCCCGACCACGACGACGTCCGCCCGCTCCTGGCGCCCCAGCAGCGACAGCGACGTGTCGTCGTGGTCGTGGCCGTGAACGACGACGAGCCGGACTCCCGCGTGCTCGACGGTCCGCTCCGCCGTCAGCCGCCCCCGGACCTCTGGGTCGTCGTTGTTTCCGTACACCGCGACGAACTCGCCGCCCTCGCGTTCGCCCGCGCTCTCGCCGCCCTCGCGTTCGCCGCCCTCGCCGTCCCCGCCGTCGCGTTCCGCACCCGCTTCCGCCTCGAACGCGTCCAGTACCGCCGCCGTCGTGAAGTCGCCGGCGTGGATCACGAGGTCGGCTTCGCGGACCGCCGCCAGCGTCCGTCCATCCAGTCGATGCCCGTCGGTGCCGTGCGTGTCCGAGACGACCGTGATCATGGCGCCGAGTTCGCCCCCACGGGCAAAGACCTGCTCGGCTCCGGCCGCGGTCGCGGAAACCCAAGCATTTTGACGGGTCCGGGAGTGGCTCGGACAATGGCAGAGAGTAAATCGGTCGTGATGGCCGCGCTGGTCGCCAACGGCGCCATCGCGATACTGAAGTTCGTCGGCTTCCTGCTGACGGGGAGCGCCGCGATGCTCTCGGAGACGTACCACTCCATCTCCGACACCGGCAACCAGGTGTTTCTCCTTATCGGCCTCCGCTACGGGGGCCGCGAGGCCGACCGGCGTCACCCCTTCGGCTACGGCAAGGCCCAGTTCTTCTACTCCTTTCTCGTCTCCGTGTTCCTGTTCGGCATCGCCGGCTGGGAGTCCGCCAAACACGGCTTCAACGCTCTGACCGCCCAGGGCGGCGGCCACGGGGGCGGCGGCGAGGCCATCGAGTTCCTCTTCTTCTCCTTTCAGCCGCCCGGGTTCGACCCGATCCTCGTCAACTACGGGGTGTTGCTGGCCGCCATCGTCTTCGAGGGCTGGGCGTTCAGGAAGGCCTACGCGGGCATGAAAGTCCAGATCGAGGAGAACGACTGGTCGGGCATGCGCGAGGCGTTCCGCAAGACGAGCGACGTGACCACCCTCACGGCGCTGACCGAGGACACCATCGCGCTGGTGGGCCTGGTGCTCGCGCTGGCGGGGATCTTCCTCGAACAGCAGACCGGCGACGCCGTCTACGACGCCGTCGCCGCCCTGCTCATCGGGATCATGCTGATGGGCTTCGCCCTCGCGCTCGCCTGGGAGAACAAGCGGCTCATCCTCGGCGAGAGCCTCCCCGCCGACGAGGAGCAGAAGCTCCGCGCCATCGTCGAGAGTCGCGAGGAAGTCGAACGCATCGTCGACTTCCGCACCGTCTACTTCGGCCCCGAGCGCATCGTCGTCTCCGCGGACGTGGAGTTCCACCCCGGGTTCGACGGCACCGAACTCGACGCGACCATCACCGAGATCGAAGCGGCGATGAAGTCGGCGAACGCGAGCGTCCGCACCGTCTACCTCGAACCCGAGGTGTGAGCGGCGGACCACTTCCGCCGCGGTTGGGCTAGGGCTTTTATCCGGGCGCACGAACAGACGCCCACAGTGGCGAGTGCGTCAGACCCGGACCCGGACTACCTGCGGTTTTTCCCCTACGACCAGCCTTACGACCACCAGACCGAGGCGATGGGCACCATCTACGACGCGCTGGCAGACGCCCGGAACGTCCTCTTCGAGGGGGCGACGGGGACGGGCAAGACGCTCGCCTCCCTGGCGCCCGCCCTGGAGTACGCCCGCGAGACGGGCAAGACCGTCGTCATCACGACGAACGTCCACCAGCAGATGCGCCAGTTCGTCCGCGAGGCCGCGGCGATCACCGACCAGGAACCGATCCGCGCCGTCGTCTTCCAGGGCAAGGCCTCGATGTGTCACATCGACGTGGGCTACGAGGAGTGCCAGGCGCTGCGCGACACGACCCGTGAACTCGTCGACGCCGAGGAGAACCGCGCGGAGCTGGAGGACCAGCAGCGCGCGCTGCTGGAGGAGAGCCGAGACGGCAGCGCCGAGGCCGCGGACGCCCGCGGCGCGGTGATGGACGAACTCGACGCCGTCGAGGACGAGATCGAACAGTTGCAGGCCGAGCGCACCGTCTGCGACCACTACTACCGGAACCTGACCGCCGACACCGACGCCTTCTACGGCTGGCTCTACGACGACGTTCGCACGCCCGACGACGTGTACGGCTACGCCGAGCGCGAGGGCATGTGCGGCTACGAACTGCTCAAGGAGGGCATGGAGGGGGTCGATCTGGTCGTCTGCAACTACCACCACCTGCTGGACCCGATGATCCGCGAGCAGTTCTTCCGGTGGCTGGGCCGCGATCCGGAGGACGTGATCGCCGTCTTCGACGAGGCCCACAACGTCGAGGACGCCGCCCGCGACCACGCCCGCCGTACCCTCACCGAGACGACCCTGGACCAGGCCGTCGAGGAGCTGGAGACCACCGAGGACCCGCGGGCGGAGGGGGCGCTGAACGTCCTCGACACCTTCCGCCGGGCGCTGGTCGAGGCCTACGGGGAGGCGTTCTCCTTCGGCGAGCGCGAGGGAGTCGACGAGAACTGGTACGACCTCTCGATCGACAGCGATGACGCCCGCGACGACCTGACGCTCGCTTTCCTCCAGAACTATTCGGGGCCGGGGTTCCGCGAGGAGCTCGACCGGACGCTGGACCTGGCGCGCGAACTCGACCAGTCCTACGAGGAGGCGTACAAGAACGGCGAGACGACCACGCGCCAGGAGTGCCAGACGCTCCAGGCCGCGACCTTCGTCGAGGCGTGGCTCGACGAGTCCGCCGCCGAGGGGCAGTATCCCGTGGTGAGCGTCAGACGCGCCGAGGAGGGCGGGCCGCGGGAGGCCGGCGAGATCTACGGCCGCGCGGAGCTGTACACGTGCATCCCGAGTCAGGTGACGGCGGATCTCTTCGGCGACCTGCACGCGAGCGTGCTGATGAGCGCGACGCTGCGTCCCTTCGACGTGACCGAGGACGTGCTCGGGCTGGACGAACCGGAGACGCTGGCCTACGGGCCGCAGTTCCCCGAGGACCGCCGGCGGACCTACGCCGTCGACGGCCCCGCCCTGTTCGCCAGCAAGCGCGACGACATGCAGGTACAGTCGACGGTCGCCGGCGCGCTGGAGGACGCGGCGCGGTTCACGCCCGGCAACACGCTGGCATTTTTCCCCAGTTACGCCGAGGCCGAGCGCTACCACCAGCGGGTGTCCACCGGCGGGGCGACGTATCTCGACCGCCCCGGTACGTCGGCCACGGAACTGCGCGAGCGGTTCACCGACGACGACGGCGCGATGCTCTTTACCTCGCTGTGGGGCACCCTCGCCGAGGGAGTGAGCTTCGACGGCGACGACGCCCGAACCGTCGCGGTCGTCGGCGTCCCCTACCCCCACCTCGACGACCGTATGGACGCCGTCCAGGAGGCCTACGACGCCGAGTTCGGCGACGACGAGGACACAGGCCGCGGTGGCTCGCGGTCGAGCCGCGGCCGTGACGACGACGAGGGCGCGGGCTGGCGCTACGCCGTCGAGATCCCCACGGTCCGCAAGACACGCCAGGCGCTGGGTCGCGTCGTCCGCTCGCCCGAGGACTTCGGCGCTCGAATCCTGCTCGACAGACGCTACACCGAGCGCTCGGAGGTGGAGATGGCCGACTACTCCGTCCGCACCACGTTCCCGCCCGAGGAGCGCCGCGAGATGGTCGACGTCGACCCCGGGAAGCTGAAGTTCGCGCTGTTGAACTTCTATCAGGACGTGGGCGGCTACGACGGCGACCCGCCGCGACCGTAGGGCGGTGGCTCGCTCGGCTCGCGACCGCCGAGACGCGAGAACAGGGAGCGGGCGAGGGCGACCAAAGGGAGCCCTCGATGCGAACGGTGAACGACGCGAGCCGTGAGCGTCAGCGATCAGCGAGCGGTAGGAACGGTCTACCGAGGCCGAGCGTCGACGGCGTCCGAACGCGGGTGTCGTTCCCCCGGCTGAACTCGCAAGCGCAGGTTGCGGGTCGCCGTGATCTGGACGCGAGCTGTTCCCCGGGTTGTCCCCCGATTCCGGGTACGTAAGCCGGGTCCGGCCCAACGACGCCACGCCATGGTACTCGACACAGAGGAGCCGGAGACGGAACGGCACGGCAACTTCACGGTCGCCGGCGTCGCCCATCGGGGGACCGACGTCGACGAGGCCGCGCTGTGGGACTCGATCGACGACTACGCGGACGACCTCGACGACGCCGCGGTCGGGACCGACCACTACGCGGTCATGTTCGACGTGGACGCCGACAGCGGCGAGTTCACCTACGTCGTCGGTCGCGAGGTCGACGACACCGACGACCTCTCGGCGGAGCTGACCGCCGTCGAGATCCCGCAGGCGACCTACGCCGTCCTCCACCCCGAGTACGAGTCCGTCGAGGAGATGGTCGTCGAGGTCCACGAGGAGGTACGCGACGGCGACGACCGCGGGGACGACGTACACGCGCCCGTGTTCGAGCGCTACGAGTCCGACCGCGACCCGACGACGACCGCCGACCGGGAGATCTACGTCCCCGTCCGCGACGACGAGTACTGATACCGTCTCTTCGACCCCGCGGTCGACGGGCGCTCGTCCACCCGAAATCGGGGGCTTTGAATCCCCCCGCAGCGAATCGACGAGCAATGACCGTAGTCGCGTTCGACTTCGACGGCACGCTCTCGGACTCGGAGATGACCGTCCTCCTCGGGAACCGGAACGGCACGGCCGACGACATGGCCGAGATCACCGAGCGGGCGATGAACGACGAGATCGAGTACGCCGAGAGCCTCCGCCAGCGCTGCGCGCTGCTGGAGGACCTGCCCGACGGGGACGCACAGGCCGCCTTCGACCAGGTGGAACTGCGCCCGGGCGCCGCCGACGTGATCGCTGCGCTGCGGGAGGCAGGCGTCTACGTCGCCATCCTCACCGGCGGGTTCGAACGCGGCGTGGCCGCTGCACTCGACCGAGCGGGCGTCGAGGTCGACGCCATCGTCGCCAACCGGCTGCCCGTCGAGGGTGACGCGCTGACGGGGACCGTCGAGGGCCCGCTCATCGAGGGGACGAAAGACGACGCGCTGGAGGTGCTGACCGCGGTGGTCGGCGCCGACCGGACCGACACGGTCGCCGTCGGTGACGGCGCCAACGACCTGCCGATGCTCCAGGTCGCCGGCCTGGCCGTCGGCTTCGACCCGAAACCGGCCGTCGCGCCCTCGTGTGACACCATCGTCGAGACGATGGCGGACCTGCAGGACGTCCTCGAAGGCGAGGACGTGCTGGACTGAACGGGCGGGTCCTCGTCCGAGCCGGAGGGCACACGAGCACAGAGAGCCGTCGCTGTCAGGGCATCGGACGACTCGGACAGGGCGACTGCCCGGATAGGCGGACTTCGCTACCCGAGGAAGTACCGGAGCCACGGGTTCGACTGGACGAACCCGTGGGTCTCGAGGTAGCTGTCGACGCCGAGGATCCGGCCGGCGCCGATCGCCCCGAGGCCGAACAGCAGCAGGACGTAGACGATGTGGCTGGAGACGACCCAGCCGTGCTCGATGGGGAACCCGGCCATGATTCCGCCCGAGAGGTGAGACATCCAGAAGAGGAACATCTGGAGCGCCCCGCAGAAGGCGGCGAACCGGACCGCCGTCCCCGTGAGCAGGGCCAGACCGATGAGGATCTGTCCCCATATCACCAGCGGGTCCACGAACGGTGCGCTCGCCATCGCGTCCCAGAAGCCGAAGGGGTTGCCCGCCGGGATGGCGTTAGCCAGGTAGCCCGCCGCCGTCCAGTCGCCGGCCAGCAGTTTGTCCAGCCCCGCCTGCAGGAACACCCAGGCGATGACCACCCGCAACCCGACCAGCGCGTACCCGATCCAGTCCTCCGAGTACTCGAAGGTCGTCTCCCGCCCGAACAGTTCCGCCTCCAGCGTTCGTCGTTTCGTTGACATTTTCGCGTCCTCCGGACGAATTTTCGACGGAAGATCATTTAATAGTAGGTGACGGTTTCCCCTCCGGAGACCCCAACGAGTTGGGGCCGAGAGTCGGGAGCGGGAACGTGCTCGGGACGCGGAGGGCGCGAGCGGACGCCGTTACTCCGTCGCGGCGTCGATCGCCTGGTCGAGGTCGGCGACGATGTCGTCGACGGATTCGAGTCCGACCGAGAGGCGGACCATGTCGTCGGTGACGCCGGCGGCGGCCTTCTCCTCGTCGGACAGCTGCTGGTGGGTGGTCGAGGCCGGGTGGATGAGCAGCGTCTTCGCGTCGCCGACGTTCGCCAGGAGCGAGGCGATCTCGGTCGACTCCACCGTGGTCCGGGCGGCGTCGTAGCCCGCTTCGAGGCCGAACGTGATCATACCGCCGTACCCACCGTCGAGGTACTCGCTCGCCTCGCCGTGGGTCTCGTGGTCGTCGAGACCGGGGTAGGTGACCCAGGAGATCTCGGGGTGGTCGGCCAGGTGCTCGGCGACGGCCATCGCGTTCTCGCAGTGGCGGTCCATCCGCATCGGCAGGGATTCGAGACCCTGCATCGTCGTCCACGAATCGAACGGCGACTGCTGGCAGCCCAGGTCGCGCAGGCCGCGGGCGACGGCGGCGTAGGTAAAGGCGGCGTCGCCGAAGCGCTCGCGGAAGTTGACGCCGTGGTAGGCGGGGTTCGGCTCGGCGATCTCCGGAAACGAGTCGGCGTGCTCGTCCCAGGGGAACGACCCGCCGTCGACGAGGACGCCGCCGACGGTCGTGCCGTGGCCGTGGATCCACTTCGTCGTCGAGTTCCAGACGAGGTCGGCGCCGTGGTCGAGCGGCTGGCACAGGTGTGGCGTCGCGAACGTGTTATCGACGAACAGCGGCACGCCGTGGTCGTGGGCGATGTCGGCGATGCGCTCGATGTCCGGCGTCACCAGCGCGGGGTTGCCGATCGTCTCGAAGTGGACGTAGGCGGTGTCGTCGTCGATGGCCTCCTCGTAGGCTTCGTAGTCGAGCGTGTCGACGAACCGCGCCTCGACCCCCATCCGCGGGGCGGTGTGGGTGTAGTAGGTGTAGGTGCCGCCGTACAGCGACGACGCGGTGACGACGTTGTCGCCCACGTCCGCGAGCATGAAGGTCGCGAGGTTCAGCGCGGCCATCCCGGAGGACGTGGCGATCGCCGCCGCGCCGTTCTCCAGCGACGCGATGCGCTCTTCGAGCATCGCGTTGGTCGGGTTCATCAGTCGCGAGTAGATGTGGCCCGGCTTCTCCAGGGCGAACTGCTGTGCGGCGTCGTCCGCGTCGTCGAAGACGTACGAGGTGGTCTGATAGATCGGCGGCGCGCGCGCGCCGGTCGCCGCGTCGGGTTCCTCCTGGCCAACGTGCAGTGCCTTGGTCGCCGGGTCCCAGTCGTCGGACATACCACCAACCCACGCTCGCCGCCCACATAAGTCCCCCCAAGCCCGGCGAGACCGGCCCGCTGTCACTGCTTCCGGCAGGATTTCGCGTCGACCGAACGGGTTCGCTCCGAACCGATGCTCCCGCCGGCCCGCGTGGACGTCCGCCGCCCCGTCTAACACGCAGTTAAGTCGCTGGAAGCCGTCGGTACCTGGCAATGAGTTCCCAGAGCCTCCTGTCGCGGCTGGTGACGACGGTCAGCGCGAACGTGTTGCGGGCCGTCGGCTCGCTCGTGATCGTCCTGTCGGTCGGCGTCGCCGCAGCCAGCGTCTCCACGGACTACGCACTCGGCGGCGACGCGACCGGCGGAACCGCGGCCTACACGGTCGACGTGGGTGCCGTCACCGCGCTCGTCGAGTTCGCCGCGGCTCACCCCGCCTACCCCGTCTTCACGCTGATCGGCCTCGTTCTCGTCGTCGCCGGCGAGGAGACCCCCCTCCTCGGGAGCTAACGCCCGCTCGGTGCGGAGCCCTCCGTCCCGAGTCTGACGTACTTTTATGAGCGAATCCGTCCTCTACTCGGTCGATGACGCGACTCGGCGGAGACCCCGGCACGGGAACGCTCCTCGACGGGCAGACGCTGCGGATCGCCGGCCTGGTGACGCTCTGCTGCGTGACGGCCGTCACCGCCGCGAGTCTCGGCACGTCTCACGGGCTCTCGATCCCCGACCACTCGGGGGCGAACGCCGCGACGGTCGTCGCCGACCTCGGCGCCGCCGCGGCGCTGGTCGAGTTCGCCGTCGCCCACCCGGCCTACCCGGTGCTCGCGCTGGTCGGCCTCGTCCTCGTCGTCGCCGGCGAGGAGACCCCCCTGCTCGGGTGATCGGCCGTCCGCCGGCCGGTTCGACCCGAAATCGGGGGGTCCGGGCGCCCGTCTCTCGCTCCTCGCGCCGCTTTCACTCGAAGTCGTGGATCCGCAGGTCGAGCGTGTCCAGCGAGACGATGGGCGCGAAGGCCACGTCCGGGTCGATGTTCACGCTCTTCTGGAAGTCCGTCTGGGCCTGCCAGCAGCCGGAGTTGATGGCGAGGACGTTGTGGTACTTGCCGTAGCCGAGTTTGTGGACGTGACCCGTGTGGAACACGTCGGGGACCGACTCCATGACGAGGTAGTCCTCTTCTTCGGGCGCCAGCCGGGTCTGCCCGCCGAACTGCGGGGCGACGTGCCGTTTCTTCAGGAGCTGGTACATCGGCTTGTGCGGCTCGTCGTAGCTGGCCTTCTCGTCGGGCAACTCGGCGATCACCTCGTCGAGGGAGACGCCGTGGTACATCAGCACGTCGACGCCCTCGACGGTGACGGTGGAGGGGTTGCCCGAGATGCGGGCGTCGTGGGCGCTCATGATATCCCGCAGTTCCTCGTCGAAGGCCGGCTGTGGCTCGGCCAGCCGGACCGCGTCGTGGTTGCCCGGGATCATGATTATCTCCACGTCACCGGGCACTTCCTTGAGATACTCGCTGAACCGTTCGTACTGCTCGTAGATGTCGACGATGTCGAGTTCCTCGTCCTGGTTCGGGTAGACGCCGACGCCCTCGACCATGTCGCCGGCGATGAGGAGGTACTCCACCCGGTCGGCGTCGGCGGTGTGGAGCCAGTCGGTGAAGCGATGCCAGGCGTCGGCCTCGAACTCCTGGCTGCCGACGTGAACGTCGCTGATGAGCGCCGCTTCCACCTCGCGGTCGGCCGTCGAGGGCTCGTATGTACGTGGGATCTCCGGGAAGTACAGCGAGTCGACGAAGAGGATGCCACCGTCGTCGGCCAGGGTGCCGTCGACGGCGATCACCTCGTCGAGCAGGAGTTCGTTCACCAGGTCGGCGATGTCGCGGTCTTTCATCACCAGACACGGGAAGGTCCCGTTGGTGTCCTCCAGTTCGACCAGCCAGTGGCCGCTGGCGGTCGAGCGGATGTCCGAGACCATCCCGACCATGGCGGCCTCGCTACCGCCCGGCATCGACTCGATGGCGTCGGTCGGCCGGTGGTTGACCCGCCCGCGCAACTGCTTCGAGAGCTTCTCGTAGCGGTCGCGGAACACCGCGACGAAGTCGGAGTACTCACCGGTGCCCGTACTCTGGATGTCCCCCTCGATGGCGATCGACTGCTGGTCGGGGTCCGCGGGGGTCCGTCCGTCGGGAGCCGCGCCCGTCGCCCCCGACCCGGTCGCGGAACTCGCGCTCTCGCCGGTCGCGACACCCCCCTCACTCGCGGCGGACCCCCCCGTTTCGACTGCAGCGTCCGCACCACCGTCCGACGGGTCTGCGGCGTCCGTTCCAGTCGAAACAGAGGGGTCTTCGGGAGCGGGACTGTCGGAGGATTCGGCGGTGGCCTCCGCGGTCGGTTCCGGGTCGGGTCGGTCGGTAGAACCACCGGACCGCGACCGAGTCTCGACGACTTCCTTGACGTGCTCGGCGGTGAGCACGACGGCGTCGTCGGGGACCGTTTCGAGTGTACGTTCGAGCGCGCCGGCGGGGTCGGTCGCCGAGGCGAGGAGGGTGACAGCTTCGGGTTCGGCGTTGTACCCGTGCCTGGCGAGTTCGTTGGCGACGTGAACCGGCGTCTCGAGCGGCACAGTCGGTGATCGGTGGCGGTCCGCAAAAGCGTAGCGAACCGGCGGGGGCGGCGGAGCGCTGGGACGGGTCAGAACATTCAAACGCCCACTGACCCAACGGGCTGGCAATGAGTCCGCCCCGCGACGACGAATCGCCCTCCGAGGAGTCCGACGGACCCGTCGACCGCGGAACCGACTCGAGCGAGACCGATTCGCACGCGTCGGAGCCGTTCGGTCCCGACTCGAACGACGTCTCAGCGCAGGACCCGGGCGGGGCAGACGCGGCTCCCGGCGGTGAGGTCGGCGGACCGCACGGAGCGGAGACCGACGGCGAGGCGGGCGACGAGTCGGGGGTCGCCGTCAACGGTGGGAACCCGACGGCGGATGCGCCGCCGATGCGAGACGGTGACTCGGAGTCGGCCGAGACTGCCGAAGGCAGCGGGGCGCGGACCTTCCTGGTCGACGTGGCGTCGAGCGCGCTGGCCGTGCTTCTGGTCGGGGCGTTGCTGTTCGCGGTCAGCGGCGTCTGGCCGCCGATGGTCGCCATCGAGAGCCCGAGCATGACGCCGCACATGAAGACGGGCGACCTGGTGTTCGTGATGGAGGAACAGCGGTTCCCCGGTGACGGCGCGGTCGCCGGGACCGGCGTGGTGACGCTCCACTCGGGGCAAGACACCGATTACCGGCAGTTCCAGCGGCCGGGAGACGTGATCGTCTACAAGCCCGACGGCAGTGAGTCGGCCACCCCGATCATCCACCGGGCGATGTTCTGGGTCGAGAAAGGCGAGAACTGGTACGACGAGGCCGACCGGCAGTCGATCGGTCGGTACAGCGAGTGCGGCGAGACGACCGACGAGGCGTTGCCGACCTGTCCGGCCCCCCACGCCGGATTCATCACCAAAGGCGACGCGAACGGCGGCTACGATCAGGCGCAGGCCAACCCGCTGAGCGGACCCGTCAAACCCGAGTGGGTCGTCGGCACTGCCGAGGTCCGGATCCCGAAGCTCGGGTGTATCCGACTGCGGAACGAACGGTGTCTCGGCGGCGCCCGCGCGGCGACCACCGGTACGGCGCTTCCGGCCGACGCGGCGCTCGCGGCCGAGACCGGGAATCGAACCGCGGTCGCTCCGTAGCTGCGAGCCCGGTCGTCGGGAGAGAAGGCGGCCACAACGGCTCGTACGGATTATTGCGAGCGGTTCCCGGGGCGACCGCACGCACTCGCGCGATCGATTCCGGACTGTCTCGGAACAACCCGTCTCAGTTCTCGTTGTCGAAGCGGGTCTGGACGAACGGCTGGGTGTCCTCGATATCGGAGAGTCGCGAGTCCGAGAGGAGGACGGCTTCGGTCTCGTCGATGGGAACGGACAGTGAGATCTCCTTCGTGCGCCCGTAGCGGCCCTTGCTGACGACGACGGCGTTGACGATGCCGAGCATATCGAGTTCGGAGATGAGGTCGGTGACCCGCCGCTGGGTGAGGGTGTCGACGTCGATCTCCTCGCAGAGCCGTTGATAGACGTTGTACACCTCGCCGGTGTTGATGTTGTGGACGCCGTTCTTCTCGAGCATGATGATCGCGAACAGGACCAGCTTCGACTGGGTCGGGAGGGTGCGAACGACCTCGACGACGCGGTCGAGTTCGATCTTCTCCTGGGCCTTGCGGACGTGGTCCTCGTCGACGTCGTCGGTCTGGTCGCGCTCGGCGAGTTCACCGGCGGTCCGCAGGAGATCGAGGGCGCGGCGCGCGTCGCCGTGTTCCTGGGCGGCGAAGGCGGCACACAGCGGGATCACGTCGTCGGTCAACGCGTCGCCCTCGAAGGCGACCTCGGCGCGGTGTTCGAGGATGTCGCGCAGCTGGTTGGCGTCGTAGGGCGGGAAGACGATCTCCTCCTCGCCGAGGCTCGACTTGACGCGGGGGTCGAGGAAGTCGGTGAACTTCAGGTCGTTGGAGATGCCCATGATCGACACCCGCGAGCGCTCCAGCTCGGAGTTCATCCGCGAGAGGTTGTAGAGGGTGTCGTCGCCCGATTTCTCGACGAGCTTGTCGATCTCGTCGAGCATGATGACGACCACTCGCTCGTGGTAGTCGACGGCGTCGAAGAATGTGCTGTACACGCGGTCGGTCGGCCAGCCGGTCATCGGCACCTGCTCGAACGACTCGCGGTCCTCATCCAGTTGCTCGATGCGGTCCTCGACGGCGGCGACGGAGTCGTACTCGGTTTCGGCGAGCGCCGACGGGTCGCCGTTCGCGCGCTCGCGGAGGTCTTCGAGACCGTCGAGCTCCTCGTCGATGACCGCCTCGTTCTTCTCGACGAACTTGTTGGCCAGCTGGGCGAGCACGCGGTACTGCGTGTCGGTGACCTCGCAGTTGATGTACTCGACCTCGCAGGGGACCTCGTACTTCTGGGAGGTCGATTCGAGTTCCGTGCTGACGAACTTCGCGCTGGCGGTCTTGCCCGTCCCCGTCTTCCCGTAGATGAGGATGTTCGAGGGCGAATCCCCGCGGAGGGCGGTCACGAGGATGGTCGCCATGTTGTTGATCTGCTCCTCGCGGTGGGGAAGCTTGCGCGGGGTGTACGACGGCCGGAGAACCTCCTTGTTCTCGAAGATCGGGTCGCCCGCGAGGAGGTCGTCGAACAGCCCCTGAGAGGCCTCCTCGGTGTCCTCGGATCCGACGTCGTCGAGCATCACGTCGTCGAGCACCGACGAGTCGACGTCGTCGCCGCTTTCGGGGTCGAAGTCGACCCCCGAGGCGCCGACACCGCCCCGAACGGTCGGCCCCGAGTCGGTGTCGACGGCGTCCCCTGTCTCGGGATCGACCGGCTCGTCGTCCGCCGATTCCTCGTTTCGGTCGGCTGGCTGTCCCTCGCCGTCGGGCCCCGTCCCGTCCCCTCCTGCCGACGGGGGTACCTGTTCGTCGTCTCCGTCTGCCCCATCCACGAACCGCTGTGAATCGAGCGTCGTATCCTGGTCTGTGTCGTCCCCGTTCATCGTAGTCGTTGGAGTGCCGCGAAACCGAACCCCTCTGTTTCGTCTGGAAGTGCCGTCGCGCACCCGCAGAGCGCGACTCATACCGATGAGATCACCGCGTTCCGTCGATTCCGACGAACGCGGCGAGTCCAGTTGAACCACAAGAACCCGTGGTTGATACGATATTAAATATTTCGGTGACTATCGCGGGGGACCGGTCGTGGCGACAGAATTCCCGCGGATACGCCGACGTACCCGGCATTCACGGGAAAACGGGCATCGAGTGTCGACGCGGTCGGCGACCCCGCTCGAAGGTGTGACGGGGCCAGACGAGAGAGAGCGCGACGAAACGGGACGAGTCGAGGCGGGAACTGTAACTTGAACGACTACTTCGGCCAACCCTCCCACCCCTTCGTTTCGGGTGGAACCGAGACAAAGAGGGGTGGGGGGTCAGCGACGGACGTTCGACCTCGCTAGAGAGAAAGATTTACTATCTAGACCGTAAAACCAAATCCGCACCAGAGAGAAAACAATATTTCGTCTAGCTTTATGTCTAGTTGTAGAGTACCTATGTCTTCTAGTTATCCGATAATCACCATTAGTTATCTTCACTCGGTTCGTAATCACTGAAACGCATTTCCTTCTGACCTCGGTCCGACCACCCGTCCCGCCATCGCTCGAACCATCCCTAGGGGTCTCGGCCGTTCCAGTTGAAACGGAGGGGTGGGGGTCGGACGAACGCCCACGAGTCGAGTGAACACGGACCGCTCTGAACCGACGCGACCAGTCTGTCCCGAACTGACGCGACCACTCCGCGTTCGGTCCACCGGGCGACTCGTCACACGCGCGAATACCTGTTCTATAGTTGAGTGGTACAGCACCGCCGCTCGTAACTCACGGAGACGAAGGCTCAGTCGGCCGAATCGCGCCGATATGGTAGAAGAATTTATATATGTCTGACGTAGGCTTAAGTGAGTCGGAGCGGCTTATTCGCTCAGATGCGCCTTCGCGGCGCAGGAGGATAGGATGGGACTGTTCACAGAACTCAAAGATAGCATTTCGCGGGCAGCATCGACGCTGTTCTCCGAAGAGGATCCGAAACGTATCGGTATCTACGGCCCGCCGAACGCGGGGAAGACGACGCTCGCCAACCGCATCGCCCGGGACTGGACCGGCGACGCGGTCGGTCCGGAGAGCCACGTCCCCCACGAGACGCGCCGGGCTCGCAGGAAGGAGGACGTCGAGATCGAGCGCGACGGCAAGACGGTCAACATCGACATCGTCGACACGCCGGGCGTGACGACGAAGGTCGACTACACGGAGTTTCTCGAACACGACATGGAGAAAGACGACGCGGTCCGTCGCTCCAGGGAGGCGACGGAGGGCGTCGCGGAGGCGATGCACTGGCTCCGCGAGGACGTCGACGGGGTCATCTACGTGCTCGACTCGACGGAGGACCCGTTCACGCAGGTCAACACGATGCTCATCGGGATCATCGAGAGTCAGGACCTGCCGGTGTTGATCCTCGCCAACAAGATCGACCTGGAGGACTCGTCGGTCCAGCGTATCCGCAACGCGTTCCCCCAGCACGAGACCACGGAGCTGTCGGCCCTCGAAGGTGACAACATGGACGAAGTGTACGACCAGATCGCGGAGTACTTCGGGTGATATCGATGGCGGAAGCAAAACACCCCGAAGACGAAGACGGAGTGCAGATCGACCTGATCAGCGCCGAGCGGATGGACGGCAAGACGACGATGGAGAAGATCCGGATGATCCTGGACGGCGTCCGGGACAACAACATCGTCATCCTCGAAGCCGGGCTCACGCCCGACGAGGAGTCGCGGCTCATCGAGGTCACCATGACCGAGATAAGCCCCGACGAGTTCAACGGCATCGAGATCGAGACCTACCCCAAATCGCAGGCGGACGACGCGAGTCTGCTCGGCCGACTGATGGGCAAGGAGGAGACCAAGAAGCTGACCGTCATCGGCCCGGCCAACCAGATCGAGACGCTCCACAAGGACGAAACCCTCATCAGCGCGCTCGTCTCACGGAAATAGCCAGGTATGCCCCACCAGTGTACGAACTGCGACCGGACGTTCGCCGACGGCTCCAAGGAGATGCTGTCGGGCTGTCCGGAGTGTGGCGGCACGAAGTTCCAGTTTCGCCCGGACGGCTTCGACGGCGCCAGCGGATCCGACGCCGGCGCGGGCGGTAGCTCGGCCGCGGACGACGGCGGGGCCGCCGACGCGACGCCGGCGTCGCCGCCCGAGCCGACGGACCGGCCGGGCGACTCGGTGAGCCGGACGGTCGGCAACGCCGCCGCGACGGTTCGGGACCTGGTCGGCGGGTCGGCGGGCAGTGACGCTACGGAGGCGCGTCCCCCGGCGGAATCCGGCGGTGCGGGGGTTTCGTCCGAGACCGCGAACGCGAGTACCGACGCCGCGAACGCGGGTACCTCGACGCCCACCACCGAGAACGCGGACTCGTCTGCATCGACGGGGGCGTCGTTCGACGACGACATCATCGTCGCCGAGTCCGAGCCGGGCACCGAAGACACCGCCCAGGCCGACGCGCGCAGTCAGCTCGTCGACCCGGAAGAGATGCCCGAATCCGATGGGTTCGACCCTGCGGACGCCGACGACCCGGGCGAAGGTGGCGACCCCGCGCCCGGCGAGGGGTCGGCCGAATCGGCCGAGATCGGAGCGGAACCTGCCGAGGGCGGAGCCGCCGAACGTACGGAGGCCAGCGGGGCGGCCCACGAGGTGCCGGACGACGGTCCAGCCGACGGGCGGACCGTCGCCGAGGAACCCGACGCCGAACGCGCGGACCGGCCGGACCTCGCCGAGCTGCGCGAGGAACTCAACGACCAGTTCGAGAGCATCCGTGTCCTCGAACCCGGCCAGTACGAACTCAACCTGATGGAACTGTACGACCGCGAGGAGTACATCATCGCCCTTCAGGAAGACGGCCGCTACAGCATCCAGGTGCCCGAGACCTGGCGCCAGGCCGACGCCTGAACAGCCCCTCCGCCACCTTTCTGGGCCCCCGTTTCGACTCGACACCCACCCCAACGACGACTCCTCGGCAATGGGGTATCGCGATTCGCCGCTCCGACGCCGAGGCCACACGCCGGGGGTCTCTCCCCGCTCACCGCGCTCCAGCGATCGCCAGTGCAGGCACAACCGTTATACTCTCGGCCGTCGATATTCGCGCCAACGGAGGAGTACCCGTGACTCACCAGCGCACACACCTCGAGGAGTGGGCGTCACTGCTCGACGAGCGAGTGTCCGAAGAAGACCTCGACGAGGGGCGCCGACCGGACGGTCGCGCCGACCGGTCGGAGCCGCGTCGGGGCGGGTGAGCCGTCGGGCGCCGGCCGTCAGCGCCGGCGTCCGGGCGTCACTCCGCGGTCGCCGGCTACCCGTCGGTCAGTCCTCGCTGGTCATCTGCTCGTACTGGTCGGAGAGCTTCTCGGCCGCGTCGTCCATCAGTTCCCGCTCGTACTCGGAGAGCTCCCACTCGACGACCTCTTCGACGCCGTCGGCGCCGAGCTTGACCGGGACGCCGAAGGCGGTGTCCTCGTAGCCGAACTCGCCGTCGAGGACGACCGAACCCGGCAGCACCTCGCCGGTGTCGCGGAGGATGGCTTCGACCATGTGGGCGACGCCGGTCGCCGGGCCCCACTCGGTCGCGCCCTTGCGTTCGATGACGTTCATGGCCGACTCCTGGAGGTCCTCGAGGATCGCCTCGCGCTCGTCGGCGTCGAACTCGGGGTCGCGGCCGTCGACGCGGACCTTCGAGAACACGGGGACCTGCGCGTCGCCGTGCTCCCCGAGGATGGTGGCCTCGACGTTGCCGACCTGCGTGTCGAAGCGCTCCGAGAGGACGTAGCGGAACCGCGCGGAGTCCAGTCGGCCGCCGAAGCCGACCACTTTCTCGCGTGCGCGCGAGCCAGTCTCGTAGAGGTGGCGGTTCAGCAGGTCCACCGGGTTCGAGGTCGTCACCGTGACGAAGTCGTCGTTGTGATCGGCGATGGAGGAGCCGATGTCGTCCATGATCGGCGCGTTGTCGCCCGCGAGGTCGATGCGCGTCTGGCCGGGCTGGCGCGGGATGCCGGCCGTGATGACGACCACGTCCGAGCCGGCGGTGTCCTCGTAGGTGCCCTGCCGGACGGTCGTGTTCGAGTCGTAGGCCACGCCGTGGTTGGCGTCCGCGGCCTGGCCGATCGTCACGTCTTCCTGGTCCGGGATGTCGACGAAGACGAGGTCGTCGACGATGTCCCGAAGCGCCAGGTTGTACCCCGCTGCCGCCCCGACGGTGCCCGCCGCACCGACGATGCTAACTTTCGTCATATCACGTCAAACTGTGCCACGTTCAGTGGGTAAATCTATCGAAACCCGTCCGCTGGCCCCGTCGTTCGTCCATTATAGGTTCGACAGTCGTCGATCCGGCGGCGGCGAAGGTGAGTCGACTGCGGGGCGACCGTGGCGACGGTCTTTTTGGCGGTGGCCGGTATCCTACGGGTATGAGCGACTTCGACAAGGAAGCCGAGCGCGAGCGGCTCCGCGAGAAGTACGAAGCGGACAAGCAGAAACGGGAGGCCAGCGAGCGGATGAGCGACCTCCTGCTGAAGGGCGCGACGATGACCAACGCCCACTGCAACGACTGCGGCGACCCGATCTTCCGCTACGACGGCGACGAGTTCTGCCCCACCTGCCAGCGTGTGGTCACCAACGACGAGGCCGTCGAGGACGCCGCCGCGGGGGAGGGGCAGGTCGACGAGCCCGTCGAGACACCCGCGGAGGGCGGGGACGCCGGCTCCGCTGGCGCGGAGGGGGAGACCGACCGGCCCCAGACCGCCGAGAACGGCGACACCCCCGAGCACATCGAGGTCAAACAGCCCGACGGCCCCGCCGTCCGAACCGGTGCCGACGAGTCCAGCGCCGATGGGCCGACGACGGAAGAGGCAAACGCGGACGCCGATCCCGGCGCCGGCCGGTCCGGGGCGAGCCAGCGACAGCCCACCCCGCAACAGCCCGCCACGCAACAGCCGAATCGGTCACCGGAGCAGCCGACCCAGACGCCGTCGGCGCCCACCTCGACAGACTCCGCGGTCGCTGCCGACGCCGGCGACGACTTCGGCGGGGCCCGCGCGTCGCTGGTCCGGACCCTCCGGAAACACGCCGAACGCGCGGAAAACGCCGACGACCCACGGCGCGCCCGCGACCACCTCGCGGCGGCACGCGAGGCGGCCGAGGCACTCGGCGCGCTGTCCGGGTCGTACTGACAGAAGCTCGCCACCGCCGTCCCCCCGTCGCAGTCGATTCCCGCGTTCTCCAGCCGTCTTCTCAGGTCCCGAGCGCGTCCCGCGCCGCGTCGAGCGCCTGGGCCGGACTCGGACACTCCTGGAGCGTCTCGCCGCCCTCGGTGTGGACGAGCCGCGGGAACGCCTGGCGCGTGTCGAGGACGCCGATCCCCGGCAGCGTGTCGACGCCGATCTCGATGTCGGAGAAGGCGTCGAATCGCGGCGTCCCGTCGGTCATCGCCGTCGCTCCCCCGGCGTCGGCGTCTGCGGCCGCCGGCCCCTCCGCCGAGTCGGCGAGGACGGGGTAGGTCAGATCGTAGCGGCGCCGCCAGTAGCCGGCCCGCTCGGCGGTGTCCGGCAGCGCCCCCACGACCGCCACGTCCTCGGCGGCGAACTCGTCGAAGGCGTCGCTGTACGCCGTGGCGCGCTCGCGGGATACCTGACAGTAGTGGTCTCGCAACAGGAGTACGACCACGGCGTCGAACTCGGCCGCGAGGTCCTCGCTCGCGACCGTGTCCGGCCCTGGCCCCCCGTTCGGCAACTCGAACCTGACGATCCATTGCATGCCGTCGCTCATCTAAAGCCCCCTGTTGGTATCAGTTTTGAACCCGGGGGTAATCGTTGTTTTGATCAGTCAGGATCTCGACTCGAAACGAAGGGGTATTCGACCGCCGAGGCGGACCGCTGTCGGGCGGTCGAGCCGGCCGGTCAGCCGTCGTAGTCGCTTCCAACCACTTCTCTAACACGTTCGGCGGTCACCTCGCCGACGCCCTCGGCGGCCACGAGGTCGTCGGCGTCGGCGGTCATCACGGCTTCGACGCTGCCGAACTCGGTGAGCAGGGACTCGGCGGTTACGGGTCCGACCTCGGCGACGCTGGCGACGACGTACTCCTGCTGTTCGGCCAGCGTCTTCGAGCTCTTCTCGCCGTGGACGCTGACCGTGCGGTCTTCGTCCTCCTGCTCGCGGGTCGCGATGGTCGCCAGCAGCTCTCTCGTCTCGTCTTCGTCGGTCGTCCGCAGGACGCTCGCGCCGAAGTCCACCGCGATGGAGGCAAGCGCCCCGCGGATAGCGTTGGGGTGGACGTTGCGCTCGCCGTAGAGGTCCTCGCCCTCGACGACGACCACGGGCCGGGCGTAGTAGCGGGCCGCGTCGGTGAGCTGCTCGAACAGCGAGCGCTCGTCGTCGCCGGTCAGCGTGTCGAGGAAGTCCGCGACGGTCTTGCGCTCGACGACCACCCGGTCCGAGAGCACGTAGTCGCCGACCGCGAGCGTCTCCAGGCGCGTCACGACCCCGTCGGTCCGCGAGAGGTCCTTCGCGATCGCCGCGTCGAGCTCCCGCTGGTCGACGACGACCTCGACCGACTCGTCGTCGGCGCTCGCGGTCGCGACCGCACCGTCGGGCTCGTCGCGGTCCGCATCGCCCTCGCCGGCGCCACCGCTGTCCTCGTCGCCGCCCGACCCGCCGGCGAACGCGTCCAGCCCCGCCTGGCCGTCGCCGTCACCGCCGTCGCCCGACGGTTGCGAGTCGGTTGCGGACTCCCCGGTTTCGGGTGCGGTGTCGTCCGTCTCCGATGCGGCTTCGCCCGCGTCGGTTGCCGATTCGCCCTCCGTTTCGTGTGGAGCCGACTCGCTCGCGGACGCCGCGCGGTCAGTCGTGGTCGAATCGTCGCTCTCGATAGACGCGGCGTCGGCGAACTCGTCCATCCCGGTCTGGGTGAGCTCGCTCTCGATCTCGCCGGCCATCGACTTCAGCGAGCGTAGCTCTTTCTCCATGCGCTTCTGGTCGTTCCGGGCCTTCCAGAAGTACGCCTCGTCGCGGGTGTCCTCGGCGAGCAGGACCGACACCGCGCCCTCGGTCTGCCGGCCGGTCCGGCCCTTGCGCTGGATGGCGCGGATCGCGGTCGGCACGGGCTCGTAGAACAGCACCAGGTCGACCTCGGGCACGTCCAGCCCCTCCTCGGCGACGGACGTCGAAACGAGCACCTCGAACTCGCCGGCGCGGAACTCGTCCAGGGTCTCCTGTTGCTCGTTCTGGGTCATCCCGTCGCTGCCCTCGGTGTCCGACTGGCCGACGAACTTGCGGGCGGTGAAGTGCTCGCCGAGGAAGTCCGTCAGCGTCTCGGCGGTGTCCCGGGACTCCGTGAAGACGATGACTCGGTCGCCGTTCTCGATGCCGAGCGTCTGGGCGATGAGCATCCGCGTCCGCCTGAACTTCGGGTGGAGGTCGTCGTAGTCCTCGGCGCGGCGGATCGCCTCCCGGACCTTCGGCTCGGAGATCATCCGCTGGTCGGCCTTCGAAGCGCCCGAGGAGCGGGCCGCCTGCTTCTGGCGCTCGAAGTAGCGCCGGAGGCTCTCGACGCTCTGGGTCTCGGCGTAGGTGACGGCGGTCCGCAGTTTGCGCACCTCCGCGAGCAGGCTCATGCCCTCGTAGCCCTCCGACTGGTCGTTGTTCATCAGCTCCCGGAGCTTGCCCTGGATCTTCTGGATCTCCCGCTCGGACACGTCCGGTTTACTGGTGTTCGTGACGCCCAGGTCCCGCAGCTTCGAGAGGCGGTCGCTGATCACGTCGTTGATCGCGTCGCGGAGCTCGACGACCGTCTCGGGTAACTCGACGCGCTCCCAGTCGACGGTGGTCTCGTGGGTGTAGGTGGACACGTCGGCGTCGTCCTCGGTCATCACCTCGACCTGCGCGAGCCCGAGGTTGGCGCAGACTTCGAGGATCGCCTCCTCGTCGTCGCCGGGGGAGGCGCTCATCCCGGTCGCGAGCGGGTCGCGGGCCTGCTCGTGGTAGCGCTCGGCGATGTAGTTGTAGGCGTAGTCGCCGGTGGCGCGGTGGCACTCGTCGAAGGTGCAGTGGACGACGTCGGTCAGGTCGATGCGATTGCCGACGAGGTCGTTCTCGACGACTTCGGGGGTCGCGACGACGATCCGGGCGCCGTTCCAGAGGTCCGCGCGGTCGTCGGGGCGGGTGTCGCCGGTGTAGACCACGATCTCGTCGTCGGGCACTTCCAGCGCCTCCCGGTAGAACTCGGCGTGCTGGGTGACCAGCGGTTTCGTCGGCGCGAGCAGCAGGGACTTGTTCACCACGTCGCCGGCCAGCCGGTCGGCGGTCACCAGCAGACTCACGGTCGTCTTGCCCAGCCCGGTGGGGAGACAGACCAGGGTGTGGGTCTCCAGCGCCGCGTCGGCCAGCGTGCGCTGGTAGGTCCGGTCCTCGAGAAAGCCGTCCGCGAGGAGCGGCCCGGAGACCCCCTCGCCCTCGTCGGTCGTCGCCATTTGCCCGTGGTTCGCCCCGCCGCCCGATAAGGGTTCAGGTACCGCGGCGAAAGTGAAACGGGGCGCGGACGACGCCGCCCCCGATTCAGGTGCCCGAGGCGATGCTCACCAGACGCAGCTCCTCCCCGTCCTCGCTCTCTTCGAGGCGCGCGTTGGGGAGCGTGCAGGGCCACTCGTCGAAGTCGACCGGGAGGTCGCTCTCGCCGTCGCGCCAGCGGTCGTAGTCCACGTCCTCCCAGTTCACGTCGTAGTCGGCGTGGTCGCCCCACCCAAGCCCGTCCCAGGTGTTCTCGTCGATCTCGGGGGAGGGTTCGAGGTAGAACGCCGCGCGGTCGGCGTCGAAGTCGACGACCGTCCCGATGGGTTTCCCGCGGTCGCGGACCGGCGCGCCGAGATAGTCCTGCCAGTTCGGGTCTTCGAGCATACCCGTTCTTGCCGGGCGCACCCGATGAACGGCGGGCCTGCCGTAGCAAGCCAGGCTCCGTCGGTTCAGGCCGGCGTCGAGGGCAGGAACTGCATGGCGAGGAACATCGCGGCCGCGCTGGTGACGGGGATGGTGAGGTTGTCGTCGATGACGTACCCCCGGATCACGGGTTTGACGCCGTCGGCGACGGTCGCGGCGACGCCCCCGCAGACCGCCGCCGTCGCCGGGACGAACGGGACCGCCAGCAGCGTCGCGACGGCGAAGGTGACCAGGAGCACGGTCACGTCCTTGGCGGTCCGCAACTCGCCCGACCCGAGCAGGCCGGAGACGGGGTCGGCGATCGTGAGCATGAGGATGGCGGGGACGGCGACCGTCGGTTCGAAGGCGAGCGCGACCGCGGCCATGCTGAACACTGCGAGGAAGTAGCCCGCGAGGTTGTCCTGTTCGTACTCGCGGGTGAGCTTCTCGTAGACCCACCAGTCCAGTCCGACGACCAGCCGGACGACCTCGAGGACGAGCGCGACGCCGAGGCCGGCGACGAGCAGCGCCTGGACGTGGACCCACTCGACGCCCGGGACGAACAGGTACGCCAGCGGCACCGCTGTCCCGCTCGCGTGGACCAGCCGCCGGAGGATCTCGTCGCGCATTGGTGAGTGGGCCGTCCAGGGTCCGGGCGCTACAGCTCCGCGAACGCCAGTTCGCCCTCGCGGAGCGCTTCGAGCGTCTCCGGGAGGGCCTCGACGGCGACGCGCTTCTGGGCGGTGGTGTCGCGCTCGCGGACCGTCACGGTCCCCGGTTCGCCCTCGTCGTCGTCGCGGGCCTCACCGACGGTCGCGTAGTCGACGGTGACGCAAAACGGCGTACCGACCTCGTCCTGGCGGCGGTAGCGCCGGCCGATGGCGCCCGAGTCGTCGTAGGCGACCGATAGCCCCCGCTCGCGCAAGGCGGCGGCGACCTCCCGGGCCTCCTCGCCGAGGCCGTCGCGGTCCATCAACGGGAAGACGCCGACGGTGGTCGGCGCCACTTCGCTGGGGAGTTCGAGGAAGGTGCGCTGTTCGCCGTCGATCTCGTCCTCGCGGTAACAGTGGTCGAGGACGGTGTACAGCGCGCGGTCGATCCCGAGCGACGGCTCGACGACGTGGGGCGTGATGTGCTCGCCGGACTCCGTGACCGCCTCGACGGCGAACCCGGTCTGCTCGACGGGCACCTCGTGGGAGTCGCCGTCGACGTCGACTGTGACCGTGCCGTCCTCGCCCGCTTCGCGGAAGGCGTCCGGGTCTTCCTCGGCCAGTCGCTCCAGCGCGTCGGCCACGTCACCGGCCGCGCCGCCGAACTCGGGGCCCAGCGCGCTCATGTCGGGGTCGACCGTAGGGCGCTCGACAGTGACCGGCTCGTCGTACTGTTTGAACACCGTGTACTCCTCGTCGGAGTACTCGTCGTGTTTCGAGAGGTCGTAGTCCCCGCGGTAGGCGAAGCCGGCGATCTCCACCCAGTCACCCGTGACGTAACTCTCGGCGTCCCAGCAGTCGGCGGCGTAGTGGGCGAGTTCGCCCCCGAGGTGCTGGCGGAACCGGAAGCGGTCCATGTCGACGCCGATGCGCTTGTACCACTCCGTCGCCACGCCCAGGTAGTAGGCGATCCACGGGTCGGTCACGACGCCCTCCTCGACCGCCTCCCCGATCGTCAGCTCTCGCGGCTCGCCGCCGGCCTCCTGGGCCTCGGCGCTGTAGAAGGGCGCGACGACGTCCTCGACCGCCGAGAGGTCCGGCTCGTCTTCCTCGGGGTCGATGAACAACTCTAGTTCGGCCTGGGTGAACTCCCGGACGCGAACCAGCGACTTCCGGGGGCTGATCTCGTTGCGGTAGGCCCGGCCGATCTGCGTGACCCCGAAGGGAAGCTGGTTGCGGGCGTACTCCGCCAGTTGCGGGAACTCGACGAAGATTCCCTGAGCGGTCTCGGGGCGCAGATAGCCCGGCGACGAGGAACCGGGGCCGATGTTCGTCTCGAACATGAGGTTGAAGTCCTCGACGGCCTGGCCCGCCAGCTCCGTCCCGCAGTCGGGACAGACGAGTTCGTACTCGGCGATGATCTCGCCGACGCGCTCGGGACCGAGCGCCTCGGCCTCCTCGTAGTCGGTGTTGTCCTCGACGACGTGGTCGGCGCGATGCGAGGCGCCACATTCGGGACACTCGACGATCATGTCGTCGAAGCCGTCGAGGTGGCCCGAGGCCTCGAAGACGGGTTCGGGCATCACGGTGGGCGCGTCGATCTCCATGTTGCCTTCCTGGACGGTGAAGCGGTCGCGCCAGGTGTCCTCGATGTTGTCCTTGAGGCTCGCACCCTGCGGGCCGAAGGTGTAGAAGCCGGAGACGCCGCCGTAGGCGCCGGCGCTCTGCAGGAAGAAACCGCGGCGCTTGGCGAGTTCGGTGAGGTCGCCGCTCCGGTCGTCGCTCGCGCTACCGGCCTCGCCCTCGCTCATCGAAGCGCCTCCAGCAGATCCATGTCCCGGACGACGCCCGAGAGCTCGTCGCCGGAGACCAGCGGGATCTGCTCGATGTCGTGCTCGATCATCAGCTGGGCGGCGTCCTGGGCGGTCCGGCGGCCGCTGATGGTGACGAGATCGGTGGTCATGAACTCCGAGACGGGGCCGGCGGGGATCTCGACGTTGCGGGTGGGCATGTAGCGGGAGCCGACGGCCTTGACGCTCTCCCACTTCCAGTCGTCGTCGTCGGCGGCGAGGCTGTCGCCGGTCTCCTCCTCGCCCTCGACGACGCGGGCCACGTCGATGATGTCGACCTCGGTGATCATCCCGCTGGTCTCGCCGTCGTCGTCGAGGGCGACGCCGTAGGGGGCGTCGGCGTGGGACAGCTCCCGCTCGGCGACGGGCAGCGGCGCGCCCTCGTAGACGCAGTTGACCTCGCGCTGGGCGAGGGCGTCGACGGTCACGTCGCCGTCGACGTCGCCGGTCGCGATGGCGCGGACCACGTCGGTGATGGTGACGATCCCTTCGAGTCGGCCGTCGACGACGGGGACGCGGCGGGCGCCCTCGTCGAGCATGAGCCCGGCCAGCTCCGTCAGGTTCGCGTCGGCGCTGGTGGTGGGAACTTCCTCGACGAGCATGGCGAGCTGGTCCTCGTCGGGCTGGTCGATCAGGGCGTCACGGGAGACGAGACCGCGGAACTCCTCGCCGTCGTCGCCCTCGGTGACGACCGGGACCGACGAGAACGCCCGCTCCTGGAGATACTCGAGGACGTCGTCGCGGGTACCGGGTAGCTCGACCGTGACGAGGTCCTCGCGGGGCGTCATTACGTCTGCGACGTTCATAGTACAGCGTACTCCCAGCCCCAAATACTAAGACCTTACACTTCACCGCTCGCGGGGATGTCGCTCCCGGCGACGCGGTCTGGTTCCCGGCGACGCGGTCTCGCGGACCGACCGCGCCGGCTCCGGAACCGGTCCCGTCGCCCGCTGCCCGGCCTCAAAAAGTGCCGGCCGTCTCAGCTCTCGGCGAGCGGGAGGGGCTCGTTCTCGGCGACGACCTCGAGCACGATGTTCGTCGTGACCGACTCGATGTCGTCGTCGACGAGCAACCCCTTGATACGGGCGTTCAGCGACGCCGTGTCGGTGAACTTCCCGATCGCGACCACGTCCTGACTGCCGGTGACCTCGTAGACGCCGACCATGTCGCCGGCGTCGGCCAGGTCCGCGACGACGGCCTCGATCCCGTCGCCGGCCACGTCGAGGTTGAACACGGCGGTCACCGCGAAGCCGAGGGCGCCGTAGTCGATCTCGGGCCGGTAGCCGTCGATGATCCCGGCGTCTTCCAGCGTCTGTACGCGCTTGGTCGCGGTCGCGGTGGCGATACCGACTTCGGCGGCGAGTTCGTTCGCGCTCGCCCGCCCGTCGGCCAGCAGCGCGTCGACCAGCCGCCTGTCCGTTTCGTCGATGTCGATCATCTGTCCGCTCCTCGGGACCCGTTAGACCGCGTCCCGGCCGGTCTTGCCCGTGCGGATCTGCGTGGCGCTCTCGACTGGGAGGACGAACACCTTGCCGTCGCCCTTCTCGCCGGTGTTTCCGCCCTCGACGATGGCGTCGACCACGTCCTGGGCGGGGATGTCCGCGACGACGCACTCGATCTTGACCTTCTGGTGGAGGTCGACGACGTACTCCTCGCCGCGCCACTGCCCTTTCTTCGCCGGCTGGGACCCCCGTCCCGAGACGTTCGTCACCGTCAGCGACGGCGCGCCGATCTCCGCGAGCGCCTGCTTCACGTCGCCCAGCTTGTCCGGTCGCACCATCGCGACGACCATCTTGATCTCGCCGTCGTTGGGAAGCTCTTCGCCGCCGTCCGTTCGAATTTCGGTGTCGGTCATAGTCGTTGAGTCCGCGTTCGCGTGGTCGTCCGCGTCGATGCCGTCGGTCCGCGTGTCGTCGGTCATCGGTCAGTCACTCCGTTCGTCCGCACTGCGCTCGGCGGGGACGTGGCTCTCCCCGCTCGTCAGACCGCCGTCAGTGCGAATCGTCCCGCCGTCGGCGACTGCCGCGCCTTCGTCGCCGAACTCGGGGTAGGTCTCGACGCCGTGTTCGCTCACGTCGAGGCCCTCCTGCTCGTGTTCGCGGCTGACGCGGGCCTGACCGACGGCCCGGAGCGCGCCCCAGATGAGGCCGGTCGTCAGGACCGTCCAGGCGACGATGACGACGACGCCGGTCAGCTGTGCGAGGAACATGTCGACGCGGCTCGTGCTCCCGAGGTAGCTCGGGGCGACGACCACGGGCAGCATGAGCGTCCCGATGACGCCGGCGCTCCCGTGGACGGGGAACACGGCGCAGACGTCGTCGATGTTCAGGCGCTTCTCGACGAAGCTGAAGACGATGGGCAGCTGCGCGCCGGCGACGCCGCCGACGAGGAACGCGCCCCACCACGTCGCGGCGTGGGGGATGGCGGTGATACCGACGAGGCCGGCCAGCAGGCCGTTGGCGACGTACAGCGTGTCGACCTTGCCCGTCTTGGCCCACGCGACGCCGCCCGCGGCCATCGCGCCGGCGGCCATCGCGAGCGTGGTGGTCATCGCGACGCGACCGAGCTGCTCGCCGAGGAAGGCGCCCTCGCCGTTGAAGATCGCCGAGGTGCCGACGTTGAAGCCGTACCAGCCGAAGGCGAGCATCAGCGTGCCCAGGACGGCGAAGGTCATCGAGTGGCCGGGGATGACGTTGGCCGAGCCGTCGTCGTTGAACCGACCGATGCGCGGGCCGAGCACCCACGCGGCGGTGAGGCCGGCGATGCCGCCCATCGCGTGGACGACCGTCCCGCCGGCGAAGTCGTCGAAGGCGACGCCGAACGTCGACCCGACGAAGCCGTCGATGCCGAGCAGGCCGGCGTCGTACCAGGCCATGCCGGAGACGACCGGGTAGATGACCGCCGCCAGCAGGAACGTGTAGGCCACGTACGCGCGGAGTTTCGCGCGACCGGCGACCGCGCCGGAGACGATGGTCGCGGCGGTCATCGCGAAGACGGCGCCGTAGAGCCAGTCGATCCAGCCCGTGCCGCTGGTGCCCAGGGCGGGCGAGAAGCCGCCCCCGCCGACGAGGCTATCCACCCCGGCACCGATCAGGAAGAACACCGATACCCCGATCGACCAGGTGAGCAGGTTCTTCGTCAACTGGTTCGAGACGTTCTTCGAGCGGACCTGCCCCGCCTCCAGCATAGCGAAGCCGGCGTGCATGAAGAAGATGAGGAAGGTCACGACCAGTATCCAGGTGTAGTTGATCGCGTCGAGCAGCGTCTGGGTCTCCGTCTGTAGCGCGGTGAGTTCGAGCATGTGTGATGTGTTTCGGTGGAGCGCCGACCGGTTTCGAATCGTTCAGCCGAGCGCTGTTTTGCCCTCCGAACGTTTCGGAGAGTACGGGAGAACTGTGCGGAATCACTCCGTATAAGGGTTGGCTTTACAATGATGCAACTTTCAGGTGTTCCGTAGACAATCGTCAAAATTACGGTAGAATATTATCCCTTTAAGGTTGTATTCCGTCCAGAAACGGCTGGTTGACACGCGTCTAATTTGGACGGTCGTAAACCGGGAACACCGGCAAAATCGGCCGATCCGGGGGGTAGACGCTCTCGCGCGCTCGACGTGACGATCGGCTACGAGTGGGCTGAGAAAGTGATCGAGTGTGTGTCGGCTTCGCCGGTCGGACGCTACTCGTCGGTGTCGACGGGGAGGCGGTCGTACTCGCAGACGGTGTCGAGGACGATGCTCGTCCGGGCCGACCGCACCTGGGGGTGGGTGAGCACCGACTTGATCTGGGCGTTCAGGGCCCGTGTGTTCTCGAACTTCCCGACGGCGACTACGTCGTCGCTCCCGGTGACCTCGTAGACGCCGACCATGGTGCCGGCGTCGCGCAGGTCGTCGACGACAGTCTCCAGGCCGGCGCCGTCAACGTCCAGACGGAAGACCGCCGTGACCTCGTAGCCGAAGGCGCCGTAGTCGATCTCCGGCTGGTAGCCGTCGATGACGCCGTCCTCCTCGAGGCGCTGGAGCCGTTTGGTGGCGGTCGCGGTGGCGATCTCGGCCTGTTCGGCGAGTTCGCTGGCGCTGGCGCGCCCGTTGTCCAGCAGGGCGTCGATGATCCGTCGGTCGGTGTCGTCCAGATCCGCCGACATCGAATCTCAGACGGCCTCTGGTCCGGAGTCGCCGGTCCGGACCTGGACCGCGTCCTCGACGGGGAGGACGAAGATCTTGCCGTCGCCGGGCTCGCCGGTGTTGGCGGCGTCGGCGATGGCGTCGACCACGTCCTGGGCGGGGATCTCGGAGACGACGCACTCGACTTTCACCTTCTGGTGGAGGTCGACGACGTACTCCTCGCCGCGCCACTGCCCCGTCTTGGCGGGCTGGGAGCCCCGTCCCGAGACGTTCGTGACGGTGAGCGAGGGGGCACCGGTCTCGGCCAGCGCCTGCTTCACGTCACCGAGCTTGTCCGGGCGGACCACGGCGACGACCATCTTGATCTCGTCGTCACTCATCGGAGACACCTCCCTGGGCCCCACCGTCCGTGCGAACCTCCGTTCCACCGTCCGCGCTCACGGCCGGGCTGTCGCGGCTGCCGCCGGCGGTGAACTCGGGGTAGACCGAGACGCCGTGTTCGGCCTCGTCGAGGCCGGCTTCCTCCTCCTCCTCGGAGACGCGGAGACCGAACAGCACGTCGGCGACCTTGAACGCGGCCATGGTCGCCAGCACGGTCCACGTGCCGATGACCAGGACGCCCACGACCTGCATGATGAGCTGGTCGACGCCGAGGAACGTGTAGCCGCCCGAGCTCGTCACGCCGAAGACCGGGATGAGGATGGTCCCGATGGCGCCCGCGCTCCCGTGGACCGCGAAGACGCCGCAGACGTCGTCGATCTTCAGCGAGTCGACGACCCAGCGGTAGGTCGGCAGGACCAGCGCGCCCGCGAGGCCGCCGAGGATGACGCCGCCCCACCACGTGACGTGGGGGACCGCGCCGGTGACCGCGACGAGCCCCGCCAGGAGGCCGTTGGCCGCCCAGAGCGGGTCGGGCTTGCCCTGCCACGCCGAGGAGACGACCATGGCCGCGACGCCGCCGGCGCCCATCCCCAGCGTCGTGTTCATGACGACCTGGCCCAGGGCGCCGCCCATGAAGGTGACGCCGGCGTCACCGGCCGAGAGGACGGTCGCTTGCGTGCCGACGTTGAAACCGTACCAGCCGAACGCGAGGAACATCGTGCCCAGCACCGCCAGCAGCATCGAGTGGCCGGGGATGGGCTGGCTGTTCCCGCTCGAATCGTAGCGGCCGGCCCGTGCGCCGACCATCTTCGCGCCGACGAGGCCGGCGACGCCGCCGACCATGTGGACGACCGTCGCGCCGGCGAAGTCGAGGTAGCCGACGCCGATCGCCTCGCCGAGGAACCCGCCGCCCGACAGCAGGCCACCGGCCCACGTCATCCCGGTCACGACCGGGTAGATGACAGCGGTCATCGCCGCGGCGACGAAGACGTACGCCGAGAAGTTCATGCGCTCGGCGACCGCGCCGGAGACGATGGTCGCGGCGGTCATCGCGAACACCGCGCCGAAGAACCACCCGATGTACGCGGTCGGGTCGTTGATGTACCCGAAGGCGGCGCCGATGTCCAGCGCCGACCCGGAGGTCAACTGACCGACGAGCGAGCTGACGCCCGCACCGACGATGAAGAACACGAGCACGCCGAGCACCCAGTCGGTCATGTTCTTCATCAGGACGTTCCCGACGTTCTTCGCGCGGACCTGTCCGCTCTCCAGCAGCGCGAAGCCGGGCTGCATGAAGAAGATCAGGAAACAGACGACGAGGATCCAGACGTTGTTCACCCCGTTGGCGACCGCCGAGGGGTCCAGCTGCAGCAGCGCGTCGGCCGCCGGCGCCAGCAACGCCGACATCAGGCGGTCACCTCCGTTCCGCAGAGACGCCCCAAACTATCTTGATGATCGTATACCGTTCCACCCGTTCTCACTACGTTCGTAGTGTACATCTCGATTGAGGGTCATGGAATCCTACCACATAAGGGTATGCTTGAAAACATCGAAATTTAGGTCGCATAACGAGACGGGCGTCAGAAGTATCCCATGATATTATGGATATAAGGCTATCGTTCGTCCAGAAATATCGGCGTTCGTCCGATCGAATCGAACGTCCGTCGACCGGTTCGCGGCCGAGGGGCGGTCGATCGGGCCCGCTGGACTCGCGCGCGGCGGCCGTTCTCGGGCGCGGTCTCCTCCCCGAGACGGGTCGCGTGAATTGTGCCAATCCCTGGTATTATGAACGATTAGCAGAGTCCTAAAATCGACTACGAATGCACTCCGAGTTCCCGGAAAACATGTCGATAACTGGTCTCGATCGCGCTATCACTATTCGATCTGGAATCGTGTTGTCGGTACGATGACTGTCGGCGAGCAACGGGTCCGAGCGGGGTCCGAAGACGCCGACCACGACGAGCAGATGATCGCGAACGCGGCCGGCGCGATGGACGTGGTCAGGACGGCGTCGGCGACCGTCGACACGGAACTCGACGCGATCGCCGAGGAGGCGAGCCGTCAGGTCGACGACGCGAACGCGGCGGTCGACGACGTGTCGTCGCTGTCGGCCACGATCGAGGAGATCGCCGCGACGGCCACCGCGGTCAGCGAGCAGTCCGACCGGGCCGCGTCGGAGGCGGCCGAGGGCCGGGAAGCGGCCGCCGAGGCCACCGAGGCGCTGCGGGAAGCCCGCGAGGCCGGACAGGCGGCGCTCGACCGGATCGACGCGCTCACGACGCAGATCGACCGGATCGCCGAGGCGCTGGCGGGGATCGACGACATCGCCGACCAGACGAACATGCTCGCGCTGAACGCGAGCATCGAGGCCGCGCGGGCGGGAGACGGCAGCGACGGGTTCGCGGTCGTCGCCGAGGAGATCAAGTCGCTGGCGGGCGAGTCCCAGTCCCAGGCCGACGACATCGACGCGCTCCTGACGGACGTGCGGGCCGCGACCGACGAGACCGTCGACCAGCTCGAACGAGCGGTCGAGCGGATAGACCGCGGGACCGACCGCGCCGAGGAGACGAAGGCGGCGTTCGACGACGTGACCGAGGCGGTCGACGAGACCGCCGCGGACATCGGGTCGGTGTCGGCGGCGGCCGACGAACAGGCCGCCACGAGCGAGCGCGTCGCCGCGACGGTCGAGTCCGTCGCGTCGAGCGCCGAGAGCGTCGAACGCGACATCGAGACGATCCGCGACGCCCGCAGCGAACAGACCGAGATGCTCTCGGAGATCGAGGACGCCCTCGACAGCGTGGCCGCGTCGCGCGAACGCGAACTCGCGGACGCGGACCGGATCCCGACCGGTGTCGACGGGATCGACGGGCTCTGCGACGGCGGGATCGCCCAGGGGAGCCGGGCGGTCGTCCGCCACGACGGGTCCGCGCCGGTCGAACGGTTCGTCGCCCAGGCCTGTGCGACCGCGGTCGCGAACGGGCGCGCGGTGTCGCTGTCGCCGCCGCCCGGGCTCGACCGGACCACCCTCGAAACCGCGCTGAACGCGGTCGGGAGCAGTGTCGAGAGCGCCCTCGCGGCGGACCGGCTGTTCGTGCTGGACATGTTCGACGACTGGAGCGGCGGCCGAAACGTGTTCGACCTCGACAGCCGGTCGCTGGGCGAGGTGAACGAGCGCACCGCAGAGCGGCGCGACCGACCGCTGCTCGTGGTCGGGAACGTCGCCGGCGAGATCGAGGTCCTCGGCGAGCGGGCCGCCAGGGCCGCTCGATACGACAACGACGACGGGGTCCTCCGGCCGACCGACACCGTGGTGAACGTCGTCGACGACAGCGCCGTCAGCGACTCCTTCGCCGCCTTCTACGCCGGCGCGGCCGACCAGGTCCTGTCGCTGACAGCCAGTGACGGGCAGCCGGCCGTCGAACTGGCGACCGCCGTCGAGGGGGTCGGCGGTGCGACCCGTCGCCTGACCGCGTCGCCGGAGCCCCCGTTCCTCACCGTCGCCGACGGGGGACCGTGACGAGCGACGTCCGGACCGCCGAGCGGTTCGACGCGCTGTTCGAACTCATCGACGACGCGGTCGTCGAGGTGGAGATGGTGGAGATGCGGCCGGTCGTCCGCGCGGTGAACCCGGGGTTCGAGTCCGTGTTCGGCTGGTCGGCCGAGACCGTCGTCGGCGAGTCGCTCAACGACTTCATCGTCCCGGAGGGCCGCGCGGAAGCGGCGGTCGACTTCGACCAGCGGACCGCCGACGGGAAGGTCAACAGCGGCACGGTGACCCGGCGAACGGCGGACGGGCTTCGGCAGTTCATCTACCGCGGGATCCCGTACGAGCACGGTGACGGCGGCCGGGGCGGACTGGCGATCTACACCGACATCACCGAGCGGAACCGACGCAAGCGCCACCACGCGGTGGTCCACCGCGTGCTCCGTCACAACCTCCGCAACGCGCTGACGGTCATCCTCGGGAGCGTGACCGAGGTCGAACGCATGACCGACGGTCCGGTCGCCGAGCAGGCCCGGCTCGCCCGCTCGGCGGCGCGAGACCTGGAGACGCTCAGCGAGCGCGCGCGCCTCGTCGAACGCGCCTTCGACGACGAGACTGACCGGCAGGTGGTCGACGTCGCCGACCTGTCTCGCTCGGTGGCGACCGCGGCGCGTTCGGTGAGCGAGTCGGCGACGGTCACCACGGATCTGCCCGACCGGCTCCCGGTCCTCGCCGGCGGACCGCTCGAGGCCGCGCTGGAGAACCTCGTCTCCAACGCCGTGACCCACGGCGGCGACGCGCCCGACGTTCGGCTCGTCGGTCGGCGAGCGGGCGACGTGGCCGAGATCGACGTCGTCGACGACGGCCCGGGGATCCCCGAGGAGGTGCGGGCCGTCGTCTTCGCGGACCGACCGCTCACCCAGCTCTCTCACAGCACCGGACTCGGTCTCTGGCTGGTCAAGTGGGCCGTCGAGTCCTGTCACGGCCGCCTCGACTATCGACGAGACGACGGCGAGACCGTCGTCCGAGTGACGCTCCCGGCGGTCGACGAGGAGTGACTGGCCGTCACCGTCGACGCCACCGCTACAGCCGCTCGGCCACGTCCTCGGCGAAGTAGGTGAGGATCAGGTCCGCGCCCGCTCGCTTGATCGACAGCAGCGACTCGTAGGCGACCGCTTCGAGGTCCAGCCACCCCTTCTCTGCGGCGGCGTGGAGCATCGCGTACTCGCCGGAGACGTTGTAGGCGGCGACCGGGTGGTCGAACTGTTCGCGCACGTCCGCCACCACGTCCAGGTACGGCAGCGCCGGCTTGATCATCAGCACGTCGGCGCCTTCCTCGGCGTCCAGCGCGACCTCACGCATCGCCTCGCGGCCGTTGGCGGGGTCCATCTGGTAGTGGCGGCGGTCGCCGAAGGCGGGCGCGCCGTCGGCGGCGTCGCGGAACGGGCCGTAGAAGGCCGACTCGTACTTCGCCGCGTAGCTCATGATCGGCAGCGACTCGAAGCCGGCGTCGTCGAGCGCCTCCCGGATGGCGCCGACCATCCCGTCGGTCATGCTGGAGGGCGCGACCATGTCCGCGCCGGCCTCGGCGTGAGAGACGGCGGTCTCCGCGAGCAGGTCGAGGGTGCGGTCGTTGTCGACGGTCATGTGCGGGTCCGCGCGGGCGTCGTCCTCCACCACCCCGCAGTGGCCGTGGTCGGTGTACTCGCAGAGGCACACGTCGCTGATCACGTAGGCGTCGGTCTCCTCGGTGATCCGCCGGACTGCGCGCTGGACGACGCCGTCCTCGGCCCAGGCCCGGGACCCCTCGGCGTCTTTCGACTCGGGGATGCCGAAGACGATGACGGCCTCGACCCCGGTCTCCCGGACTTCGCGGACGCGTTCGACCGCCTGGTCGACGGGCACGCGCTCGTGGCCGGGCATCGACTCGATGGGCACTCGGTCGTCGGTCGTCGCGTCGACGAACACGGGTGCGATGAGGTCCGACGCCGAGAGGTCGGTCTCACGCACCAGCGGACGGACGCCGTCGCTCCGGAGGCGACGGGGTCGGCGTGACAGGTCCATACCCGTATTCGTCGTCTCGGGGTAATCAGGGTAGCGACTGCCGGAGTTCCCGCCGGAGCGATTCGTCGCCGAGCGGAAGACATTTGACCGACACGCCCGGACCGCTCAGGTGAATGGCATCACTCGATTCGACCCGTCGGTCCCGGCTGCGGGCGTTCGCGGAGGACTACGGGTTGATCGTCGTCGCCGGCTTCTTCTTCCTGCTGGCGGTCGCCGGCGCCGTCCTGTTCGTCTTCGGCGACGAGCAGTTCGCCCAGCGGATCATCGACACGTACGGCCTCCCGGCCCTCCTCCCGATCTTCGTCCTCGAAGGCGCGATGCTGCTGTATTTCGCCCCCAGCGAGGCGCTCGTCCCGGGCGCCATCGAGTTCCTCGCGACCGAGTCCGCGGGCTACGAGTGGGCGACGATCGCGCTCATCTTCGTCGTCGCGACCCTCGGCGCGACCCTGGGCCAGGTCGCCCTGTTCCTGCTCGCGAAACGGGGCGGCCGCGAGTGGCTGCTGCAGAAGCCGTGGTTCCGGGTCGACGAGTCGAAACTCGACCGCTTCGACCGCTGGTTCGACCGCTGGGGCAAGTGGGCCGTACCCGTCAGCAACGCCTTGCTGTTCACCCGCGGCATGCTGACGGTCCCCGCCGGCGTCGCCGAGATCGACACCCGCGAGTTCGCCGCCCTCTCGGCGGCCGGCACCGTCGTCTTCGAGGCCTGGCTCGCGCTCGTCTGGCACTACGCCGTCGAACTCGGCCTGCTGAACTTCTTCTGAGCGACCGCCGCGGCGCTCACTCCTCGGATTCGGCGTCGGCCACCCGTTCGTCGACCCACTCGACGGCCCGCTCGACGGTCGCGGGGTCGGTGCCGGTGACCTTCACCCGTCCCGGTTTCCCGCGGCGGGCGGGGTAGCTGCCGACGGCCACGTCGAACCGCTCGCGCGCGCCGTCGAGCACGTCCTTCAGCGCCCCCTCGGGCGTCGCGGTCTCGACCGACGCGGAGACGGCGTCGCCGCCGAACTCGTCGGCCACCGAGTCGAACATCACGCGCAACTCCTCGGGGAACCCCGGGAAGACGTAGACGTTCTCGACGACACAGCCGGGGTTGAAGCTCTCGGCCGTCTGGAGCGGGCGAGCGCCCTCGGGCAGCGCCGCCGTCTCGTCCAGGTTCAGGTCGAAGTCGTGCGTCTCGTAGTACTCGGGGTCTTCCTCGCGGAACTGTCTCGCTTTCTCGGCGATCCGGTCGCGCACCGCTGGCTGGACTTCGAGATCCAGGTCGAAGGCGTCGGCGACGGCCTCTATCGTCACGTCGTCGGGCGTGTCGCCCAGCCCACCGGTGACGACGACAGCGTCGAAGGATTCGGCGAAGTCGCCGACCCAGCGGGCGATCAGGGCGCGGTCGTCGGGGATGGTGAGCATCCGCGCGACGGTCGCGCCGCGTTCGGTGAGCTGACGGGCCAGCCAGGTCGCGTTCGTGTTCTCGGTGTCCCCCGCGAGCAGTTCGTCTCCGACCGTGACGAGCGCGACGTCCATGAGCGTGTGCACGGCGTAGAACGGGTAAACGCTACCGGGTCCGCGACGACGTTTCGTTCGCGTCTGCCGTGTCTCGGCTGTGTTCGTTCGGGTCGGTCTGGACGGCGAACGGGTGAACGCGGCCGCCTCGACGGCGATCGTCGAACGCCCTCGCCGCGCTCGCTCACGGGTCGTTTCACTCCCCGTCTGCATCGAGACGCTCCGACGTCGCGCCTCGCACCGCTCGACAGCACGCGCCACTACACCGGTTCAGTAGCTGTCCTGCGCCGAACCGTACTGCGCCAGGAACCCCTGGATCACGGAATCACGCTCTCAGACCAGCTCTTCGACGTCGACGCCCCAGCGCTTGTCGTCGTATTCGAGGTGCCGATCGCTGCCGAGTTCGCGCTCGATGCGCCGGCGCAGTTGCTCGTTGGCCTGGCGGTCGATATGGGCGAGTTCGTCGGCCTTGGCGACGGCCAGGGGCGGTCCCTGCTCGCCGGCAACGTCGTGGAGCACCTGGAGACGGAGCGCCGCGCGGGTGTCGTCGTCCTTCGTGAACGCGTAGGGCGCCTCGACGCGGTAACAGAGGTCGTCGCGCGGGTCGTACAGCACGAAGAAGGTGACCTCGTACGCCTCGGGGTCGAGGCGGCGGTCGATACCGAGCGCGTCGCCGTCGGCGGCCATCACGCGGTCGGTGCCGACCCGCGAGCGGAACCAGCCGGTCGCGGTGAGCGCGTCGGTGCGCAGGTCGCCGCTCTCGTCGCGGCGGGCGAGCACGCGCTGGAAGAAGGCGTTGTCGTTGGCCCAGGGGGCGTTGGTCCTCTCGCGGACGATCCGGGTGATCGCCTTGGCGGTGCTGTTCTTGATGAACCCGATAAGCGGCACGTCCCGGTCGACGAAGGTCTCGACGAGTCGGACGTAGTTCTCGACCACGTCCCGGGGGCGCTCGTCTTCGAGCAGGAGGTCGGCGAGGGCGGTGTCGCGTTCGCCCCACTTGAGCAGGCCAGTCGGATAGAGCGGGCCGTCGAGGATCAGCAGGTCGTCGACGATCTCGGCCTGCTCGCGGGCGTGTTCGCTCTCGGCGAGGTACAGCGCGAGGGCGTGGACCACGTTCTGCTCGTAGCGGTCGACGCGGGGGGCGTGCAGCGCGCGCTCGCGGACGTAGCCCTCGTCCTGCATCGTCCAGTCCTCGTGGCCGATGCGGTAGGTGTCGTCGTTGGAGTGGGCGGTCATCACGATGGTCCGCGCGCGGTGGAGGTCGAGATCGGAGGGGACGGCGGCCATCGCGGCCTGGGAGACGTCGAGCACGAGCCCGTTCTTGAACGTCGTGGGGTTGATCGTCCCCGAGTCCAGGCCGTGCTGGGTGGGGAACGGGGCGTCCCGCAGGGCGACGGCGTCGACGGGGACCTTCTCGCGGACCCGTTCGTCCAGCGGTTCGAGGACGGGGTCGCCGTCGCGGTAAAGGGGGTCGAGAAAGTCGGCCCACACCGTCTCGGCGGCGTCCTGGTGGTCGTCCTCGTCGACGCCCTCGCTGACGCGGCCCGCGAGGCGGGCGATGCCGTCGACGTGGACGGGGTCTAAGGTCATTCCGTGGTCGGGTCCTCGGCGAGCATCTTCTCGATGGCGTCGGCGATCTCCTCGTAGGACTGCATCTGGAGGCCGTCCGTGGTGATGAGAACGCCGCGGCGATCGCCCGTCACCCGGAGGAGGTAGCCGTTGGTGAACGCCCGGATGGTGTAGCGGTACTCGCCGAGTTCGGAGGTCTGGTAGGCGTTGCGCGTGTCGCGGAAGCCGCGCCACTCGTGGCCGACGAAGGTGTCCAGGTCGGCGTCGCGTTCGAGGTCCTCCCGGAGGTACAGCTGTTCGAAGTCCGAGCGTGTGAAGTAGGTCACCGACCGGAGGCTGTCGCCGGTCGCGGTCCGGGCCGTCGTCACGATCTGGTCCGCCAGTTCGTCCGACAGCAGTTGCGCGTCCATAGGCTAACGACGGTCGCCCACTCACAATAACTTTCCGCGGAACCGGGTGATCCGGCCGGCGTCAACGGGTCGCACGCTCGAGCGCCGCCCGTCCGCCCTCGACCCACGTCCGGAACAGGTCCGGGTCGAGGGTCGGTTCGTCGGTCGCCGCGAGTTCCTCGGCGGTCCAGAACCGCGCCGCCCCGGCGTCCGAGCCCGCCTCGATCTCGCCGGACACGTCCTCGTAGTCGACGGCGAAGCGGATGCCGACGGTGTGCTGGATCTCCGTGACGACGTACGTCGCCGTGTCGAACAACACGAGATCGTCGGGATCGACCACGAGCGAGGTCTCCGCTTCGAGTTCGAGGGCGGCGTGTTCGTCCGGGTCCGTCCCAACTTCGACCTTCCCGCCGGGCGAGATCCACGTGCCGTCGGGTCGCGTGACGAGCAGCATCGCGTCGCCGTCGTGCGGCTTCGCCGCACTGCCCGGAGGACTCCGTCCCCCGCTGTCGAGCACCGCGACCCGCGCGCTCGGCACCGGGTTGTAGAAGACGGACTCCTCGCAGTCGACGCAGCGCTGGACGGTCGGCTCGTCGACCCCGACCAGTTCGCCCCCGCAGTGGGGGCAGAAGTCCGGTGGTTCGTTGACCATGTCTCCCGAGCACACGCCACAACTGTAAAAATTTGCACAGCTAACGACCGTGATGGACCGGAGGCTCCGGGGCGACGTGCGGCGGTCGCGCGGACCGACACCGACTTGGGCGGCCCGGGCGGAGGGCCGAGTATGAAAGCCGCGCTCGTCATCCTCGACGGCTGGGCGCTCAACCCCGACGAGGACGTCCGCGACGCCGTCGCCGCCGCCGAGACGCCGAACTTCGACCGCCTCTGGAACGCGGGAGGCCACGGCACGCTCGTCACGTCCGGCCGCCGCGTCGGCCTGCCCGAGGGACAGATGGGTAACTCCGAGGTCGGGCACCTCAACATCGGCGCCGGCCGCGTCGTCGTCCAGGAGTCCGCGCGCGTCACCGACGCCATCGCCCGCTGGCGGGGCGAACAACGCCCGGACCCCCAGGGCGACGGCGCCGTCGACGACAACGAGGCCGTCCGGTCGGCGTTCGACTACGCCGACGAACACGGCGGTCGCGTCCACTTCATGGGCCTCGTCTCCGACGGCGGCGTCCACTCCTACCAGTCGCACCTCCACGCGCTGATCGAACTCGCCGCCGACGAGGGCGTCGAAGCGGTCACTCACGCCTTTACCGACGGCCGCGACACCTCGCCGACGGGTGGCGAGGACTACCTCGCCGACCTCGAAGCGCACGCCGAGGAGCAGGGCACGGGCCACGTCGCGACGGTCTCCGGTCGCTACTACGCGATGGACCGCGACGAGAACTGGGACCGCACCGAACTCGCTTTCGACGCCATCGTGAACCGCCACGCCGGTCACGAGGCCGCGACGGCCGTCGACGCAGTACGGGAGTCCTACGACCGCGGCGACACCGACGAGTTCGTCGAACCGACGCTGGTCGAGGGGGGTCCCGCGCTGGAGGATGGCGACTCGGTCGTCTTCTTCAACTTCCGTTCGGACCGTGCCCGCCAGCTCACGCGGATGCTCGCGGACATCCGTTCCGACGCCTGGGGCGGCCGCACCGACCCGCCCGAGACGCGCGTCGTCACGATGACCCAGTACGACGAGACGTTCGACCTCCCCACCGCCTTCCCCCCGGTCCGACCGGAAGACACGCTCGGCGAGGTCGTCTCCGAGACGGGCCACACGCAGCTTCGACTCGCCGAGACGGAGAAGTACGCCCACGTCACCTACTTCCTCAACGGCGGCCGCGAGGTGGAGTTCGACGGCGAGATCCGGGAGATCGTCCCCAGCCCCGACGTGCCGACCTACGACCAGCAGCCCGAGATGAGCGCCGCCGAGGTGACCGACACCGCTATCGCCGAGATCGAGGAGCGCGACCCCGATCTCCTGGTGTGCAACTACGCGAACCCGGACATGGTGGGCCACACCGGTGACTTCGACGCCGCCGTCGAGGCGGTCGAGGCGGTCGACGAGCAGCTCGGGCGGCTGGTCGAGGCGATCCGGACGGCCGGTGGGCACGTCCTGGTCACCGCCGACCACGGCAACGCCGACGACATGGGCACCGAAGCGGAGCCCTACACGGCCCACACGACGAATCCGGTCCCGCTGATCTACGTCGCGCCCGACGGCACCGACGGCGGCCGGCTGGTCCGGGAGGGCGGCGCGCTCGAAGACCTGGCGCCGACGCTGCTGGAGCTGATGGACGTCGAGAAACCGTCGGCGATGACCGGCGAGAGCCTGCTGGAGTAGCCGAGAACTTATCAGTAATCCCGGCCTCAGTCAACGTATGAGTACGGACACCGACGGGGCGGGCGACGAGGACCCGACCACGCCGGTCGAGATCAGCCTCACGCTCGGCGAGAGTGGCGACCTGTGGGTCGCGCGCGACGGGGAAACCGGCGTCGCGTCGCAGGGAGAAACTCTGCGAGTGGATCTGACACAATCGCTGACATGAGGTAGCGGCCGAAATACTACAGCTCTACGGGCTCGCCGTCCGCGATCGATTCGTTGACCGCGAGCGTCAGCTCGAACGTCCGACGGGCGTCCGCGTAGGGCGAGCGCAGCCCCGCGCCGTCGCCCGACGCCACGGCGTCGACGAACGACTCGACCTCGGCGGCGTAGGGGTTGCGGTCGAACGCCTCGTCGATCGCCTCGCCGTCGACGACGCCGGAGACGGACTGCTCCGTGACTTCCAGGGTCGCGCCGTCGGCGACCACTTCCAGACCGTGCTCGTCGTCCTCGGCGGCGCAGGTGGTCGAGACGTGCGATATCGCCCCGTTCTCGTGGGTCATCGTCGCCGAGGTGGCGTCGGAGAAGTCCACGGCGTCTTCGAGGCGATGGCTTCCGGCCGCGGCGACGCGCTCCACGTCCCCCGCGAGGTGGCGGACGGTGTCGTAGACGTGGGTCGCCTGCTCGACGACCTGGCCGCCGGATTTCTCGGCGTGGCGCCACCAGTGGTCCTCGCCGCCGGCGACGCCGCCCCACCAGTAGCCGTCGACGTAGCCCACGTCCCGTCCGCGGAGTAGCTCCCTGGCGCGCTCGACGCCCGCCGAGTAGCGCCAGTCGTAGCCGACCTGCGCGAGCACGTCGTTGTCCTCGACGGCGGCCTCGATGTCGCGGGCCTTCTCCGCCGAGAGCGCGAGCGGTTTCTCGACGAACAGGTCGTAGCCGCGTTCGGCGGCGGCGATCTCCTGGTCGTCGTGGGCGAACGGCGGGAGGCAGACGAACACGGCGTCGGGGTCGGTCTCCGCGTAGAGCGCGTGGTGGTCGGCGAAGGCGGGGGCGTCGAAGCGGTCGGCGGCCGATTCCGCGGTGGCCTCGTCCACGTCGCAGATCCCGACGATCCGGGCGTCGTCGAGGGGTTCGAGGTTGTCGAAGTGCTGCCACTGGGCGATGCCGCCGGCGCCGACGAAGGCCAGGTCGACCGTCATTGGCGGATTCGCGCGCCGGCCGGGCAAAAAGGCGGCGTCGGCGGAGAGCGCGACCGGATCGGAGCGGGCGGCGGACGCGGCACGGCGGGCGGCCGGTCGAGGGCGACCCCGGACCGGCTACTCCGGTTTCCAGTCGAGTTTGACCGTGAAGGCCTCGCGGCTACCGCGTAACAACGAGGACATCTCGCGGACGCCGACCTCCATGCCGATGTTCTCGGGGGGTGCGAGGTGGACGGTGCGGTTGTTCACGTTCACGTCGAAGCTCCCGTCGCCGCGCAGGTCCGCGGCGATCGATTCGAGCTTGTCGGCGGCCTCGTCGCGGGTCATGTCGTACGCTTCGAGCTCTTTCGCCATACCCGCTCCTCGGGAATCGCCGGGGAAAAGTAACGGGCGCGAACCCGCGGTAACGGCGCCTTACGTCCCGTGGGACCGGGGAGCGACCGGCCACCCATCCGAGCGGCTCGGCCCGGTCACTGGACGACCCGCTCGGGCCGGGTCAGCACCTCGCGCTCGACGCCCTCGAAGGCCTCGGCGAACTCGGGACCGAAGGCGGATGCGGGCGTCTGAAACCCCTCGCCGGCCGCGCCGGCGAGGACGCGTCGCGCGGCCTCGACGGCCGTCGCCGCGGTCAGGTCGTAGGTGTCTGGCGTCCGCATCCGCGCGCGAGCGACGGTCCCGTCCGCTGCGGCGACTTCGCCCCAGATATGCGCCTCGCTCTGTGCGCGCTCGTCGGCCGTGGGTCCCGACACGACCCGCTCGGCGACGGCCTCGGCCGCCCGCCGAACCGGACCCGCGGCGAGGAGCGGGACGAGCCGACGGCCCCGGACCATCGCGTCGGCGACGCGGTCGGGAACGGCCGCGTACACCTCGATGTTCGGGATACCCGTCGAGTAGTACGCCGCGGACACGTCTCCCCAGGGAACGGTGACAGCGGTCCGCTCGCCCGTCGGAAAGTCGACCGTGCGGCGCTTGTAGGCGGCGGGGACCGTCTCGACGCGGCCGTCGCGGCGGACGGCGCCCGGGCGGTCGAGCCCGCGGAGCATCGATTTGACCGTCCCCGGCGAGACGGTGCCCAGGCCGTCGATTGCGAGCGTGAGTTCGGTGGCCTCGGAGAGCAGACCGTGGAGGATCGCGGCCAGGCAGTCGGTCGGCACCACGTCGAAGCCGACGCCGGGGACGACGGCGACGCCGGCGTCGGTCGCCGCCGCGTCGCGGGCGGCGGTCGCTTCGAGCACGTCCACGTTCCCGGCCAGGTCGAGGTAGTCGGTGCCGGTTCGGAGACAGGCGTCGATCAGCGGTTCGGCGGTGTCCGCGAACGGGCCGGCGCAGTTGAGCACCGCGTCCGCCCCGGCGACCCGCCGCTCGACGACGGCCGGGTGTTCGAGGCTGAACACCCGGTGGTCACAGCCGCGCTCGGTCGCGGCCGCTTCGACGCGCTCGGCGTCCCGTCCGGCGAGGATCGGGTCGAGACCGTCGGCGACGGCTCGCTCGGCGATCAGCGATCCGGCGTAGCCGTACGCTCCGTAGACGAGCAGGTCCCCTTCCATGCCGCCCCGTTCGGGTCCGAGGTGAAAAACGGGTGCGTCCGTTCAGGTCCGATCCGCCGAGGGTCACGCCGTCGGCGGGCTCGGAGTCCGTTCCGGTCGATTCGGCGGTGACCGCGCGCCGTTCGGCGGAGCTTTCGACGCGGTAGCCGGCGCATATCGTCGGGACGGACTCGCCGGTCGGGCGGTCGCCGGCGCCCGCGAGCGCGCCGCGGTGAGCGGATTCGCCGACGGGGCTCCGGCGGAGTCGAGCGGGACGGCGATAACAAGGTTCTTGCGACTGTGTGCAGAGGGGTCGAGACAGAGACTCGCATGAACGTCCCCAGCGGGTTCGACCTCGACGGAAGCGTGTGCGTGATCACCGGCGGATCGGGTGCGCTCGGGTCCGCGATGGCGAAGGCGATCGGAGCCCACGGCGGGAAGGTCGCCATCCTCGCCCGCGGCGAGGAGGGACTCCAGGCGACCAGCGACGAGCTCGCGGCGATGGACGTCGAGCACGTCACGCTCCCGGCGTCGGTCCTCGACAGGGCGGAACTCGAGGCGGCCGCGGAGACGGTCGTCGACGAGTTCGGCCGGATCGACGCCCTGATCAACGCCGCGGGCGGCAACGATCCCGCGGCGACGACGGGCGACGACACCGCCTTCTTCGACCTCGCGACGGACGGCTTCGAGCGCGTCCTGAACGTCAACTTCGTCGGGACGGTGCTGGCGACCCAGGCGTTCGGGGAGCACATCGTCGAGCGGGGCGAGGGCGTCATCCTGAACGTGTCGTCGATGACCGCGTTCACGCCGCTGACGAAGATCCCGGCGTACTCCGGCGCGAAGGCGGCCGTCTCGAACTTCACCGAGTGGCTGGCGGTCCACGTCGCCCACGAGTACTCGCCGGACGTGCGCGTCAACGCGATCGCACCGGGATTCTTCCTGACCGAGCAGAACCGGTACCTGCTGATCGACGAGGAGACCGGCGAGTACACCGACCGCGGCGAGTCGATCATCGAGCACACGCCCCAGCGGCGGTTCGGCGACCCGGAGGACCTCGCGACGACGGTCCTCTGGCTGCTGGCTCCCGGCTCGGCGTTCGTTCACGGAGCGGTGATCCCGGTCGACGGCGGGTTCTCCGCGTTCAGCGGGGTCTGACCGGGCGGCCATCGACGGCCGCGGCGCGGCCGTCGCGGCGGCGGCGGAACCGCACGAGGGGGCGGCGTCTGACGCCTGACCGACTGGGGTTTATGAGGTGTGAGCGCCTCCGTTGGAACCGAGACGAGGATGATCCCGACCACGGAACACGGCGACGACGCAGGTGTCGGCGAGGCGGGCGGGGAGCGGTCGATCCCCATCGAGATCAGCGTCGCGACCGACGGGGACGAGCGGCCGCCGGTCGACGACGCGACGCGCGTCGACGTCGAGGTCGACGGGCAGATGTACCCGACGGCGCGGCTGGCCGACGGCCGCTACGTCGCCTGGTGGTTCGAGACGGACGCGCCGGAACTGTCGGACCCCGTCACCACCGAGTGGGTCGCCGCGCCGACCCGATTCCTCGCCGCGGGCACGCTCCACGAGCTGTGGCAGGACCCCGCGGCGTTCGACCAGTTGCCCGACGGCGACCGCTGAGCGGGCGCAGCGAGCGCGGCGAACGGTTACTTCTCGGGTCGCTACGCCGCGGCCGCCAGCCTCAATGGCGTCCCCTCCGTTGTCCGAGTGGACGCCATGCCAACGTACATCACGGAGGTCGACGTACACGAGGCGGAGTACCAAAACCCCCAGGAACTCGTTTCGATCTGGGGGGCGATCCGCGAAGATATCCGCGAGCTCGGCGGCGAGGTCGTCGACAGCCACGCCGTGCTCGGCGACTACGACTTCCTGATCGTCTACGCCGTCGACGACCAGGAGCGCGCGTTTCAGGTGACGCAGGTCATCGAACGCCACGGGCTCGACACGAAGACCATGCAGGGACTGCCGGTCGATCGGATCGGCGAACTCGTCGAGGACGTCTGACGGCGCGCCGGCGGCCGACCGGCAGGCAAGCGGCCCGACCGACGGCCGACACCGGCGACCGGGCGGTCAGGACTGGCGGGACTCCTCGGGCTGGAACACGTCCGGCTCGACGGAGTCCGCCGGCTCGGACTGGTAGCGGCCGCTGGATTTGATGATCGACAGGGCGCTCATGATGTCCGTCCGGGTGAGCAGCCCGACGAACTCGTCGCCGTCCATGACGAGCAGTCGCCCGACCGCGTGAGAGTCCAGTTCCTCCAGCGCGGTCATCACGTCGTCGTCGGGCGCGACGGTGTAGATCTCCGTCGACATGACCTCCGCGACGCGGTAGGCGTCCCGTTCGACCTCCCGCACCGCTCGGGCGTCTTCGAGCGTGACGAGGCCGACGATCTCCCCGTCGCGCTCGACGGGATAGCCGGTGTGGCGCTCACGGAACATCGTCTCGATCAGCTCGGCGACCGACCCGTCGTCGTCGACGGTCGTCACGCGCTCGGCGGGCGTCATCACGTCCTCGACGACCACGCCCTCGAAGGCCGCCCGCATCGTCGTCTGCTGGGCCTCGCTGGCCGCGCCGATGTAGATGAAGAAGGCGATGGCGACCAGGAACAGGCCGCCGCCGCCGAACAGCCCGAACAGCCCCAGACCGATGGCGAACAGCTTGCCCACTTCGGCGGCGATCTCCGTCGCTCGCGCGTACGGGCGAGTGCGGTTGAGCAGCGCCCGGAGGACCCGGCCGCCGTCCATCGGGAAGCCGGGCAGCAGGTTGAACCCCGCCAGCACGACGTTCATCAGCGCCAGGTAGCCGAGGACGAACTGCGCCGCGGCCAGCGTCAGCGAGTCGCCCACCGGCACCGCGAGGAAGGCGCCGTAGGAGACGACGCCGAGGGCGATGCTGACCGCGGGCCCGGCGATGGCGATCAGGAACTCCTGGCGCCAGTCCTCGGGCATCTCGTCGAGCTGGGCGATGCCGCCGAAGATCCACAGCGTGATCGACGAGATGGGGAAGCCGTAGCGCATCGCCACCAGCGAGTGGCCCAGCTCGTGCAACACGACGCCGACGAACAGTCCCAGCGCCGCGACCAGCCCCAGCCCGAGCGAGAGTTCGGTCGAGGTCGTCAGCACGTCCACCGGGATCGCCGACCCGAACAGGTCGTTGACCACTTCGACGTATCGCCCGATCTGCGACCCGATCGCCCAGGCGAACAGCGGCAGGACGAGCAGGAAGGTGAGATCCACGTCGATCGGGATGCCGAAGGCGCTCCCGATGCGGAATCGTCGCATACCCGCGAGTAGTCCCGCGACGACCTTAAGCCCGCGTGTGACTGTGGCCGATCCCGCACGCCGCTCGCGTCGACAGGAGCGAGACTCGCTCCCTGCGAGAGGTATAAGCCGTCGGCGAGCGACGCTCGGGCCATGTACACGAGCTTCGGCCCCCACGCCGCGGGCGTCGACTGCCCCTTCCCCGAGGCGGCCGCCCTCGCCGCCGAGACCGGCTTCGACGCGATTCAGGTCGATCTCGGATACCTCCGCGAGAACGACCCCGACGACTACCGCGCGGTCCTCGACGATCACGATCTCCGACCCGGCAGCGCGAACCTCCCCGTAGACGTGACTGCGGACGCCGAGAGCTACGAGGCCGACCTGGAGGCGCTCGACGGGATCGCCGAGGACGCGGCCGCCGTCGACTGTACCCGGATGTCGACCTACATCATGTCCTTCAGCGACGAGCGGCCCTTCGAGGAGAACGTCGCGTTCCATCGCGACCGACTCGGCCCCGTCGCCGCGGTCCTGGCCGACCACGATATCGACCTCGGTCTGGAGTTCCTCGGCCCCGAGACGCTGCGGGCGGGTCACGAGTACGACTTCGTCTCGACCGCCGAGGGCATGCTCGACCTCTGTTCGGCCGTCGGCGACAACGCCGGCCTGCTGCTCGACAGCTGGCACTGGCACACCGCCGGCGGTTCCGTCGACGCGCTGGAGGCGCTCGAAGCCGGCGATATCGTCGACGTCCACGTCAACGACGCCCCCGAGGGGCTGGCACTCGACGAGTACGTCGACGACGAGCGAGCGATGCCCGGCGAGACGGGGGTCATCGAGATCGAGCGGTTCCTCTCCCATCTGGACGACGTGGGCTACGACGGTCCCGTGATGGCCGAACCGTTCTCCGACGAACTCGAAGCGATGGCCGACGGAGACGCCGCCCGCGAGACGGCCCGCTCGCTCGAAGTCGTGTTCGAGCGCGCCGGGGTCTGAACGAACGACGTGTCCACGGGTAGTCGGATCGTCCGCACTCGACGACACGCGTTGAAAGCACTCGACGCGCTCGCTCACGGGTCGCTCCGCTCCCCGTTCGCGTGTCGAGGCGCTCCCCGTGGTCGCGCCTCGCTCTCGCGGTCGCTGAGCGGGATATTCTCGGGCGCTTCGCGCCCTCGAATAGAGCCCGCGCAGGCGACTGTAACGAGCGCGAACGCGCCTCGCCCTTTCAGTCCGCCAGGAGAACAGCCGCCCCCGCACGGCACCGCAGACGGCCACGACCCTCCCCAGCCGATTGCGTTACTCGTCGCTTCGCTCCTGCGTTACGCATCCCTCGCACGATGCTGTCGCGCGATGAAACGCGCGACAGCGCGCGCCACCGCGCCTGACCCCATCGTCCGTCCGTGCCGACCACGCTCCGCCGCGCCGGGACCACAGTCATTGTCCCGGGGGTCATAGCGGTCCGCATGAGCGAGAGCGACGCGACCGACGACGAAGCGATCACTGACCCGGCGACGCCGCTCGTCCGCGACGCGGGGGACATCGAGTACGAACCCGTCGACGCCGCCGAGGGACTGTCCAAAGCGGTCCTGGTCGGCGAGGACCACGGCGCCGAGAACCTCGCGATCCGGCGGTTCACGCTGGCGCCCGGCGCCGAGGTGCCGAAACACACGAACGAGATAGAACACGAGCAGTACGTCCTGGCGGGCGAGTACGTCGTCGGCATCGACGGCGAGGAGCACACCGTGCAGGGCGGCGACGCGCTGCACATCCCCGCCGGCGCGGTCCACTGGTACCGCAACGAACGCGATCTCGAGGGCGCGTTCCTCTGTGCGGTCCCGACCGGCGACGACGCGATCGAACTCGTCGACGAGGAGTGAGCGGGCGGCGGGCGCGGACCGTCCCAGACGGCCGGGGCGGCGGAGCGGCCACGGCGACGCGGCGCCCGAGCCTTTTTTGACCGCGGTGGACCACCCTCGGGGTAATGACCGACCACGAGTCGCTCGTCAGGCGCTCGCTCGCCGGGACCGACGCGTTCGACGAGCGGGTCCGCGCGCAGGCCGACCGGCTGACCGCCGCGCTCGCCGACGGCGCCTTCGACAACGAAGCGGCGACGCTGGGGCTGGAACTGGAAGTGTACGCGCTCGACGGCGAGGGCGAGGACCGAACGCTCGCACCGATCCCCGACGACGTGTACGACGGGCCGGCCGACAAGGAACTGGGGCTGCACAACGCCGAACTCAACGCCGCGCCGAGTCGGTTCGACGACGACGGCGTCGCCGCCCAGGCCGCCGAGATCGAGAGCGACCTGGCCGCCACTCGCGAGCGGGCGCGCGAGCACGGCCTGGAGATCGTCCTCGACGCGATGCCGGCCGTCCCGCCCGCGGAGGGGACCCACGCCTACCTCGACGACGTGGACGTGCGGGGCGGCACCGAGAGAGAGGCGGGAACCGAAGGGGACCGCCCGGTGGTCGTCCCCGGCGGCGACCCCGACGACCCGGTCCTCGTGGCGCGGAACATGCGGAGAGACCCTCGCTACGGCGCGCTCGACAACGTCGCCGTCCGGCGGGCCGGCGGCGAGATCGACTTCTCGGTCCCCGGCGCCGAGACGGGGTATCGCACCATCCTCTTCGAGTCGCTGGCGACCTCGATCCAGCCCCACGTGCAGGTGCCCGACCCGACGGCGTTCCCGCGATACCACAACCTCGCGACGCGCACGCTGGGCCCGCTCGTGGCGCTGGCGGCGAACTCCCCGTTCCTGCCCGGCGACTGCTACGGCGACGTGGACGACCCGGAGCGACTCGTCGACGAAACCCATCACGAACTCCGGATCGCCGCCTTCGAGCAGTCGATGAACCAGGGCTGTCGGAAGGTCCGGGTGCCCGACGACCTCGACGAGCCGGCGGACGCGCTCGAACACGTCGTCGCCGACGACAGCTTCGCGCCGTTCCTCAGAGAGTGGATCGAGGGCGAGGCGCGGAGCGCCTCGGACCGTGCGAGCGGGTCGACGACCCGCGAGCAGACAGCGGACCCGCGAGACGGCGAGGCGTCGGCCGAAGAGGCGGGCGTCGAGACGGAGGGCCAGAAGGGCGGCGACCCGACCAGTGCGGCCTGGGAGTTCGACTACAAGCGGGGCACCTTCTGGCGGTGGGTGCGCGGCGTAGCCGGCGGCACCGCCGTCGACGGCGCCTGCGACGAGCGCTCGCTGCGGATCGAGTACCGCCCGCTCCCCACCCAGCCGACCGTCCGCGACATCGTCGGCCTGCAGATGCTCACGGCGGGCCTCCTGGAAGGGCTCGTCGCTGCCGACCACCCGCTCGGGGAGCTTCCCCGGGCCGACGCCGAGCGGAGCTTCTACGCCGCCGTCGAGGACGGCCTCGACGCCGACCTGGCGTGGGTGACCGCCGACGGCGAACGGACGAGCGATTCGGACGCCATCTTCGCCGAGGTGTTCGAGTACGCCCGGCGCGGGCTGGCCGAGCAGGGGGTCGACGAGGCGACCCGGGACCGCTACCTCGATCCCGTCGAAGCGCGCTGGGGGACCGGCGTGACACCGAGCGCCTGGAAGAAGGGCCGGGTCCGCGAGCACCTGGCCGACGGCGCGGACCTGGAGCGCGCGCTCGCGCGGATGCAGGGCGAGTACGTCGAGTTGAGCCGCGAGCGCGAGCACTTCGCCGAGTGGATCTGAACCGGTGCCGAGCGCCGGGTCGTTGCAGATCCCTCGCGGGTCGCTCGTCGGACGGTTGCCCTACATAACCGTACCGCCGGCGTGCGTCGTGACGGCACGGCCACACGGCCGAGTCGGTTTCTTTCGCCCCCCGCGAGTCCACTCGACTATGTCGACAGCGACCGAGGCTGCGACCGAGGAACCGCACGCGAACGACTCCTGGGGGGCCGGCGTCGTCGGGGGGATACTCGGCGCGCTCGCGATGGGCGCGCTGGTCGTCGCGATGAACGAGCCGACGATCGCGGTGGCGATCCCGTCGCTGTACGCGCTGGCGCCGCCGCCGAACGCCGCCGCGGGGCTGTTCGTCCACGCCTCCCACGGCGCCGTGCTGGGCGTGTCCTTCGCCGCCATCGTGGGCGCGCTCGACCTCGATTCGCCCGGCGAGCAGGTCGGCGCGGGCGTCGCCTGGGGCGTCCTCACCTGGGCCGGGCTCGCGGCGCTCGTGATGCCGCTGTGGCTCGACGCGGTGGGGTCGCCGGCGTCGCCGCCGTTCCCGAACTTCGCGGTGCCGTCGCTGCTGTGGCACGCCGTCTACGGACTGGTGCTCGGCGGCGTCTACGCCGCGACCGTCGACCGGCTGTAGGTGGCACTGCGGCCGGTCACTCGTCCGCCTCGACCGCACCGGTTCCCGGCCGCTGGACCGCCGCGAGGTCGATCGCGCCGCCGGGCATCGGCACGCCCTCGAAGGGATCAGCATCGAGCAACAGCGACCCGTCCAGGTCAGCGTAGTCGAACAGCGGCGCGAGGTGGGCGCTGGCCGCGATGGTGGCGTTCGAGGCGACCATACAGCCAAGCATCGCCTCGCAGCCGCGGACCTGGGCGACATCCGCGACCCGGCGCGTCTCGCGCAGGCTCCCGCACTTCTGGAGCTTCGCGACGACGATGTCCACGGCGTCGGCGACTCGGGGCACGTCCGCCGCGCGCTCGACGGACTCGTCGGCCGCGACGGGGACTCGGCCCTGGTCCCGGACGCGGCGGAGTCCCGCCAGGTCGTCCGCCGGAACGGGCTGTTCGACGAACTCGACGCCGTGGTCGGCGAGGACTTCGGACTTTGCGACGGCCTCGGCGGGCGTCCAGGCCGCGTTGGCGTCGACGCGGACCGTCGCCTCGGGCGCGCCCTCGCGGACGGCCGCCAGGCGTTCGGCCGTGCGGCCGGCCCCCAGTTTCACCTTGAGGATCGGGTATCCGTCGTCGACAGCGCGCTCCGCCCGACGACGCATCTCGTCGGGGTCCGCGAGGCCGATCGAGAACGACGAGACCGGCGCCGCGGCGGGGTCGTGCCCCCACTGACGGTAGAGCGGAACGTCGAGGCGCTTGGCGGCCAGGTCGGCGAGAGCGGTGTCGACGGCGGCGCGGGCGGCGGGGTTGCGCCCGACGCGTTCGCGCATCTCGCGGTCGATCCGCTGGCGCGCGTGCGGGTCGCCCACCTCCTCGACGACTTCGAGGAGGTCCGGCAGGACCGCTTCGACGGTCGCGGGCGTCTCGCCGTAGTAGGTCGACGGTGCGGCGGCCCCGATACCCCCGTGAGTCCCGTCCGATATCCGAACGAGGACGTTCTCGGCCGTCTCGGTCGTTCCGCGGGCGATGGTGAACGGGTCCGCGAGCGGGAGCGCGAGCCGTTCGAACTCCGTGGTGAGGTCGGCGTCGGGGCCGTGCGACGCCATCGGATCAGTCCTCCCCGAGGACCGCCGGCAGAATGTCGCTCGCGTCGAAGCGGACCGGGTCGGTGGCGGGCGCGTCGATGGCCTCGGCGTACTCGTCGACCGCGGCGCCTGCCGCGTCGCCGTCGACCCGCTGGGTGTTGAGCGAACCGGCGACCACCTCGGCGGGCGCGACGGGCGCGGCAAGCGACTCGTAGAGCGCGGCGTACTCGCCGGGCGGCGGGATCGAGACGTGCTCGTAGCCGTGGACGGCCTCGCGGCCGGCGACGTGACAGAGGACCAGCCGGTCGGGCATCGCGCCGTGGAGGATACTGGTCGTCACGCCGGAGTAGGCGGGGTGGGCGATAGCGCCCTGCCCCTCGACGAACAGCACGTCGAACTCGGCGGCGCGCTCCCGAACCATCCGCTCGACCGCGCCGGCGGCGAAGTCGGCAACGACCCGATCCACGGCGATCCCGTAGTTCTCGATGGCGATCCCGGTCTGGCCGGTGGGGACGACGCCGGCGTCGACGCCGCGCTCGCGGGCCGCCGCGGCGAGTTCGAACGTCGTCGTCATCTTCCCCGACGAGCAGTCGGTGCCCACGGTGAGAACGACCTCGGCGTCGACGTCGCTCGCGGTCCCGTCGCTGACGGTGAGGTCGTCGGGCGGCCGGCGCAGGTCCCGGATCTCGGCGTCGTGTTCGGCGGCGAGGCGGGCGAGCGCCGCGTCGTCGCCGAGGAAGTAGTGGAGGCCCGCGACCACGTCGGCGCCGCGTTCGAGGGCGCCGCGCACGTCCGGGCGCCAGGTCTCGTCGAATCCGCCGCCGATGGGCGCGATCCCGACCACGAGGGCGTCGATCGGCTCGTCGACCGCGTCGATGCCGTCGACGATCGGAGTGTCCTGCACGTCCGGGACGACGTCGCGGACGCGCTCGCCGGTCCGAGTTCGGTCGAGGACCGCGACCACTTCGTCGTCGGCGTACCGCAGGATCCCGACGGCGGTCTTCGCCCGGTCGGGGAACCCCTCGTGAGCCAGGATCGCGACGCGCATGGGCGAGTGTTCGTCGGGCAGTGATTTAATCGCACGGTGGAAGGGGCTTTCTCGGTCCCCGCTCTCAGCACCGCGACCGCAGTCGTGATCGCGACCGCGAACAGCGTGAAAGCCCCCGATCGCTCCGGTCGAGTCGCGGGAGGCGAACGCGTCGGGGCTTTCACGCTGTTTTGCACTCCGAGCAGGTCGGCGGTGCGGTCGGTTGCTGTCGTTCCGAGGACCGTCACGCTGTTTCCGGTTGCTGTCGTCCGATTCGAACTCGCGCCGGCCACTCAGAGCGCTCGCAACTGTACTTGCCAGAACTCCCGAAACGCCGACTCCAGCGCGGCCTCGGGGTCGCCGCTCGCGCTCACCGAGGAGACGGCGTCCGCCGCGTCTTCGAACTCGTCGAGGACGGTCCGCTCGCCGACGACGTACAGCCGTTCCGTCTCGCGGTCGTCGAGCGCGACCCGACAGCGGTCGAGGTGGTTCTCGATCTGCTCGTCGCGCAGACGCTCGAAGCGGGCCTGCGAGTACCCCCCCTTCGAGTGCTGGCTCTTCAACTCGGAGTCGAACCCCTGGAAGGCGACGCGCTCGTCGCCGTCGTACTCGCCCATGGCGAAGAGGTCCGAACGGACGAGGGCGAACGTGAACGAGTCGGCTGGCTCGAACCACGACCGGTCGAACTGGACTGCGTCGCTCCACTCCGTGAACGGTTCGGGCGGGTTCGGCACGGAGAGGCAGGCGTCGACGAGCGCGGCGTCGTCGGTGACGGCGAGACAGGGGGCGGCGCGGCCCACCAGCGCCGCGCGGTCGCCGAACGCCTCGCGCACGGGTTCGGACAGATCGTGGCCGTCGGGAACGTAGGCGGTGAAAGCGCCCTCCGGGTCGGTTTCGACCGACTCCAGGCGGTCGAGGACCGCGCGGAGGCGCCCGTCGCGCAGCGTCTCCTCGGCGGCGAACGACCGATCCGCGCCGGCCTGGCCGTCGCGCAGCCGCTCGACCTCCCCCTCCAGTTCGGCGATGCGGTCTTCGAGGCGGTTGACCCGCTCCTCGGCGTCCTGACGGTCGCTGACGGCGTCGGCGCGGCGGCGCTGCTCGGCCTCCAGTTGTTGCTCGCGGCCGTCGAGTTCGTCCTCCAGCTCCGCGATGCGCTCTTTCAGTTCGGCGCGGCCGAGCACCCGGTCTAACATCACCGGATGGGGACGCCGCGTGGGGTTAAAATGCGGGGTCCCTGCGGCGGGTCAGATCCCGGTCGGCCCGCCGAACTCCCCGTCGAAGGGGTGGTCGGGGACGGCGTCGTCCATCGCCTCCTCGCTGGTCGGAGTGCCGGCGGCGACCGAGAGGAGCTGTTTGGCGCGCTCGGCCTTGGCCAGGAACACCTCCCGAAGCGAGGGGGGGTTGCGGACGTTCGTCTCCGCGACGAGCGATTCGGGGATCGCGATGGTGTCGGCGGGGACGCGTTCGTCGCCGTAGACGGTGAAGTGTGTGTTCTCCAGTTTCATCACCAGTGGGAGGTCCGTCCGGGAGACGCCCTCGCCGGCGTACAACTGCTCGTTGACCTGCTCGTGCTGGGCGGCGGCGATGGCCGCCGCGTCGCTCTCTCTGGGTTCGACGTAGAGCCGCCCCAGGTAGTAGCCGCTGGAGAACTGTTCGAACATTGCTGTGCGAGTGGATAACAACCATGGTCACGGATAAGTCTTCCCCGGTAGCCTTATGCCGGCGTGCAATCAGACCGCACGACCTGACCGCGACGAGGGGGGAGCCGGTGGTCGAGGCGGCGGTCACTCGCGGGTTCGATACGGCTTTGTGGCCGGGGAACTCGGGGTCGAGTATGGACGAGTCGGGGGTCGACGAGGAGCGCGTGGACGGTGGAGCGGCCGGTCGCCACGCCGTGATCCCGCGGCGGTGGGCCCGGTACTACCTGGAGAACGCGCCCAGTCTCTGCTGGCTCGTGTTCGCCAACGTCGCGGGCGTGTTCGTCGGCGTGTTCTTCTACCTGGAGACGCTGCCCGAGGTGGAGACGCTCGCGTGGCCGGTGTACATGGACTCGCCGGTGGCGACGCTGCTGATGGCGCTGGCGCTCGCGACCCTGTTGCCGAACCTCGGCCGCCGACTCGACGCGGCGCCCGCCAACCTCGTGCTCGCCTATCTGTACACGATCTCGTTCGTCTGGCTGGTCGAGACGGGGCTGTGGCTCGCGCTGGCGCTGAACCTCCACGTCGGGCTCTACTACCCCGACGTGTGGCGCTACTTCGGCGTGCTCGTCACGCATCTCCTGTTCATCCCCGAAGCGTACCTCCTGCCGCACTTCGGACGGACCACCCGGGGGGCGCTCGGCCTCGCGCTCGTGCTCGCGTTGGGCAACGACCTGGTCGACTACGGGTTCGGCCTCCACCCGCCGCTGCGCTACGAGACGGGAGCGCTCTTCTCGGCCGGCGGGTTCACCACTTCGGGGGTCGTCCTCGCCGCCGGGAGCGTCGCAACGTCGGTCGTCGCCGTCGCGCTCGCCGCCCGGGCGTTCCCGCGACTGGGGACCGGCGGCGCGGCGTCGCGGTGACCGCCTGCGGCGCCCGGAACGGTCGCACGACGGCGTCGGGACGGTGGGGATACGCTTTTACGTCTCGACCACGAACCTCAGGTGAATGGACTCCGCCGAACTGCTCGACCTGCTGGGCAACGCCAACCGTCGGCGGATCCTCCGGTTGCTCGCGCACAAGCCCTGTTACGTCACGGAGATCAGCGAGTACATCGGCGTGAGCCCGAAGGCGGTCATCGACCACCTCGAACGGCTCGACGAGGCCGGCCTCGTCGAGAGCAGCGTCGACGACCAGCGCCGCAAGTACTTCCGCATCGCCCGCAACCTCCGGCTCGAAGTGACGGTCTCGCCCTACCAGTTCGGCACCAAGAGCGCCTATCCCGGCAGTTCTATCGACGTGACTACCTGCCGACACGTCTCCATCGACGCCGAGGTCCAGGAGGACTCGGACACCGGCGAACTCGCCGCGGAGCTCGACCGCCTGCAGGATCTCGATCGCGAACTCTCGCTCGCCCAGCGGTGGGTCCACGGCCGCCTCGCCGAGGTGATGGGGGAGCTGACCGACCAGTTCGAGGGCGAAGACGCTCGACTGCTCGGGGACGTGGTCTCGGCGCTCGCGACCCGTTCGGGCACCGTCGAGGAGGTGAGCCGCCGCGTCGAGGCGCCCCCCGAAGTCGTCGAGGAAGCGCTCGAACGGCTCGCCGAGGAGGACGTGGCCGAACGCGATGGCGACGAGTGGTCGCTGCCGGACTGACTACTCCTCGAGGTCGTAGGCCCGCTCGGCGTCGCGTCTGAACTGGGTGCGGTCGACGACCTCGGGGACCACCGCCTCGGCCTCGGCGTCGTCGCCGCCGACGGCGAACCCCACTGCGACGAGCGCGACGCCCGCGGCCGCGAGCGCCAGCGAGTCGCTGAGGACGCCGTAGGCAACGATCCCCAGTGCGACGAGTCCGGCAGCCAGCAGTCGGCCGACCCGGCGTTTGCGGAGCTCTCGCTCGTGCGCCGCGACGATCGCCCCGCCCTCCCCGGCCGGGGCCGCGCGGTAGACCGGTCCGTCGTCGGTCTCGTAGCGGAGCACGTCGACGGTCCCGCGCTCGGCGCCCGGCTCGTCGGTCGCCATCGACAGGATCTGTCGCTTCCGTCGTCCTAAACGTTCAGGATCAGACCTCTCGGGTGAGCCCGTCGCGCAGGTCGCGGCCGACGTAGTGGCCGACGACGGCGACGAGGATGCCCGTCGTCGCGCCGAGCGCGGCGGTCGGCGCCAGGCCGAGACTCTCGACGGCCGTCAGCGTGAGCACGCCCTGCATCATCGTCGCGAGGACGGCGGCGGCCGCGCCGGCCACCGCGACCGGGACGTACCGGCGAGTGCCGCTCGCCGCGCCGAGGAGGAAGGCACCCAGGAACAGACCGACCAGGCCGGTGACAGACCCGATAAAGGGGACGGCGCTCCCGGCGAACATCCCGCCGACCACGACGACCGCGGCCAGGAGGAACGAGCGCAGCGACGGGACGCTGATCCCGAGGCTCGGCCGTCCGATGGAGGGCGTGAGCCGCGAGCGCAGGCTCGACCCCGAGTCGGTGCTCGACGCGGCGTTCGACTCGCTCTCGGCGGCCGACGCGGCCGATCCGCCGCTCGCGCCGTCGGGTCCGCTCGTCAGCGCGTCCACGTCGACGCCGAGTTCGTCGTCGCTGAATCCGACGTCGCCGTCGGACCCGCCGACATCGCCGAGGTCGGCGTCGAAGTCCTCGACCCGCTCGTCCGTCCGCTCTGACATACTCGACACTCCGGACCGAGGGCCCATGTGCCTTTTCCTCGCGTCGGCCGCGCGGCGACAGAACTGGCCTCGACCGGGCCCCGTCGGACCGAACCCGAACCGATCCGGCGCGTGGTGCCGATGTCCGCACGCTTTTCCGGCCGATCGGCGTACGAGAGCCCATGACAGTCGAGACGCGCCCGCCGGCCGAGTGGGAACAGGACTTCGTCGACGTCGACGACGGGGTGCGACTGCACTACGACCGCAGCGGCGGCGACGGCCCGCCGCTCGTGATCGCCCACGGCGTCTTCGACGACGGTCGGTGTCGCCTCCCGCTCGCCCGCGACCTGGCGGACGACTACGACGTGATCGTCTACGACGCCCGCGGCCACGGCCAGTCCGACGCTCCCGAATCGGGCTACGACGCCGACGCGCGCGCCGCGGATCTGGTCGGACTGCTCGAAGGGCTCGGCGTCGCGGACCCGATCTACTTCGGACACTCGATGGGCGGCGACACCGTGCTGGCGGCCGCCGCGAACTCCCCCGGCCGCCCGCGGGCCGTCGTCGCGGTCGACCCCGCCTGCCTGCTGGATCACAACGCCGAGAACCGCGGCGACGACCGCATGGGCGATGAGGAGATCGAGGGGATTCGCGACCGGGTCCTCTGGTGGCAGGACCACAGCAAGGCCGAACTGCTGGACGTCGATGACGAACTCGCCGGTCACGTCGAGGCCGGGGACGAGGAACTGGCGAGCCTGCTCGCCGACGCGCGCCTGCGGGTCAGTCCGAACATCACCGAGGTGTTCCGTAGCGGCTGGGTCGACTACGAGCGCGCCTTCCCTGACATCGAGGCACCGACGCTCGTCCTCCGCGCGGACGCGGACGAGGCGGCCCGCGAGCGCGACCGCGACGCCGTCGACCTGATCCGGAACGGTCGGCTCCTGCACGTCGACGACGCCGGTCACTGCGTCTTCCGCGACCGCCGGGAGTTCGCGACGGCGGAACTGCGGTCGTTCCTCGATGGGGTCTGAACGGGGCCCGACGAGCGCGCTGTCGTCCCCGATCGAACGAGTGGATTCAAGTCCGCCGCGGCGGAACCGACTCCCATGAACGCAGGAGACCGCGTCCGCGTGGACCGCGCGGACGAGACCTACGAGGGGGTACTCCTCCCGTCGACGACCGCCGAGCACCTGGTCGTCAAGCTCGACGGCGGCTACAACGTCGGCGTCGACCGGACCGAGGCGGACGTGGAAGTCCTCGAATCGGACGTGTACGACGTGGAATCGGCCCAGGCCGAGAGCGAGCGGTCGACCATCGAGTTCGACGACGACCTGCCGACCGTGTCGCTCATCTCGACCGGCGGGACCATCGCCTCGACGGTCGACTACCGCACCGGCGCCGTCACCGCCCAGTTCGACGCCGAGGACGTGCTCCGGGCCGTCCCGGACCTGGCGGGCCGGGCCAACTACCGCGGGCGCGTCGTCGCGAACATCCTCTCGGAGAACATGACGCCAGAGGTGTGGCAGGACCTCGCGGGAGCGATCCACGAGGAGATCGAGGCGGGGGCCGACGGCGTCGTCGTCATGCACGGCACCGACACCATGCAGTTCACCGCCGCGGCGATGGCCTTCATGCTCGACACGCCCGTCCCCATCGTGTTCACCGGGAGCCAGCGCTCGGCCGACCGCCCGTCCTCCGACAACGTCATGAACGCCGTCTCGGCGGTCGAGGCGGCCAAATCCGAGTGCGCCGAGGTGCTGATCTGCATGCACGAGAACGAGTCCGACGACCGCTGTGCGCTCCACCGCGGGGTGCGCGCCCGGAAGAACCACACGTCCCGTCGAGACGCCTTCGAGACCGTCGGCGCGGAGCCGCTCGGGGTCGTCGACTACGATATCGACGACGAGACGGCGGTCTCGTTCCGCCGCGAGTACCGCGAGCGCGGCGCGACCGAACTGGACATCGACCCCGATCTGGATACGGAGGTCGAACTGCTGAAGTTCACCCCCAGCACCGACCCCGCCTTCCTCGATGCCCTCGAAGGCAAATCCGGCGTCGTGCTGGAAGGGACGGGCCTGGGCCACGTCCACACCGACTGGATCCCGCGGATCGAGGAGCTCGTCGACGACGGGACGACGGTCGTGATGACGAGCCAGTGCCTCGAAGGGCGCGTGTGCGACCGGGTGTACGACACCGGGCGCGATCTCCTGGAGGCGGGCATCGTCGAGGGCGAGGACACGCTCCCCGGCACGGCGAAGGTCAAGCTCATGTGGGCGCTGGCCAACACCGAGAGCGTCGCGGAGGCCATGGCCACGTCGCTGGCCGGCGAGATCCAGGACCGGTCGGTGCCGTGGACCTGAGCGTGACGGCACTCCGACCGCGGTCGCGGGGGCGATGACCGTGGAGGTCCGCCAGGCCCGTGCCGAGGACCACGAAGACGTCGTCGCCTTCACCAGCGACACGTGGAGCGACCGCTTCGACCGGGGCGACTACATCCCCGAGGTGTTCCCGGAGTGGGTCGAGAGCGACGGCACCGACCAGCACACCGTCGTCGCCGAGGCGGACGGCCGAGCGGTCGGCGTCTGTCAGGTCGTCGCGCTCTCGGCCCACGAGGCGTGGGCCCAGGGGATGCGCGTGGCCGACGACGCCCGGGCGAAGGGGGTCGCCGAAGCGATGAACGACGCCTGTTTCGCGTGGGCGCGCAACCGCGGCGCGACGGTCTGTCGCAACATGGTGTTCTCGTGGAACGCGCCCGGTCTCGGCGCCGCCCGCGGCGTCGGCTACGGCCCCGCCACCGAGTTCCGATGGGCCCATCCCGACCCGGACAAAGACGCCCGTGCGGACGCCAACGGCGCGGGCGGACTGGAGGCCGGCTCGGACCCCGACGCGGCCTGGAGCTACTGGCAGCGCTCCGACGCCGCCCGCGAACTCGCCGGGCTCGCGCTCGACCCCGGCGAATCGTGGGCGCTCTCGGAGGCGACCCGCGAGCGGTTCCGCGCGGCCGCCGACGAGCGACGGGTGTTCGCGGTGCGGGGAGCCGACGGCACCCACGGGGCCGCGGTCCGGACCCGGGAGTACGAGCGCGAGCGTGAGAGCGGGAACGGCGGCAGCGACACCGAACGGTGGGTCGAGTACGGCGTCGGCGCGTGGGACGACGTGCCCGCCGCCCAGACGCTGTTCGCCGCGATCGCCCGCGACGCCGCCGATCTGGGCGCCGACCGTACCAGAGTCCTGATCCCCGAGACGCCGCGACACGTCTCCGACGCCGCCTACGCCGGCATCGCCGTCTCGGAGAACCCCGACTTCGTCATGGCCGCCGACCTGACCGGGGCGGACTGAGCCGCCCCGTTCCGTCGTCGCCGGCGAGTGAACGGTTCTGTCGGCCGGACGCGAATTCCCGCGCGAGGACGCGCCCGTCCCCGCCGATCCGCCTTCGAGTTCGGCCTCGGTCGCTGCGACCCGGCCGACGACTGAACCGGACGGGCGCTTCGATACGTCCAGCACCGACTGTCTCGGAGGCGTTCGGAGCGCGTATCGTCGTTCCCCTGCGGTAGAGATTTGCCGAACCCCACCGTAGACGACGGCGTGACCGCCGACGCGACCGTCGCGGGCGTGCTCCTGGCCGCGGGCGACAGCGAGCGCTTCGGCGAGCGCGACAAACTGCTGGCGACGGTCGACGGCGAGCCGCTGGTCCGGCGGGCCGCGCGGACCCTCACCGACGCCGAGGTCGACCCGGTCGCGGCGGTCGTCCGCCCGGACGCCTCGGACGTCCGCGACGCGCTCGCGGGTCTCGGTCTCACGGCCGTCGAGAACCCGAACGCGGCCGCGGGCCAGGAGACCTCGGTCCGCCGCGGCGTCGCGTGGGCGCGCGAGCGAGCCGACGCGGTCGTGTTCGCGCTCGGGGACATGCCGCGGGTCGACCCCGGGACCGTCGACCGGCTCGTCGCGGCCTACCGCGAGGGCCGCGGTTCCGCACTGGCGGCGGGATACGACGGGCGGCGCGGGAACCCGGTTCTCTTCGACGGTCGGCACTTCGACGCGCTCGCGGCGGTCGCGGGCGACACCGGGGGCCGCGCCGTCTTCGAACGGGCCGCCGATTCGGCGGTCGTCGAGACCGGCGATCCGGGGGTGCGCGCCGACGTGGACACGCCCGCGGACCTCGACCGGCTCCGGGACTGAATCAGAGCACGTCGGTGTCGACCAGCGAGACGCGCTCGCCCACGTCGTGCTCGGTCGCGTACTCGTAGACGACGTGACTGGCGGCCACGTCCTGGACGGCCAGGCCGGTCGAGTCGAACACCGTCACGCCCGTCTCGGGGGTCCGACCGGGTTTCTCGCCGACGATCACCTCGCCGAGTTCGCCGTGGATATCGTCGTCGGCGAGGGCGCCTTCGCTCCACGGGACGTTGATCTCTCCGGAGTGGGTACACTGCTCGTAGTCGTCGATGACCACCGTCGCGTCCAGGAGGACCTCGTCGGCGATCTCGTGTTTCCCGGCGGCGTCGGCGCCGATCGCGTTGACGTGGGTGTGGTCGCCGACGCTGTCGACGATCGGCTCCTCGACGGGCGTCACCGTCGAGAGCACGTCACACCGGGCGGCCTCCGCGATGGTTCCACCGCGCACGTCGAAGCGGTCCTCGAACGCGTCGACGAACTCGGCGACCCTCTCCTCGTCGCTGTCGGCGACGACGACCTCCTCGATGGGACGGACGGCCGCGACCGCTTCGAGCTGGGTGTACGACTGGACGCCGGCGCCGACGATGCCCATCGTGCGGGCGTGCTCCACGGCGAGGTGGTTGGTCGCCACCGCGGCGGCGGCGCCGGTGCGCTTGCGGGTGATCGATGTGCCGTCGAGCAGCGCGAGCGGGAAGGCGGTCTCGGGGTCGGAGTAGACGACGGTCCCCATCACCGTCGGGAGGTCGTGATCCGCGGGGTTGTCGGGGTGGACGTTGACCCACTTGACCGCCGCGGCGTCCCACTCGCCGGCGTCCAGATACGCCGGCATCGACCGGAAGTCGCCGTTGTACTGCGGGAGCTCGATGTAGGACTTGGCGGGCATCTGCGTGTCGCCGCGCGCGTCGGCGACGAAGGCGTCTTCGACCGCCGAGACGACTGCCGACATCTCCGCGGCCTCCTCGACGGCGTCTGGGTCCAGCAGTAACGTCTGCATACCCGATATTCCCCGGCCGCACACTTAGAAGTTCGACCGCGCGCTCTCGGCCCACCCTCGACGACCGCGTCGCCGGGACAACTGTTTTCACGCTACTTGGTGTACGTTATCGTTGGGGTTCCAACCCATGTACACAGTCCTGCTGCCGGTCGATATGGCGGAATCGCGCGCGACGGCGCAGGTAGAGACGGCGATCGGGCTCCCGAACGCGAGCGAGGGCGTCGACGTGAAACTCTTGCACGTGTTCCGCGAGGCCGACCGGGCCGAGGAGGCGTCGCCGCTGCAGCTCAGAGCCGGCGAACACGCCTACGACCGACTCGAGGAGGCCGGCCTCTCGGTCGAACCGGTCACCCGGTACGGCGACCCGGCCGCGGGCATCCTGGAGGCGGCCGACGACTACGACGCCGACATGATCCTGCTCGGTGGGCGCAAGCGGTCGCCGCTCGGGTCGGTCCTGTTCGGCAGCGTCAGTCAGGAGGTGACCCTGGACGCCGAGCGGCCGGTGGTCGTCACCGGCGACCGCGAGCAACAGCACATCCCGAGCCACCGCTGTCAGAGCTGCGGCGAGGAGTACTACACCGACGACGACCTGGCGATCCCGTCGTGTCGCAACTGCGGCGGCACGAAGGTCGAACGCGTCGGCGAGGAGTCGGAGGAACCGGCGCCGACGGCGTGACTGGTCGGGCGAAAGCGAGAGAAGATAATCGGCGGGCGGTACAGCGGTCGACGGGTAAGCATCCGCGCGCCTGCGGCGCGCGGTTCACCGGACGCGAACGGAGTGAGCGTCCGGCTTTTTCCCCAAGTTTTCCCTGAAGGGGTAGGGTCGCGGGCCGATGGCCCGCGACCGCAAACCGTGGCGGCTTCTTGGCGCGGCGAAGCCGCGCCAACGGTCCGAGGGAGCAAGGCCCCCTCACTATCGCCGCCACGCGCCCGCAGCGAGGCGGAAGGCCGAGCGAGGAAACCCCTTCAGGAAAAAGTGGGTCTACATCATGCCGCCCATACCGCCGCCCATGCCGCCCATGCCGCCGGGCGCGCCACCGGGACCGCCTTCCTCGTCGCCGCCCTCGGTGGACAGATCGCCGGCGGCGATGATGTCGTCGATCTTCATGACGAGGTTCGCGGCCTCGGAGGCCGAGGAGACGGCCTGCTCCTTGGCGTGGGCCGGCTCGACGACGCCGGCCTCGAAGGTGTCGACCACGTCGCCGGAGTGGACGTTCAGGCCGGCGTGCTCGTCGCCGTCCTCGTGGGCGGCGCGCAGGTCGACCAGGGTGTCGATGGAGTCGAGGCCCGCGTTCTCGGCGAGCACGCGCGGGACGAGCTCCAGCGAGTCGGCGAACGCCTCGACGGCGAGCTGCTCGCGGCCGCTGACGGAGTCGGCGTAGTCGCGGACGCGGCCGGCGAGTTCGACTTCCGTGGCGCCGCCGCCCGCGAGGACGCGGCCGTCGGCGACGGTGGAGGCGACGACGTCGAGCGCGTCGTTGATGCCGCGCTCGAGCTCGTCGACGACGTGGTCGGTCGAGCCGCGCAGCAGCAGCGTCGCGCCGTGGCCGCTCCCCTCGACGTAGAACAGCTCGTCGTCCTCGTCACGGGTGACCTTCCCTTCGGCCACGTCGTCCTCGGAGACGGCGTCGATGTCCGAGACGATGCGCGCTTCGAGGACCTCGGAGACGAACTCGATGTCCGACTTCTTGACGCGGCGCACCGCGAGGATGCCCTCCTTGGCGAGGTAGTGCTGGGCCATGTCGTCGATGCCCTTCTGGCAGAAGACGACGTTGGCGCCCGACTCCTTGATCGTCTGGACCATCTCCTGCAGGCGCTCCTCTTCCTGCTCGATGAAGTCCTGGAGCTGGTCGGGGCTGTCGAGGTTGAGCTGGGCGTCGGTCTCGGTCTCCTCGACCTCGATGGGCGTATCGAGGAGGAGGACGTTGGCGTCCTCGACGGTCGAGGGCATGTCGCTGTGGACGGCGTCCTTGTCGATGATGCCGCCGGTCAGCAGGTCCGACTCGGAGACGGCGCGGCCCGTCTGGGTCTGGAGCTTGAGGAACTGCAGGTCCGGGACGTGGCCGCCGTCGTCGGTCTCGACGCTGACCGCCTGGATGGCGTCGACGACCAGGTCGACGAGCACGTCCTTGTTGAGTTCGGCGCCCTTGCCGGTCATGGAGGTCTCGGCGACCGACTTGAGGATCTCCTCGTCGCTGGGGTCGACGGAGGTGGCGATCTCGCCGATCTCCTTTTTGGCCTCCTTGCTGGCCATGTTGAACCCGCGGATGATCGAGGTCGGGTGGATGTCCTGCTCGAGCAGGTCCTCGGCGTTCTTGAGGAGCTCGCCCGCGATGGCGACCGCGGTCGTCGTCCCGTCGCCGGCCTCGTCCTCCTGGGCCTCGGCGACCTCGACGATCATCTCGGCGGTCGGGTTGTCGATGTCCATCTCGGTGAGGATGGTCACGCCGTCGTTCGTGACGGTTACGTCACCGAGCGAGTCGACGAGCATCTTGTCCATCCCCTTCGGCCCGAGTGTGGAGCGGACCGACTCGGCGACCGCGCGCGCCGCCGAGATGTTGTGGCTCTGCGCGTCCTTGTCCTTCATGCGCTGGGAGTCCTCGCCCAGAATGATCATGGGCTGACCCTGCATTCGCTGCTGACTCATGTTCAACCGAGAGTATGAATGTGCTTCTATATAAATGTGGGTGTTCGAGGACGATCGGCGGCCCCACGGTAGCCCCGCTGTATACCCGGATAACCGCCATATCGCGCCCGCTACCCGTTTCGAGTGTGGCAGACGTTCCCAACGTCAGCGCAGCGAGAATACTGGGGTTTATACGGTCGCCACTCCGTTCGGGGTGGAGCGACGGGCGTCTCGCCACGGTCGAGGTGGTGGCCGCGAAGTCGTCGCGGTGGCTCAGACCGGTTCCTTCCAGTGGACGACGACGACGCCGACGACGAACGCGTCGGTGGTGTCGGTGTCCCGCTGGACCGTGATGGTGTTTTCGCCCTCGACGAGGTCGATACCGGTGAGCGTGTCCATCCACTGTTGCCACCCGTCGGCGGGTGGGACGTCGAACCCCGAGAGGGCGACGCCGTTGACACGGATCTCGTGGCCGTACTCCTCGACGTCGTAGGCCTGGAGCTCGAGGTAGGCGTCGGTGGCGTCGTCGGTCGGCACCTCGAAGGTCAGCTCGTCGGTCTCGTCGCCGACGAACTCGGCCCACGGCACCGAGAGGCTCTCCTCGTTCTGGCCGAGGTGTTGCTGGAACGGGACGAGCGCGTAGTTGGGGCGGCGGTCTCCCATACCGGACAGTGGTCGTCAATCGGTTTATACTTCGGGTCGTCCGGGTTCCCGGCCGTCAGGTCGCCGCAGTGGTTAGACTGGCTGGGGCGAACGTGTTCGGCCACAGGCCGACGAGTTCGGGAGCCGTACGGTCCGCTATGAGCGCGATCCCGGGCGAGGTCGACACCGACCGCCAGCCTCCGATGACGGTCCCGCTCCGGCACTTTCTCGTGGGATCGGCGTTGCTCGTCGCCGGCGGCGTCACGGGAGTCCTCGACGCCGTCGGGGTGTTGTCGGGCGTCGCCGTCCTGGCCCACCTCCACCTCCTGCTGGCGGGGTGGGTCTGCGTGACGATCATGGGTGCGATGGTGCAGTTCGTGCCCGTCTGGTCGAACGTCGCGTTGCACTCCCGGCGGCTGGCGACCGCCCAGCTGTGGCTCGTCGCCGCCGGCGTCGGCGGGATGGCCGTCTCGTTCGCGACCGGCGCGCTCGGCTGGGTCCACGCCTTCGGGGGCCTCGCACTGGCCGGGTTCTGGACGTTCGCCTACAACGTCGGCCGGACGCTCCTCGGCGCCCGCCCCTGGGACGTGACCGAGCGCCACTTCGCGTTCGCGCTGGCCTGCTTCGCCGTCGTCCCCGCGATGGGCTTCGCCCTCGCGATGGACTACTCGATCCCCTTCCTCGCCGAATCGCCGGTCGCCCGCTACCGGCTGACGGCCGCCCACGCCACGCTCGCCGTCTTCGGCGCGGTCCTCGCGACGGTGTTGGGCGCGCTCTACCAGCTCGCCACGATGTTCACCCAGACCGAACTCCACGGCGTCGACGTCCACCTCCGACGATTCGAGCAAGCGGGCTACCCGGCTGGCGTCGTCGCGCTCGCGACCGGCCGCCTGCTGGGATCGGCGCCGCTGGCCCGCGTCGGCGGCCTCCTCGTCGCACTCGCACTCGGCGGATTCGCGGTCGTCCTCGCGCGCAAGTTCGTCGAGACCAGCGTCGAGCGGACGCCGATGCTCTCGCGGTACGCCGTCGCCGCCGCCGCGATGGCCGCGTGGGCCCTCCTCACCGGCCGCGCCTGGCTCGCCGACCCGCTCGCGCCGACGGCGCTGTTCGGCGGCGGCCCGCCGCACCTGCTCGCCTTCGGCGTCGTCGGCTTCGTCGTCCTCGGGACGCTGTACCACGTCGTCCCGTTCATCGTCTGGGTCCACCGCTACAGCGACCGCCTGGGCTACGAGCCGGTTCCGATGGTCGACGACCTCTACGACGACCGGATCGCCGTCGCCGACCTCGCCTGCGTCACCCTCGGCGCGAGCGGCCTCGTCGCCGCCACCGCCTTCGACCGCTCGATCGCCGTCACGGCCGCCGCTGGCGCGCTCGCGACCGTCGGCTTCGCGCTGTTCGCCACGAACGTGCTACTGGTCGTCCGCGAACACAGCCCCCGGCCGCTCCGCGCCGTCCTCGTCTCCCGGCTCGGCGAGGGCGGAGATCCGACCGGCGACTCCGCGAGTGACGGTCCCAACCCCACCGAGGACACCGTGCGCTGAGACGTTATTCCCCGTGCCCTTCGCGGGCCTCGGCGACGAGTTCGGTCACGTCGACGGTCTCGCCGGACTCGCGGGCGCGGTAGGCCGCTTCGGTGAGCGCGGTGACCCGCAGCCCGAACTCCGGCGGGACGGGGTTGTCGCGCTCGCCCTCGACGGCGTCGAGGAAAGCGAGGACTTTCTTCGCGGTCTGTTCGGCGTAGCTGCCGGCGTCGAACTCGCGGTGGTCGGGGTCGCCGCTCCCGTCGAAGACGGTGAGCCCGCCGCCCTCGAACTGGAGGTGGCCGTCGGTCCCCCAGAGCACGAGCGACTCCTCGAAGCCGGTGCCGTCACCGCTGACGCCGATGCTCGCGGTGATCGGCCCGTCGGCCCCGTCCAGCGTCGCCGACAGGGCGGTGTTGACGTCGACGGCGTGGTCGCGGTCGTCCATCACGGCGGCGACCTCGCGGGCCCGCGAGTCGGTCGTCCACAGCAGCGCGTCGAGCAAGTGCGACCCGGAGTCGCTGAGCTGGCCGCCGCCCGAGAGCGCGGGATCGACGCGCCAGGTGCCCCGGGTGTTCTCGATCCAGCCCTGGGCGAGGTAGCAGGCGGCCATGTGCACGTCGCCGATCTCGCCGTCGAGGACGGCCTCCCGGACGGCCCGATAGCCGGGATGGAGGTGGCGCTGATACCCGATCTGGAGGATTGCGCCGCTCTCGCGGGCGCGGTTCACGAGGTCGACGGCGTGGCCGGTGTCGGTGACCATCGGCTTCTCCAGCAGCACGTCCAGCCCGCGCTCCAGGCAGGCGACGGTCTGCTCGTAGTGGAGCGTGTGGGGCGTGACGACGGTGACGGCGTCGATCGCCTCGGCGTCGAGCATCGCCTCGTAGTCGGCGTAGACGGGGGCGTCGTACTCGGCGGCGAAGGCCTCGCGGGCGTCGGCGGCCACGTCGGAACCGGCGACGACCGTCACGTCCGCGTCGGGGTGGGCGGTCACGCCGTCGAGTTGCATCCGTCCGAGGTCGCCGAGGCCGATCGCCGCGAGTCGCGTTGTCATGAGCCACGACAGCACCTATCGGGCCAAGAAGCTACCGAACGCGGAAGCCGTCCGCCGGTTGAGACGGAACCCGTCCGGCCCTCGGAACGAACGAGTTCGGCCGCGTGGCGCGAGCGAAACCGGAAGCGTGGACGCACCTCGGTACGCCTTTGGGCGACGAGCGAGAAGCGGGGAGTATGAACCACGACCGGTCACGGGACCTCTACGATCGCGCGCTGTCGGTCATGCCCGGCGGCGTCAACTCCTCGGTGCGGGCCGCAATCGAGCCCTATCCCTTCTTCGTCGAACGGGGCGACGGCGGCCACGTGATCGACGCCGACGGCAACCGCTACGTCGACTGGGTGATGGGGCTGGGCCCGCTGCTGTACGGCCACGACCTGCCCCAGCCCGTCGAGTCGGCGGTCCAGTCGCGGGTCAGCGAGGGGCCGATGTTCGGCGCCCCAACCGAGATCGAGGTCGAACACGCCGAGTTCGTCACACGGCACGTCCCCAGCGTCGAGTCCATCCGCTTCGTCAACTCCGGCACCGAAGCCACGGTGTCGGCGTGTCGGCTCGCCCGCGCCGCGACCGGCCGCGACAAGATCGTCGTCATGCAGGGCGGCTACCACGGCGCTCAGGAGACCACGCTGGTCTCCGGCGAGTACGACGACGTGGAACCGTCCAGCCCGGGCATCCCCGAGAGCTTCGCCGAGCACACGCTCGCGGTGCCGTTCAACGACGAGGAGGCCGCCCACCGGGTCTTCGAGGACCACGGCGAGGACATCGCGGCCGTCATGGTCGAGCCCATCCTCGCCAACATGGGCGTCGTCGCACCGGTCGACGGCTACCACGAGACGCTGCGCGACCTCACCGAGGACAACGGCGCCCTGCTGATCTTCGACGAGGTGATCACCGGCTTCCGCGTCGGCGGCCTCCAGTGCGCCCAGGGCAAGTTCGGCATCGACCCGGACATCACGACCTTCGGAAAGCTCATCGGCGGCGGCTTCCCCGTCGGCGCCATCGGCGGCCGCTCCGAGCTGATCGAGCAGTTCACTCCCTCCGGCGACGTGTTCCAGGCCGGCACCTTCTCGGGCCACCCCGTCACGATGGCCGCCGGCCTCGAATCGCTGCGCTACGCGGCCGAACACGACGTCCACGAGCACATCGACGACCTGGGCGAGCGGCTCCGGACCGGCCTGGGAGAGATCGTCGAGGACCAGGCGCCCGAGTACACCGTCGCCGGCACCGACGGGATCTTCAAAGTCCTGTTCACCCGCGACGCCCCCGAAACCTTCGAGAACCACTGCGACGGCGGCTGTTCCCAGCGTCCCGACTGCCCGCGCTTCGAGCACTGCCCGAAAGACGCCGGCGACGTGGCCGCGGGTCAGACCGACCGCTGGCGGCGCGTCTTCTGGGGCGAGATGAAAGACCAGGGCGTGTTCCTCTCGCAGAACCAGTTCGAGGCGCAGTTCGTCACCTACGCCCACACCGACGACGACGTCGAGGAGACGCTCGAAGCGTACAAGCAAGCGCTGTAACGCCGCGCCGCTCACACGCTTTGATATCGAAACGACACCGCCGGATCGCAGGACGGCAATTCGATGGAGCGATGTAGCATCAGCAGTTGAAAAAGCTGGGAACGGTTTATGCCGGAGCCGGACGGGGGGAGACACACGATGGCGATCCCCACTGCGTCGCCGGTCGTACTGGACGCGCTGGCCGACGCGACGCGGCGAGCGGCGCTCGCCGAGCTGGTCGACAGCGGCGCGACCGCGACCGTGGGGGAGCTGGCCGCGACGCTCGCCGAGCGTCGGATCGAGACGGATCCCGACACGGGGGGATCCGACGCGACGGTCGACCGGGCGGAGCTGCGGACCGCGCTCCACCACGTTCACCTCCCGACGCTGGCCGAGGCCGGTGGGATCACCTTCGACCCCGAGTCCGGGCTGGTCGCGGCCCCCTCGGACACACCGTTCGACCGCGAGTGGGCCGCCCGCCTGGTCGCCGACCACCCGGACCCGGCCTACGACGCGACGCTCGCCGCGCTGGCGAGCGAGCGACGCCAGGTCGTCCTCCACGAGCTGCTCGCCGACGGCCCCGCGCGCGAGCGGGACCTGGCCGCCGTCGTGGCCGCCCACGAGCGCGGCGTCGCACCGACCGCGGTGCCCGCCTCCGTCACCGAAGTCGTCGAACTCTCGTTGACGCACACGCACGTGCCGAGGCTGGTCGCCGCCGGCTTCGTCACCCGCGACCCGGACGGCGGCCTCGCCGCCGCGTCGATGCCCTGGCGGTCGGACCCCTGGGTCGCGGCGAGTCCCCTCGAATCGTGGCCCGCTCCGTCGTGAGCCGGCGAACCTCGTTCCGCTCCGGATGCGTGTCGAGTCGTCGTCTCCGGTCGACCCGGCGCGGACGAACGGCTGACCGAGCGGGCCGCGGTCGACAGCGGGCGCAGTGGCCCCGAAACGAGGCGGTGGGCAAGACCCATGTCCTCGCAGTACGAGGTGGCGGGTATGTCCGATCTCGGGGATTTCACTGACTTCGACGGAAGCGACGACGACGAGGGTGACGACGGGGCGAACGCGGCGGCCGCGGCGGTCGACACCGGTGCCGACGATGACGGCGACTTCGAGTCGATGGACGTGACGCCCGCCGGCGAGGACCACGGCGTCGGCGTCGTCTCCGCGACGGAGGGGCTGCGAATCAGCGAGGACGGCGAGGAGACGGAACTGCGGGCGTACGTCACCGTGAAGAACCGCTCGGACGTGCGCATCGGGAAGTACCTGCTCGTCCCCTACCAGGACGACGAGCGGCTGTTCTGTCGGATCACCGCCCTGGAGTACGCCCAGGAGTTCCGCGCGGACGACGCCACCGAGATCCACGCCCGCCGCGCGATGCGCAGGGGCGACATCGACGAACAGGACTTCAAGTTCGTCGCCACGCTCGACCCCGTCGCGGTGCTGTACTCCGAGGACGGCGAGCTCAAGCGCCGGATGACCGACCGCGTCCCCAAACCCGAGACGGTCGTCCGCGAGGCGACCGACAAATCCGAGATCAAGACCGGCCTCAAGATCCCCGAGGACGGCGTCTTCCTCGGCCACCTCTCCGTGGGCGGGGAGAAAGTGAAGACCGCCGCCGACCCGCCCCACATCGACTACCGGCTGAAAGACGACTACGAGGACGGCGACCCCCTCGTCTTCCGCCACACGCTCGTCGCCGGCGGCACGGGGTCGGGCAAGACCCACAGCGCCAAGAACGTCCTCCGGCAGTACCTCGCCGACGACCGCACTTACCCCGTCGAGGACGGGTCTCGTGACGTGTCGCCCGGACTCGTCATGTTCGACCCCCAGGACGAGTACGCCCAGATGCACGACGACAACCCCGACCTCGATAGCGAGTTCGCCCGCCGGCTCGAACGCGAGGGCATCGCCTACGGCGGCGTCGACGACACCATCGCCTTCGTCCCGAAGGTCCAGGGAGCCACCTACGCCACGGGCGACCACCGCGCCGAGCAGGTCGAGTTCACCATCCCCTTCTCGATGGTCCAGGACAACCCCTGGCTCATCGCCGGCGCCAATCTAAACGGCAACCAGTACAACGCCCTCCAGCTGCTCCTCAACCGCTTCGCCCGGGACTACGGGGCCGACGGCACCTACCAGCAGTTCAAGGCGTTCCTCGACGACCCCGCCCTGCGGGAGGAGCTCGACGAGACCGGGCGGGTCCACGAAGCCACCTTCAACGCGGTCAAGCGCCGCGCGCTGGGCTTCGACGGCATCTTCGACCAGGACGCCCGCCCGATCACCGAGCGGGTCCACGAGTTCGTCCGCGCGGGCGGTATCTCCGTCGTCCCGACCTACCACATCAACAACTCCCGGACCACCGTCACGGTGGTCCTCGCGCTCGCGGCGCTCATCGTCGACCAGAAGCTCTCGAACGATCCCGACTACGAGCGCATCAAGAACACGCCGCTGGTCCTGGGCCTCGACGAGGCCCACAACTTCCTCTCGGAGGTCGACAGCGTCCAGGGCGAGCAGATCATCGGCAAGTTCACCGAGGCCGCCAAACAGGGCCGCAAAGAGCGGCTCGGCCTCTTTCTCATCACCCAGGACCCCCAGGACATCGCCGACCCGGTGTTCAAGCAGATCAACTCGACGGTCGTCCTCAACCTCGGCGACGACGACGCCATCTCCGCCGTCAACATCCCCGCCAATCTGGAGCAGAAGGTCCCTTACATGGAGAAGGGCCAGAAGGTCGTCTACTCGCCGGACAACTCCGAGCCGGTCGAACTGATCGGGCTCTCGAAGTGCCTGACGAACCACGAGTGAGCGTTCAGATCGCGACGGCGTAGCGATCTCGTCCGAACGTTTTTCCGGGATATCGACCTATCTCCTCGTGATGGCAAGCACGTCGCGATCCGGCGAGGACGAGCGGAACGACGGGGTCCACCTCTGGCGGGAGGGCGATTCCTGGGTCGCGAGAGACGTGGAGACCGGCGTCGCGAGCCAGGGTAAATCGCGCGACGAGGCGCTGGAGATGCTCGACGAGGCGGTCGCGCTCCACGAGGCGATGCAGGTCGCCCCGTCACCGACGAGGACCTCGAAGGTCCGGGTATCGACCCAGAATCAGTCCCAGACGAACCGCGAGAACCCGACGCGCAGTGGTTCGACTCCGAGGAGTAGCGTGTCGCGCTCGACGTTCACCGGTCGGGAAGTCGCCGACGCGCTGACCGAGATGGGCTACGCACCGGTCGATCGCACGACTGCGTGCGGTCGGCCCGGCAAACGCGTACAAGAATCCGTATGACCCGGTCCGGTCCGCCGACTTCTCGATTACCGCCGCGGCGGCCGTTCGACCCGCACCCGAAACCCCGTCACAGCGTCGTCAGCTCCGTCACGTCCGCGTCGGCCGCGTCGGCCAGCGCGTCGCGGGCGTCGGGCTTGCAAGTCAGGTACACCACCTGCCAGCCCGACTCGACCAGGTCGCCGAGCACCTCGGCCTGCCGTTCGAGCCGCTGGGGGTCGGCCGACAGGAACGCGTCGTCCATGAGGAAGAAGCCGTCGCGACCCTCCATGAGGCGGCGACCGAGCGCGACGCGGACGGCGAGATACAGCTGGTCGCGCGCCCCGCGCGAGAGATCGGCGGGCGAGAGCCGCTCGCCGCTCGCCAGCTCGACGGCCAGCCGGGAGTCGTCGGTCAGGCCCACGTCGACGTAGCGGTCGTCGGTCACCCGCCGGAACACGTCTGCGGCCTCGCCGTCGGCGAACAGCGTCGTCATCTTCTCGTGCTCCGATTCGGCCATCCGGTCGAGCACCGTCGCCGCGGCCCGCGAGACGTCGGCGTCGGTCTCGATGGCGGCGACGACCTCGCGCAGGCGGTCGGCCAGCTCTCCCAGCGCGCCGAGGTTGGCGACGGTGAGATCGAGCGGCTCGCCGGTGAACGCCTCGAAGCGGACGCCGCCGGCGCGCTCGCCGAACCGCTCCAGCTGTCGGCGGTGCCCGCGGAGCGTCTCCCGTCGCTCGGCCTCGCGTTCGGCGGCTTCGTCGGCGCGTTCGCGGGCGTCCTCGAGCGTCTCCTCCGTGAACTCGCGGTCGGCGCCGAAGTCGATCTCGGCTCGCCGGGCCTCCAGCGCGTCCCCGGCTTCGACGACGACTTCGCGCGGCGCCTCGGCGTCGATGTCGAGCCACTGCCGCAGGACCTCGGTGTTGCCCCGGATGACCTCCGCGTGGTTGTCGTGTTCCTCCCGGTAGTCGGCGATGGCCCCGCGGACCGCCGGCGGGTCGTAGGCGTCGATGCCGACCTCGGAGGCCCGTTCGACGATGGCCTCGCGGTCGCGTTCCAGCCGGACGACGGCGTTGCTCGCCGACCGGTAGGCCGCGAGCGCGACGAGGGCGACGACGCCGAACGCGGCGGGACCGGCGGCGACCAGCCGCGGCTCGCGGA
>Ga0207757_100037_pt1 | contig 117986 bp, 119 predicted proteins | sample A23P3SouthBayCA_2_FD_187752 | JGI IMG/M metagenome (GOLD analysis project Ga0207757, IMG submission 187752) | Aerobic enrichment media microbial communities from Eden Landing Ponds, California, USA - A23 P3 (2) (SPAdes) | ecosystem: Environmental > Aquatic > Marine > Unclassified | place... | reverse complement strand
CCCTGATTCGAATCCGTCCGTGCGGTTTTTCCCCAAGTTTTTGCGAGGGAACGAAGTGACCGAGCAAAAAGTGGGTATGGGACCGCCCGGATTCGAACCGGGGTCACGGGCACCCAAGGCCCGAAGTATACCAGGCTAACCCACGGTCCCGCATGTGGAACTGCATCTCGCGGGCGCTAAAGGATTTCGTTCGGGCGGCGGTCAGTCCGCGTTGATCGCACACCCGTCGGTGTACTCGATCTCGTCGATGGAGTCGATGGGGTCGTCGCCACAGACGGGGCAGTCGGGATCTTTCGCGTAGGGCACCGTCTCGAAGGTCATGTCCATCGCGTCGTAGAAGAGCAGGCGGCCGATCAGCGGCTCGCCGGCGTCGAGGAGGAGCTTCACGGCCTCAGTCGCCTGAATACAGCCGACGGTGCCGGGGAGGACGCCGAGGACGCCCGTCGTCGCACAGTCCGGAACGGTCCCGGGTTCGGGTGCCTCCCGAAACAGACACCGATAACAGGGGCCGTCGGGGTGGAGCGTCGTCACTTGGCCTTCGAACTTGTAGATGGCGCCGTGGGAGACTGGAACCCCGGCGAGGCGGCAGGTGTCGTTGACGAGATAGCGCGTCGGGAAGTTGTCGGAGGCGTCGACGACGACGTCGTAGTCGGTCAGGATGTCGGCGTTGTCGCGGTCGAGGCGCGTCTCGTAGGTCTCCACGTCCACGTCGGGGTTGAGGCCGGCGACGAACTCCTTCGCGCTGTCGACTTTCGGCCGGCCCACGTCGTCGTCGCCGTGAATGACCTGCCGTTGCAGGTTCGAGCGCTCGACCACGTCGTCGTCGACGATGCCTAGCTGTCCCACGCCCGCGGCCGCGAGGTACTGGATGACGGGCGCACCGAGCCCGCCGGCGCCGACGACGAGCGCGCTCGAATCCAGCAGGCGCTTCTGCCCCTCCGGCCCGACGTCGTCCATGATGATGTGCCGGGAGTAGCGGTCGAGCTGCGTGGCGTCAAGCGAGAGTCCACTCATACTCGATGCTCGGAGGTCGAGGCGGATAAATCCGTGCCGTCCGTGTGTCGTCCCGTCGAACCGAGATGAAGCGTATGTCGCGATACGAAACGGTAGAATCAGGGGGTGCGACGGGACCCGGTTCTCCGAGACCACGGCGCTCGCCTTCTCGCCCAGTGTGGGGCGCGTTAGCACGCTCGCGTTCCCCAACGTGCCATCTTGAACCTCCGCAACTCGGGAATGGACGGGCGGCCCTGTCGGTGTAGTCTGTCGTGGAGCCGGTCACGCTCCGCCTCGGGAATCACTCACCGACGCTCGGTGACGATTCGACGTGGATACGGTTTCACTCGCGGTCGACGAACGAGGCATCCATCCCGGCGAAGTCGGCCCCCTATCGACGGAGAGAGCGCGGATCGACTGGGAGGGGCTGGCGCAACATCCAACTACCGCCCACTCTCCGGGCTCTCGAGCGTCTCGTACACGAGATTGCGAATGCCCCGCCGGAGTCGACCGGCGAACGCCTGTCGCGAAATACCGAGTTCGTCGCCGAGTTCGTCCAGCGTGACTGATCGGGGTGTGGCGAAATACCCGCGTTCGACGGCACGTAACAGGGCCTCCTGTTGGTCAGGTGTAACGGATTCAGTTTCGGTGTCGGTGGCTGCTGCCGGGGTCGTGACCTTGGTAAAGGTTGTATCGAGGCCTGCCTCGCGACAGTGCTGCTCGAACACCGACAGGTCCGCCTCGCTCCCGGCCCAGCTCCGGATAGTCCATTCGCTTTGAGTCACTGTGGCGCCGAGAAGAACCACCTCGGCTTTCGTGATTCCATCTCGCAACCACTCGAGCCCTTCGCTGGTCCACTCGACGCGGACCAGTCCCGTGTCGGCGCTCACATTCAGGAGCGTGAGCGAGGCCACAGCAGGGTCTTCCCGAAGCATCTCGACGGCCCGTTCGACGTCCGTGCCCCACAGAAGAAAGAACGGGAATATCGCTCGCGTGGTCGACAGTGTAGGGACGAATCGGATTCGGGTGACGGGGCCGTCAGAGAGGGTGGTAGTGAACGTGAGCGTATCGGACGTGAGCGAGAGTTCGGCAGCGACCTTCATAATTCGTGATGGCTACCGATCTGTGCCGGGGAGGCAGTGTCCAGTTTCATCGGGCGGAGACACTCCGTCTATATAAATAGGTTTCACACTCAACGCATATATAATTGAACGGTGTCCACGCACTTATATAAACAGGTTGCGTAAAGCAACGTGTACACAACGACCTCCCGCATGATCGCCGTCTCCCGGTTCTCGTCATCCCTGACGACCATGGCCGCTACAGCCGATTCGAGTGACAACCGATGCCGATAGTGGCTATCGTCGAGTTCCCGGCCGAGGGGTTCATTCTCGGTCGTGTGCTGGCGGATATCGACGACTACTACGCCCAGCTGACGCAGTTCGTGCCGACCGGCAACCAGCTCATCCCGTACTTCTGGATCGAGAACGATGCGATAGAGAAGATAGAACCGACGCTCCGCGATCACCCTCGTATCGCCGCTGTGACGAAATACGACCAGCGGGCGGATCGGACGCTCTGTCAGATCGAGTGGGAACGGCCGTTAGACGAGTCGCTGTTAGTCTTCATGGAGATGGATGTGCTCGTGAGGAAGGCGCACGGGACGCCCACCCGCTGGGAGTTCGAACTCTTGGCGAGCGACCGCTCGGAACTGGCCGCGTTCCAGTCGGCCTGCAAGGAGAGGGCCATCCCACTCGAGATTCGCCAGTTCTTCCAGTCCGGACCGTCGTCGACCGAGCGGACCGGACTTACGAAAAAACAACACGAAGTATTGCGGTTAGCTCACGAGCGTGGGTACTTCGAGGTCCCCCGCGAGGTGACCGTGACCGAACTCGCCGAGGCCCTCGACATCTCTCCACAGGCGGCGTCGAAGCGACTCCGACGTGCGCTCGCAAACACACTCGAATCCGTCCTCCACGACCTCTGAACTGGAACCCGCCGGTAGGACGTCGATCACACGGTTCGATCAGCGACGTTGTGACCATCACCATGCACACAAAAATGGGTTGATCAGCGAAACACGAAGAGGTATCCAACTTCGGTAACAGTTAGTTCCCGTCAGACGCCGCGTGGAGTCGGTCGGAACATCCCCCCTAATCCGACCGAATCTGGAGCATGGCACCCCCTCCACGCGAGCGCTGACTAGGAGATTGCCATGGACTGGATCGTTCCGAACGAACCCGTTGATGAAGAAACGCTCCGTGAAGCACTCGAAGTCGTCGTGGGGGCCGCCTACCAGAACGGCGTCGACGTAGAACGCGACTGGCCCTGCCGAGGTGAAGACGATCCGAACTGGGATGTCGACATCGTCCAACTCGCCTCGGGAGGCCAATCGAGTGACTCCTGAGGTCACTCGCCCCGCCGGGGCCTCGAACGTTGCCGCGGCGTCACGCGAACGACGGTTGTCGGACGGCGCCTCGATGACGGCGAACCGACCTTCATCCGGAGATGATGCGTGGAGTGGGTCGTCGCCGAACACGCCCCGGGAGGGTTCCCTCCCCGGGTACACCGACGCGGGGGAACTCATTTGGACTGAGCAGGTCCGTGACTTCCGGAACGCGGAGTGGCCGCCATTCACGGAGACAGCGGACTTCGACGAGACACGGACGGGTCGCTATAGCTGGCACGCGGAGGAGGCGTGGGCCGGACCGAGTCGGGCTGGCCCCGGGACCACGATCAACCGGGAGAGGAAAGGAGTCCGATGACCAGTCGCGACCGACGAGAATCACAGCCGGGACACTACCGGTGGGACGCCGACGTGTCGCTCCCGGTGGCGGTCGCCACCGCCGTGGCGGAGTTCCAAGAGAGAGACCCCGAGACGCTTCCCCCGCTCCAGAAAGCGGTGGACCCCGACGCACTAGCTGGATTGTTCTCCCCGCCACCGGACACGCCCGGTGGGAACGGGATCGGTCACGTGGAGTTCACCTACGCCCGATGCACAGTTCGGGTGTGGTCGAACGGCGACATCGAGCTACGCCACCGGGACGGGAACCGTACGGCGTCGGCACAGACTCGCGAGGAGTCTTCGGCCGGGCGGCCAGTGCCGCGTGAGCGACCCGGATCTGCGCTCGCTCTCGACCGGACCGAACCCATCGAGATACTCGTCGTCGAGCCCGAGTCGACCCGCCGGCCCTACTTCGACGACGAGACGACCATCGGATCGCTCCACACCACCGACGACGCCGCGTCGGCCTCGACCATCCTAGCCGAGAAACAGGTCGACTGTGTCGTCTGCCGCCACGATCCCCCCGTGATCGATGGCGTCGCAGTGCTCTCCGCGCTCCGTGGGGACCATCCCGACCTACCCGTGTTCCTGATGACCGATACCGGCGAGGCAATCGACGCCAGTGCGACCGATCTGGTGCAGTTGACCGACGGCGAGTCACACGAACGTATCGTAGCCGACCGAATCGCCTCCGCCATCGTCCGAGCCCGCGAGCGCGGCATGTACGAGCAGCTGTTCGAGCGGACCAACAACGGGATAGCCGTCCACGACCCCGACACCGGGGAGATACTCGAAGCCAACCGCCGCTTCCACGAACTCGTGGGGTGCGATCCCAACGAAAAGCGCAGCCTCACCCTCCGTGACATCCTCCCGGCCAACGAGGCGTACACGGCGGCGCAACTCCGCGAACGGATTCGACAGACTGCCGAGGCGCCCCAGACCGTCGAGTGGCGCGACCGGACCACGAGCAGCGAAATCCGCTGGATCGAGGCCACCCTCGAACGCACGGTTCTCAGTGGGTGCGAGCGCGTTCTCACGTGCGCCCACGACATCACCGAGCGCAAGCGATACGAGGACCGCTTCGAGGCGCTCTACCGAGCGAACCGCCGCCTGTGGGAGGCCTCGGACGAGCACGAGATCGCCGAAATAACCGTCGACACCGCTCGAGACATCCTCGACGAACACTGGGTCACGATGTGGTCGTACGACGACGATGCCGGGACGCTCGTCCCGCTCGCAGCAGCCGAGTCCGTGACCCCCGCAGACGACACTCGCGAATACGACGACGAATTCGGGGCCATCGAGGACGGTACCGTGGAGATGCAGGCCTTCGACGAGGGGGAAACGACGGTGATCGGGAACTACCGATCCGTCGACGCACCGGCTCACCCCGAGGCCCCGTTAGGTACGCTGTTGCTGGCGCCATTAGGAGAGTACGGCCAGCTACAGATCGGCTCACGGACGGTCGACCCGTTCGACGACCGAATCAGAGAGCTGATCGACATCCTCGCGACGAATACGGAAGCGGCGTTGGCGCGCGTCACCCGCCTCGTGGAACTCGAGCGGAGCCGTGCCCGACTGACCCGAACCGAACAGTTAGCCCGCGTCGGAGGGTGGGAACTCGACCTCCGGACGAACGGACAGACGTGGACGGACGGGACTCGACACATCCACGAGGTCGGCGAGGAGTTCGAACCAACGCTGCAAGACGGCATCGAGTTCTATCACCCGGAGGACCGCGGGACGATCAGAGAGAAGGTCGAACGCTGTCGCGACACCGGCGAACCATACACCGTAGAGGCCCGCCTCGTCACGGCCGAGGGCCGCGAACGGTGGGTCGAGGCCGCTGGCGAGGCGGTAGAGGAAGACGGCGAAATCGTCGGCCTTCGGGGAGCCATTCGGGACATCACCGATCAAAAATCGCGGGAACAGCAGCTCTCGGTCCTCTACCGCATCCTGCGACACAATCTCCGGAACGAACTCAACGTCGTGCAGGGGTTCGCCAACAAGATCGATCAGGACCTCGAACGACTCGACATCCCGGCCGAAATCGACGGCCGCGAGGTGGAAGCCTTCCGGCGCCTCGTCGAACGGATGCCCGACCCGGACGACGACCTCGAACGAGATATCGAGGCGCTCGGGAAGGCGATTACCTCCCTCTCGGAACTCCCGCTCGATGAGATGCACGCCCACAGGGATCAACTGCAGGAGGCACTGGAAAATCTCATGTCGATTGGTGACAAGGCTGCCCGACTCCACGACATGATCGTCCGAGGCAAGTACGAGAGCGGAGAGTGTCGACTCGATACAACTATCGAGTCGGTAGTCGGAGATCTGTGCCAGAAGTATCCCGACGCGTCGGTCGAGATCGACGACATCGAACCACTCACCGTCAACGGCGCGCCCGAGAAGGTCACACTTCTCCTGCAGGAGTTACTGGACAACGCCCTGCGACATACGAACATCGAGGAGCCGACGGTCGACGTACGGACCGAACGAGACGGCGCAGGGCGTGTGACAGTCGAGGTAATCGATAGGGGGCCGGGGATTCCCGACGCCGAACTCGAAGCTCTCCGACGGGGAAACGAGGAGGCGCTTATTCACAGTAGCGGTCTGGGTCTCTGGCTGGTCAACTGGCTCGCGACCCACCTCGATGGTCACCTCGCGTTCGAGGCAAACGAACCCCGGGGCACGGTCGTTTCGTTGAGTCTCTCCACGGCCGGCGGGGTCGATAGCTCCAACGGGGCGTGACACACCGACGGCGAACGGTAGTCACGGACGCCGTCGACGGCCTCTTTACGCCCGCGGACGAGAGGTGGCCATGGCCCTCCACCTCTCCGACCGACTCCGCCCTTGGCACGGCGTGATGCTCGTCGTCTTCGTCGCCGGGACGGGAATCGCCCTCCTGCGCGCCGGCACCGTCACCGGCGACACGGTGTTGCGCGCCGTCCTCGCCGGCCTGTTCGGCCTCGTCGTCTTCCAGTTCACCGTCGGCAACGTGTGGGGGTACGCGGTCGAGTACTACAACGCCGGCGGGTCGTGGACCGACCTGCCCTTTCTGACGCCGTTCGTCGCTGCCGGCGTCGCGGGCGTCGCCCTCGGCGTCCACACCGGGAGCGTCGCCGCCGCCGCGTGGGTCGCGTTCTGGGCGTTCGTGGTCGTCGCCGCCGTCGTCGCCCTCGGCGCGTGGTTCGTCGCCGGCTACCGCGAGGCCGAGGCGAGTTAATCCGCCAGTTCGGCCATATCGAGGGCGTCGAGCCGTTCCGGCGTCGGAACCCCGTCGTCGCTCCAGCCCCGGAAGTCGTAGTATTCGTCCAGCATCGCGGCGAGTTCGTCGGGCGGACAGTACATCCCCTCGCTCGGCCCCTCGGGGATGGGTTCGTGCATCACCCGGTGGGAGAGGGTGTCCGTCTCGCGGCGCGCGACGCCGCGCTCGACGTTGATGAGGCGTTCGAGGTTGTAAATCCGTTCGCCGATGCGTTCGACCTCGTCGGTGGAGAGGTCCCACCCAGTCGCGGCGTTGATGGCGTCGCGGTAGCGGTCGGTGACGCGCTTACCCCACCCGGCCTCGCTCACGAACCGACACTGGGTGAGCGAGTCGCCGAGCGCGGTGAAGTGTTGGGTCCGGGCGGCGAAGGCCGGTGTGCCTTCCGTCGTCTCGGCGTGTTCGCCCTCGTACTGGAGCGTCGGGCGGGTGTCGTGGTGGGAGCCGCCACGGGTGCCCGTGGCGTAGCCGATGCTCATACCCTTGAGTCCCCGGGGCGAGTGGGCGGCGTACTCCAAGCCCTTGGTGCCGTGGAGATAGCGGCCGGCCTCGTCGGCGAGTTCGTCGGCGAGGCGGAACGAACCCTCCGCGAGGCGGTCGCCGAATCCCTCGCGGTGAGCGGTGAGGCGCGCGAGTTCGACGAGGCCGTCCGCGTCGCCGAACGCGAGGTGTGGCGAGTCGTCGTCGGTCAGGAGTCCCTCGTCGTAACACTCGCGCGCGAAGGCGACGGAGACGCCCCACGAGATGGTGTCCATCCCCAGCCGGTCACAGAGGTCGTTGGCCTTCATCACCCGCTCGGCGTCGAAGGTGTCGGTCATGGTCGCGGTGCCGAACAGGCTCTCGAACTCGGGAATCTTCCCGTCGGTGACGCCCTCGCTCTCGACGGTGACGTGTTTGCCGCAGGCGACGGCGCAGTTCGCACACGTCGTGTCCTCGGTGACGAACTCCTCCCGAATCCGCTCGCCGCTGATGGCCTCGGCCAGCTCGTCGGGGGCCTGTTCGACCCGGTTGTTCTGGCGGCCGAGCTTCCCCATCTCGTTGATCGGCCCCACGAGCCCGCTCGTGCCGTAGTTCTGGAGCATCTCCGTCTCCTCCATCAGGGGCTTCATCCGACCTCCCACGAGGTCCCGCAGGTCGCCGTCGGCCGCGGGTTCGGGTCGGAAATCGCCCTCCTCGACCGCCACCGCCTTCACGTTCTTCGAGCCGAGGACGGCGCCGGCGCCGCCGCGGCCGGCCACCCCCTCGCGCATCTCGGAGTCGTGGAGCAGGCAGGCGAAGCGGACGAGGTTCTCGCCCGCGGGACCGGCAGCGACGACGTGCACGTCGTTCTCGGCGTCCTCGGCCGCGCGTTCCTCGACTTCGGCGCAGGTCTCGTACGTGTCGAGACCGGCCAGATCGGGTGCCGGCACGACCGTCGCACCCTCGGCGTCGACGTGGACGTAGGAGAGTTCGTCGGCGACGCCGTGGAGGACGATGCTCTCGAACCCCGTCGTCTTCTGGGCACGGGGGAAGGTGCCGCCGAAGGTGCTGTCGAAGAAGCCGTTGGTCTGGGGGCTGACGAAGCCGACGACGCCCCGACTGGTCGACTGGAAGGGCGTCCCGTTCATCGGTCCGACGGTGAACGCGACGACGTTCGCGGGGTCGAACGGGTCCGCGTCGGCGGGCACGCTCTCGTGCACCGCCTTCGCCGCGAAGCCGTTCCCGCCGAGGAATCGCCGGGCGTCGTCGGGAGTGATGGTCTCGATGTCGTGCTCGCCCTCTCCGAGGCGCACGTGGAGTGTCTCTCCGCCGTAGACGGGCGGGAGGTCGGACTCGGACACGCTATACCTCCGCCGGCGCGTCGGCCCGCCGGCTGGCCGCGGTGGTCGAACGTGACATGGTGGGAGTCGTCGCTCCGCGCACAAATCGTTTGTTGGTCACCCGCCGGCCGTCCTTTGCGCGGGTCCGTCGGCTACACACGGACTTCGACTTCGCTCCGTGGGCGGACTGGCCGTCGTCACGACCCGCGCCACGAGCGGAAGATCGTCGTCCTCGGCGTGGAACACGAGGAGTATCGAGCCGGGGTGTCCCGTGCGTCTACCTCACGAACGTCATCGGGCATACATATAGCTGTCCGCACGCCAACACGCAGATATGCGCTCGAAACGTCTCGGCAACGCAGACCACGAGCTGGACGTTCGTGAGAGAGACGATCCGCCTTTCGACGCGATTATGGCCGCTCTCGACGATCTCGACGACGACGCGTCGTTGCTGGTGATAAACAGCTTTGAACCGGAGCCGCTATACGAAATTCTCGAGGACCGGGGCTTCGCGTACGAGACGACGAATCCGTCACCCGGCGAATGGCACGTCAGGATCGTCGACGCTCGCCAATGACGGCCCCGAGACGACGAATCGTCAGCAGGCTCCCGACCGGAGACCGACGAGGCCAGCCCCCACGACGGTCGTTCCGAAGCGTGTCGTGTTGATCGAACGTCGGAGACGCGAACGCCTGTCGGAGCCCGAGTGTCTGCACGAAGACGTTCGCAGGTAGCCATTTCCACCTCGCGTACGCAATACCATCCGATGGGTGACCGGGAAGCCGAACTCCGCGAGTTGACGGCCGAGCTATGCGAACACGATGCCGTCACTGACGCATTTCTCGCGAAGAGCTTCACGGATCGACTCGTGATCGTCGATATCGACGATACGGACGGCGTCCCAGACGACGTCGAAGCCCTACTCGCAGAATACGACCTCCATGGAGCCGACGAAGTCTACGGAAACGACGAGCGTGGATCGTTCGCTGGCGAGGTTGCCGACGGGACACGACATCATTTCGTCGACGTTCGGACTCGTGGCACCCACCAATCCTACGTCGTAGACGAGTGGTAGGACGGATACCGGTCGTCGAAGACCCGTACGGACGAACGGCACCCCCGACAAACCGCGATCCCCACTCTTCGAACGCCGCGGAGATCAGAACGGCCCATCCGGGCCCGCAGTTCGGGATGGGCCAGCGGTCGTCGCATCGCTCTTGCCGACGAGAACCCTGAATTCGCCAGGATCCTGCTGGCGATACTCCCAACGGAATTCGTCGCCGGCTTCGGCCTCGAACTGGTGATACAGCGGCTTCGGATCGTGGTCGTTCACGAAGACGAACGCTTCGCCGCGCTGGAGGCCGGCGTACGCTGCGAAGATTTGCTCGTGTCGCTGGGCCGGCGGCAGATCCCGCACGTCGAGCTCCTCCGTGATCGCAAGTTCCTCGTCGGCTGCCGGCGACGCAGCCACCTCCGTCGTGGCGTTCGACGGGTCAGCATCCGCCTCGTCGGCGACGCTCCCCGCTTTCGTGATCCGGACGCGACAGCGGCCCGGCTCCGATTCGACGACGGTCCAAGTGAACGAGTCCCCGTACTGCTGGTGGAACTCCCGTCGGAGCGGGCGCGGCTCGTGGGGGGCGACGATCTCCATGGTTCCACCGTCGGGAATCATCCCGTAGCGGTGGTGAATGGTGGGATGACGTTCCCGTTTCGGAATTTCGCGGACGTCGTATCGGGTGACGACGTCGGTGGCGGCAGCTTCGGAATCGTCGGTCTTGACGACCTCGACGCGCCACTCGCCGGGGTCGCGGCTCGCGTACTCCCACTCGACGACGTCACCGTGCATCGACCGAAGTTCGTGATACAGTGGCTTCGGGTCGTGATCGTTCACCAGCACGAATCCCTCGTCCGCGGCGAGCTCGTCGAAGATGTCCAAGAGTGCCTCGTGTCGGCGCTGCGGCGTCAGGTCGCGAACGTCGACGGTTGCGAGGGCATCAGTATCGAGTGACCCGCCGACGGTCAGATGGAGTTCCCGGGGTTCCGCGTCGGGGTCCACGTACGCCCAGTCTACGGCTCGGTCGTGTTCGATCTGGTAGCGAACCAGATCGGGGTCGATGTCACGGCCCGCGACGATGGCGAGTTCGTCGCCAGTGTCGCCGTCCGCTAGCACCTCGAAAAGTCGTTCGCGGAGGGGTTCTTCGGAACGATCCCGTAAATCGATCTCCGTCGTCATGGCCACTGTGAGTGATGCCGGACTGGACGGATGGGATTTGTGCCGAAGGGGTTCGCGTCCGACCACGGGTAGTCGGTCCGAATCCGCTCTCGGGCAGCATCGCGGTGAATGAGCGGCACTGCCGCGCTGAGGCCCTCAGACGCCGAGGGGAGCCGAGACGAACATGTGCCAGACAATCCCTATACAGTGTGGGAGACACGCCTGCGGTATGGTTGACGTATCGCCTCTCCTGACGATGGTGATGGGGCTGCTCTTGCTCGTGAGTATGGTTACAATAGCCCGCCTAGAGCGTGCATACACGCTCGTCGGAGCCGGATACGGCGACGAGACCGAGGACGGTACAACGACGGAAAAACCATCGGGGCTGACACGCTGGCTAACGACGGTCGATCACAAGGACATCGGGTTACTGTACGGAACCTTCGCCGTCCTCTCGTTCGCGTGGGGCGGCATCGCGGTGCTGTTGATGCGGTTGGAACTCCTGACGCCGGCGTCGGACCTCCTCGACGCCACGTTCTACAACTCGTTGCTGACGAGCCACGGCATCACCATGCTGTTCCTGTTCGGGACGCCCGTCCTCGCGGCGTTCTCGAACTATCTCATCCCGCTACTCATCGGCGCGGACGACATGGCGTTCCCCCGGATCAACGCCATCGCGTTCTGGTTGCTCCCACCGGGCGCGCTTCTCATCTGGGCGGGCTTCTTCCCGCTCGGCGACGTAATTCCCGCCCAGACCGCGTGGACGCTCTACACACCCCTGTCGACGGGGACTGGTGGTGGCAACCAAGCCACTGCTGGCGTCGACCTGATGCTTCTCGGTCTCCACCTCACGGGTGTCTCGGCGACGATGGGAGCGATCAACTTCGTCGCGACCATCCTCACCGAGCGGGCCGAGGAGGTGACGTGGGCGAATCTCGACATCTTCTCGTGGACAGTCTTGGTCCAGTCCGGACAGATCATCTTCGCGTTCCCGCTCCTCGGGAGCGCGCTCGTCATGCTCCTGCTGGATCGCAACCTCGGCACCCGTTTCTTTACCATCGAGGCCGGCGGGACGATGCTCTGGCAGCACCTGTTCTGGTTCTTCGGGCACCCCGAAGTGTACATCCTCGTCCTCCCGCCGATGGGGCTGATTAGCCTCATCCTGCCGCGATTCGCCGGCCGACGGCTATTCGGATTCAAGTTCGTCGTGTACTCCACGCTCGCGCTCGGCGTCCTCTCCTTCGGCGTCTGGGCCCACCACATGTTTGCGACGGGGATGGACCCGCGCCTGCGCGCGTCGTTCATGGCCGTCTCGATTGCCATCGCCATCCCCTCGGCCGTGAAAACCTTCAACTGGATGACGACGCTGTGGAACGGGAAACTCCGTCTCACGACGCCGATGCTCTTCTGTATTGGATTCATCGCGAACTTCATCATCGGCGGCGTCACCGGCGTCTTCGAGGCGGCGATTCCCGTCGATCTCGTCCTCCACGACACCTACCACGTCGTCGCACACTTCCACTACGTCATCATGGGTGGCATCGCGTTCGCCGTTTTCGCGGCCATCTACTACTGGTTCCCCCTGTTCGCGGGGCGGCTGTATCAGCCTCGCCTCGCCAAGGCTCACTTCTGGCTAACCATGATCGGGACGAATCTCACGTTCTTCCCGATGGTGTTGCTCGGCTACGCCGGCATGCCCCGACGGTATGCATCGTACGCCGCTCCGGTCGGGCCTGTCGACGTGTTCACCCTGTTGCATCGCTTCGCGACGCTCGGGGCGCTCGTACTCGCTATTGGACAGATCATCTTCCTCGTGAACGTCGTCCAGTCGTGGCTGGAGGGACCGGAAGTTAGCGATGGGGACCCTTGGAACCTCGCAGAACAGGGACTCCTGACCAACGAGTGGGCGTGGCTCGAATCTCGTCAAGAGCTGGCGGTTGCCGACGGCGGCGACGAAACAGAGCAGTCAGATTCCTCCCACGGCTAAAGCCGTGGGCTCCCTCCTCGATGTTCCGTGAGAACCGGCCCCGAGACGCCGTCGATTGGGTCCGACTGCCCGATGCACCCCGCGAGCGGCGTCGGGCGAGCGGGCACTCGCTACGGCCAAAGGCGATGTGGATTCACGGCGGCCGCCGTGGAGCCAGCCGGGGTCACCGACCCGCCCGACGACGGGCGACGTGGCATCGCCGAGGGCGTCCCGAGTTGCGAGTTCCTCGCCTCGGACGAGCAACCGTCCGGCCCCGGCGCCCGTCACGCACAGCCACGCGGCTGTGACGACGGGCTGCGTCGTCGGAGAGACGCTCTACGGGACTGTCGCGAATGTCTTACGTGCCGGCGGTGCGAACCGACGGTACGGTGACTTCCAACAGACGGGCAATCGACAGGTTCCTCTCCGAGATTGCGTCCGAGAACGTGACGCCGGCTGGCGGGACGGCCACCGCCGTCGTCGGCGCGGTCGGTACGTCGCTGTGCGAGATGGTCTGTATCCACACCGTCGAGAGCGACGCGGGGGCAGCCGCCGAACTGGCCGAAGTTGGTGAAGAACTCCGACGTGAGCGCGGTCACCTCCTCGGACTCGCCGAGGCGGACGCGAGCGTCGTCGACGACCTGTTCGCCGGGGCTGGCGGCGAGCCGGACGAATCGGGAATCAAGCGGTCGGTCGGTGTCCCGCTCACGATTGCCGAGTCGTGTCTGATCGTCCTCGAACTGGGAGCCGACGTGACGGCGACGGGGAACCGAACCGCCGTGGCCGACGCCGCTACCGGCGTCGTGCTGACTCACGCGGCGCTCCGTGCCGCCCTCCTCACTGTGCGGAGCAATCTGAGCTGGAGTACAGACCCGTCGTTCGTCGCCGAGACCGAGCGGCGTGTCGCCGAAATCGAGACACAAGCCAACGACGCGTACGACCGAGCGATGCGACACGTCGAAGCGGAGTGAGCCTCCCACGGCGTTAGCCATGGAGCCCCATTGGAGTCGAACCCGCGGAGATTGAGCGGTTCGCAGGGTCGTCGTCGCACGCGATACCTGCGTTTCGGGCCGTGTCAGTACGACTCTCCACCTCGGACCGCAGTTTCGAGAACGTGTCCAAGGCTCGCGACGTTCAACGCACCATTCTTTATCGCGCGGTACCGTCATCTACGCATGGACTTCGACTTCGTTCGCTCGGTGGGGATACTAGTCGTCGTCACGGCCCTCGCCACGGTCGGCCTCGCCGGGAGCGGGATGATGGCGCCCGGAACCGTCTTCATGATGGTACTGCCCTCGATGATCGTCTTCGCCGTCGTCGCCTTCGCCCTCGGCATGAAACACGGCGAGTATCGCGCCGGACGGTAGTCGTCCCCTCGCCGCCCACCGCCCGAACCGTTAATCCCCTCCCACTGGACCGACGGGTATGGCACCGCAGATCACGCGGATCGAGAGCACGGAGTTCCAGTATCCGCTCGACGATGTGGGCGTCGACGACGCCGGCTTCAACCTCGTCTACGAACCGGGGTCGACCACGGAGCGGAAACTGTTCGCGATTCGTATTCACACCGACGCGGGCGTGACGGGCGAGTACGTCGGCGGCAACTCCCCCGCCGCGGCGCAGTACAACACCGTGGCGAACTACCTCGTTGGCCGGAATCCGCTGGACCGCGAGCGCCACTGGTCGGAGCTCAAGCGTGCGCTCCGCAAGTACGACCGGATGGGCATCGGCCCGATAGACATCGCGCTCTGGGACTTCGCGGGCAAGTACTACGACGCGCCGATTCACGAACTCCTCGGCACCTACCGGCGGACGATGCCGGCGTACGCGTCGACGTACCACGGCGACGAGAACGGCGGGCTCGACTCCCCCGAAGCCTTCGCCGACTTCGCCGAGGAGTGTCTGGAGATGGGCTACGGCGGGTTCAAGATCCACGGGTGGGGCGGGAGCGACGACCGACGCGATCTCGACCGCGAGATCGAGACGGTCCACGCAGTCGGCGAGGCCGTCGGGAGCGAGATGGATCTGATGCACGACCCCGCCTGCGAACTGGAGACGTTCGCGGACGCCCTCGAACTCGGCCGAGCGCTTGACGAACAGGGCTTCTACTGGTACGAGGACCCGTTCCGCGACGGCGGTATCTCCCAGCACGCCCACCGCAAGCTCCGCCAGCGACTCGACACGCCGATCCTCCAGACCGAACACGTCCGGGGGCTCGAACTCAAGTCGGACTTCGTCGCCTCGGAGTCGACCGACTACCTCCGTGCAGACCCCGAGTACGACGGCGGGATCACTGGCGCGATGAAAATCGCCCACGTCGCGGAGGGGTTCGGCGTCGACGTGGAGTTTCACGCGCCGGGGCCGGCCCAACGCCACTGCATCGCCGCGACGCGCAACACGAACTACTACGAACTCGCCTTAGTCCACCCCGAAGCGGCGAACACGCCACCGCCGGTGTACGAGGGCGACTACTCGGATCTGATCGACACTATCGACGACGACGGGTGCGTCAGCGTGCCCGAGGGGCCCGGTCTGGGCGTCGAGTACGACTGGGACTACATCGAGAGCCACGCGACGGGGAGTACGCACGTCTACGAGGGGTAGGGAGGGGAGCGTCAGCCACCGCCGTACCGTCTCCATTTCTCTGACATAGTCGTCTTGACAGGTCTGCCCATCGACCTGCCGCCCACTGAGCAGCGAGTACCCGTCGATGCGATGCTGTTAGTGCGACCCGGCAAGCGGCTCTACGTCGAGAGTGGCCGCCGTACGCCAGCTATAAATATTCGACCGCCGACAGCCCGGGTGTGAAAAACGCCGTCGTGTTCACGGGGCTGCCACGTATGCGGGAACGTTTCGAGCGATCCGTGTCCGACCTCAACGATCTCGAACGGCAGGGGCTCGTCGACCGTATTCTCTTCGTGACCTGGAAGGGACGGCTCGACAACGAAGAGCTCAGGGACACGTTAACCGATGCAGGCGTCGAGGTCATCGAGAAGGAGGAGGCCCCCGTCGGCGGCACGGGGAACATTTGGCACCAGATGCGGGCGTTGGATTTCGGCCTTCGGGAGCTTTCGTCAGACTACCACGTACTGAAGACCCGGTCGGACGTGCGCATCGAGAAGGACTTCCTCGAACGGCTCCTAGCGAATGAGATTCCGTACCGGGACCAGCCCGCGGGTAGCGGCGTATTCGACGAGCGGCTGTGGGTTCCATTCTTCACGATTGGCTCGCCGTTCTATCTCTGTGATTACTGCTTTTTCGGCCAGAAAACGGACATGCAGAAGCTGGTGAACTTCGACGCGCGATTCGACTTCCTGTATCACGTTCCGCACGGACTGCCTGAGGTGCGCCGATACTTCCAGCCGTACATCAGCGAGTACCCGTTCATGGAGGCGTATCTGACGAATTACACGCACGACCGCTCCGGGCGGCTGACGAACCGATATGAACTGTTTGACTCTCGGCTCAACTCCCCCGTGTTCGGCGCGTTTCTGGCGTTTTACTACAAAGCGATGATGAGCGACTTCTACTTCAAGGCCGACCCCGTCACGTTCAAGACCGAGTCAGTGATCGGCGGCAACTACCCGGTCGACGCCGCCGACATCGATGGGAGTTTCTTGGACAACTTCAGGAAAGGCTCCGACCAAGAGTGGATAGCGCTCCGGTGTCAACACACCGACTGGCTGGAGGCGCAGTTCGGGGACGCCCCCAACGACGACGTACCACAGCCGATTCGGGAGGGGGTGGAACGACCGTTCGACGACTGGGCTGACTACGAGATTCGACGCGAGGATCTCCAAGCCGACATCGAACGGGACAGGCAGTATTTCGACGTGACGGCGTATCCGACGCACTCGGCCGTCGTGTGGCTCTCGGATCACGTCCTCGCGCCACTCGGTCTGAAGGAGAAAGCCAAGCAGGTGTATCGGAGTGCGACCTGAACGGTCGCCACGGCGGCGAACGGACCGATGATGAACGCCTAAGTGAACACATCTCCTGCGGAGCAGATGAGAACACATGGAGATTCACCTAGCTCGACACGGGGAGACAGAGGCAAACAGGCGTGAGCAGTTCCAAGGGCACGACGACACACCGCTGACAGAGGACGGGGAAGCGCACGCGAAGGCAGCCGCTCGGCGGCTCAACGAGCGTGAGTACGAGTACGACGTGATCTTTTCGAGCCCGCTGAAGCGCGCGCTCGACACGGCCAAGCTGTTCGCACAGGAACTACAGACCGACATCCGGATGGAGCCGAACCTGAAGGAGGTCTGTTACGGGGAGTGGGAGGGACAGCCGAAAGCCGAACTGCAGGGAACGGACCGCTGGGAGCGGCGAACGCAGGACAAGTACAACTTCACCCATCCCGGCAAGTACGACGGCGTGCCGGGAGAGAGCTACGCCGACATCTTCGACCGGGTAGCCGCGTTCTTCGACACGTTGGCCGACGCTGACTACGACACCGTCCTCGTCGTCACGCATCTCGGCGTCCTCCGGAACGCCAAGAAGCACTTCGAGGGGTGTTCGGACGCCGAGGCAGTCGCCTTCACACCCGACGTCAGCCAAGTGTACGCGGCCACCGTCAAGGAGGGCAACGTCGACACTACGACTCTGGACGTGAGCTGAGGAACCCCTCCTCGAACGTCTCCACCGCGTCGGGCGTGCCGAGGCTCCACACCGCCTCGCACTCGCAGGCCTGAATCCGAGCACGTTCCTCACGCTCGATCAGTTCGTTGTACAGGGGCGCCACGTAGTATTCATCGTTGACCGTTCGTCCCCTCTCCCGCGCGCGCTCCAGCGCCCACACGAAGTCGTCGAACTTGGCGAAGTAGTAGGCGCCGATGTTGGCGTACGCGGAGATACGCTCTTTCTCCGCGACGCGCGAGATTCGCATCTCGTCGTCGACGGCCGAGTAACTCAGCCCCTCATCGGTCGCCTCGAACACTGGAATCGCCCCGAGCAGGTCGTCCGGTGGCTCCCGAAGCAGACGGTTGTACCGCTCGCTCTGGAAGTAGTGGTCCGAGTCGGTGACGATGACGGATTCATCCGGCGAGACGTACTCCTCCGCGAGTTTCGCGGTACAGGCCGGCCCCTCAGTCAGGTAGTCGATGACGACAATGTCGACAGCCGGGGAGAACAGCCGGCGAAGCTCCTCGTCGAGCGAGTGTTTGTCGACGTGTGCCTGCCGGACGACGAACACGAAGTCGTCGTCGTCGACGAACGGGATGGAGTCGGCGGCCCACCGAACCATCGGTCTGTCACCGATTTCGATCAAGGGTTTTGGCTTCGTAATCCCCGCGGTGGCAAACCGGGAACCGAGCCCCGCAACAGGCATAATCGCTCGCATGGTCACTCCTCAGCGGCGTTCTCGAACGCCGTAACGTCTGACAGTGTTCCGAGGCTGTGCATGTCGTCTACCGAGAACGTCTCTATCCGCCGGCCCATCTCGATCAGTTCGTTGTACACCGGACAGACATAAAACAATCCGTTCGTCCGGATGTCCTTTCGGATCATCCGTTCGGCACCGCGGACGAAGTCGGTCCCCGTCTCGAAGTAGTACAGCCCCGCCGTCGCCGTCGACGAGATGACCTCTTTCTCCGCGACTTCCGTGACCACGCCACGCTCGTTGGTCTTCGCGTAGCTCCAGCGCGGGTCCGAGGCAGTGAACACGGCAATCAGTCCGTCGGCAGCGGACGTGCTAATCGTCCGTCGAACCGGCGCGTGGATGTATTGATCGCCGAAGAGAACGATCAACTCGTCCGAGGAGAGATGCTCCCGCGTCCGAAGCACCGTTCTCGCTGCGCCGTCGGTCATTCCGTCGATGGGGACGAGCCGGATGTCCCGACCGTAGAGGTCGCGCAGCCGGTCGTCGATGTCGTACTCCTCGACGTGCGTCTCCAGCACCGGGAAGACGTAGGACGCCTCGTCGACCCACTCGACACACGACGTCGCCCAGCGGATCATCGGGCGACCCCGAACTTCGACCAGCGGCTTCGGGAGGTCGTACCGGTTTTCGAACGCGGGGTCTTCCGACGCGATGGGGACAACAACGTCCATACGTGTCGGCGTTCGCCCCGTCCCGCTAAAAAGCGTGTGTACTCCGTTGCCGCTCGAGGACGGACATCACAGCTGGTGATCGCCGTGTTCCGCCTCCCCCTCCAGCACGCTCATCAGTCGGGATCGTTTCTCGAAGTTCTCCCGGTTGGATCGGTAGAGGTCTCTGAAGAGTTCGTACAGCTCGGAGTATGTCTCGTGGGCCGCCCGATCGGGCTCGAACCGTCGCCCGTAGTCGACGACTTCGTCCGCCACTGCCTGCATTCCCTGGTCGTTCACCGTGCTACTCATGACGATCATACACCCGAGGGCTGTGTTTTCCAGCTCGTCGACGAGGAAGACCGGCTTGCCCGTCACGTCCGCTTTGATCTGACAGGCCAGCTCTCGACGGGTCAGCCCACCTGCGGCTTTCAGTCGGTGAACGGTCGCCCCGGTGTGTTCTATCTCTTCGATCATGTGCCGGGTCAGGAACCCAATACTGTCGAAGATGCTCCGGACGATGTCGCTCCTGTCGTGGTTGCGCTCGAGTCCGAAGAACATTCCCCGCGCATCGGGGTCGTCGAACGGTGCCCGTTCCCCCAGCAGGTACGGAAGGAAGAGCAGTCCGTTCGCGCCGGGGGGACTCCGTTTCGCCGCCGCTTCCATCTCGTCGAACGAGGCGTCGTCGTCGCTGAAGAAACACGACTTTGCCCACTCAAGGAGGCCGCCCTCCAGACTGTTCGACGCCCCAACGGCTAGCACCTCTGGTCGACTGAAATACTGTGCCTTGATTTTGCTCCCGGAGAGATCCAGTTGGGCCTGGCCCGGCATGGCCGTTCTGAGCGACGAACACGTCCCGCAGACGTTGGCGCCATCGCCTTCGCTGGTCGCACCCGATCCCCAGAACGCCGCAAGCGCGTCGTAGGTCGTCGTGACGAAGCGCACGTCCGACGAGAGGCCGAGGTCGGTCGAGACGGTCGCATCGATGGTGCCGATGTCCGTGCCCACCGGGACGACCTCGGGGAAGTCACGCTCCGTGAGCGTCAGGCGGTCGAGCAGTACGTCGGGGTAGCCCTCCTCCCGGTCGTAGTAGAACTTCTCCGCGTCGAGGTAGTCCGTCACCGACACGCCGCTGAACTTGCGCGCCAAGAAGCTGTTCGACGACTCGAACCGGTCGGTGCGCTCGAAGATGCCCGCCTCGTTCTCGGCGATCCAGCAGATCTTCGGAAACATGTAGCTCGGCGACGCAGAGAAGTTGGGATGATCGAAGAGATCGGCGAGATCCTCGTCCCGGCTCAGTCTGTCGGACTGGCGCTTGCTCCGTTTGTCACTGACCAGAAGCGCGTCGCCCACAGCCTGACCGTCCGCGTCCGAACAGACGAGGTTACAGGACGAACTCGTAACGGTGACGTATCCGGTATCCTGTCGAACCGAGGGGTCGATAGAGGAGATCAGCTCGGCCGTGAGATTCCACCACTCTTCGGGGTCTTGTTCGACCCTGTCGGCCGACACGCGAGTGCTGATCCGACGGGAGTTCTCGGCGACTTTCGCGCCGGTGCTGTCGAAGATAATCACGCGATTGCTTCGCAGTCCAAGATTGACGACCAAGTAGTAGTTCTCGTCGTTCATGGCATGATCTCCGCTAGTTCGGTTGGCCGATCCGTACAGATTCCGTCGACGCCCAGACGGCGCAATCGCCGCCAGACCTCGACGGGCGAGTCGGCCTTCGGATGGGGTGGCTCGGTCGTGGAGTGCAGTTCTGGCGACACGCAGACGATAGGTCTGTCGTCGTCCCGACAGCGGTCGACGAAGTCGGCGGTATAGAGTGATCCACGCCACTCGTCCGCCCAGACGATATCCCAGCAATCGTGGTCGGCGACATCCTCGTAGGTGTAAATCGTCGGTCGTTCGTCGGTCGGGAACCGCTCTGACTCCCCAATCGACAGCCCAATTCGCACGGCCGGCGCCCGCTCCTTGATCCGCCTAGCGGTGTCGAGTGTCACGTCGAAGACGAACGTCCGTCGGAACGGGTCGTCGGACTCGCCAGCGTCCGAGAGGGCCGCCACCAGTTCGGAGACAGCTTCGAGCTGATCCGTGTCCTTCAGATGCAACGCTAGCTTCGCGTCCGACGGCGCCTCCGCCTCGAACAGATCCAGCACCGCCGCCAGCGTTGGGAGGACCCCAGCGCCGTCGGGAGCGCGCGCGCGCAGTTCGTTCAGCTCCGAAAGGGTTAGGTCGGCGACGACTCTGTCGACGTCGAGCGTCCGCTGCACGTTCCGGTCGTGGTGGACGACCAACCGACCGTCGGCGGTGAGACGGAGATCGACTTCGAGACCGAAGCCCCGTCGAAGGGCCTCTCGAAACGCTGCGAGGCTGTTCTCCGGCGCAGCGGACGCGAGTCCGCGATGGGATAGGACGTGCATGTGACTGGTGGGATTAGTCTGTCACGCCTCTGAGCGTCTCGATCATTTCACGTCTGTTCTGGCTGTCGAAAACCGTCGATCCGGAGACGACGATATCCGCCCCGGCAGCGGCGCTCTCCCGGGCCGTGGCAGCCGTGATGCCGCCATCGATCTCGATGTCGCCCGGGAAGCGGCCGTCGAATCGCTCGACTCGCTCTAGGGCAGATCGCTGGAACTCCTGACCGCTGAATCCGGGCTCGACACCCATAACGGTGAGACGATCAACGTGTTCCAGACAGCCATCCAGCGCGGCACCATCGGTGCCGGGGTTGATGGCGACCCCGGGGGAGATCCCCGCGTCGCGTAACGCGCCGGCGACGGCTCGAACGTCGTCGGTCGCTTCGACGTGAATGGTGGCGGATTCGACGGGGAGCGACGCGATCCGGTCGACGTAGCCGATCGGATTCGCGATCATCAGATGCACATCGACCGGCAGGGACGTACACGCCCGGATGGACTCGACGAGCGGAAACCCGAGGGCGATATTCGGAACGAAGTGCCCGTCCATAACGTCAACGTGGAGACGGTCAGCGGTTTCGACGGTAGACAGCTCGGACGCGAGAGAAGACAGATCCGATGCTAGTATTGACGGTGAAATCTCCGTCATTATACACTCCCACGGAATTCCCCAAGGGATATAAGCTTGATCCAATTCGCACCTGAACGGACATCCTAGCGTCGGAAATTCGAAATACATCGCCATCACGGAGCGCGATCCACGGGAGTCGCACGTAGACTGCCCAGCCAGTGAGCAATACTGCTGGTCTCGCCCTTCGAAACATGATCCGAAGTTCTGTATCGCGACATACGCTTTATCCGCCCGAAGACCGACCCACGGCTATTCGGTGAGAGAAAGCGAGAGGAAGGGCGCGTTACTTGCCGCGACGCCGGTCGCCGTTGATGCTGGGCCGGGTGTGTTCCGTGCCCTTGCCGCGATTCTGCTGGCCGCGGCCCTTCTGCCCCGCGCTGGTCTTGCCGCGGAACGCACGCCCGCGTTGGCTGTCGTCACAGATCCAGTTCAGGTCGTCGTCGTTCTGGATGGCGGGATGTTCGGGGTCGACGAGGATCACCTCGTGCCACTTCTGCGAGCCGTCCTCGCCCACCCAGTAGGAGTTGAGCACGCGGAGATTGGGATACTTGCGCGCGGTACGCTCTTCCGCGATGCGCTGGATGCTCTTCCGGCGGCCGATGCGGTTGACGCCCTGACGCTTCGAGCGGCGACCGGCCTTGAATCGGCGCTTGCGGGCGCCGCCCTTGCGGACCGACGTCCGCACGACGACGATGCCCTGTTTGGCCTTGTAGCCGAGGCTGCGCGCCTTGTCGAGGCGGGTCGGGCGCTCGATGCGCTCGATGGCGCCTTGGTCGCGCCACTCCTGTTTGCGTTGCCACTGCAGTTCGGCGAGAGCCCCGTCGTCGGGGTTCTGCCACGCGTCCCGAATGTGGGAGTAGAAGCTTCGTGCCATGGTTTACCCACGGGCGCTTGCGATTCAACGCCGCCGATGTGGCGGGTCACATGTCGTCCCGACGAGTCGGGTGCCCGCTGGGGCCCGTCGACCAGCGAGTTGGCGGTGCTACCAGTCGGTAGCGGTTAAGAACTTCGACTTGCCGCGAACTCCCGAACCGTCTCGAACTCGCCGGCGGCGATGGCGTCGGCGATGGCCGCCGTGTCCACCTCGGGGACGGCAGCCGGGTACTTCCGCCGGAAGAAGCCGACCAGATTGCTCACGTCGCGGTCGAGGAGTTCGCCGGCGTTGGCGTGGTCCGTCGGCACGGACTGCGGCCAGTCGAAGATGGTGACGCCCGACTCCGCGACGGCGACGTTGTGCTCGCTGAGGTCGGCGTGGACCATCCCCGCCTCGTAGGCCGCCGCCACCTCGTCGAGCACGAGATCGAGGACGCCCACCACCTGCGCGTCGTCGAGTTTCGCCCGTGCGAGTTCGACGCCCTCGAACTTCTCCATCAGGATGGCGTGACGGTTGTGATCGACGGGGCGGGGGACCGACACGTCGGGGTAGAGCGTTTCGAGCGCCTCGTGTTCGCGTTCGGCCGCCTTGCGCGCGGTGTAGAGCCACGAGACGTGGTGGTGGTCGGCGGTGTACTCCCGTTCCTTGTTCACCTCGCGGAAGTTGGTGTAGCCCTCGCGGTGGAACTTCAGGGCGAGTGGGCGGTAGGACTGGGCCTCGTACACGTCGCTCTCCTTGCCGACGCCGAGCGGTGCCCCCACGCCCTCGACAGTGTCACGCTCCGCGAACGTGTGGAGGGCGAGGACGTCGTACCCCTCGAAGGTGAGCTGGTAGCCCTCGTACTGGATGGTCCGGCGCTGGATCAGGTCGCGTTTCATGCACCGATCCAACCGGTAATCCACCTCCTCGGCGGAGAGGTTGGCGTAGTCGGGCAGTTTGTCGCGGTTGACCCACTCGCTGAACCGCATCCCCTGCTCGACGCCCGAGAGCAGATAGAAATCCTCGGGGTCGAGTTCGGCCACCACGCCGGCGACGTTCTTGACCATACCCCGATTCGGCGGGCGAGGGACAAAAGCCCCCCGCGTCGGGGACGTAAACCGTATGTCGCGATAGGAAATCGAGTACGGGACGGTCGGCAAGGGCGCTCGTGCATCCGGCTCGCCAGCGGCCGCCCTCGGCACAGGGCCTCACCGGGCGAGAGAATCGCGAAAGGCTCAGTCGTCGGCCGTCGGCGGCGTCGCGGGCACTGGGTCCGGCTCCGGCCCGGCCTCCAGAACGGCCTCGGCGTCCGTCGTCCACGTCAGTTCGCCGTCGTAGTGGAACACCTCGTCGTCCTGTTCGGGGTCGACGACGCTCAGCGAGAGCCACCCCCCATCCAGCAGCGACCGGACCTCGTCGTGCTGGGCGAGAATATCGGTCACCCGCTCGACCGGCGCGTGGATCACGGTCGAGAGCCGCAGTGGCTGGTGGTAGGGGTCGTCGTCGGCCGCCAGCACCGACTGGAGCGGCAGGCCGGTCATCAGGTCGCCAGCGTTGCCTTGGTAGACGCCGACGTTCCCGACCGGGTTGTGCGTGATCTTCGACCCGCTGCCGTAGACGGCGGTGTCGACCGTCGAGAAGTAGTACTGCGTGTTGATCCACTGCGTGACGACCAGCGGACCGGTCACGATGGCTTCGAGGGCGTCGCCGTCGGGGTCGGTCGTCCAGTCGTACGAGTGGAGGAACGCGCGGCCGTCGAGGTCGAGGCCGTCGGTGAGCGCGCGCGGCCCGACGACGAACCCAGCGTTGCCGGCGAGGCCCCACTCCGGACGCGTCTCCGCCCAGTCGGCGGCGCGGCGCTCGGCGTCGCGGACACTGCCGGTGCGCTCGGCGGCCGCGCTCGTCCGCGCCGTCTCCAGCGCGTCGCGGAGGTGGGCGACGTCGTCCGCGTGACTCGCGGGGGCGTCGGCCGCGAACAGCGTCACCTCGTCGGTCGTCGTGTTGTGCTCCGCGGCGACGAAGACGGTGTCGGCGGGGATGTCGTGACCGCGGTCACGGAGGGCGTCTCTAACGGCTTCGTCGTTACAGATGGTGGCGAGGACGCGCGCGTTCGGCCCGCCGGGGTTGCCGGCGCAGGCGCCGCAGTCGAGGCTGGATTCGTAGGGGTTGTTCGCCGTCTGGCTCGCGTGGCCGGCGAAGACGACGACGCGCGCGAACTCCTCCCAGCCCATCAGGTCGAACGCCGTCTCGGCGTAGGACACCTTCTCGTCGAGGGTCAGCCCCTTCGGGAGCGCGGTGTCGGCGTCCGGGTCGTGATCCACCGCCGGGGAACAGAACTCGTGTTCGTCGGGCACGCGCTCGTCGGCGGCGTCGAGGGCGTCGTAGACGCGGCCGGGCAGGAGCGTCCGTGCCGCCAGTGCGGTACCGTAACCGATCCCGGTGTTCTCGACGAAGCCGAACGCCGTGGCGGCGTTGGACTTGACCGCCTTCAGGAGGTGCGTCCCCGCGTCGGTGAGGCGGGTCCAACGGTCGTGAGCGGCCTGTGGGTCGTCAGCCGTCGACCGGTCGTCGATGCGATGCTGGGGGTCGAGGATCGGTGGACAGGCGTCGACGGGCGTCTCCGAGCCGTAACCCTCGTGGCGCATCGGGATGCCGAAGAAGCCGGCGTAGCCGTGGGTCTCGTAGTCCCCCACGGCCTCGATGTGGCGGCGGATGCGCTCGGAGCGCGTGTCGATACAGAAGACGAACTGGGCGTCTGGGCGGCCGTCGTCTCCGCCGTCGGCCAGCGACTCGCTCTCGGCTGCGACGGCGTCGACGAGTTCGTCACGGTAGGTCGCCTCCCACGCGCGCAGCCACACCTCGGGGAGCGGCGGGCGGTCGTCGCTGCCGTCGCCGTCGCCGTCGGCCGTCCCGGGGTCGACCGGCGCGCCCACCTGCTCGGTCAGGAACAGGCGAACGGCCAGATAGCCTTGGAGCGTGATCGGACAGGCCGACTGCCAGTCGCCGGCCGTCTCGGCACGGTACTCGACGAATCCCGTCCACCCGGGCAGTGCGGCGAGGTGGTGTTCGAAGAGAGCTTCCCACCGTCCCTCGGGATGGTCCGCGAGCAACTCGCGGATTGCGTTGGTCGGCTCGTCGGGGAGGCCCGTCACGGCCGCGCGGTCGGGAATTTCGCGGTCGTAGCGGGCGGCGTGACGGAAGGCGGCGAAGAACCCCTCGTCACGGCGAGGCATCGGCCACTCCGCCCGCCCCTCGTCGAGGAAGGCCGCGAGCCACTTCGAGAGGAGGTGGTCGACGCGGTCCTCGGGGGTCGAGTCGGCGTCGTGGTCCGCGCCGTCGTCGGTCGTCTCGGCGTCCATCCGCGCCAGCAGCGACTCGGGGTCCGCGTCGGCGTCGTAGCCGGCGGCGGCGAGTTCGTCGGCCAGCAGGTCGGGATCGATCTGCCCGTTCTCCCACGCCTGCCGGAACACGTCGGCGTTCGGGTAGCCCCGGCCGCCGAGCAGGTCGGTCGCCCGGTCGACCGCTTCGGGGAACGGACGGTCCTCGAACCCCGAGAGCGGGTTGGCAGTCACGAACGAGTGGATCGGCCAGACGGTGCCGACCGACTCCGCTGCGCGCTCGATACTGTCGCGAATCGCTGGCTCAGTACTCATTGTATTCCTCCGTCGACGTCAGCACGGTGTCGGTTGGTGGGGAGGCGGCGTTCGACAGCGCCACGTACAGGCGCGTACTCGACCGGTAGACGCCGCTCTCGATGGCGACGTAGGCGAGGACGAAGCCGGCGGCGACGGCGCCGTGAACGGGCGTCAGCGCCGCGGGGGCCGTCACGACCGGAAGGCCGACGAGGGCGGCGGTGACGAGGTGGTAGGCCGCCGCGTAGCCGGCGATGGCGGGCAGGAAGACCAGCGGTACGGCGCCGTACCGGACCGTCGCCGAGAGCGACGTGTGCTGGAGCATCTCCCGGGTCGCGCGGAACGTCGTCAGGACGACGAACAGCGCCAGCAACAGGCCGCTGTCGAGCGCGGTTCCCTTGCCGGTGAGGAGGGCGAAGAGGGCGCCGCCAGCGAGGGCCGTAGGGAGGGCCACGAGCAGGTCGGCGGGAGCGTCGCCGCCAGATCCCTCGGTGGCCGTCGGACTCGTCCGTTCGACCCGACTTCCCGACGCGAGGAACTGGTAGGCCTTGTAGAAGCCGTGGAGGATCAGGTGGGTGATGGCAGCGCCGAAAAAGCCGAGGCCGGCCTGAGCGATCATGAAGCCCATCTGGCCGACCGTCGAACAGCCGAGCTGACCTTTCACGTCCGCCTGCACGGACTTCAGGAGTTTGCCGAGGAGGGCGCTGACCGCGCCGACGACCACGATCAGGAGCATGAAGGTCGGATCGCGGACGACCACGGGCGCGAAGCGCACGAGGAGGACGCCGCCCGCGTTGACGAAGCCGGCGTGCATCAGCGCGGACGCCGGCGTCGGCGCCGTCATCGACGAGAGGAGCCACGTGTGGAAGGGGACGAGCGCGGACTGGATCATCGCCGCGAGGAGGAGCGCCCCGGCGGCGACCAGCCAGTACGACTGCGGGACGGCGTCGACGCTGGCGACGACGCCCGAGACGGTCACCGCGCCCGTCGTCCACCACAGCGTCAGCAGGGAGACGGCGAGGAGGCCGCTACTCGCCAAGAAGTACCGGCGCGCGACCGATGCGGCGGCCCGGGCTTGCGGCCAGCCGCGGACGAGGCCGATCAGGTCGGCCATCAGCAGCCCCATTGCCAGCCACGCGGCGGCGAAGAGCGCGAGGTGGTCGGCCGCGACCAGCACCATCACGACGAGCGTGAACGCGAACACGCGGGTGAAGAACCGCGTCTCGTGCTGACTCCCGGCCATGTAGCGCCGCGAGTAGCTGTGGACGATGCCGCTGAAGAACGTGACCACGGTCCACATCACGACGGTCAACCCGTCGACGGCGGCCACACCCGGCAGATCCCACGCCCCGCCGAACCGGAGTCGTGCGACCAGCGTGCCGAGGCTCGCGACCCACAGGAACCACACGAGTCGCGTGAACACGGCGGGGGCGAACGGCGTCGACGTCGTCGTCTCCGGAAGCGATCCGACCGTCGTGGGCTGATCCGATTCTGTCATCGTTTCATCGGCGACCGTGGCCCGCTCGTGAACGGGCATCGGCCGTCTTCACCCCTATCTACGAACAAATCGGTTATTAAATCCTTCTATTTGACCAGATTGTTCTGTAAAAGGAGTATTATAGAACATTATGGTTTGGGGAAGAGCAGTCGCCGACCGGGTCCGCAGACTGCCGTCGACGCGGCTGTCAGCCCCACGAGCGGGGGAGTACCGGCAGACGACGACGCGACTCGCCGTCCGGTCGAACGCTCCGACGACGGGCGACGTGATCGAACTGTTCGATAAAGATGGATTAGCGAACGAATCGTGAGCTTCGGGTGGTCGGTGGGCTCACTCCGGGGCGAACTCGCCGAACGGTTTCGACTCGTGGCTCCGGACGAGCACCTCGTCGGCGACGGTGATCCCCAAGTCGAGGAGCTCCTGCGCGACGGGCGTGATGTCGCTGTCCGACTCGCCGACGACGGTGACGAGCAGGTTCTCTTCGCCCGTGACCAGTTCCTGCACGGAGACGACGCCGTCGATGTCGAGAATCTTCGGGATGAGAGAGCCGCGTTCGGGGATGGCGGCCGTACAGAAGAGGAGCATCCGGAGCGGATAGCCCGACTGCTGGTAGTCGACCTCGGCGCTGTACCCCTTGATGACGCCCGCGGATTCCAGCCGCCGGATGCGCTTGCGGACCGTGCTGTCCGACGTGCCGGTGCGCTCCGCGATGTCGCCGGACGACATGTTTCGCGCGTCCTCCTGTAGGGCGTGGAGGATCGCTCGATCCACGTCGTCGATGTCGTCGTCGGCCATACGGACACGTCTCGCGTCTGCGGCAAAGGCGCTTCGCCCGTCGCTCACGCGTCGTCGAGGCTCGGATGCGTCGGCTGGGTCGACGGATGCGGCTCCGCGAACCGCTCCCGCATCGTCTCGCGGGCGGCGTCCTCCCGTCGCCGTCGCTCGCCGTCGTCGATTTCCTCACACCCCGGCGGCAGGTCCCGCCCGCGGTCGGTGAAGTAGCCGTCGGGTGCCACCCAGTCGTGATAGAACGGCTGGTCGGCGTCCTCCAACAGCGTCACCGCCACCTCCGCCCCGTGCCCGGCGCTCACGACGGCCTGATGCGGTTTCCCGGCGAGCCGCCCCGCTGCGTACAGGCCCTCGACGGCCGTTCGTCCGCGTTCGTCGGTCACGGCGAACGACTTCCCGCGGTCGACGACCTCCACGCCCTCTGGCAGGTACTCGACCGCGTTCTTCGTCGCGGCGATCACGTAGTCGGCCCGGTGCTCCTCCCCCGCGGCCGTCTCGACGACGAACGCGTCGCCGTCGCGGTCGACCCGGATCACCTCGGCCTCGCGGCGGTCGGCGCCCGCCCGATCCGCGCCCTCGGCCATCATGTCGAGCAACAGCCGGGCGTTGACACCGGCGGGGAAGCCGGGGTAGTTCTCCAAGTGGGCGTTGCGACGGAGGATCGAGTCGCCGGCGTCGCCGGACTGCGTCCGGCTGCCAGAGGGACTTCGTCCCTCTCTGTTCAGGACGAGCGTCTCGAAGTCGGCTCGGGCGGTGAACGTGGCCGCCGACAGGCCGGCGACGCCACCCCCGACGATCACGACGGATGGCTGGGTCGTCATACACGTCCGGACGGGAATGACGTACTTGTACCCGCCGAACTCCCACGATAGGATTATTCTGTGTGACTGCGTACCACAGCGAATGGAAGACGTGTTCGTCGGGAGCCTCATGTCGGCCCCGGTACACTCGGTGCGCGGGGATGCCACGCTCCGAAAGGCAGGGCAGATACTGCTCGACCACGATATCGGCTCGGTGGTCGTCGTCGACGCGGAGGGGAGACTGCAGGGCATCCTCACGGCCACGGATTTCGTGCGCATCGTCGCCGACGGCGACGAAACCGCGTCGACGCCCGTCTCGACGGCCATGAGCCGCGACGTGGTGACGACGGCGGGAAACGAACCGATCACCGCCGCGGCCGACCTGATGGTCGAGAGTGGCCACTACCACCTCCCGGTGGTGGACGGCGAGACAGTCATCGGCGTGATCACCGCCGCGGATCTGGCGGCGTACCTCTCGACCGTTCGGCCGCCGCATCCGCCGTGGCGGTAGCTACTCGTCGGGGCACACGCTCGCCCGGAGGGCGACGCGGGCCACGTTGGCGCCGCAGTCGGCCGTGCGGGTGAGGCTGGCGAGCACGCGCGAGAGTGCGTAGGCGCCGGGCAACGACCGCTCGAAGAGCCCCTGATCGAGCGCGCGGAGGTCGTCGACGACGGCGTCGCGTCGATCCAGCGCGTCGTGGGCGCGTTCGGCGGAGAGTTCGAGGACGGCCGTCGTCGTCGTTTCGACCACCTCGCAGGTCGCCGCCGAGAGGGCGCCCACCTCCGCGAACACGTCGTCGTCGACCGCCGGATCGAGCCGGCTGGCGAGCGCGCCGATGCGGACGGCGTGGTCGGCGATCCGTTCGAGCTGGCGCGCGACGAGGTAGTAGTCGAACAGCTCCGACCGCCGCACGTCGAGGTGGTCGATCTCCGCGAAGTCGGCGAGCGAGCGGTTGAAGTGGCGGGTGATCATCTCGAACAGTCGATCCACTTCGTCGTCGCGGCCGGCGAGGCGGTCGGAGCCCCCCGCCGTAGCCCGACTCACTACGCGCTCGACGGCGGTTCGGTGCATCGAGCACGCCGTGAACTGGAGCTGGATCACCGACTGTCGGATCGACACCTCCGAGGCGTCGAGCAGATTCTCGACGACGAGCCGATCCGTCGTCTCCTCGGCGACGGAGAGACCGACCATGGTCTGGACGAGTTGGCGGACCGCCCGCCGCTCGTCGGCGGTGAACGCGGCGTCCTCGGGTGCGAGCAGGGTGACGGTGTCGTAGCCCACGGCGTACGCCGCGCGGAGGGCGCGCTCGACGGTGGCGGCATCCGCCGCCGGCAGGTCGACCGTCACCGCCGAGAGCGGGCCGCCGTCCTGTGCCGCGCTCCGGACGACCAGCGAACCGTCGGTGTGGGGGTAGAGGTGGATGGGCATCCCCGCTTCGAGGTGATGCGCCGTGGCCCACTCTTTGGGCAGGGAGACCGAGTACGTCGAGCCGCCGATCTTCTGGAGTTTGCGGGTTTCCATGTTAGACGAGTGCCGGATCGCTTTCGACCATGTACAGGGTGCGCGCGGCGATGTTGACGGCGTGGTCACCGACGCGTTCGAGGTCGCGAACGACGAGCAGGAGCCGCGACACGTCGTCCAGCAGCTCCTCGACGGCCCACGCGCCTCCGTCGACTTCGTGTTCGATCAGGTCCCGAACTACGCGCTCGCTCGCCCGCTGACACAGCGCGTCGAGTTCGTCGTCCCGATCCGCTATCTCGCGACACAGGTCGGCGTCGTCGGTGCGGTAGGCGACCATCGCGTCGTCGAGCATCGCCCGTGCGAGGTCGCCGATGGCGGAGAGGTCGACCTCCTCGAACCGCTTGCGGTCCGCCGCGAGCGTGTACTGCGCGAGGTTGACTGCCAGATCACCGACGCGTTCGAGGTCGGTGATGATCTTGAACGACGAGGCGACGAAGCGGAGGTCGCTCGCGACGGGCTGTTGGCGGGCGAACAGCTGGATACACCGCGATTCGAGGTCGAGATATCGCCGGTCGACCTCGTCGTCGGCGCCGGCGACCCCTCGGGCGGCGGCCTCGTCGACCGTCGACAGCGCCGTCAGCGCCCGGTCGAGACGGCCGCCGACGAGGTCACCCATCGAGCACACGTCGGCGCGGAGGTCGGCGAGCGACTGCTGGTACTCGTCTCGGGTCACGGCTAGCCGAACTTGCCGGAGATGTAGTCCTCGACGCGCTGGCTCTCCGGGTTCTCGAAGATCTTGTCGGTGTCGTCGTACTCGACGAGTTGGCCGCCGGTCAGGAACACGGCGGTCTGATCCGAGATGCGCGCCGCCTGTTGCATGTTGTGCGTGACGATGACGACCGTGTAGTCCTCCGCGAGGTCGTGGATGAGGTCCTCGATTTTCGCCGTGGCGATGGGGTCGAGCGCGGACGCCGGCTCGTCCATCAGGATGACCTCGGGGTCGACGGACAGACACCGGGCGATGCAGAGCCGCTGTTGCTGACCGCCGGAGAGGCCGAGCGCGTTGTCGTCGAGGCGGTCGTGTACCTCGTCCCAGAGGGCGGCCTGCTTGAGCGACCGCTCGACGAGTTCGCGCTCCGCTTCGCTGTCGTCACGGCCGAGCATCCGTGCCAACAGCCCGGTCTCGATGTCGCCGTGTTTGCGCGGCCCGTAGGAGATGTTGTCCCGAATCGCCTTCGGGAACGGATTCGGTGACTGGAACACCATGCCGACCCGCTTGCGGAGTTCCACTAGGTTGATGCCGTCTTGGTAGATCTCCTTCCCGTCGAGTTGGACCGACCCCTCGACGCGGGCGGCGCTGATTCGGTCGTTCATCCGGTTGAGCGAGCGGAGGTACGTCGACTTCCCACACCCGGAGGGACCGATGAGTGCGGTGACGCTCTTCTCGGGAATCTCCATCGAGACGCCTTTCAGGGCGTGATCGTCGCCGTAGTAGACGTCGAGGTCCTCGGTGACCATCTTCGCCTTCCCCTGGAAGTCGTACTCGATCCACTCCGCTCTGGTCTCTTCGACCGTCTCGCCGCTCGTGGTTTCGAGGGGCTGTTCGCTGCCTGTGGTCCTAGTCTGTGTCTGACGCTGACTCTGTGTCTGTTGTGAATCACTCATGGTTAGTCGTGTCTGAGTTGCCGTCGGAAGTAGTAGCGCGCCCCGATGCCGATGGCGTAAAAGGAGAGGACGACGATCAACAGGACGAGCGCCGTCGCCCACCGGAATCCGGTCGGGTCGGAGACGTTGCTCCCCAGTCCGACGCCCGCGGTGATGAGGGCGTACAGCTGGTACGGGAGCGCCGAGGTCGCCTGCAGGAGTTCGGGATTGGCGACGAAGGGCGGCGAGCCGGTGAACTCGAAGCCCCCGATGACGTCGACCGTCTGTGCGCCGGGGACGAAGGTTCCGCCCGCCATCGTCAGCAGGATGGGCGCCGTCTCGCCCGCAATCCGGCCGACGCCGAGGATGACCCCCGTGACGACGCCCGGAAGCGCGGCGGGGAGGACGACACTGCGGATGGTCTGCCACTTCGACACGCCGAGCGCCGCGCTCGCGTCGCGGTACTCGTCGGGCACCGAGAGCATCGCCTCGCGGCTCGTGATCAACACCAGCGGCAGGAGCATGAACCCGAGCGTGAGCATCCCGGCCAGCAACGACTTCCGATTACCGAACCGCGGGATGAGGAAGGCGAACCCGAAGAGGCCGAAGACGATGCTCGGCGTGCTCCAGAGACCGTTGGTCGCCACCTCGACGGCTTGGGTGAACCGGCCGCGCGCGGCGTACTCGGTGAGGAAGATGGCCGCGCCGACGCCAAGCGGCACCGCGAACAGTACCGCACCGATGACTAGCCAGATGGTCCCCACGATTGCCGGGAGGACTCCTTGGAAGTCGTTCAGGAGCGCGACGCCGTTCATCACGAACGGGACGTACACCGGCAACTCGAACGACCCGAACACCTGCGGGCCGGCACCGGCGCCGACTTGGACACCGTCGAGCAGGCCGGGAATCCCCCGGACGACGACGAAGGCGATGAGGATGAACAGGAAGGCGACGATGGACAGCGCGTTGAGGTAGACGAGGACGTACGCGCCCATGTGCCGGCCGCGTGCGCCGAACCGGCCGTAGGCCTTCGCGGCGGCCCAGCCGCCGTAGAGGGCACAGAACAGCGTCGCAACTGGGACGAGGAACTCGGCCGTGATCGAGGCCTGCTGCTCCCAGCCGAGGTCCCACAGCCACTCCGGACCAATCGTCCCGGTGAGGAAGACGGCTCCGACGAACGTGAGCAAGGCGCCGAGCGGCACCGTCGAGCCCACGTCCTCGCGGGGAATGGCGGTCCCGACGAAGGCCAAGCCGCCCGCGAGGACGCCCCCGACGATGCCGCCGGTGGTGCCGAGACCGAGCGTCTGGGAGACGACGCCGCCCCCGATGACGGACCACGGCACTGCGGCGCCGAAGCTCGCGATCAGGCCGGCACTCGCGTCGGGGTCGGTCTCGACGGAGCCGAACCACGAACCGAGACCGAAGACGGCCACCGCGACGCCGAGGCCGATCAACAGCCCGCCGAGCAGTGTCACCGTCGGTAGGCCGACGATGGTGCCGGTGAGGCTCACCCGCTCGAACATCGCCGCCACCGCGAGGACGAACAAGATCGCCGAGAGGCCGACCGTCGCTCCGGCGACCGCGTCGGTCGCCGTCGTATCCCCCTCGACCAGCCGCGACTGGGTCGCACCAGCCATCAGGCTTCACCCCCGAGCTTGCTGCGCATCCGCCACTCGATGTACTGTGCGCCGATGGAGATGCACAGCACGGTGATGAAGAGGATCACGCCGGCGACGAACAGGGCGTCCATCTGGAGGCCGTCCGCTTCGCCGTAGTTGCGGGCGATGAGCGAGGTGAGCGTCTCCTGGCCGTAGAAGACGTTCACCAGCGGCTCGGTGAGCTGTGGGACACCACGCAGCATGACCGTCGCGGCCATCGTCTCGCCGATGGCGCGGCCGACGCCGAGGAGGACCGCGGCCGAGACGCCCGAGAACGCCGCCGGCAGGGTGATCGAGGTCATGGTCTGCCAGTCGGTCGTCCCGACGGCGAGCGATCCGCTTTTCATCGACTCGGGGACGCTACTGAGGGCATCCTCCGCGACCGAGACGACCGTCGGGAGCGCCATCAGTCCGACGACGATGCCGACGAAGAGGTAACTCCCTTGGCCGGTGGTTTGGAACTGGTCGGACGCCCACGGGCTGAGGATCGTGAAGCCGATGAACCCGTAGACGATGGAGGGGATGCCGGCGAGAATCTCGACGCCCGGCTTGACGAACTCCCGAACGACGGCGGGCGCAATCTCCGAGAGGAAGAGCGCGGCGGCGACGCCCAGCGGCCCGGCGACCGCCGTCGCGACGACGGTCACCATCACCGTCCCGTGGATCATCGGCACCATCGAGTACCGGATCGGCGGCGACACCGCGTCCCAGTTGGGCTGGAGGAACAGCCGCAGCCCCGGCACGCTCACGCCGAACACGGTCGCGCTCTCGTACTGGATGACCGGGACCGACTCCCGAAAGATGAACACGATGATCAGTCCGAGGATTAACAGCGTCGAGACGGTCATCGTCAGCGTCAACACCAACGCCGTCTCCTTCTGGTGTCGGACCCAGCCGTACCCCGTCGCCACGACGAACACGGCGGAGGGCAGGATGGTCAGGTTCGAAACCGCGAGGAACCCGACGAACGCCGTCAGCAGGGAGAGGGCGATGATCGTGACGACGACCAGCGCCGCGGGTTCGGTGTCGTCGACGAAGTCGCGAACGCGCTGGACCTGCTGTCCGGCGGCCGCGTTCAGTCGCTCGCTACGTGTTGCCGATGCCATGTTGCGTGGGTGGAGTGATATGAGGTGTCATAAAAACGGACGTTCGGTAGTCGCGGACGACGAGTCGATCCGGACGGTCCGCCGGATTAGGGCATGATCAGGTCTTCGGTGGCGAGCGCCGAGACCTTCTCCTTCATGGATCGCAGGTCGCTCGTCGGCAGTGGGATGTAGTTGTTCCCCTCGACGAAGGTGGTCTGTCCCCACTCGTTGAGGAACATGTTGATGAACGCGGCCTCGCGGGCGTCGTACCCGCCGCCGTTGGGGTTGTCTTCCTCGATCAGCGTGTACATGTGGAGGTCGCGGTTGAGCGGGTAGTCGCTGTCGAAGATGGTGTGTTCGGCGTCGCGGTCGGCCTTGTAGACCGTGCCCTCGAAGTCGATGGCGATGGGGAGGACCTGGTCGCTAGTGAACGCGAGCGCCATGTACGCGATGGCGCCTTCGTTCTGGGCGACGGCCTGCGCGACCTGCTGGTTCTGCCCGAAGCGGGTGTCGACGCCCGGCATCGGGGCGTCGGCGCCGCCGAGCATGTTCAGACGGAACGAGGTGTCCGTCCCGGAGCCCTCGGCGCGACCGATGGCGTAGATCTCCTTGTCCGGGCCACCGAGTTCGCTCCAGTTGGTGACCTCGTCTTGGTAGATCTGGCGGATCTGCTCACCGGTCAGCTGCGTGACGCCGGCGTCGTAGATATCCTTGCTGACGACGACCGGCTGGCCGTCGCGACCGACGACGTTGTCGATGACCGTGTTCTGGGCCTTCTGCTCGCTCCAGTCGAGTTCGGCCGTGATCGGCCCCGAGGAGTTGCCGATGTCGACCAAGCCCTCCGTGACGGCCTCACACCCGGTCCCCGAGTGGCTCAGACCGACCGTCGTCGGGAACGGCGGGCTGGAGCGCTGCTCGGTCGGCTCGAAGCCGAACTTCTGGGCGAAGTAATCCGCGAGGAGCATGTCCGGCTCGCCGAGCTGTTCCCAGCCCGGGACGGTGCTCTCCGAGTTCGATCCCCAGTACTCGCCGTCGCTCGGCGGGGCGTTGGAGTTCCAGTAGGAGCTGCCGGTGTTCGAGATGGGGTAGACGGTCGAGGATCCCTCGGCGTTGAGCAGCGAGGTGTTCATGCCGTCGACACCGTCGTCGCTGGACTCCGTCTCCGTACTCTCACTACCCATGTCGGACTCGGCTTCGGTAGCAGTGGGATCGGGCTCTGACCCGCCGTTACCGCCGTCGCCGCCCCCACCCGACTGGCCGCCGCATCCGGCTAGGCCGGCGATACCGACGGTACCAGTCGTTGCGATGAACGTCCGCCGTGAAACGCGCCCGTTTCGGTCTGAGTCGTCAGACATCAGGTGAAAAAGCAGAACGTCTGGTAAAGATGGTTTATATGAGGGGTAGGTGTGAGCCCTCTGTGAAGCTTTGTCGAACTGATCGCTATATACGCACCAATAGCCGTCTCTACCGCCGAGACGGAAGGTATAACGCCGCCTCGGCGAAAACGGTGCGTGTGACGGACCACGACGACTCGCTCGACGGGCTGTCGCTGGACGCGGCCGTGGACGCGGTCGTCGCTCGGACCGGCGACGACCCCGACACGGTTCGGGCGGCGCTCGGACGGGTGACGACGGACGGCATCGTGCGCCGCGAGGCGGTTCACGACGCGCTCGCCCACGTCTCGAAGGTGGTGTCGACCCCCGAGACGCGCGTGGAGAACGCCGGCATGCTGATCGACGACGCTCGCGAGGCCGCCGGGGCGGTCGATCACCTCGACAGCGTGGCCGAGCGCCTCGGCGACTTCGAGGATCGGCACGCGGCGGTCGCCTCCCGCGTCGACGATCTCGGCGACCAGCTCCAGTCCGTGATCGCCCTCGCGGACGAACCGGACGCCATCTACGAGACGGCAGTCGAGATTCGCCGACTCAACGCCGCGGCCAACTCGGCCCAGCACACGGCCGACGAACTCGGCGTCGACGCCGAGGAGTTCGAGGCGTGGGTCCGAACCCCCAACCGTCGGCTGGACCCCCTCGACGACGACGCCGACGCGGTGGCGGACTTCGTCGACGGCGTGGCGGGGACCCTCGACGCACTCGCGGCCGAGGACGTGGATGCGGACGTCGACCCTGCGGCCGTCCGGTTCGACGCCGCCCTCAGACACCGAGTGTCCCGGCTCCTGCTCGACGACCTCCGTGCCGAAGTCGACGACCTGCAGGCCTGGCCCGACCCCGGCCCGGAGGACGCCCACGGGGCCGTCGACTCCGAGGAACTCGCCGCCCTCGACGGCCGCCTTACGAGTCTCGAAGACCGATGGCGGTCGATCAGCGACCGCTTCGACGAGGGGTCGGCGGTCGGGTGGCGGGACCGCTACGGCGACCGGCTGGCCGACTTCGAGGCCGCGCTCGACGACCACGCCCCGCCGGTCGACTGGCGAGCAGTCGAGTCGCTGCTCGGTGAGTACCGTCCGGAGACGGACGACGCGGAATCGGCCTGACCGGGTCGACGACGTCTCCGAAGGCCCCCACGAGCGGGAGGAGTGAGTGCCCGCCTCGCGAAACCCATTTGCCGGCCAGCACCGACGGGTAGGTATGGACGAACGCGACGCGCTGGCCGACCGCGAGTGGCGACTGATCCGCGAGGAGGCGTGGTCGGGGCCGATGAACATGGCGCTCGACGAGATCGCGGCGGAGACGGCCGCCGCCGGCGGTCCTCGGACCCTGCGCGTGTACCGCTGGGAACCCAGCACGCTCTCGCTCGGCTACCATCAGGACCCCGATACCGTCGACTGGGGCCACTGCGAACGCGAGGGCATCGGCGTCACCCGCCGCCCGACCGGCGGCGGCGGTATCTACCACGACGACTACGGCGACATCTCCTACACCATCGTCGCGCCGAAGGCGGAACTCCCCGGGGACCTCGTGGAGTCGTATCACCGGCTCTGTCGACCGATCCTCGACGCCTTCGAGCGGATGGGCGTCCCGGCGCGGTTCGCGGAGACCGAACGGCCGGCCGCCCACCCGCCCGCCTGCTACCTGCGGGAACTCCACCCCGCACACGACGTGGTCGTGCCCGGCGCGGACGGCGAGGAGCGGAAGGTGAGCGGCAACGCCCAGCACCGACGGACGGACGCCGTCGTCCAACACGGCTCGCTCACCTACGCGGTCCGCCCCGAACGTCACCTCGCCGTGTTCACCGACCCCGCGGCCGACGCCGAGACGTTCCGCGAGCGGGTGACGGGCATCGACGACCACGCCGACATCGACCGTTCGGCGGCGGTCGACGCGCTCGAAGGAGCGCTCGGAGACTGGGCGGACGCCGAGACGGGCGCGTGGACCGACGACGAACTCGCCCGGGCGCGCGAGCGGGCGGCGGAGAAGTACGCGAGCGACGAGTGGACGAAGCGGCGGCCGGGGGAGCGCTAGAACCCGAACGTCTCGGCGCCGGGCACGTCGAGCTCCTCGACGATGGTCTCGTGAATCTCAGCGACGGGCGGCGTGTCGCGCGTGGGGTCGAGCCAGTGGTCGCCGAGCCACCGATACCGGACGGTCAGGTCGGCGTCGAGCAGGAAACACGAGCGGCGGGATCGGCGCGTGACGCCGAGCGTGCGGTAGGTGACGCCGAAGGCGTCCGCCAGTTCGAGGTCGGGATCGGCGTAGAGTGGAAAGCTCAGATCGAGGTAGTCGATGAAGCGGCGGTGGAGGCCGGCGCTCGACTTGCTACAGCCGACGACTTGGACGTGGTCGCCGCTGGCGAACCAGTCGAAATCGCGGAACGAACACCACTCCTCGATACAGTCGGGGCTGAAATCCGCCGTGTAGAAGCTGAGCAGTACCGGACGGTCGGCGACCAGTTCGCCGAGCGCCACCACGTCGTCGGGTCCGTCGGGACGCACGAGCGTGGCGTCGACGTCCGCGACCGTCTCGCCCACCGCTATCGGCCCGTCCATACCGGGTCTTACGACGGCGGCGACAAAACCGTTGGCCTCGCCCGATTCGAAGCGCCTTTGCTCGCTCGAACCCACCGAACCGTATGCGAGTCGGAGCACACGTATCCGTCGCCGGCGGCGTCGACAACGCCGTGGACAACCAGCGCGAGGTCGGCGGCAACTGTGGACAGATCTTCACCCACTCTCCCCAAGTGTGGCAGGACCCGAACGTCGGCGACGACGAGGCCACCACGTTCCGCGAGGGGACCGAAGCACACCTGACGGGCCCGTGGGTCATCCACTCCTCGTACCTCGTCAACCTCTGTACCCCCAAAGACGACCTGCGCCGGAAGTCCATCGAGAGCATGCAGCGGGAGGTCGACGCCGCGGACACACTCGACATCGAGTACGTGAACGTCCACCTCGGGGCGCACACGGGGGCGGGCGTCGACGGCGGCCTCGACAACGCCGTGAGCGCGCTGGACGAACTCGACGTACCCGACGGCGTGACCGTCCTCGTCGAGAGCGACGCGGGCAGCGGGACGAAACTCGGCGGCGACTTCGAGCACCTCGCGACGGTGCTACGAGAGAGCACCCACGACCTCGGCGTCTGTCTCGACACGGCCCACGCCTTCGCCGCGGGCTACGACCTCTCGACGCCCACCGGCGTCGACGAGACGGTCGACGAGTTCGACGACGTGATCGGCATCGACGAGCTCCACTGCATCCACCTCAACGACTCCAAGCACGCCTGCGGCACGAACAAGGACGAACACGCCCACGTCGGCGAGGGTGAGATCGGCGTCGACGGCATGCGCCGGATCGTCACCCACCCCGACCTGCACGAGAAACCGTTCGTGCTGGAGACGCCGACCGAGGACGGCAAAGGATTCGCGTGGAACATCGAGCGGGTCCACGAACTCGCGGAGTAGCGGAGCCACGGCGTTTTTGCCACGACCTGCCGTAGCCCACGACGAATGAGCGACGGCATCACCAGACGCGACGTGCTCGCCGGCGGCGCGGGGATCGGGACCAGCGTCGGCCTCGGCCTCGGAACGCCGGTCGTCGGCGACGCCCGCGCGCAGGAGCCGACGACGCCGGTGACGGTCGCCACGCGCAACTGCTATCTCGGCGCCAACCTCTTTCGTCTCCTCGTCGCGGCGACGGAGGGGAGCGAAGCGGTCCAAGCGGCGGTGAGCGACCTGCTCCGGTCGGTCGACCGGAGTCACGTCCCGGCGCGGCTCGACGCCATCGCGGCCGAAATCGGCCGAACGGAACCCGATCTGGTCGGCCTGCAAGAGGCCGCCCTGATCCGGACCGGCGAGCCGACGAACGGCACGACGCCGACGGCGACGACGGTACGATACGACTTTCGGGAGACGCTGCTTTCGGCGCTCGACGAGCGCGACCTCCCGTACCGCGTCGTCGCCGCCGTGGAGACGACGGACTTCCAACTGCCCGCGACGGTCGACGGCGAGCGCCGCGCCGTGCGGCTGACCGACCGCGACCTGCTCCTCGCTCACGAGGACGTGGCGACCGGCGAGGTGACGACGGGCCGGTTCGACGCCGCCGTCGATCTGTCGGACGGCGGCCGCACGATTGCGGTCGAACGCGGCTACGAAATCGCCGACGCGACGGTCGGCGACACGCGGCTGACCGTCTGTAATACACACCTCGAATCGGTGTCGGCCGAGACGCGCCTGCAACAGGCGGCGGAACTGGAGGGACTGCTGGCCGAGCGCCCCGACCCGGTCGTCCTCGTCGGTGACTTCAACAGCGGCCCGGGGGGATCGCTCGGCGCCTACGACCGGCTGCTGGAGACGTTCCGCGACGCCGCCGAGGGCGTCGGCCACACCTGCTGTCACAATGCGGGCCTCCGGAACGACGAGGTGTCGCTCACGGCGCGGATCGACCACGTGCTCGTTCGGGGCGGGCTCGGGGCGACCGACACGACGCGGGTCGGCGCAGATCCGGCCGACCGGATCAGCACCGACGGCGACCGGCTCTGGCCGTCCGATCACGCGGGCGTGGTGACGACGCTCGCGCCCGGGCAAGAGCAGACGGCGACCGGAACGGAGACGGCCACGCCCTCTCCCACCGAGACGGCCACACCGGCGCCGGCGCCGTCGCCGACGCCCACATCCGCCCCGACCGCCTCGTCGTCCAGCCCGTCGATTCGGGTCGGCTCCGACACGACCGTCGAGGTACCCGGCTTCGGCACGACGACGGCCGTCGCGTCGGTGCTGGCGGCCGCCCTCGCCGCGCGTCGGCGGGCGGGGGACGACTAACTTTTCCCCCCGGACGCAGTACGGCGCCCGTGCGCAGATTCTCGGCCGACTACCTCCGGCGGACGCGCGAAGGGCTGTGGACCTCGCGCGAGGCGCTCGCCCCCCTCGACCTGTCGAGTCGTGACCGCATCCTCGACGTGGGGTGTGGGACGGGCGAGTTGACGCGCGTCCTCGCGGGGGAGGCCGGCGACGACTGCGAGGTGGTGGGCGTCGACGCCGACCCCTCACTCCTCCGGGTGGCCCGCGAGGAGACGGGCCTGCCGGTCGTCGCCGGTGACGCTCTGCGACTCCCCGTCCGCGACGACGCCGTCGACCTCGTGACGTGTCAGGCGCTCCTCGTCAACCTGCCCGACCCGACCGCGGCGCTTGGGGAGTTCCGCCGGGTCGCCACGGACGCTGTCGCCGCTATCGAGCCCGACAACGCCGACGTGGCAGTGGAATCGACGGTCGACCGCGAAGTCGCTCTCGAACAGCGCGTGCGCGAGGCGTATCTCGACGGCGTCACCACCGACGTAGCGCCCGGCGAGCGAATCGTCGAGGCGTTCGAGGCGGCCGGCCTCGTCGACGTACAAACACGCCGGCACTACCACCGGAAGGTGATCGAGCCGCCGTACGACGAGGCCGACCTGCGGGACGCGACCCGGAAGGCGACCGGCGCGGGACTGGCCGACCACGAGACGGAACTCCGACGGGCGGTGGGGGCGGCGTACGACGACCTCCGGTCGTCGTGGCGGGAGATGGGCCGCGAGGTGGTCACGGCGATGCAGGAGGGCACCTATCGGCGGGCCGAGGTGGTGCCGTTCGACGTGGTGGTCGGACGCGTACCGGAGGGCTGAGGTTCAAATAGGAGCGCGCGGCCACCGGTCCCGTGATCTGACCGTCGCCGCGGGGCGGATTGCGGTTGCGTGACGCCGCCGCCTCGCGTCCGCCGTCGGCACTGGCGTCACCTGTTCGCCCACTCGCGTCTTACACCACGTCGCCCCGCACCGTCCGCCCGGTCGCCTCGGCGCGACGCTCGCGCATCACGTCCGCCGCCTCGGCGGCCGTCTCCTCGTCCAGCCCCAGCATCTCCAGCGCCCCGGTGAGGGTGGGAAAGGCGAGTTCGCCGCCGCGGAGTTTCGTCATCGCCTCGTCGTCGCGCTGGCCGTCGGCATAGAGGCAGACGCCGCGGGGATCGAGGATCTCCTCGTAGGCCTCCCGTGCCATCGCCCCCCGCAGGCGCTGGGTGACGTTGTCCGAGAAGGAGGCGTTACACACCTCCAGATGGATCGGTTCGTCGTCGGTCAGGAGGTGGGCGGCGAGGCAGCGCTCGGGCGCGGCGTGCCCGTTGTCGTTCGCGCGGAGGTGCTCCGGATACTGCTCGGCCCAGTCGGCGTCGACGGTTTTGCCCACGCCCGCGACGCCGTAGCGCTCCCGAAACTCGGCTTCCCGGTCGGCGTCGCCGCGCATGTGGAGGTCCTTGGTGACGTACACGTCGAGGCGGTCGATGGGGTCGAGGCCGAGGGCCACGTCGCCGTACACCCACACTTCGCGGACGGGGACGGGGAGACGGGCCGACGCGTCGTCGGCCGCGCTTCGCTCGACGAGGTCGACGATCTCCGCGGCCCGGTCCAGCGCGGCGTCTCGGTCCATCACGCGCCCTTACGCGTCGGCGCGCAAAACGGTTGTCCAACGAAACGGTGATACGACCCGCCCGGCAAGGTGGCGCCGATGGACTGTGACAAGTGCGGCAGCGAGGCGGTGATGCACGCCGCCTACTCGGGCGCCCACCTCTGTGACGAGCACTTCCGCGCCTCGGTCGAGAAGCGCGTGCGTCGCCGCATTCGGGAGGACGACCTCCTGCCGTCCGACGCCTCACCGGAGAACCCGCAGACGTGGGTGATCGGCCTCTCCGGCGGCAAGGACAGCGTCGTCCTCACGCACGTGCTCGCCGAGACGTTCGGTTGTGATCCCCGCGTCGAACTCGTCGCCCTCTCGATCCACGAGGGGATCGAGGGCTACCGCGACGAGAGCCTCGACGCCTGTCGGCAGTTGACCGCCGACCTCGACCTCCGGCACGAGGTGGTGTCGTACGCCGACGAACTCGGCGTGCGGATGGACGACGTGGTGGAGAAAGATCCCGAGAATATGGCCGCTTGCGCCTACTGCGGTGTGTTTCGGCGCGACCTGCTGGAGTCGTACGCCGAGGAACTCGGCGCCGACAAACTCCTGACGGGCCACAATCTCGACGACGAAGCCCAGACGGCGCTCATGAACTTCTTCGAGGGCGACCTGCGACAGATGGCGAAACACTTCGACGCGAGTCTCGGCCCGTTCGACCGCCGGGCCGAGAGCGCTCACTTCGTGCCACGGGCCAAACCCTTGCGTGACGTGCCCGAGAAGGAGGTGGCGTTGTACGCCCATCTGGCCGACTTGCCGGCCCACATCACCGAGTGCCCCCACGCCAGCGAGGCGTACCGCGGCGAGATCCAGCAACTCCTGCTGGAGATGGAGGAGAACCACCCGGGAACGCGTCACTCGATCATGGCGGGCTACGAGGAACTCGCGGAACTCGCCGCCCAGCGCTACCGTACCGACGACGAGGCGGACGCCCTCGGCGAGTGCGAGCGCTGTGGGTCGAGTACGAGCGGTCGCATCTGCCGGAAGTGCCGGCTGGTCGAATCCATCGAGGCCGTGTAAGACACGGAACGTTCGCCGACGAAAAGCCGTCGCGGTCGCTACTTGATCACGTCGATGCCGTTGCGCTGCTCGACCTGATTGCGGTCACGACCGCCGTCGGACCAAGACCGCTGATCCTGTCCGACGTTGTCGCTCGCGTCGAATTCCGAAACGTCCTCGCCGTTGAGGCTACGCCGTGACTTCTCGGCCTGCCGCTGCGTCGACGGGCCGAGGACTTGGGCGCTCTGGACGCCGGTCATGATGGCCATGACTCGCACCTTGCCCTTGTACTCCTCCTGAATGCGCGCTCCCCAGATGACGTTGGCGCTCGCCTCCAGTCGTTCGGTGATGTTGTTGGCGATGCCTTCGGCCTCTTTCAGCGTGAGGTCCGGGCCACCGGTGATGTGGACGAGCCCGCCGGATGCGCCGCGGTAGTCCACGTCGAGGAGGGGGTGGTTCATCGCGTCGCTCACCACCTCCTGTGTCTTGTTCTTGTCCTGCGTCTCGCCGACGAGCATCACCGCGACGCCGCCCTGATTCATGATCGTGGACATGTCCGCGTAGTCCAGATTGATCAGGGACGGCTGCGTGATGGTCTCGGAGATGCCCTTGACGGTCTCCGCGATGATCTGGTCCATCACGGAGAACGCCTTGCCGATGGGCAGGTTGGGCACGTAGTCCAGCAGGCGGTTGTTGTCGAGGACGATGATCGAGTCGGCCTCACCGCGAAGCTTCTCTAGGCCCTCCTCGGCCTTGACCGTGCGGGCGCGCTCGACGTTGAACGGCGTGGAGACCATGCCGACGACGATGGCGCCCTGCTCTTTGGCGATCTTGGAGACGACGGGCGCGGCACCGGTACCGGTGCCGCCACCCATCCCGGCCGTCACGAAGACGAGGTCGGCCTCGCCGAGGACTTCCTTGATCGTCCCTTGGGCCATCTCGGTCGCGCGCTCACCCATCGAGGGGTCGCCACCGGCGCCGAGCCCTTGGGTCAGCGACTTGCCGACGAGGATCTTCGTGTCGGCCTCGATCATCTTCAGGTGCTGTTTGTCGGTGTTGATCGCGACGGTTTCCGCGCCGTCGACGCCGATGTTGTACAGGCGGTTGACGGTGTTGTTACCGGCGCCACCCGCACCGACGATGACGATTCGCGGGTCGCCGAACGAGTCTTCCTCGTCGGCGTCGCGCTGCTCGGCCTCCTCGCGCTCGATGGCGTCTTGGACGAATCCCTGCATCGTCACACCTTCGCCCAGCTGCGGTTGCGGTTGCGCTTGTCGTCACGGGACTCGCTCTGTTCGTTGAGCATCTCGCGGACCGCCGAACGGATGGCTTCGCTTCGATTCGGGAACTCTCCCGTCTCGACCATCTGTTCGACTTCCTCGATCTGCTGCTTCGGAATTCGTAGTGTCACACGCTCCATTGTTGCATTCCCCCGGTAAGACGGGCGGGGCGTCGCCCCGTGTGCTGTCTTACACGGCTGAACCGGCCGACGACGGGGGTTGATCCCCGTGGCCGGATGCCCTGTAAGACGACCGTCTTACGCGGACGTACCAAGAGACCAATACCTTATAAAATTAACGGCCGTTGTAAGACACAGGCGGTGTGAGTGCCTTACGGCCGGTCGAGCACGTCTGCCGCAGGGGTGCGGCGACCACAGCTCGGGCAGAACGCCCAGTCGGATCGAAGCTCGTCGCCGCAGTCGCAGAACACGCGGTGTGTGGCCTTCTCGCCGCAGTTCGGGCAGTAGACGTGCCCCGCAGACATCTCCTCCCCACACTGCGAGCACGTGTTACTCGACCGCTCCGCCCCCTCGGCCCGTTCACGCTCCGTCTTACGCGCGGTCGGATCGGCCTCGCGTTCGACCGACACGTCCGACGGCTCTGCCGTCTCCCCGTCGACCGTGACGTTTACGTTGATCTCCGGCGGGTCGCGCGCCGCGAACGCGTACTCCGCGAGCAGCGCTTCGAGCCCGTCCCGACCAGCGTTCGACGACTCCTCACGCTCCGCGTCGTCGAGGTAAGTGCGCAACGCCTCGCGCATCACCTCGCTTTTGGAGGCGTCGAACGCCTCCAGCCGCTCGACGAGATCGTCGTCGGCGCGGAACGTGATCTTGCTCATCGTCCCATGACACGCACCCCCAATATTTGAAACCTTCGTGAGTGTCTGACGCTTGTCTGTCGGACGGCCTACGTCGTCGGTGGATCGCCAAACCGCCCCGACGGGACGCGAGGACGACGATGCTTAAAGTGCCTCCACGCCGAGCGAGAACCGTGCCCGTGTCGTTCGACCTCTTCGGGACGCTCGTGACGGCCGAGATGCCCCCAGATCCCGCCGACGCCGTCGCCCACGAGCTTCGCGAGCGGGGTGTCGCCGTCCCCGACGACTGGGCGGCTGCCTATCGCACTCCGCACGTCGACACGCCCGACGGCGCCGAACTCCCCCTCCCCGCCCACGTCGCTGCCGCACTCCGGAGCCGCGGTGTCGACACGGCCGACACCGTCGTCAGACGCGCCGTAATCGCCGCGTTCGACCCCGAGGTTCGCCGCCGACCGGGCGTTGACGCAGCCCTCGCCGCCGCCCGGAAGCGCGGTCCCGTCGGCCTGTGCTCGAACTGTAGCGTCCCCGAACTCGTCTCGCGCACGCTCGTCCGTGCGAACCTCCGGAACGCCTTCGACGCCGTCGTCACCAGCGCCGCCTGTGGCTTCCGAAAGCCCCACCCGCGCCCGTTCGAGACGGTGGCGACGGAACTCGGGAGCGACGCCGCGAATCTCGTCCACGTCGGTGACGATCCGGACGCCGACGGCGGCATCGACGCCCTCGGCGGGCACTTTATCGACGTGTCCGACACGCCGCTGGCGGCCCTCGACGACGCGCTGGGAGGCGACCCGTGACCCTCCTCGCCGCCGGGAGCGTCGCCCTCGCCGCGGTAGGGGACCGCCTCGTGGCCGAACCCCCTGCCTCTCTCCACCCGGTCGCGTGGCTCGGCCGGGCGCTCGGCCCGCTGGACCGTTCGTGGCGACGGCCGCGACTGGCCGGGGCGGCGACGGCGCTCGTCGTCCCCCTCGTCGCCGCGGGCATCGTCACCGCCGTCGTCGCCCTCGGGGCGCGACTCGACCCGCTCGTCGGCGCCACACTCGCCGGCCTCACCTGCTTCGTCTCGACCAGTCGACGGATGCTGCTTGACGAAGCACGGGCCGTCGTCGCCGCGAGCGAGACCGACCTCGCGGCGGCGAGGGAGCGTCTGCGGTCGCTCGCAGGCCGGGACGCCGCTGCCCTCTCCCCGGGCGAGGTGCGCAGCGCCGCCGTCGAGAGCGCCGCCGAGAACCTGAGCGACGGTCTCGTCGCCCCGCTGGCGGGCTTCGCACTCCTCGCGCCCGTCTCGCTCCCGGCGGCCGCGGGCGCCGCCGCGTGGATCAAGGCCGTCAACACGCTCGACTCCACCTTCGGGTACCGCTCGGTGCCGATGGGCTGGGCGCCCGCCCGCCTCGACGACGCGGTGATGTGGCTCCCCGCCCGCGCGAGCGCCGGCTTGCTGGCTATCGCCGCAGGTGCTCCGGCCGCCCTCCGTCGTGCCCGACCGCTCGCCCGCCGTCCCGCGTCCCCGAACGCCGGGTGGCCGATGGCGACGCTCGCCGTCGTGCTGGGCGTTCGGCTGTCGAAGCCCGGCGCGTACGAGCTGAGCGAGGACAGTCGGACGGAGTCCGACGATGCGGGCGGCGACCTGCCGACGCTCGGCGACGCCGAACGCGGCGTCACCGTCGTCTCGCGGGCCGGGTGGCTGGCGTTCGGACTGGCGGTCGTGTGGGTGGTGATCGCCCCGTGCTGACCGCCCTGCGCGGCGCCCTCGCCTTCCTGACCCGCCTGCCCGTCGGCGGCGGCGAAACGGAGTGGAACGCCTTCCGGGCCACGCCCGTCGCGTTCGTCGGCGCCGGCTACGTCGTCGGCGCGCTGGTCGCCCTCCCGCTTCTCCTGCCGTTGCCCGTCTCGACCGCGGTCGCGGGCTATCTCGTCGCGCTCTATCTCGTCACCGGCGTCACCCACGTCGACGGCCTCGCGGACTGCGGCGACGCCGCGGCGGTCCACGGCGCCGACGCGGACCGGCGGTCGGTCCTCAAGGACTCGCAGACGGGCGTCGGCGGCGCGCTCGCGGTCGGGCTAGCGCTCGTGACGCTCGCGCTCGGCGGTCTCGGCGTCGCCGGCGCCGGCCCCCGCGTGGCCGTCCGTCTCGCGCTCGCCGCGGAGGTGAGCACCAAGGTCGGCATGGCGGCGCTCGCCGCGCTGGGCACGCCCGGCCACGAAGGGCTTGGCTCGGCGGTCGTCGGCGAAGCCGACGGTACCGCCCTGCTTCCCGTCGTCGTCGCCGCCGTTCCCGCTGCACTGGCCGCCCCCCACGGAAGCGGGCCGGCACTCGCCGCGATACTTCTCGCTGGCCCGCTCGTCGCCCTCCTCGTCGGGCGGTGGGGGACGCGTCGACTGGGCGGCGTGACGGGCGACGTGCTCGGTGCCGCGAACGAACTCGGCCGGATCGCGGCGCTGCACGCGGGGGTGATCGTGTGGACGCTCTGGTGATGTGCGGCGGGAGGGGGACGCGACTCGGTGGGGCGGTGGAGAAGCCACTCGTCACGGTGGGTGGGACGCCGATGGTCGACCGGGTGTGTGACGCACTCGCCGCGAGCCGGGTCGACGAGGTGTACGCCGCTGTCTCCCCGAACGCGCCCGGAACGCGCGCGCACGTGCGGTCGAATCCGCGCGTCGCCGTCGTCGAGACGCCCGGCGACGGCTACGTGGCCGACCTGTCGACCGCGCTTGATCGGGTCGGCCGCCCGGCGCTGACCGTCGCCGCCGACCTCCCCTTGCTCGCCCCCGAGCCGGTGAATCGCGTGCTGGCTCGGGCGGACGGTTCGCTCGCCGTCGCGGTGCCCGTCGACCTGAAGCGACGGCTGGGCGCGAGCGCCGACACGACGTTCGAACGCGATGGGCGCGAACTCGCACCGACCGGGATCAACGTCGTCTCGGGAACCGACGACGACATATACGTCAGCGACGATGCCCGACTCGCCGTGAACGTGAACCGCCCGCGGGACCTGCAGGTTGCGGAGGCGCTGTCGTGACGCGATTCGTCCTCGTCGCCGGGACGACGGCGACGGCGCGGATCGACGGGATCAGCGCCGCCGGCGCCGACCCCGACCTGCTCCCGCACACGCCGAGCGCCGACGCGGAACTGATCGAGTACGGTCACCTCGTACGCGCGCCGGACTTCCCGGTGAGTCCGACGGGGTGTCCGACGCCCGCGGCCGTCACCCGCGCGGTTCGGGAGCAGGTGGGCTTCGAGACGCTCGTCGTCGACGCTGGTCTCGCCGAGCCGACGGGTGCGCCGACCGTCGACGTGGGCGCCAAACCCGGCCGCGACGTGCGCGAGGCCGATCCGGTGCCGACCGCGCCGGGCGCGTGGGTCGCCGCCCGCGAACTCGGCCGCGCGCTTCCGGACGACGAACTCGTCGTCGGCGAAACGATCCCCGGCGGCACCACCACCGCGCTCGGCGTCTGCCGGGCGCTCGGCGTCAGTGAAGTGTCGAAGAAACCTCGAGAAGACGGCGGGGAACGAGGTTCCTCGAGCAGTCGGCCACAGGCCGACGACGGCGAAGCCGTCGGAATCCCCATTTCGTCGTCCCTGCCGGAGAACCCGCTGGAGTTGAAACGGGAGGTGGTCGACGCCGGCTTCGAGGCGAGCGACATCGCGCCCGGCGAGGCGGCCTACCGTCCGGAACTCGCCGTCCGCTTCCTCGGCGATCCGGTGCTCGCGGTCGTCGCGGGCCTCGCGGCCGGCGCGCTGGAGTCCGGAACCGAGGTCGTGCTCGGCGGCGGGACACAGATGCTCGCCGCCGCCGCGCTGATCCGCCACGCCGGCGTCGCGGCGCCGTTGACGATTGCAGCCACGACGTACGTCGCCGCCGACGCCGATCTGTCGGCGGCGGCCGACACGCTCGACTGTGATCTCGTCGTCACCGACCCGGGATTCGCCGGTCGGGATGGCCCGCTAGCCCGCTACGCCGCAGGGGAAGCGAAGGAGGGGGCTGGCATGGGCGGTGCGCTCCTGCTGGCCGAGCGAGCGGGCGCGCTCGGGGGGGTCGCCGACGGAACGCTTGAGGTAGTGGAGCGTCTTACCGACTCGCATGGACCCTGACGCCGTGGCCGACGTGACACACGTGCCACATGGGGGGGCGTCGGACTCGACGCTCCTGGATTTCAGTGCCAACACGAATCCGGAGCGCCCGCGGGGGATCGTGAGCGTCTACGAATCGGCGTACGGCGCGTCGACACGATATCCCGACGACGACTACTGCGAGTTCCGAACTGCCGCCGGGGAGTATCTGGGGTGTGAGCCGCTGAACGTCGTCCCGACTGCGGGGGGCATCGGCGCGCTCCGACTCGCGTTCGAGGTGACACTCGACACCGGCGACGACGCGCTCCTCCCGAAGCCGAGCTTCTCGGAGTACGAACGCGAGGTGCGGTTACAGGGCGTCGACCCGACGTTCGTCGCCCACGACCGCATCCTCGGAACCGACCCGTCACCGTACGACGCCGTCGTCGTCTGCAACCCGAACAACCCGACCGGCGACGGCTATCCACGAGCCGACCTCGTGGCCTTCGCCCAGCAGTGCCGCGCCGCCGGTACCGTCCTGATCGTCGACGAGGCGTTTCTCGACTTCACCGACCGCCGGACGCTCGCGGGCGAACCCGGTGTCGTCGTCACGCGGTCGCTGACCAAGATATTCGGCCTGCCGGGGCTCCGGGCCGGCCTAGCCGTCGCGACGGACGGCCTCCGCGAGCGACTCGACGTCGCTCGGCCGGTGTGGGGGCTCTCGACGCCCGCCGCGGACGTGGGCGCCTACTGCTTCCGACAGACGCGGTTCGTCGCCGAGACGCGCGACCGGGTGCGCCGCGAGCGCGAGCGCATGGCCGACCGCCTCGCGGAGGCGTACGAGGTCTACCCCTCCGAGGCGCCCTTCCTCCTTCTCGGTGTTCACGACCGGCCGGTGAGCGAGGTGATCGACGACGCCCGGCGCGAGGGGATCGTCATCCGTGACGCGACCACCTTCCGTGACCTCGATTCGCACGTCCGGGTCGCCGTCCGCCGGCCCAACGAGAACGACCGTCTCCTCGACGCCCTGCTGTGACCGCCGTGTTCGACGCGACGGTCCGCGACGGCGTCTGCCGCCTCGCCCGGCCGGACACCCGCTGGCTCTCGACCGGCCACGCCGGCGGCGAGCGGATGGGATCGGCGGCCTACAACTGCACCGTCCCCGAGGGGTGGCACCGGACCGACCTCGACGCCTACGTCGCCGACCGCCTCGACGCCGCGAACTTCGACGACGGCGCTGACGGCCCCGCGCTGTTGACTGGCGTCGATCAGCGCCACGCCCGCCGCGCCCGCCTCGGCCCCGTCGAAGCCGTCGCCACCGCCGGCGTCTCGAATCCCGCCGTCCTGCCTGTCGACACCGCCGAGGATTCGATCCGGTCCGCCGGCGACGACTCCCTACCCACCACGGACGACCACCACGCCGGCACCGTGAACGTCGTCGTGGGGACGACTCGGGCGCTCGCGCCGGGAGCGCTCCCGAACCTGCTGACCGTCGCGGCCGAGGCGAAGGCGGCGACGCTCCTCGAACTCGTCGGCGTCCCCGGCACCACCACCGACGCCGTCGTCGCGGCCTGTGACCCCGCGGGCGATCCCGCCCAGTTCTCGGGGAGCGCCACGGCCGTCGGGACGGCGGCCCGGGCCTGCGTCCGCGACGCCGTCGCCGAGAGTCTGGCGTCGCGCTACCCCGACGGCGACTACGGCGTCGACGACCCCGACTCCGGCGTCGTCACCGACGCGCGGGCGACGGTGTCGGCGCTCGCACCGGATTATTGAAGGGTACGCCGAACCGAGTCGGCGGGTATGAGCGAGGAGAGCGAGTCCCCAGCCGCCCCGCAGGCCCGAGCGCCGCCGGAGTTCGGCCGCGTGCAGGTGTGGTGGGGGAACGGGAAGGGAAAGACCACGGCCGCCCTCGGCATGGGCTTTCGCGCCGCCGGCCACGGCTACCGCGTCCACCTGCTCCAGTTCATGAAAGGCGGCGCCGAGAGCGTCGAGGACGTGCGCGGCGAGTACGAGGCAATCGACCAAGTCGCCGGCTTCAGCTACGAACACAGCGGCCACTACGGCTGGCACGGTTTCGCCGACGGCACCGACGACGCCGACCACGCCGCGAAGGCCGAGGGTGGGCTGGCACGCGCGCGTGACCTGATCGAGGCGGCGCGCGAGGCCGACCTCTCGGCGCCGCTCACCCTCGATTGCGACCCCGAGGACGGCGTCCACATGCTGATCCTCGACGAAATCTGTTACGCCGCCAACCGCGACCTGATCGACCCCGACGACGTGGTCGACCTCGTCGAGTCGAAACCAGCGGGGCTGGAACTCGTCTGCACCGGCGGCCACGACCGCCCGACGTACCTCACCGACCGCGCCGACCTCGTGAGCGAGGTGCGCAAGGAGCGCCACCCCATCGACGCCGGACAACGCGCACGAAAGGGCACCGAGTTCTAGCGCGTCAAGGATTTTGCTCCGCAGTCCCTACCGACAGCCATGACGCGCGTGTCCCGCGAGGCGCTTCGGGACTGTCTCGACGGGCTCGACCCCACGGAGCTGACCGCGTTCGTCGAGGCGGTGTACGACGCCCGCGGGTGGGAGACGGCACGCATCGACGGCGACCTGCGGGTGACGCCGCCGGGCGCGGACGAGTCGCGGCTGATCGCGATTCGGCGTGACGCCGGCGACGAGGAGGGCGACACCGACGCTGGCGAGCACGGTTCCGCCGACGACGAAGCCGTCGACGCCGACGCCGTCGACACCGCCGACCTCCGGCAGATGGTCCGATACGCCGTCGACACCGAGACGCGAGCGCGGCTGTTCCGGCGGTTCTTCGACTGCGAGCCGAGCGACCTCGCGGAGGGGCGTGCCCACGACGACTCGAAGCCGGTGGCAGCGTCAGGGGCAGGGTCGAACGCCGGCGCTGGATCGGACGACACGGGCGGATCGTCGACGGGGACGACACGGGCGGACGTGTCGCCGCCGGCGACCGGCCGGCGGACCGGAGACCCAACACACCGGCGACCGGCGACAGACGGCCGACAGACCGGAGACCCAACACACCGGCGACCGACGACGGACGACCGACAGACCGGCGCCACGACCCGGCCGCCGGCCGACGCTCCTCGGCACGAGCGGACGACCGGACGTGGCTCGACCGACGGCGCGTCGGCCGGGCGGGCGAAGGAAACGACCGCCGACGCCTCGATACCGACTGCTCGCTGGGTCGCCGTCGGACTGGCGGCGGTGATCGTCGTCGGGGGCGTCGTCGCCACGGTCGGTCCCGGGCCCGCGTCGCCGGGCGTGGACGGCGACGCGGGGGGCGCCGCGATTGAGTCGAACGGGACCGCGACCGACGACGGTCCGGACGTGATGGACCGGGAAGGACTCCCCATCGCGCCGGGCGTACGTCGTGTGGAGGCGGCCGACGGATCACTGCCGCCGGGCGTCGATCCGACGGGCGTCACGGACGCGTCGGCGCTCGCAGACGCCCACGAGGCCGCGCTGTCCGACCGATCCTACCGCCTTCGGATCACCCACCGGGAGTTCGTCGACGGGGAGTTGCGCGGCGTCACTCACGAACGTGCAGTCGTCGAGTCGTCGGGACGCTACCGGTCGCAGGTGCGGACGCTCGGCGCGATCAGACACGAGTCGGGCGTGATCGCACCCGCTTCGACCTACGCGAACGGGACGGCCGAATACGTCCGGCCGAGCGAGAGCGACACCGCACGGGAGCGGATCGAGATCCGATCCCGCACGGGGATGGACGACATCGTCGACCGCACCGAACGGGCCGTGCGGTGGTATCTCAGTGTCAACGATTCGCGGATCGCCGGCCGCGACGACGAAGCGACGACGATTCGCATCGCCATCCGTGGCGACCCGTGGCCCGAATCGCGGAACGTGACCGGGTGGGCGCGCGTCGACGAGGACGGGCTGGTTCGGGAACTCTACCGGGAGTACACCCCCACGTCGGCGCCGAACGTCCGGGTCGAAGTCACGATTCGGATCGTGCCCGGACCGGTGACGGTGACGCGGCCCGAGTGGGTGGAGACGACGAACGAGAGTTACGACCGGCCGGCACCCGCTCGGGCCACGCCGACCGACAGCATCGACGGGGGGCGGGCGTGAGCGACGGCGCCCGGACACTCCTCGTCGCGGGCACGGCGAGCCACGTCGGCAAATCGACCGTCGCGGCGGGGCTCTGTCGCCGCCTCGCCACCGCCGGCTACGATGTCGCCCCGTTCAAAGCCCAGAACATGTCGAACAACGCCCGCGCGGTGCCGCGGGCCGACGGCGACGGGTTCGGGGAGGTTGGCGTCTCGCAGTACGTGCAGGCCCGCGCCGCGGGCGTCCGCCCGACGACCGATCACAATCCCGTCCTCCTGAAACCGCGGGGCGACGGCGAGTCACAGCTCGTGATCGACGGCGAGGCCGTGACGACCGTCGCCGCCGGACGGTACTACGACGAGTGGTGGGCGCGCGCTCGGGAGGCGGTCGTCGCCGCCCACGACCGACTGGCGACCGAGGCGGACGTGGTGGTCGCGGAGGGCGCCGGCTCCATCGCGGAGATCAACCTCCACCACCGCGACCTCGCGAACGTCGAGACGGCGCGGATGGCCGACGCGGACGTGCTCCTGACCGCGGACGTGGAACGCGGCGGCGTCTTCGCCGCCATCGTCGGCACGCTCGACCTCCTCCCCGACGACCTGCGGGACCGGGTCGTCGGCGTCGTGATCACGAAGTTCCGCGGCGACCGCTCCCTGCTCGACGACGGGATCGAGGCAGTCGAGGCGCGGACGGGCGTGCCGGTCCTCGCCGTCCTCCCGTACGACGACCCGGGGCTCCCCGAGGAGGACAGCGTCGCCCTGCCGTCGCCGGGAGAGCGCGCGGTGGTCGGCGCGGACGACGGGGTCAGCACGCACCGCGCAGTCACCGTCGCCGTCCCGCGTCTCCCCCACATCTCGAACGCGACCGACCTCGAACCGCTCGCGCGGGTGCCGGGCGTGCGGGTCGTCTACGCGCCGCTCGACGCCGACTTCGAACGCGTGGGGCCGAACGGTCGCCCCGCGGACGCCGTCGTCATCCCGGGGACGAAGAACACGGTCGACGACCTGCTGGCCGCCCGCGAGGCGGGCCTCGGCGACCGACTCCGCGCCGTCGACGGCCCCGTCGTCGGCCTCTGTGGCGGCTACCAGTTCCTCGGGGAGCGGATCGCGGGCGGGGCGCGAGAGGGAACCGGCGACCGGGACGCCGTCGCGGGTCTCGACCTCCTGCCGGTCGTGACGCGCTTTGCGGCGGACAAGCGGGTCGACCCCGCGACGTGGACGGTCGAGGGCTGTGGCCCCCTAGCCGGCGCGACGGGGACGGTCGAGGGGTACGAGATACACGCGGGCGAGACGCGAGCGACGGGGACGGTCCGGACGCCATTTAGGGCGCCGGACGGGCGGGGCGGCGCCGAACTCGGCGCGGCCCACGGGTCTGTGCTCGGCACCTACCTCCACGACCTGTTCGCCAACCGGGCGGCCCGCGAGGCGTTCGTCGACGCGGTGTACGACGCGGCGGAGCGAGAGCGTCCCGTGTCGAGGGCCGGCGACGTGTCGCCGTACGACCGTGCGGCATCGCTCGTCGAGTCGGTCGACCTCGGTCCGCTGGGGCTGCCCGTCCGACCGAACGTTTAACCGGGGTGGCACGGTACTCGACGGCGATGGTCGAGGCGTTCGCCGTGGCGAGCGGCAAAGGTGGGACGGGCAAGACGACGAGTACGCTCGCGCTCGGGATGGCGCTCGCCGAGGATCACGACGTGACGGTCGTCGACGCCGACACGGGGATGGCGAACCTGCTCTTTCACGCCGGTCTCGACGACGCCGCGGTGACGCTCCACGACCTGCTGGTCGAGGATGCGGGCGCCGCCGTCTCGGATGCGGTGTACGAACGCTTCGGGATGAAGGTCGTCCCCTGCGGGACGAGTCTGGCGGCGTTCCAAGCGGCCGATCCCGAGCGGCTGCGCGACGTGGTCGCGGAACTCGCCGCCGATACGGACGTACTCCTGCTCGACTCGCCGGCGGCGCTGGGTTCGAAGAGTGCAGTCCTGCCCGTCGTCCTCGCGGATCGGACGGTGATCGTCCTTCAGCCGACGATTCCGGCGCTCTCGGACGGCCTCAAGGTACAGGAGTACGCCAAGGCGTACGGAACGGAGACGGCGGGAACGCTGTTCAACCGCGTCCGCGACGACGAGGGAATCGAACGAGTGTCCGAACAGGCCGACCGCTACTTCGGCGGCGAGACGCTGGGTGTGATTCCGGAGAGCGACGCCGCCCGGTCGGCCCGGCAGGCGGGCGAACCCCTGCTGGCCCACGCCCCGGACGCACCCGCGTCACGGGCGTTCCGCGAGGCGGCGAGCCGCCTCGACGTGCACGACGGGGCGAGCGAGGACGTGGCTGCCCGCTTTCGGAGTGCGGTCGTTCCGGACGAAGTATGAAGATTCCGCGCGGCGAACTGATCCGCTCGCGGGTCGTCGACGACCCCGGCGCGGCGTTGGCGACGGCGCTGGATCGGCGGCTGACGGGCTACGTCGTTTTCGAACCACAGGATGCCGTCCTGCTCGGCGACGAGACGCGCGGGGTCGTCACCTTCGAGGACGGGGTGCCGGTGCTGGCGTACTGCACCGAGACGGATCGGGGCGGCGCCGACGCGCTGGCCGACGTGGCCGGTCCCGGCCCCTACAGCGTCGAACTCTACGAACTCGACGGGGCGGCGTTGGCCGAGGCCCACGAGGCCGACGACCTCCGTGTGTCGCCCGGACTGCCGGCGGAGCGACTCGGCGCCGACCGCGACCTCGTGACACGCACCCGCGAGGCCGCACCTGACGACCGCCTCGGCAACGACGACACCGACGCAGTCGAGGCATTTCTGGACGACGAGGCACAGATCGAAGCCATCCGCGAACGGGCGCGCGAGGAGGCTCGCACCCGCGCCGAGGAGTGGGGACTGGCCGACGCGCTCGACGAGTAGCGTGCGGGATAATGTCAATCATCTATTTATTCGCAAACGAGGCACCAGTCCGCCGCGTCACACACATCTTTAATATTGGTTGAAATGAAAAGGGGGGTATCCGAAGTCGTATCACCATGCAAAACTCACACAATCGTCCGACGACAGACGACGATTCGGAAGACGGAGTGTACGTCGTCAACTATTACGAGACGAGCGATATCGAGCTGAGCGTCACCGTCGTTCACGCCGTCCTCGAAGCGACGGGGAAGGAGCCGACGGATGTCAACCTCAACAGCGTGATTCAGCCGGATGCGCTGAACCGTATCTTCAGCCCCAAACACGATGGGACGCCCCGAGAGGGAGGGACCATCGAGTTCGAACTCGCCGGCTGTCACGTGACGGTCGACGGCGACGGTGAGGTCCGCGTCGATCCGAATCCGTCGTCGTAGGCGTCTGCCACGGGTGGGTCGAGCCGCCCCGGTGGGTCGGTAGTACTGCGGCGCTCAGTCGTCGGGGTGCCCCGTCAGAAACCGTTCGAGACGTTCCGTAGACAAGCCGCCGTCAGCGAGTCGCACCCGCTCGGCCGTCCGGTCGAACACCACGAGACCGGTCTCGGCCAGCCGCGGCACGTGGATGGACGCCAGCGCGGTGTACGCCCGGTTGCACTCGGCGTCCGTCGGCTCGTCGGTGTCGTTCTCCCAGCGCGCGAGCCGGATCGCCAACTGCTCTAGACCGGCCGAGGAGGTATCGAGGAGCGTCCGGAGCACGAATCGGCGGCGCGCGTTACTCAGTACGGCGCGGAGTTCGTCCGCGCCGAACGCGACCCTCGCCGTGGCGTCGACGACTTCGTCGAACAGCGGTCGGAACGTGTTGACCGTTCGGTCGTCGGTCGTCGAGGGATCGAAGTGGACGGTCAGGTCGGCGTCGAGCTGGTCGGTGCTCTGGACCAACAGGTGGAGGAACTGGAAGGCCGATTCCGTGCCGCTCGCGTCGACGAAGGGGGCGAGCGCGTCGACGTAGACGAGCGTCTCGCGGTCGGTGTCGACCCAGTCGTCCAGATAGAGCGTGACCGCCGTCCCGAGTCGCCGCAGATCCCCCGGATCGGACATCGAGGTGAGTGTGATGTTGCCGCCGGGGAGGGGCTGCCGTGGCGGTCTGCCGGAGGACGCCGGTGCCGATGCGGCCGCCGACCGGTCGAACTCCGCGTACGTGATCAGGCCGAACGCGGCAGGCAGCGGCCCCACGTCCTGTCGCCAGTCCTCGACCATGGTCTGCATCGACCGTGCGGCGGAGATGACGAGGACGTTCGTCGTCTCGGGCGAGAAGTCGGGTGACGCGGCGCTCCCGAACGCGGTGTCACCACCCAACAGTAACGTCGCAGTCCGTCGTGAATCTGAACTCTGCCAACTCGAATCGTCGCTGTTCGCGCCCCCCATACTGGCTGTCGGACCCACGTTGTCACGACACCGATATAAAGATACGTGAACGGCGACGGCGCTCGATGTGGACGGACCGCCGGGGTTGTCACGGCCCGCCGTCGCGCCGGTCGAGTCGCGTACCGTCACGCGGGCAGTAGTCGAACGAGGGGTCGCGCGTCGTGAATCCACACGCCGAACACCGCCGAACGGGTGGCGTCTCACTGTCGCGCCCCGACCGCCAGAGGATGGGGATGAACGGCAAGAAGAGGAAGGCGAACAGCGTGTCGAAGTAGTACCACGCAGCGACGCTCACGAGGAGGCTCGCGACCAGTCCGACGGCGGCCGTGGCCGTCCGCGATCCGACCATGGGCGGCGTTGGCGCGTCGGGGGCAAGTGCGTGGCGATCCCTCAATCGTCGGCCGGCACCTGCTCGCGGGCGGTGTCGGCGTCGCCCGGCGGTTCGTCGAGCACGTCGATCCGCGACACCCACTTCACACGCTCCCAGCAGTCGGCGTCGTCGACGAGGAGGCGGACGGGGCCACCCCGGTCGGTGGGAATCGGCTCGCCGTCGAGTCGAACGGCGAGCAGGGCGTCGCGGAGGCGGTCGAGGTCGAATCCACAGGCGAAGTCGGGGTCGGCCGAACGGACCAGCGCGTGCGAGGCGTCGGCCCGCGGCCGCGCCCGGTCGAGGAGCGTCCCGACGCGGACGCCGCGCCACCGACTCGGGTCGGCCGTCTCCCCCTCGCAGGCCGTCGACGATTCCATCGGCTCCGTGACCAGCGACGCGAGGTCGCTCGCCCGCACCGCCTGCGGATCGGCGACGGCGCCGGTCAGGGTCACCGTCCAGCGGGCCGGATCGGAATCCGCCGGCGGGTCGGAGTGTGCCATGCCCGATACGGAGGGTACGCACCGTCAAAGATGTTCGCCCGACCACGTTCGCGCCGAACATATTCGGGCGAACGGTCTCCGGAGTCGGGGCCCCTCGTCCGACCATGGCGACCGACCGACTCGACATTCGCGACCTGCCGCCGAGCCAGCGCCACGAAACGATCCACGCCGCGTTCGACGATCTCGACGCCGGCGAGACGCTGACCATCGTCAACGATCACGACCCACAGCCCCTCTTCTACGAGTTCCGCGCCGAACGCGACGCCTTCGACGCCGAGGGCTACACGGTCGAACGGCGCGGTCCCGAGGAGTTCGTGGCGACGCTCCCGAAGAAGTGATCCGAGCGTCGCCGCCGACGACCGACGCTCGACACCGCGGCCCGGGGAGCAGCCACCGGTACTGACGGCGTGCCGACGCGCCCGAGGCAAAAGATACACCCGTCTCTAATTAGATGTAATTAGCACGGATGAGTGATTCGCGCGTTCGCTCGACGCCCGAGGTGCCCCGGAGCGTCGACTACCTGCTCGCGGCGATGGGTCTCGCCCTCTTCGGCGGGGTCGCGGTGGGCGCCGCCTCGGCCGCCTCCATGGAGATGGCGGCCGGGGGCGGGTCGGCGCTCGCGGCGTGTCTACTCGCCGTCGGCCTCGTTCGCTTCCCACGGAATTAGCCGCCCCGAGCGCGGGCCACGACGGCGGCCACGACGAGCAGGAGCGGTACGCCGGCGAGCAGGGGGATATCGACCGGTCCGACGACGGGAAGCGGCGCGGCCACCGAGGCGCCGAACGCGTCGGGGACGCCCACGGCAGGAACGGGGACCACGACGCCGACGACGGGGATGCGAATGCCGCCGGCTGTGCCGTTCGCCGTGGTGTTCGTGCCGGTGGCGTCGGCGTTCGCGTTCGGCGTCGGGGCCGCCGTCCCGGCGTCACCGTCCGCGCCGGCCGGCGCCGGTGTCGGTTCGAGCGGCCCCGACACCGTCGCGTTCGTCAGGTGTTCGGCCCCGCTGGCGTCACGGACGCGCACTCGGACGCGCGTCTCGTCGGGGGCGGCCGCGAGCCGCGTCGTGAACGATCCGTTCTCCCCGAGCTCCACTGGGCGGATGTCGACGATGCGGCCCGTCGCGGGGTCGACCGCTTCGACGCTCACTTCTCGGACCTGTCCGTCGACGACGCGGCCACCGACGGCGACGGTGTCGCCGTCGACGTAGCCAGTCTGCCCGTCGGCGACGGTGACGTTCGGCGCGAGGAACCTCGCGAGCGAGTAGTTCCACGTCTGCTCGTTGCCGGCCGTGTCGTTGGCCCCGAGGACGACGTAGTCGGAGTCGGGCGGGTGGTAAACCGTCGTGTCGACGGCGAGGGATCGCCGGTCACGGTCGGGAATCGTCGCCTGCGGGAAGACGAGGGGGTGACGGGTCGCGTCCGCGTCGTCGTCGGAGGTGTTCCCCGACGCCAGCCAGACGGCCTGTACCTGCACGCGGTCGGTGACGTGCCCCTCGACGTGCAGGCGGGTCGGCGACACCCACTCCACGTCCGTGACGTTCAGCGTCGGCGCCGTCTCGTCGTCGACGGCGACGGTGAACTCGTGGGTACGAACGTTGCCGACGGCGTCCTCGGCGCGCACGGTGATCCGATTGCTGCCGGGCGCGAGATACAGCGACTGGTCGAACCTGCCGTTCGACCGGTTGGCGAAGTACTGTCGCTCCCCCTCGCGGTCGGCGCCGCTGGCCAACTGGTAGTCGTAGGTCTGATCGATCCGGATCACGTCGACGGCCGAGAGGTCGTCGAACGTCCCGTTGACCGAGACGTTCCCCCGACTGACGGTGAGCTCCGTCGACGGCGGGGAGTCCGGATCGTCGCTCGACGCGTCGGGGTCGAAGGGCGCCGAGTAGTTCAACACCGGCGCCTCGTCGTCCTTGACGACCGTCGCCCGATACGTGGCGGTGTCGTCGGCGCGGGCGACGACGGTGAGCCGATGGACCCCCGTCTCCAAATCGAGCGAGAGGCTCCGGTCGACCCGCTCGCTCGACGGCTCGAAGGCGTGTCGGGTGGTGCCGTCGACGCGCACCTCGACCAGCGAGACGGGCGAGTCGGCCGCCACCTGCACCCGAACCAGCGGATCGGTCGGCGTGTGGTGGACGTCGCCGGCGTCGAGCGGGTTGGCGTCGGCGCTGACGGTGATCGTCGGCTGGGACTGCGCACCGACCAGCGGCGCGGCTCCGAGGGACGCGACGACGAGGGCGACGACGAGGGCGACGGCGGCGGATTCGTCCATGGACCGTTCGTGATCTGGAGGATATCGAGGCGGGGTTATCAGTCAACCGGCCCGATTATCAGATATCGTTACGGGCGCGTCGGCCGCGTACCGAGTTCCACCTCGACGGTTCGCTCCTCCCCGTCGCGCAGAATCGTCAGCGAGACGGTGTCGCCGGGGCGTGTCTCCAGCGCGAGGTAGCTCCCGAGCGCCTCCGTCGTCCCCGTCTGCGTCCCGTCGATAGCCAGCAACACGTCGCCACCGACGGGGACGCGCCCGCCGTCGACCGTCTCGGCGTCCTCGCTGGGCTGGAGGACGCCGTCGACCGGGCCGTCGGGGGCGATGCTGACGACCAGCAGGCCGCGGGGTTCCGCGAGGCCGTTCGCCTCGGCCACCGCGGGCGTGACGGTGGCGACGGAGACGCCGAGGAAGGAGTGCTCGAACGACCCCGTCTCGATCAGCGCCGGGAGGACGCGCCGGGCGAGAGCCGCGGAGATGCCGAAGGCGATGTTGTCGCCGCCGCCGGAGTTGATAATGGCGACGACACGTCCGTCGAGCGCCATCAGCGGCCCGCCGCTGTTGCCCGGGTTGACCGCCGCGTCCGTCTGGATGGCGTCCGGAATGCTGAACCCGGTCGGCGCGGGAATCGACCGGTCCGTCCCGCTGACGACCCCCGTCGTCACCGACCCGTCGAGGTCGAACGGGTTGCCGATGGCGACCACCTCTTGCCCGATGGTCGCCGGTGTCTCCGCGAGCGAGAGCGGCGTCGCCGCGTCGGGCAGGCTCTCGGCTTCGATCACCGCCAGATCGCTATTGCGGTCGGTGCCGACCACCTCGCCGGTGTACCAGCTCCCGTCACGCGTGCGGAGGTCGACCGCCGTCGCCTCGCCGACGACGTGGGCATTACTGACGACGTGTGTCTCGTCGTAGACCCAGCCCGTGCCGCTTCCCTGATCGGTTTCGACGAGCAACACCGAGTCGATGGTCTCGCGGTAGACGCGGGTGTAGGGGCTGGGTCCGGTCGTCGTCGCGCTACCTCCGTCCCCCTCCTGCGCCGTCGGGGGCGACGATCCACAGCCCGCCAGCCCCGCGGTCAGCGCCAGCGCGCCGGCTTGGAGGAACCGCCGTCTGCTCGGTCCGTGGTCGCTCATCGGTCGAACTCGGGGATACGGCAGTGAATAGGTTGGGGTGGTCGCCGACCTCCCGAACTGTTTTCACGGGACCGCTCGCCCCTGATGTATGGGCCGGTACGTCATCTCCGATCACCACTTCGGCCACGCGAACATCATCGAGTACTGCGACCGGCCGTTCAGCAGCGTCGGGGAGATGAACACGACGTTGCTCGACCGGTACTACGAGACGGTGAGCGCCGAGGACATCCTGAACTTCCGCCCGGTCCTGCTCGGGACGGTGACGGATCTGCTCGACGAGTGTCCGGCGGGGACGCGCCTCCGCGACGTGGACGCGGCGCGGGCGTACGTCGAAGGGTGAGCCTCAGACGCCCTCGACCAGTCGCCGCAACTGCGCCGGCGGCACCGCACCCCGGGCAGCGTGGTCGCCGTACGCGAAGGTGGGGACGCCGGTGATCCCCTGCCGGCGCGCGGCGTCGAACTGCTCGTCGAGACGGGCGAGGAAGGCCTCGTCGTCTAGCGCCGCGTCGACGACGCTCGCGTCGAGCCCCGCTGCCTCCGCGCAGTCGGCGAGTACGTCCGCATCGCCGATGTCGCGGCCGTCGGCCCACAGCGCCTCGAAGACGGCCTCGTCGAACGCCAGCCACGTCTCGTACGGTTCGCTCTCTTTCACGTGGAGGGAGACGGCCTGCGCCGGCCGCGAGTCCACGTCCGTCGCGATCTCCTGTGCCATCTCCGCGTCGTACTGCTCGCGGAGGCGTCGGACGTTCTCGCGGGCCTGCTGGTAGTAGTCGTCGTCCTTGCCGTCGTCGACGGAGTGGTCGATCTCCCCGTCCGGGCCGCGCTTCCCCGCACGGAGGTCGAACGGCCGCCAGTCGATTGCTAACGGCTCCTCGCGCTCCGCCTGATACCGGTCGAGTGACTGCCGCCCGAGGTAACAGAACGGGCAGACGTAGTCGGAGTAGATCGTGATGCGCTCGCGCGCTTCGGTGTCGCTCATGCATCCCTGCAGTACCGTCGCCAGCTAAAAGAGTGCGCTTCGGCTGTGGGGGCCGGGCGCACGACCCCTACTCCACGACGACGACGCCTTTCATCCCCAGCGTCTTGTGGGGCGTGCAGGCGTACGTGTACGTCCCCGCCTCCGAGAACGTGTGTTCGAAGGTGTACCCCTCCTCGGAGGAGAGGTCGCTCTCGAAGCCGCCGCCCTCGGCGGCGACGTTGTGCTGAGCGCCCTGTCCGGTCCACTCCCAGACGACCGTCGTCCCGGTCGACACCCGGACTGCGGGCGGATCGAACGCGAAGTTGCCGCCGTTGCCGGAGGCGCCGACGGCGACGGTCACCTCGCCGCTCCCCGTCTCGTCGGCGACGCCGTCGTAGTTGCCGACGTTCTCCATCCAGCCGTCGAAGCTGGGGGTGCCGCCGTTGCCGTTGCCGCTACCGCTACCGCCCCCGCTCTCGGTGTCGGGGCTCCCGCCGTCGCTTCCACCGTCGCCACCGCTCTCGGTGTCGGTGCTCCCGCCGTCGCCACCGCCACCACCGCCGCTCCCGCCGCTACAGCCAGCGAGCGCGGTGAGGCCGCCGAGGGCGAGCGTGCTCGTCGACAGGACGACCGACCGTCGGGTGCGCGTAGATTCGGACATCTTCCCACCTCGACTGTGGGCCCGGTCGGAAGCGAGGGTTCGGCCGAACACGTTCGGGTCGAAGCCCGAATCGTGAGAGTGTTACTCGCCGTCGTCGAGCAGTCCCATATCCTCGGCCACGAGGTCGGCGAGGCGGTCTTTGATGGCAGGGTCGATGGTCGCGATCTCCTCGCCGTCGTGGACGTTCTCGTTGTGTCGCTCGACGGCGTCGGCCACCTCCGCGAGCGGCACCCTGGTCGTCGTCTCACACGCCGAACAGACGATGGGCACCGTCGGATCGTCGTCGCTGCTCATGAGTAGTGAGCCTCGCGCTGGGGGATAAAAAGGTCGGGGGAACGCGGGGGAGCCGGACCGTCGACGCGGCTGCGCGTCGGCCTCGAAGTTCTGCCCGGAGTTAGTCCACTTCGCCCCGCGCCCGTTCGAACATCGCCAGCGCCTGCTCCCGTCGCTCGCTGTGGTCGACGATGGGCGCCGGGTAGTCGGGCGCCGTCCGCCGACGCTGGGTCGGGGAGAGCTCGTGCCAGTCGTGGATCAGGTCCGGCTCGACACCCCGGAGTTCGGGGACGTACTCGCGGATGTACGCCGCGTCGGGGTCGTGGCGCTCGCCCTGCGTCATCGGGTTGAAGATGCGGAAGTAGGGCTGGGCGTCGGTGCCCGTCGACGCCGCCCACTGCCAGCCGCCGTTGTCGTTCGCGGGATTGTGGTCGACGAGTTTCCGCCGGAACCAGTCGTAGCCCTCCCGCCAGTCGAGCAGCAGGTCCTTCGTGAGAAAGGAGGCGACGATCATCCGCACGCGGTTGTGCATCCACGCCTCCCGGCGCAACTGCCGCATCCCGGCGTCGACGATGGGGTAGCCCGTCTCGCCGTCCTTCCACGCTTGCAGAGCCTCGGCGTCGTCGCGCCACTCGATGGGGTGCTCGTACTCCCGGTAGTTCTCGGTCACCACCTCGGGGTTGTAGTAGAGGACGTGGTGGTAGAACTCCCGCCACGCGAGCTCGCCGCGGAACGTCTCGACCGCCTCGCGGGCGGCGTCGTTCGGCGCCGTCTCGCGGGCGCGCACCACCCGGTCGTGGACCGTCCGGATGCCCACAGTGCCGTGGGTCAGGTGCGGCGAGAGCCGGGAGGTGGCGCCGGCCGCCGGATCGTCGCGGGCGTCCTCGTAGTCGTAGATGATGCCCGAACAGAAGTCGTTGAGGCGGTGACGGGCCGCCATGTAGCCGCCGGGCGGAATCTCGGCGTCGGGCTCGTCGAAGCCGAGGTCGGCGAGCGTTGGGATGGGCGTGTCCGTGCGCGGCGTGGCGAGCCGATCCGCCCCCGGCGCCGGCACCGATCCCCGCTTCTCCCGATCCTTCCACTTCTTCCAGAAGTAGCTGTAGACCGAGTACGGCTCCCCCGCGTTCGTCGTGATCGATCCCGGTTCGTGGAGGATGTGGTCGTGGACGACGCGGGTCTCGACGCCCAGTTCGTCGAGTCGTCGGCGCACCCGGTCGTCGCGCCGGCGGCCCAGCCCGGAGTAGGCCTGCGCCCACGACACCGCGTCGGCGTCGTACGCCTCCGCGAGCCGGGCGAGTTCGGCGGGCGCCTCGCCGCGCACGACCACGAGGTCGCTCTCGCGGTCGCGGTACCACTCGCGGAGGGTGGCGAGGCTGTCGAGCACGAACGCGACCCGGGGCGGGGCGGCGTGGTCGAGAATCTTCGGATCGAAGACGTACACCGGGAGGATGGGGTCGCCGCCGGCCGCCGGCCGGTTCCCCGAGGAGCGTGGCTCCTCGCCGTCATCGGAGCGCACCAGCGCGAGGTTGTCCGACGGTCGCAAGTCCGTCCGGTGCCAGTGGAGGCGCATACCGGGCGGTAGGAACGGGGCGGCATAAAGGCTCGATCCGATCCTACCGGCGGGCGTCGACCTCGCGAGCCATCGCGCGACAGCGGTCGGCGGCCGGGGTGAGAGCGCCGTCGCCGAGGTTGGCGAGCGCTCGCTCACAGCCGTCGAGCAGCGTCGACCGGAACTCGCCCTCGGGGAGTTTGTTCGTCGCCACCGTCTCGGCGCTCGTGAGGACCTGTCGGGCGGTGTCGGCGTCGGTGTCGTCGGCGAGCGCCGTCGCCCCCGCCTCGAACAACTGCCCCAGTACGTCCATCACGTCGCCGGAGTACTCGTACTCGCTGGTCACGGTCGACGTCGGGGCGCGCGGCCAAAGACCCCGTCGGTCGCGGCAGTGACGGTGCGTCGTCGTCCGGCCCCGTCACCCTTACCACGACGGCGACCCGTGGTACCCTACGACAGTCGACACCGTGGCCGTCGGCGGCGTCGACGTGCCCGCCGTCGGCCTCGGGACGTGGCGCCTCCGCGGCGACGACTGTCGGCGGGCCGTCGAAACTCCGGACGCTCGGTGGGTTCACTCGGTCCCGCCTCCCCGTCTGACAGCTACCGCCGACCGCGGATCGGTTCACTGAAGTTTCCGGTCCACTGACACCCGGTGAATGCAGAACCGAACGCGCGCGGAACGGATCGGCGGCGACACTCACGGGACGGCCGAATTCGACCGCTACGCCGACTACGAGGACGGTGAGGCGCTGGTGATCTGCGACCGGCGGAACGCCCGCGCGTGGCTCAGATCCGACGCGACGACGACGGTCGATCCCTAGTCGACCGGACACACGTCCGCCCGGATGTCGACGCGCGCGTCCGTCACGTCGGTCACGATGCCGTCGATGGGCGCGTGGTGGGCGTTGCTGATGCCGTCGCCCGGCGTGGCGATCAGCTCCCGTTTCTCGACACGGTCACCCGGCGACACCAGCGGCTCGCCCGGCGAGACGACGCCGATGTCCGGGTTGGTGACGAGGGGAACGCCGACGGCGTCGGGGGCGAGCCGCGTCGGCTCGGTTTCGTGGTCGTCGGCCCAGTCGCGGGCGTCGAGGATATCGATCCGCCCCTCGCCGTAGGTGTTCGCCGCGACGACCTCTCGATCCATCACGAGGACGGCGTTCGTCCGCTTGGATACCCGAAATTCGGCGGACGTGGAGTCGGTCCGGAAACACCACCCCGGGCCGCCGTGCAGGAGGACCTCGGTGTCCGAGAGGGAGCCGATGGGGCGACCGGCGGCGTCGAGGAGGTCGGCGGCGCGCGTCCCGACGGGCACGTCGAGGAAGCGGTGCCGGGGAACGTTGCCGGCGACGTGGACGTACGTCCGCGTCGTCGGCGCCCCCCGGTCGAGCGCCCGGTAGACGTTCCAGAGCGTCTCCGTGTTCTGGACGACCCAGCCGTGATCCATCGGGAGGTCCTGTCCCACGACGGTCCCGGTGGCGACGTTCAGGAGGACGCTCTCCATCCCGAACTTGTACTCGTCGTCGGTGTAGGCGAACACGACGCCGGACTCGTCGTCGGCGTCGACCGGGAGGTCCTCGGGGAGATAGACCGTGGCGTTGGTCACCCGCTCCAGCGGCCGGGTCCAGTCGCGGTCCTTCCGCTTCGGCGTGACGACGACCGTCTCGAACGCCGAGTCGAGCAGGGCGTTGAACAGGGCGGCGAACGCATGCGCGCGCTCCCGGCCGAGCCACCGATCCATGTAGTAGATCGGCTCGCTCTCTTGGTGGTTGACGAGCAGGTGGTCCACGTCGTCGAGGCGTCGCCACTTCGCGTGCGTCGGAAACCCGGCTCCACCCGCTCCCGATACGCCGGCGTTCTGGATCGTCGTGGCGATGGTTGGCACCGCCATCTGCCCGAGTTGCGAGAGGCTCATACCGCGCTACCGTGCGTATTGTTAACGATTAACTATATAATTCCGTCGTTCTGTAAGTACGGCGATACGTTCGGCCGAACCGTTATAGCCGACAGTCCCACAGCGGGCACATGCCACGAGTCACGGACATCTTCGTCGCAGACGCGGGCTCGGAGCCGATGCGGCCGGCCGACCGCGTCGAGGCCGTCGAGGGCGGCCTCCGCGGCGACCGCTACTGCGAGGGCCGGGGTCACTACACCCCGTTCGACGTGTGCGAGGTGACGCTGATTGCGAGCGAAGACATCGCCCACATCGACGACGAGTTCGGCCTGTCGCTTGCGGCCGGCCAGCACCGACGCAACCTCGTCACCGAAGGCGTCGACCTCTACGACCTGCTCGATCACCGCTTCCGCGTCGGCGACGCAACACTGGAGGGTACCCGTCCGCGTCCCCCGTGTTCGCACGTCGAGCAACTCGCAACGCAGGCGGGCGTGGCCCGCGCCCTCGGCGAGGAACGGGGCGGCATCTGCGCGGACGTGATCGAACCCGGCGAGATCGGCGTCGGCGACGAGGTGGTGGATCTGGGGTCGACCGACAGAACGGACGAGATCGTGGCGCGACTGCGCGCCGAGGACTAACAGACTGGCGCCGGATCGACGCCCATCCCCTGCAACGTCTCGGCGTACTCCTCGTAGGCGACGGCGACCGTCTCCGCGGCGGCGTCGCGGGCACGCTCCCAGTCCGCGTCGTCGGCACAACAGGAGTCGAGGAGCGTCGCCCCGTCGTCGACGAGCGCCGTCGTCTCCGCTCGGAGGTCGCGAATCACGTCGGCCGCCGGTTCGTCCGCCTCGTTGACGAAGAAGTTCACCACCTGCAGGAGCGAGCGGTCGCTCACGAGCGGGCGGCCGACGAGACCGGCGGCCACGCGCTCGGGCGTCGAGTCGAGGCCACGGAGGTGGGCGTGCAGGGCGTCCGGGTCGGGCGCAGTGTCGGCATTCGGGTCGTCTAGCAGCGCCGCCACCCGGTCGGCGTGCTCGCGTTCCAGCGCCGCGACCCCTTCGAACGCCTCGCGAGCGTCCGTGTCGGCCTCGTCGGTGGCCCACGCGTCGAACGTCGCGGCAGCCCGACGCTCGGCAGCGAGCGCCGACACCAGCACCCGTTCGCGGTCCAACTGCGCGTCCGTCGCCGCGACGAGTGCCTTCTCCGAGCCGAGCCGGTCGAGTTCCGTGGCCATCCGGTCCCGAACGGTCTCGACGAGCGTGTCCCCGTCCATGCCCCGCGCTTGGTTCGCAACACTCCTTATTCTGTCGCCGCACGGAGACGAGCCCGGCCGACGGTCCCGCGAAGCGTCTACTTAATGGCAGCTTATGACATCCTACGGTTATTAATATTATTCTTGCGCATCTATTATATCAGTAAATCTTAGTCAGAATTTAGTTGTAGTCCATATATTTTTTGGGATAGTTAGGTTTTCAGAGTAATATCCATGATAGCTAAAATCTAGTTAATAATATCCGTAGCTAGCCGAATTTCGATGTAGGAAATACAGAGTGACAGTAGACGAAAGAAGGACGGTCGAATTGGTGATCGACCCACGAGCAGCCGCGAGGCGCCTCGACGGTACTCGTCCGCCGGAACAGTCCAGTCGCGAGGCGACACGGGAGTGGTATGGCCGATGCTGCACTGGACTCCCCGGCCATCACTCGATAGGCGATCTTCCGGATAAAAGGTTGTCGATAGCTGGCAACGTTTGCCATGGCAGGTGACCTGAAGCGTGGGCTTATACCGGAGTAGTAAGAACCGGGGGCCATGAACGCCGGAACGCGGTCGCCGACGAATCGCGCCGTCCTCTCGGCGAGAAACATCGGCGGAATCGAGTCTGCCGAGGTGGCGTTCGCCCCCGGCGTGAACGTTCTCGTCGGGCGGAACGCGACCAACCGCACGTCACTGTTGCAGGCAGTCATCGGCGCGCTCGGGGGGTCGAGCGTCTCGCTGAAGGGCGATGCAGACGAAGGGGAGGCGACGCTCTCCCTCGACGGGGAGACGTACACCCGACGCCTGCGTCGGGAGGGACAGAAGGTGGTGACGACCGGGGACCCGCTAGTGGCGGATCCCGAAGTGGCCGATCTCTTCGCGTTCCTGATCGAGTCGAACGAGGCACGTCGAACGGTTGCCCGAACGGGCGACCTGCGCGAGCTCATCATGTCGCCGGTGGATACCGACGAGATCGAAGCCGAGATCAGGGAACTGAAACGGCAGCAGAGCGAGATCGACGCCGAAATTCGACGAATCGACGAAGAGGAGGAGCGACTGCCGGAGCTCATTCAGGAACGCTCCTCGCTCGAGGACGAGATCGAGCGAAAGCGGGAAGAGCGCGACGAGATCCGTGCCAACATCGCCGATAGCGAGGTGCGCGCCGACGAGAGCGAGACGGCCAACGAGGAGCTCGAAGCGAAACTGGACGCCCGGCAGCAACTGGAGTCGACCCGGGAGGACGTAACGTTCGACCTGCAGACGGAGCGACAGAGTCTGGAGTCGTTGCAGCAGGATCGGGACGAACTCGAAGCCGAACTCGCCGACCTGCCGGACGTCTCGGAGCAGCGTCTGCAGGAGGTGCGCTCCCGGTTGAATCAGGCCCGCGAGCGACAGAACGTGGTCGAGTCCACGATCAACCAGATGCAGAACATCATCCAGTTCAACGAGGAACAACTGGAAGACGAAGATGGACTGTTCGGGAATCTACAGACGCAGAGTGGCGGGGGGTTGTTCGACTCACTCAGGTCCGAAGCGAGCACCGACCTGCTGGGGGCCTTGCGCACCGAACAGGACGGCGACCGTGCCGTCACGGACCAACTCGTGGACGATCAGCAGATCCTCACCTGTTGGACGTGCGGGAGTCAGGTCAAGAAAGCACGGATCAAGCAGATGGTCGGCGAGCTTCGGGATATTCGAACCGACCAGCTCGACCTCCTCAACGACGTCGAGGCCGAAATTCGCGACCTGAAGGAGACGAAAACGAGTCTCGAAGCGTCGGTACAGCGCCGGGAGAAGCTGGAAGAAAAACGGACCCGCTTGTCCCGGGAGATCGATACACGACACGAACGGATTCAGGAACTCGAAACTCGGAAGGCGACGCTCGACGAGGAGGTCGAGGAACTCTCGGACGAAATCGAGACGCTCCGGACGGAGATCGACGAGAAGGAAGACGACGACTACGGTGCCGTGCTGCAACTCCAAGAGGACGCCAAGCGACTCGAGGTGGAGGTCGAACGACTGGAGGAGGACCTCGACGACGTGGCGGCACAGATCGACACTATCGAAGCGCAGATCGACCGCCGTGAGGAACTCGACGCCGAGCGCGACGAGTTACGGAAGCGCCTCACCGATCTCCGACAACGTGTCGAACAGATCGAGCAGCGCGCCGTAAGCGAGTTCAACGACCGGATGGACGACATTCTCGACATCCTGAACTACTCGAACATCGAGCGCATCTGGATCGAGCGGATCGGCGCGGGCGATGAGAGCGGGACCGGCATCTCGACGGACGCCTCGTTCGATATCCACGTCGTTCGAACGACCGAGAGCGGACGCTCCTACCGCGATACAATCGATCACCTCAGCGAGAGCGAGCGGGAAGTGACGGGGCTGGTGTTCGCACTCGCGGGGTATCTCGTCCACGACGTGTACGAATCGCTGCCGTTCATCGTGCTCGACTCGCTCGAAGCTATCGACTCGACGCGCATCGCCCGGCTGAACGAGTATCTCTCCGAGTACGCCGAATATCTCGTCGTGGCGCTCCTTCCCGAGGACGCGGCTGCCCTCGGCGAGGAGTGCCACTACCTGTCCCCGCCGTGGTGACGCGCCACGGGGAGACGCACGTTTATCACCGCGGCCCTCGAACAACCGGTCCGAATGACCGAGTCAAAGCGGGATTACAAGGTCGGCCGCCTCGTCGAGAAGTACTCGCTCGACGCGGTCGAAGACGAACTCGTCGCCGAGTGGACGCGGGACGACGACGAACGAGCGAGTCTCCGAGAACTGGCAGACGAGTTCAACCGACGTATCCTGCGGGCCGCGCTACGGGAGGCGAACGTCAATCCCCACGAGCGGGACGTAGCGAAGGTGTACCGGGTGCTGACCGACGACGACGTGAGTAGCGGCGTCCGGTTGCAGTCACGTCGCGAACTCGAACAGGACGGCGTCGACGTCGACGTCCTCGAAACCGATTTCGTCACGTACCAAGCGATTTACAGCTTCCTGCGGGAGTACTGCGGCGCCAGTTACGAGGGACGGAGTGACGAGGAGCAACTGGCGTCGGACGTGGAGCGGATCAACCGACTCATCTCACGAACGCGAGCCGTGGCCGAGAGCGACCTCGAACGGCTCGACGGCACCGGTCGAATCACCGTCGGGGACCACAAAGTGTTCGTCGACGTGCAGGTGTACTGCCAGGACTGCGATTCCCAGTTCCCGCTCAGCGAGTTGTTGACGGAAGGCGGCTGCGACTGCGCGTGACCGGGGCTAGCCGACGCGTGGGGTCGTTCCGGAGTAATCGAGCCACGCCTTCGCGAAGGTGAATCCCAGTGCGAAGACGGCCAAGCCGACGGCGATCAGGTGGTACTCGCCCGCGTACGCCTTCCAGAGGACGAACGAGATGAGGCCGATTCCGAACACGTAGAAGCCGAAGTGGCGGCTGAACGGACGGTCGAGGTCCGGATGCGTAAACTTGAGTTTGATCGCGAGCGCGAGCACCCACACGTACGTGAGCAGCCACACGACGGTCGCGAGTCGGATGAGCGAGATCACGTCGGTCGAAATCAGGCTCGGAACGAGGAAGACGAAGCCGGTCGCGAGAGTCGCCGGCCACGGGGAGAGAAACCGCGGGTGAAGCCAAGCGAACGTCTTCGGCCACGCCCCCTGTTGGGCCATCGCGTAGAGGATCCGCGGGATGGCGGCGTACGCGATCAGGAGACTCCCCATCGTCGCGAGGAACGACGCGATGCCGGCGAACAGTCGGCCGTACGGACCGAAGAGGACGCCCGCAATCTCGATCTGGGGTGCGTTCCCGATGTAGGCTGCTTGGTTGACGAGGGGGCTGTACGTCGTGATGATGCCGATTCCCATCGTGAACGCCATCACCAAGATGGTGAGGCCGCCGATGATCATCCCCCGCGGGATGTTCGTCGAGGGGTTCCGAACCTCGTTGACGAGCGGCGTCGAGAACTCGAGTCCGATGAACGCCCAGATGCCGAGCGGTAGCGTCCGGTAGAGATCTGACGGCTCGAAGGCGGACAGGTCGAGCAACACGGCGAGATCACCGCCGTGACCCAGTAAGTTGAGTCCCGAAAATGCCGAGACGCCCATCGCCATCCGGATACCGACCATACAGAGGACGAGGATCGTCACCGTCGTGATCGTCAGGCGGATGCCGAGCATGTTGACGCCCATCGCGAGGAGGTTGAGCGTGATGATCCACAGGGTGACGGTGCCGAGTCCGGTCGTCTGTACCATGGCGTGGGCTCCCGCGGCCGTCTCGGACGCCCAGACGAGTCCGAAGACGAGCCAGTAGGTCGTCCCGATGCCGGTGGCCAACAGCGTCGCCGTCCGCCGTCCACAGTCGGCGTATCCCTGCTTGGTGAAGTCGAACACTTGGCCGGTCTTCGAGAAGATAGTCGTCAACTCCCCGTAGGCAAACGCGACGAGCAGATTGATCGTCAGGCCGAAGAGAAGCGTGATCAGATAGCCGGGGCCTGCGATCCCGTACCCGTTGAAATCACCCGCGAACGTCGTCGAGGCGACGACCAACCCGATAGACGCCGCGGCGACGCCCCACCAGCCGATACGCCCCGAGAGCTCCGCGGCATCTTTCGCCCGCGTTGTTCGCGCCATGTCGCGTACCATGTTGAACCGTACCATAATTCTAGGGGAATATGTTCGGACCAATATTTAATTAGGAATACTCCTATTGAAATAAATAACGAACGACGAGGGAGAAGAGCTCCCTTCGACAGTCTGCACCCTTCGACTCGAACTGCCGGGGGGGGCTATTCGGAGGGTTACCACGCCTCTAATAACACGCGTACAGCCGTTATTCGGGCGTGGTCGAGCCGGATTCAGAAGAGGGAACCTACGATTGGGATTCACTATATATTTCTTCATAATACGAAAAATAGGGGTCGATTCGGCTGTAGCTAACGGATGTACATCTGTTTGTTTGAGGCGCTCCGCGGGGTGTCGTCCCGACCCCGACGCAACGCGTCACACCCGTCTCGGCGACCAGCTCGCGGTGGGCGAGTGGGACCACCAGTAAATTTATATATCGGGCGGGGGCACATAGCGGCGTCGCCAATGGCAAGCAGTAACACCCATGGAGACGGTATTGAAGAGTTGAAAGCAACCCGACGTCGCTTCCTGCAGAGTAGCGGGGGAGCGATGGTCGGGTTCGGTGCGCTCAACGGAGACGAGTGGGCCGGTTCCAGTATCGAAGCGGTCGACGACGAGCTGGGCCACATCGACGGCAACTTCCAGAACTTCGCGAAGGAGGCGACGCCGCTCGACGTGGATCCGGCGACTTACGTGATGAAACACGGGCACCGCAAGCGGCGCGCGATGGAAGTGGTGCTCTCGCATCCGGACGTCAACAGCGTCGTCGGCGACTACTACGGCTCGTTCGACGCGTTCGACGACTGGCTCGATCACGACGCCATCGGATTCAACGGCTGTCGTGACTTCTCGGTCGAGGAGGGCGGCCGCGCGGGTCTCGAACAGGGCGAACACACGGTCAAGACCGAGGGGAACCAGTACGTTCGTGCCCTCGTCGACCGCGAGGGCGGGGCACAGGAGAACGACAGGGTCAGCCACCTCAGCATCACCGAGCCGGAGGGGTACACGATCAAGCGGCGCTACGGCGAGGCCGAACGGCGTATTCTCCAAGCGACGATAGAGAAAGAGCCGGTGAAGGAACTCCTCAGCGACGCCGACGAGTGGTACGTCGGCATCGGCAAGGTCACCAGCATCTCCAGTTACTCGCCCAAGTACCAGAAGGCGGAGATCACCTTCCCGGTGTTCATCCTGCCGCGTGAGCACGACTACCTCGTCGTGGACACGGGTATCGAAGTGAAGAACTGGCCGGACAACCCCGAAGCCGGCGAACTGGTGTACGCGCAGGCCATCCACCCCAAAGACGCCGAGGGCGTCGAGGAGAACCAGTACGGCGTGAAGCCGAAAGGGCGCGTCATGGACCCGCCGCACCACATGGCGGGGAAGGTGAAGGTCGACGACAGCTACGCTTCCGTCGACTCCATGCCGGATCCGCCGGCCGAGAAGGTACCGTGGCTGTTCCGCGGAAGCGGTCACTACAGCCCGAAGGTCAAGGCCGAGACGCCGAATCCGACAAAGCAGAACAACTGGAACGTCGAGTGGGCGGACTCGTCGACCGACGGGATGATCCACACCGCCTCCTACGACGGCACGGAGGTGTTCGAGCGGATGGCGCTCTCGGTGTCGCTGACCGCGTATCCACCCCACAACGGCAAGTACAGCGAAGATATCTTCGTCGGGCCCCGGTCGCGCGCCGACGGGAACGTCATGTTCCACGACAACCTCGGACTGACCGGTCCGGGCGTCCTCGGGAAGATGGACCTGCCGACGCTCGACCGCGACTGGGCCCCGTCAGATCGACCGGAGGGATTCAAGTTCCGCTCGCACTACCACACGGGAGCGGTCGCCGTCCCCGAATTCCACTCCGGACTCCGCTTCGGCCCGTACAACTACGTCATCGACTGGCACTTCTTCGAGGACGGCCAGATGGTCGGGACCTATCAGCGAAACGGTCCCGGCTACGAGACGGGGCACGGCATCCCCATCTACGCCTCGATGTGGTCGTTCGTCCCGACGCCCGGCGGCGCGAAGGAGTCGACCGTCCACTGGTTCGACGGGAGCTGGAACCAAGTGACCGAGGAGTCGAAGATGATCTCCGACGGGTCGAACATGCTCCGCGTCAAGGACCCCGGCAGCGACCAAGCCATCGACTTCAACCTCTCGCAGGAGGACGAAGTGTACGTCCTGCGGTACCACGACGACGAGATGGGCGTCGCCCCGCGGGTGAAAAACGCCGACAAGGAGAAGCAGTTCTGGCACCCGACGCAGTACATGGACGGCGAGTCCGTGGACAACGAGCGCGTCGTCGTGTGGGTCATCCAGACCACACACGGCGAGGAGGTGCCGTACAAGTCCGGCAGCGTCCCCTTCGTCAACACCGTCAAGTTCGACGTCACCACGGCAGAGGGGATGTCCGGCGGCTCGCAGGAGAACCTGCAGGCGCATCAGGAAGCCGGCGAGTCGGAGTCGATGGACAGCAGTGACGGTGGTTCGAACGCCGATTCGGGGGGAAGCAGCGGCAGCGATAGCGGTAGCGGCAGTAGCGGTAGTTCCGATCCCGGCACGACGAGCGGCAGTAGCGACGGCGGCGACAGCAGTGGACAGGGGCCCGGACTGGGCCTACTCACGGGCGCCGCTGGCGCCCTCGGCGCCGGCGCGTGGTTCAAACGTCGCGGAGGTGACAGTGAGTAAGTCGGCACGACGAGCGGTTGTCCCCTAATTAGTCGCCATTCGCCCCCAGTGGGCGACGAGCCACGCGGTCGCAACCGATCAGGAACATCGCGTCCAACACAGGCCATCAGTACGCGACCGGTGGCTTTCTGTAGCGGAGCGGTCTGCGGACGACGATTCTCGACAGTGTCGCGACTCGGCCAGCGACGCGTCAGTGCAAAAAGCGAGAAACGGTCGTTACTCGACGACGTACACGGCGCCTTTCATCCCTCGTGCCTTGTGCGGGGCACAGTAGAACTTGTACGTCCCCGTCGACGAGAAGGTGTGTTCGAACGTCGCGCCCGCCTCCGAGTGGAACTCGCTCTCGAAGTCACCGCCCTCGTGGACGACGTTGTGCATCCCGCCCTTCCCGGTCCACTTCCAGACGACGGTCGTCCCCGTGGACACCTTGATCGCAGGCGGCCCGAAGACGAGCCCTCCTTCGGCACCGACCTTCGCCGTCACTTCGCTCTGCCCAGTCTCGTCGGCCGTCTCCTCGAAGTTCGGGACGTTCGAGAACCAGTCGCCGTACGCCGGTCCCGACGGCGTCGCGGTGTCGGTCGGCTCGGGGGTCGCAGTCGCGGTTGGCTCGGGCGTCTCGGTCGCAGTCGAGTCGTTCGCTCCACCGGACGATTCGGTCGGGTCACTCGTGCTCGACGACCCGCCCGAACAGCCAGCGAGGCCGACCAAGGCGAGCGATCCGAGCGCGGCGATACAGCTACGACGACGGCATTGGCTACGCTGTCGAGGCATACGGTACCACACACAGTGAGCCCGCAAATGAGCGTTTCGATCCGGCGAATATTGACGCAGGCCGTTCAGTTCGGCCGCGGACGCGGGAGCGCCCGGAGCTCGCGCCGCGGCATCAGGAAGTTTCCCCGATGTGTCGTCGTCAGATACTCCAAGATTCCGTGGTTCTCAGCCGGGCCGATGCCGTCGAACTCGGTGAGGTCGATGGCCTCGCCGGTCGGGCGGTCGATATTCGCGCCGGACATCTTCTTCCGCGTGTACGTGAAGTCGTGCATCCGCGACTGGAGGGACTGGAAGTGCAGGCCCGCGGACCCGTCGGCGACGGTGTCGACGTCGCGGCGCAGGATGACTGGCGAGCCGTCTTGCCGGGCACGGGCCGTCTTCTGGGCGTGGCCGACGTACCCGTGCCGCTTTGCGTCGGCGACCAGCCCGTCGGCGATGCGGTCGGTCACGCCGTTGGCCTCGTCGAGTCGTTCGCCGACGGTGCCGACCAGATCCTCGGTGGCGTGATCCGGACTGAACATCAGCCCAACCCGATCCTCGTGGGAGAGGTCGTACCAGCCGTCGAGGTCGATTTCGATACGCTCGATGTGCTGGGTCGTACTCCCGGCGAAGGGGCCGTCGGCGATAGTGACGTAATCCTCGCTCGCTTGATTCTTCGGGAAGGGCGTCCGAAAGCCCATGAACTCGGGTGCCGCCTCGGGGATCGGCCCGCCGTCGGGGAGCGAGTCGACGGCGGCCTGTTTCTCGGCCGGCAGTCCCGCGCCGATGAACCCCGTCCGCCGGTCGGCACGCCCGAACACGTCGGACAGATCGGCGTCGACCGTTACGCCGTTGACGGTGTCGAGTTCGCCGAACAGCGCCTCCTCGGCCGCGAGCACCACCTTCGGCACGTCGCTCGCGAGATGCAGGACGGCGTCTTGCCGGTCGATGGTCGGCGATTCGTCCGGGCCGAGCGGCGCCGGCCTCGGGAGGTCGATAGACGCCGGCAGCGACGCGTCGGGAAACCGGTCGAAGTACGCCCGAGAGTAACTGACGGTGAACAGGAGCCCCTGCGGACTCCACTCGTAGGCCCGCTCGAGCGTCGCGAACGCGTCCCCCACGGTCGTTCGGTCGTCGTCCGTCGGCACGTCCCCCGTATAGTTCAGATAGAGGAACACGTGGTGTCGCGGCAGTTCACGCTTGCCGTGTTCGTTCGTCGGCAGAACCTCGTCCCACGCGTGTTGTCGGTTCGGTAGCGTCCAGTCGGTGCGGCCCGACGGAACCGTCGTCGTCGTCCCCGTCGTGTCCTCCCGCTCGGCGCACGCGGCAAGGGCGGCGCTCCCCCCGATGGAGACGACTGCCTTGCCGAAGGCTCGACGGGAGCACCGCTTGTCCGGTAGCTCCATGTGAGGTAGCTTTAAGACCGGCCCTGAATAAACATTGGGGCGTGTTTCCACACATCGATGGAGGTGTCACCGTCCGCGATAGATCATGCTGAACGACACTCCCTCCCGGCGCAGGACGAGACGGCGATTCGTCGCGATGGCCGCGGCGGGGCTGGCCGGTGCGCTCGCTGGCTGTGGAACGGCGACGAGCAGCAGTGACGACCCGTTCGACGACGTCGGTGTCGAGGGAACGACCCTCGCAGTCAGCCTCGCGTCGAATCATCGCGTCGACGAGGTCGAACTACGCTCGCCGGACGACAGTCCGTTTCTCCGCCAGCGACTGGATCCAGACGCGAGCCGCGTCACGCTGCCGCTGATCGAACCCAGTTACACCACGACGCCCGAACACTACCGGGCGGGCGAGAACACGCTCGTCGCCCGTCGAGACGGTGACCGCGTCGGGCAGCGCTCCGTTTCACTACGGCCCGACGTGACGCTCACCGACGTGTCGCTGGCCGACGAGATGGGCTTCAACCCGACCGTCGCCGTCGCGAACACCGGCACAGCGCCAACGTTTCTGACCTACCTCGGGTTCGAAAACGTACCCAATCCGACGCCGCCGGCCACGGAGACCACGGGGCTGCCCAAAGAACGCGGCGCGGGTGTCCCACTGCCTCCGACGACCCGGGACGTGCGAAGCGGCTCCATGCCGTTCGCGTTTCGCCGGTTACCCAGCGAGGCGGAGACACTCTCCTGTCCCGGGCGAAAATCGGTCGCGGTCACGGTCCGAACCGTCCACGGCGACTCCGTGACGGAGACGTTCCCCGTCCGGTTCGACGGCGAGATCGAGAACGTACTCTGGTTGAGCCACCGCTGTTCGAACGTGACCGTCCAGACCGACGACGGACTTCGACCACCCTCGACGCGTCCGCTTCCCTCGGCGGAAGTAGTATAGATATTTAGCTATCCTGCAAAGAAAAAGATATCTGATAGTAAAGTCGAATTCGCTCACGGGTCGCCTTTCGAGCCACTAATCGCGACTCTGAACGTCTATAACTGTTTCTCGGCGAGTTTCACTGACGAATCACTGATCGGCTCTCTCTCTCGGGGCCGAGAGCGTCCACTACGTCGAATAGCGGCTTAAAAGTGGCCTGTACGGGGAGATATCGGGACCGTCCGACGCGGACGGGAGTAGTGTAGTCGTACAATAGTATTATATCTTTTATATATTTAGCTCCGATATGTTTGTCGTGCAGCGCGGACTGCGACGGGGCGCCAGCCAACCAGTTTGTCGACGAACACGTTTAACGCCGTCCGATGCCAACGTTTCGTATGAGCGCCGACGCGACAGCCAGTGTCTCCCCCGCGGAACTCCGCCGTCGCCTCGTCGGCGGCGACTCCGTTACCTTGCTGGACGTTCGGGACCGCACCGAAATCGAGCGCTGGCGAATCGAGGCGCCGAACTACCACCACGTCCCCTACGTGAAGTTCGTCGCCGCGGGCGTCACGGGCGACGTGACCGACCTCCTGCCTGCGGACGTGCAGGAGCCGGTAATCGTCGTCTGTCCCCGCGGCGAGGCGAGCGCCGAAGTGGCCGAGCAACTCGTCGACGCCGGCGTCGACGCCGAGAACCTCGCCGGCGGGATGGAGGCGTGGGCACGGCTGTACGACCGCGCCGTGGTGTGGGAGGACGGGACGACGACGGTCTACCAGTACCACCGCCCGGCGAGCGGCTGCCTCGGCTACGCCGTCGTCTCGGGTTCGGAGATGGCCGTGATCGACCCACTGCGCGCGTTCACCGAGCGGTATCGTGAAGACGCGGACGAACTGGGTGTGACGGTCACCGACGCCATCGACACGCACGTCCACGCCGACCACGTGAGCGGCGTGCGGGCCCTCGCGGCGGCGACGGGGGCGACGCCGGTACTGCCACAGCGGGCGGTGGAGCGCGGCGTCGTCGACGGCGACGGCTTCGAGACGGTGACCGACGGCAGCGAACTCGCCGTCGGCGACACCGTCCTTCGAGCCGTCGCGCTCCCCGGCCACACGACGGGGATGACGGGCTTCGTGGTGGGAGACGTACTGCTGACCGGCGACAGCCTCTTTCTCGACGGCGTCGCCCGTCCCGACTTGCAGGAGGACGCCGACGCCGCCGACCAAGCGCGGACGCTGCACGCGACGCTGACGGAGCGGTTCGTCGCGTTCGACGACGACACGCTGATCGCCCCCGGCCACACCGGTACGGAAGTCGAGGAGTCGGCGCCCCGCGTCGCTCGCCTCGGTGACTTGCGCGAGCGACTCCCTCTCCTCGGGACGGACGAGGCGACGTTCGTCGAGCGCGTGACACAGGTGGGGGCCGAACCGGCCAACGCCGACCGCATCGTCGCCATCAACTGCGGACGGGAGACGGTGGACGACGAGACGGCGTTCGAGCTGGAGCTGGGGCCGAACAACTGCGCGGCGGGGGGCTAGGTTCGGACAATTTATCACCGCCCCCCGACACCCACGCCCCATGACCTACGACATCGCGGTCATCCCGGGCGACGGCATCGGAAACGAAGTCGTCGAGGCAGTCGAACCGCTCCTGATCGACGTGGCGGACGCCCACGGCGTCGGGATGGAGACGACGTGGTTCGACTGGGGCAGCCAGCGCTACCTCGACGAGGGCGCACTCATGCCCGAGGACGGCCTCGACCAGCTGGAGTCGTTCGACGCCATCCTGCTCGGCGCCGTCGGTCACCCCGAGGTGCCGGACCACGTCACCCTGCGCGGCCTCCGCCTCCCCATCACGAAGGGCTTCCACCAGCACGTCTGTAAGCGCCCGGCGTACCTCTTCGAGGGCGTCCAGAGCCCATTACGCGGCTACGAGGGCGGCGACATCGACTTCGTCGTCTACCGCCAGAACACCGAGGGCGAGTACGCCGACGTGGGCGGGCGCGAACACCGGGGCTTCGCCAACGAGGTGGCGGTGCAGGCGTCGGTGTTCACCCGCGAGGGGACGGAGAAGCTCCTGCGCCCGGCGTTCGAGGCAGCGAGCGAGCGGAGCGGGACGCTGACGAACGTCACGAAGTCGAACGCGCAGGCCCACAGCATGGTCTTCTGGGACGACATGGTCGCGGAGGTGAGCGAAGACTACCCGGACGTGGAGGTGGAACGCCTGTTGGTCGACGCCGCGAGCATGGACATGGTCCGCCGGCCCGACGAGTACGACGTAATCGTCGCCTCCAACCTCTTCGGCGACATCCTCACCGACATCGGCGGCGGCATCATGGGCAGTCTCGGCCTCGCGCCGTCGACGAACATCAACCCCGACGGCACCTACCCGTCGATGTTCGAACCCGTCCACGGGAGCGCCTTCGACATCATGGGCCAAGGCATCGCCAACCCGCTCGGGACGGTCCTCTCGGGATCGCTCATGTTCGAACATCTGGAGGAAGCGGCGGTGGCCGAGGCGCTGTGGGACGGCGTCGCCGAGCAGTTGGCGGACGCCGACGCGCCGCGGACGGCCGACATCGGCGGGAGTGCGACGACCGAGGCGGTGGCCGACGACCTGCACGACCGGCTCGTTTAGTCCGCCACGACGGCGGCGACGATACCGGCCGTCTGGCCGACGCCGACCAGCAGGAGACCGACGAGCGTCGCCGTCGAGCCACTCGGACCGACGACGTAGACGGCAGCGCCGAGCGCGGAGAGCGCGCCGCCCGCGAGGTAGGCGCGGGCGGGCCGTGCGCCGCGGCGGGCGGTGTCCAACAGCCCGGCGGCGGGGAGGAGCATCCAGCCGACGACGGCCACCCACAGGAGCCGTCGCTCGGACAGCACGAGGCCGGCGGCGCCCGCGACGGTCAGGCCGAAGCCGACGACGATGACCCGCCGCCAGACTCGGAGGGCGCCCTCGCGCATGTCGGCCCACGAGAGCGCCGCGAACGCGAGGAGGAGCGCCGCCATAACGAGGTGAGCGATCAGGAGCGTCCGCCGGGCGACGAGTTCGAGGTGCGCGGCGGTGACGAACGTCCACGCGAGGGGGACGAGGACGACGGGGCCGTTCTCGCGGAGGCGACGAAGCATGGCGGGCGTGAGGGCCGGCGATGGAAAAGTCCGCGGGCGTGAGCGACGGAGCGAAGCCGTGGTCCTATAACTACGGCGAGTGAGAACGTCCCGTCTATGTCGCTCCGCAGCCGTCGGACCGTCTACTATCTCGCCTTGGTCGTCGCGACGACGGTGCTGTTCACGCTCGTCTACAACGCCGGGATGGCGCTGTGGGAGGGGCGCCCCCAGCCCCTGTATCGCTCGCTCGAAGTCGTCGTCCAGAGTTTCACCACGACCGGATACGGCGAGGACGCCCCGTGGCGGTCGCCCCAGATGAACCTACTGGCGATCACCATGCAGCTCACCGGTATCGGTCTCATCCTCACCGCCGTCGACGTGTTCGCGGTGCCGTGGCTCCGGGGCGCGCTCACGCCGAGCGCCCCCGAATCCGTCTCCGGGCTACAGGACCACGTGATCATCTGCGAGCACACGCCGCGGACGGACGCGTTCATCACGGAACTCGACGCGCGCGACCAACCGTACGTCCTCGTCGAGGCCGACGAGGTGCGGGCAGGCGAACTCCACGAGGCGGGGTATCGGGTCGTCCACGGCGACCCGGAATCGACGGACGACCTCCGGGCCGCGGGCATCGAGTCGGCACGCGTCGTCGTCGCCGACGCCGCGGACGACACGAACGCGAGCATCGTCCTCTCGGTTCGGGACGCCCGACCGAGCGTGCGCGTAATCACGCTAGTCGAGGAGGCCGGCCTCGCCCGCTACCACCGGGCGGCAGGCGCGAACGAGGTGCTATCGCCCCGGCAGTTGCTGGGATCGAGTCTGGCGAGGCAAGTGCCGACGACGGTCACGACCGACGTGGCGGAGGGGGTCACCGTCGGCGACGACTTCGAACTCGTCGAGGTGACGGTTGCGGCGAACAGCGACCTCCACGGTCGGACCTTCGGCGAGGCGCGCCTGCGCGAGCGGTTCGGCGTGAACGTGATCGGCGCGTGGTTCGACGGCGACTTCCGGACGCCAATCGGGATGGACGACGAGTTGGCTGCACGAACGCGGTTGCTCGTCGCCGGCGAGTCGGCTCAAGTCGAGGCGCTCCAAGAGGCGACCGCCTCGACCGTCCGGCGCTTCGCTCCCCAGCGCATCGTGGTCGCGGGCTACGGCGACTCGGGACGCGCGGCGGCCGACGCCCTCTCCCAGTCCGGGGCCGAACTGACGGTGCTCGATCTCGCGGACGACGACCGGGTCGACGTGGTGGGCGACGCGCGCGACCCCGACGCCCTCGAATCGGCGGGGATCGCCGACGCGTCGGCGCTGATCCTCACCGTCGCCGACGACACGACGGCCATCTTCGCGACGCTCATCGCCCGGGAGTTGAATCCGGACCTCTACATCGTCGTCCGGGCGAACGAGGAAGACGACGTGCAGAAACTGTACCGCGCGGGCGGCGACTACGTGCAGTCGCTGGCGACGGTCAGCGGCCGGATGCTCGCCTCGACCGTCTTCGAGGACGAGGAAGTGCTCGCGTACGACAAGCAGGTGAACGTCGTGCGCCTCCCCGTCGGCGATCTAGCGGGAAGCACGCTCGTCGACGAACGGGTGCGGACGCGGACCGGTGGGACCGTCGTCGCGGTGGTCCGCGAGGTGGAGACGATCACCGACTTCGAACCCGAGGCGTTCGTGTTCGAGGCGGACGACGAGGTGGTCATCGCCGGCACCGACGAGGCGATTACGGAGTTCGAGCGGACGTTCGGGATCTGAGTGGCGACCGGTGGGCGGTGGATTGAACTGGAGACGGCCTAAGATAGAACCATGCCGGATCGGCAGCGGGTGGTGTACGCGGGCGAAAACACGGAGACGGTGACGACCAAGCTCGTGGACGACGATGGTCGGATCGAGGTCGAGACGGCGACGACGGCCGAACAGACACTCGACCTGCTGTCGGCGTCGGTCGACTGTGTCGTCGTCGCGCCCCCGCTGCCCGACGCTGACGGACTCGACATTCTGCGTCGCGTTCGGGAGCGCTACCCGGACCTCCCGTTCGTCCTGTACCCTGCGGACGGCTCGGAGACGCTCGCGAGGGCGGCGTTCCGTGCCGGTGCGACCGACTACGTGCCGCAGTCGGGCGACGGCGATTCGGATCGTCTCCGCGAGAGGGTCGTCGGTGCCATCGGCGCGGAGCCACAGCCGGCCCACGCTCGATGCGCGGAACGGGTCGTGAGCCTCGTCAGGACGATCCAGTCGGGGCTCGTGCGGGCGCGGACGGGCGAGGAGATCGACACGGCCGTCTGCGAGGCCATCGTCGACACGGTCCCCTACGCGTTCGCCTGGATCGGCGAGTACGACGAGACGGACGGACGAGTGACGCCACGAGCGTCGGCCGGACTCGAGATGGGATATCTCGACGCCGTCGACATCGCGGCCGACGGCAGTCGAATCGGCTGGGGGCCGACCGGTCGGGCGGTCAAACGCCGGACCGTCCAGACGGTACAGGACATCACGTCGGCGCCCGAGTACGAGCCGTGGCGGGAGGAAGCCCTCGACCGGTCGTATCGGTCGAGTGCTGCGATTCCTCTCCACCACGACGAGACGCTCTACGGGGTGTTGAACGTCTACGCCGACCGGGCGGAGGCGTTCGACGACGAAGAACGGTCGTTGCTGGCCGACCTCGGCGAGACCATCGGACACACCTACCACCGCGTCCGGATGCAGGAACGGTACGAATCGCAGTACCGACAGCTGTTCGAGGAGGCACCGGTGATGGTCGCCCTCACGCGCGACGGGGAGGAGGGGCCGATCATCGAGGACTGTAACCGCCAGTTCGCGACGAAGCTGGGGTGGGCACGCGACGAACTCCGGGGGCGACCGCTGACCGCCGTGTACACGGACGCGGGAGCGCAGAAACTGCTGGAAGGGAGAGGATACGAACGGGCGCTGGCCGGGGAGTTCGTCACGAGCGAGCGAACGCTCCGCACGCGAGAGGGCGAGCGTCTGGAGACGCTACTGCAGGCGACGCCGCGACGGAACACGGACGGGGACGTGATCGGCACGAACACCATCTACGTCGACCTGACGGAGCGCAAGCGGGCGCGGGAGGTGCTCGATCAGGCCGAAGCCATGGAGGCGTCGATGGACGGTATCGGCATCATCGACGCGGACGGCGAGTTCCGCTACGCGAATCAGGCTCACGCGGACATCTACGGCTACGACGACCCCGACGCGTTTATCGGCAACACGTGGCGGATGCTCTACGACGCCGACGAAGTCGACCGGTTCGAGTCCGAAATCCACTCGGTTCTCGACGCGGGCGAGACGTGGCGCGGCGAAGCGACGGGCGTCCGTGCGGACGGCAGCACCTTCCCGCAAGAGATCTCGCTCACCCCGCTATCGGACGGCCGCTACATCTGCGTGGTGCGCGACATCACCGAACGCAAACGGTACGAACACCGACTGGAACGGCAACGGGACAACCTCGAGATCCTCAACAAGGTAGTGCGTCACGACATCCGCAACGACCTGCAGGTGACCCTAGGGTACGCGGAGATACTGCGGGAGTTCGTCGACGAGGAGGGATGCGACCACGTCGAGAGCGTGGTGAACAGCGCACGCGACGCCATCGAGATCACCGAGTCGGCGGGTGACGTAGCCGAAGTGATGCTCAACGCAGACACGGAGACGAAACCGGTCGAGATCAAATACGTCCTCAACGACCAGATCAGCGAAGTGCGGTCGACCTACGAGGACGCGATACTGACGACCGAGGGAGCCGTTCCGGATGTCGACGTGATAGCCGACGGGATGCTGGGCTCGGTGTTCCGGAACCTGCTCACGAACGCCATCGTCCACAACGACGGGCCGGTCCGGAAGGTGACCGTCTCGGCGACCCTGACCGACGGCGCCGTAGAAGTACAGGTCGCCGACAACGGTCCCGGCATCCCCGCCGACCGGAAGGACGCGATCTTCGAAGACGGCGAGAAAGGTCTCGACAGCGAGGGCACGGGACTGGGACTCTACCTCGTCGCGACGCTACTCGACCGATACGGCGGCGACATCCGCGTCGCAGACGACGACCCGCGCGGCACCGTCTTCACCGTCTCGCTACCGGTCGCCGACTGAGAGGATTCTGTACGTCGGCGAACGCGCCCACCCGATAACACCGACACAACCTAGTATCACTCGTGTCATGGAACATATATATTCGTGGCCCCCCTACCCTCGTGTATCCGGACTGAGGACACGATGAGCACCGACACAGCCGGCATCCACCACGTAACGTCCATCGCGAGCGACCCCCAGCAAAACGTCGACTTCTACACCGACGTGCTCGGCCTGCGTCTCGTGAAGCGAACGGTCAACTTCGACGACAAGTTCACCTACCACCTCTACTACGGTGACGAGGTGGGAACGCCGGGGACCGTCCTGACGTTCTTCCCGTTCGGGGACGGGGGAACGCAGGGTCGGGTGGGCCGCGGCCAGCCGACGGCGACGGCCTTCGTCGTCCCGCCCGAGTCGGTCGACTACTGGCTCGACCGCCTCGATTCGGTGGGCGTCGACCGCGAGGAACCGGTCGAGCGCTTCGGCGAGACGGTCGTCCCGTTCACCGACCACGACGGCCAGCCGCTCGAACTCGTCACGGGCGAGAGCGATATCGAGCCGTGGCGCGGCGGGCCGGTGCCCGCCGAACACGGGATTCGCGGCTTTCACGGCGTCACGCTCGACTCGCTCGACCCCGAGCGAACCGGCGACGTTCTCGAACGGCTCGGGTACGAGCGGGTCGACGCGGCGGGCGAGCGCACCCGGTATCGCGCCGCGAGCGACCGGGCCGCCGTCGTCGACGTGCTCCACCGCCCGGACGCCCGGCGCGGGCGCGAGGGGGTCGGCACGATCCACCACGTCGCCGTCCGCGCGCCCGACGAGGCGACGCAGCTGGCGTGGCGGGACGCCCTCACCGACGAGGGACTGAACGTCACGCCACAGAAGGACCGCCACTACTTCCAGTCGGTCTACACCCGGGAACCGGGCGGCATCCTCGTCGAGATTGCGACCGACGGGCCGGGCTTCACCCGCGACGAGTCGGTCGAAGCGCTGGGAGCGAGCCTCAAGCTGCCGCCGTGGCTGGAGGAGGACCGCGAGATGATCGAGGGCCAGTTACCGCCCCTCGACGGCGACGCGATGGAGGCGAACTGATGGACGGTCCGCACCAAGACCAACCGCTCGTGACGGCCGGCACGCCCCTCGACGAGGCGGACGCGGCTGCCGTCCTCGTCCACGGCCGCGGCGCGACGGCGCGGAGCATCGTCCAGATGGCTCGGGAGTTCCACCGCGAGGGCGTCGCCTACCTCGCGCCGCAGGCGAGTCGCAACACGTGGTATCCGAACCCGTTCACCGCGCCGGTCGAGACGAACGAGCCCGGCCGTTCGTCGGGCTTACAGGCCATCGCGGACGCCACCCGCGAGGCCACCGACGCCGGGGTTCCGACCGAGCGCGTCCTCCTCCTCGGCTTCTCGCAGGGGGCGTGTCTGGCGAGCGAGTTCGTCGCCCGCAACCCCCGTCGGTACGGGGGCCTCGCGGCGCTCTCCGGCGGCCTCATCGGCGAGACTATCGACCCCGACGACTACACGGGTGATCTGGCGGGGACGCCCGTCTTCCTCGGCTGTAGCGACGTGGATCCGCACATCCCCGAGGAGCGCGTCCACGCATCAGTCGACGTGTTCGAGCGGCTGGGCGGCGACGTGACCGAGCGGCTCTACCCGGGCATGGGACACACGATCAATCGGGACGAGAGCGAGTACGTCGCGAAGATGGTCGCCACCCTCGTCAACGGATGAGACCCCACGTCGCCGTTCAGAACGGGAGGGGCGGCCGCCTCAACTCCCGTCGGAGATCCGTAACGCGTCGGCGATGACTTGCGGGATGTCGGTGTTGTCCCGAACCGTGTTGAAGAACTCGGAATTCGGTCCCTCGGCGTAGAGCGGCACGTCGACGCCCGTGTGACCGAACGAGGTGAACGCAATCAGCATCCGCCGGTTGAGGCGTTGCCGGATCTTCCCCTGCTCCGTGAAGTTCGGACCCAGATAGAACTGCCAGAACTTGTCCCGGTCGTTCAGGTTCCGGTCGAACTCCTCCCACGGGATGCCACCTTCCTCTTCCAGCACTGCCCGGTAGTTCTCGACCGAGGGGAACGTTTCGTCGATGATAGGTTTTAGCCGCTCGGCGACGCTCGCTTCGAGCTGGTCGATGAGTTCGTAGTTGACGTTGTGGATGCCGTCGCGGCCGAGGGAGAACCCCCCACACTCGTGATCGGCAGTCGTGACCACCATCGTCGGTTGCGTTCCCGAAGACTGTGCGAAATCGAGGCAGACGCCCGTCGCTCTGTCACCCTCCAGTTGTTCGTCGAGGATCGACGGATCGTTGTAGTGGCCGGCGTGGTCGATCCGTCCCGCCTCGAGCATGAGGAAAAAGCCCTCGTTCTGACTCACTTGGGAGAGCAGCTCGATGGCCTTCTCGGCCATCTGAACCAGCCCCGGCTGTGTCGTGTCACCGAACTCACGATCCAGATACATATCGAGATGGCTCCCGCTGAACAGTCCCAGCACCGGCGCCTGATCGACGTCCTCGAGTTCGTCCGCCGTCTCGACGAACTCGTACCCCGCAGCCTCGGCGTCACTGACCAGATCCCGTCCGTCGTCGCGCTGGTCGGGATCGAAGTGCTCCCTGCCACCGCCCAAGAGGAGATCGATGTCCGATTCCTCGATGTACTGTCGTGCAATTTCGTCCTCGCGGAACCGAGTCTCGACGTGTGCTCCGAACGCGGCCGGCGTCGCGTGGGTGATCCGGGTCGTCGTCACCAGTCCAGTCGCGAGTCCGGCGTCGTTGGCTGCCTCGACGATCGTTTCGACCGGAACGAACTCTCCGCCCTCTTGGACGCCGCCGATTGCACCGGGGTACGTCTTGATGCCACAGCCCGCACCGGTCGCGAACGCGGCGCAGTCGGGATCGAGTCCCGACATCGACGTGGCGGTCGACGCGGAGTCGGGGACCACTTCGTTCGCCGTGGCGGGAAACGTCGTCATCGTTCCCTGCGCCTCGTGGCGATCCATGTGGAGTTGCGTCTCCCCCGGACCGGCGTTCAGCGGGAACCGGTCGGGATCGTTCCGGTAGGCTTTGAGGTAACGCGCCCCCGAGACTTGGGACCGGCCCATCCCGTCGTGGATGACGAGAATGGCGTTTCGGGCTCGCGCTGCGCGGCGTTGCTCGTCCCCACCCCCCTGTTGAGCGACCCCTCGTCCACCGAGCGCGGATATGCCCGCGACCGTCCCCACACCTTTGAGGAACGACCGACGCTTCGCCGCGATCGGTAACGTCCCCGGCTCCGGTGCATTGTGGCTGCCACACTCATGTCTGTCGAAATCCATAATGTAATATTATTATAATAACAAATAAATGTTTTCTAGGAAACATTACAATACTTATTATTATATGATCAGTAAATTTTCTCGAGACAGATCACACGGTGACAGCCGGGGAGAAGTCAAAAGAGCCGTGTTACACTAGCAACGTGAGCACACGGGCGACACCGATGGCGGCGAGCGCCCCGACGATGTTCGCGAGCGCGTAGCCGCCGGCCTTCAGGGGCTCGCCGCCGTCCCACAGGCGCACGACCTCGAACGAGAACGAAGAGAAGGTGGTAAACGAGCCGCAGGCACCGGTGCCGACCAGCAACAACAGGTCCGTCCCCGGGTCGAGCGCCGTCAGGAGCCCGAGCACGAAACTCCCGAGGACGTTCACCGTCAGCGTCCCCGTCGGGAACGACTCGCGCTCGACGGCGAGGCTGACGACGTGTCGGAGGAGCGCGCCGATCATCCCGCCGACAGCGACGAGGTACGCGGGGTTAGCCATCGGCCGACCCTCCCGTCGCGACGAACGCGACGACGAGTCGCCGGCCGACGAGGACCGCGACGATTCCGAGCGCGTAACTGCCGACGACGTTCAGAAAGCCCAGCCAGAGCGGGACGGTCGTCGTCTGGACGGCGAAGGTGCTGTATGTCGTATAGGAGGAGAGAAAGCCCGTCCCGAAGACGACGCGCGTCTTCTCGGCCAACAGGTCCGTGTAGAGCGCCTCGTAGAGGAGGACGCCGAGGAGGAAACTCCCCGTCACGTTCGCGACGAGCGTCCCCTGAAGGCCCGGTATGACGGTGCCGATGGCGTACCGGAGGTTGGCGCCAGCGGCGCCTCCGACGGCGATGAGAAGGCCGGTTTCGAGGGTGTAAATCAGGTCTCGTCGGTGCATGAGTCGTCCGGTTGAATCGTATGGACCTCCGTCGCTACCAACTTAATACTGCGTTCGGTCGGCGGACGGCAGTCGGCAGCCGGCAGTCGACGCCCCAACGTTTACTATCCGATATCTCCTCTTCGCGGCTGATGTCAACTGAAGAACTCGAAGCGGCGGCCAGGGAGTTCCACGAGGACATCCCCCACCGGTTTCAGGTGTCGCTCACCATGTCGATGGAGACGCGTGACCGTCTGCGACGGATACGGGAGGAACTGAACGACGCCGCCGGGGAGCGCGTGTTCACGACCGACGACGCGATTCGGCTCGCCCTCCTGAGCGGAGCCCGCTATCACGCGGCGGCGACGGGTGAGCGGGACGCGGCCGAGACGGACTCGCTCACGACGCTCGCCGGGGCGCTCCGTCGAGTCGTAGAAGAGGAGTGAGAAACGTCGGCGCGAACGTCCGGCAGGGCGCGACGCACTAGCTGAGCGGATCGTCGGTGATGGGGACCTGTCCCCGGTCGGCCGCTTCACCGAGTTCGTCCGGGCTGACGTCGAACTCGAAGACGTCTTTCGGGAGCGCGAGCGTCGAACACGCGTTCGGAATGTCGACGACGCCGCTGTGTCGGCCCTCGATGGGAACGGTCCCGAGGATCATCAACGCCTGTTCGCCGGTGTAGCCGAACTTCTTCAGGTACTCGATGGCTTCGAGACACGCCTGCCGGTAGGCGACGTGCGGGTCCATGTACCGCTGTTCGCCGTCTTCGGTGACGGAGTAGCCCTCGAAGACGACGTACTCCGAGAAGTTCGGGCCGCGGTGGCCCGGTTCGAAGATGGGGTGGCTGATGCCGTGTTTCTCCATCCCGTCTTTCACGAGTTCGAACTTGAGGTCGACGTAGCCGGCCATCTCGATGGCGCCACAGAACGTGATTTCGCCGTCGCCCTGCGAGGCGTGGATGTCCCCGATGCCGAACTTCGCGCCCTCGACGAACACCGGGAAGTAGATGGTCGAGCCGAGCGAGAGGTCCTTGATGTCGGTGTTGCCGCCGTGTTCCCGCGGCGGGACGGTTCGAGCGCCCTCCTGTTCGATCCGGTCGGCAACGTCGCCTTCGGCCTCGCCGGCCTGTGCCCCGTCGGGCGTGGGCGGACTCGCGACTGGCGGCTGAGATTCGCCGGTGGGGTGGTTGGGGATCGACGCCGGATCGTCGTCGTGTTGGTCGATCAATTCCGCCTCGCGGTCGACCCATTCGTCGAGCAGTTCCTGTGAGGGTGCAGTGCCGAGCAGGCCGGGGTGGATCTTCCCCTCGTAGTGGACATCCGGGATGTGGCGGGACGAGACGTACGTGCCGTCGAGGTCCCAGATGGCCTTGGCTGCCTCGGGGAAGTGATCGGTCAGGAATCCGCCCCCGTTCTGCTGGGAGAAGATTCCGGTGAAACCGAACTCCGAGCGCTCGTTCAGCACGCCGATATCGAGGAGCGTGACCTTGAGGAGGTCGCCGGGTTCGGCCCCCTCGACTTCGACCGGCCCGCTGAGATAATGCACCTGATTGAGGTCCACGTCGCGGACCTCGTTCGGGTCGTCGTTGTCGACGATCTGACCACCGGTCCAATCGAGACACTCGAGCCGAACGGTCCCCCCCGGTTCGGTGTGAACCACGGGTTCGAGTTCGGGATGCCACCGATTGAACGGATTCGCCCCCGGCTGGTCGTCCGGGGGTCTCGTGGTGTCGACTTCGAAGTGTACTTCGGGCATAGGAGTCCTGGGCGAACGGCCCAACAAAATAGTTAGTTGACTAATGTTTAAAAATATTCATTTCCTTCTGACACTTTTGCGATGCACACCACACGACCAGCGGAGACGCCGGCGCAAAGACATATGCGGCGCCGCACCGAAGTTCGGGGCGGGATGAACTCGGACGACAGCGACCGCTCGCCGCTCTCGCCGAACGCCCTGACGACGCGTCTCGACAGCGTGGAGGTGGGCGACGAACTCCGTCTCAACGACCGTGACCGGGTGTTCGAAGTCGTGGGGACGGAGCGCTACGCGGTCAGGGTCGTCGACGACGAGGGTAACGAGCACACGATTTCACAGAACCTCCAGAGCGGCGGTTGGCGTATCCACGAGACGGTCTGGTGGGTGGGAACGGTCGACGCGAACGACGGCTAGCCCTCGGCCCGGAGGAAGAGGCGGAACTCGAGGTGGTCCTTCTCCACCCCGACCAGTTCGGTCGCCGTCTTCTCGAATCGCCAGTGCCGGCTGTCGACGCCGCGGTCACACAGTCGATCCGCGACTCGCTGTACCGTCGCCGCGAGGTCGCCGGCGGCCCGCAACACCACACCGTCACACGCCGGTCGTGCGGTCAGGGCGTCGACGAGGGCCGTCTCGACGGCGTCGAAGTCGTCGGTATCGTCGACGTAGACGCTCGCGAACGCCGCGCCGTCGTGGGACAGCGAGTCGTCGTGAGTCGAGGCGTCGGTGGCCGACTCCTGCCGTGCGACGAGTCGGTAGAGGCGCTCCCCGCGGGACGCCGCCGCCGCTCGCCAGCGGTCGACGCCGTCGTCCGGGGCACACCGCACCCGATAGCGCCCCTCGCGCTGGTCCAGCAGGCCGTACGCGACGAGCAACGCGAGGAGACGTGTGAGCGAGCGGCCGTCGTGGTCGGTCACGTCCGCGAGTCGCTCCGGCGTGAACGTCGCGGTGCCGAAGTGGTCGTGGATCCGCAGGTAGAGGTCGACGCAGTCCTCGACTGCGGGAAGCGTGTCCGAGGTCATGCGCTCGGAACGGTCACGCCCACGGCCACGCTCCCATCGCCATCACGTAGCCCGCGGCGCCGGAGACGATGCCGACGGCCGTCGTGTACCAGCCGATGATCGAGGTGTACTCGTCGCGTTCGATGCCGAGGAGCACCCAGAACGCGAACCAGAGGACGGCCCAGATCCACCACAGCGCCGCGAGGCCGAGGTCCCCAGCCTGAAAGACGAGAAGGCCCGTCGGGGTGGCGAGGGCAGCGACGAACAGGCAGTACCAGCCGAAGCTGCGCTGATCTTCGATGCCGCGCCAAGCGTTCGCCCCGACCCAGAGGTAGGTGAACGAGAACAGTAGCGTGCCGGCGGCGTTGAACGGCGTCCCGTCGGACGCCTCGGGGAAGAAGCCCCACCAGATCGCGATCAGGAACGTAATCAGCCCCGTCAGGAAGTTGAGGATCGCCACGTCGTCGCCGTCGCCGTACCCGAGCAACCAGAGTCCGTTGACGATCAGCACCGCTCCGACGTACACCAGCCCCATCCCGAGCGTGTTGATCAGCGCCACGATCCACCCCCACCCGTTTCGTGTTCTTCGAATGACATGCGATGCCGGGGGAAATATGACACACAGCTATAAAAAATTCAACATTTTTGGCAGATTTCGTATGTGTTTATTTTCATTAATTACTGACGGATTCCCATTTTTGGACCCTGTATGCGGCCGTTGTGAGGCATAATCGACCCACTATTTCACCCACTTAAATTCGCCAAGCATACAGATCGTCTGACATATAGTATAACTGTTGGATGATTAACTATATTCTGTTGTGGTGTGTGTGCTAGGGGGCAACATGCCAGAAACGATCTTCGAGGTCGATACGGACGCACCGATAGACGAGCAGCCCGATCCCATCGTGAATCGGTGGCATCCCGACGTGCCGCCGGCGGCCTCTATCGAACCGGGCGAGAAAGTGCGGATCGAGTGTCTCGACTGGACGGGCAATCAGGTGGTGAACGACGACACCGCGAACGACATCCGAGACATGCGTCTCGACCCGAATCACCACCTGAGCGGCCCGTTCGAGGTGAAGGGGGCCGAGCCGGGGGACATCCTCGTCGTCGACATCCTCGATTTGGGGCCGTTTCCGGACCACGAATGGGGGTTCACCGGCATCTTCGAACTGGACAACGGGGGTGGGTTCCTGACCGATCACTTCCCCGACGCGGCCAAGGCCATCTGGGACCTCGACGGCGTGATGACCCACTCCCGGCACGTCGAGGACGTGCGATTCCCCGGCTGTGCCCACCCCGGGATCATGGGCACCGCCCCGTCACACGAACTGCTCGAGGAGTGGAACGAACGGGAACAGGAACTCATCGACCGGGGGCCAGACCGCGAGACGGCCGTCAACCACGAAACCCGGGAGGAGCAGCCGCCGCTCGCGCTCCCACCGGAGCCGAACGAGGTGCTCCTCGGCGGGATGGACGAGGAGGACGTGCCGGACGCCGCCGAGAAGGCGGCCCGAACGATCCCACCCCGGGAGAACGCCGGCAACTGCGACATCAAGAACCTCGGTCGTGGGTCGCGAGTGTACATTCCGGTGTTCGTCGAGGGCGCGAACTTCATCACCGGCGACCTCCACTTCTCGCAGGGCGACGGCGAGATTACGTTCTGTGGCGCCATCGAGATGGCCGGGTGGATCGACCTGCGTGTCGATCTGATCAAGAACGGGGTGGCGAAGTTCGGTACCGACTACGCCATGTTCAAGCCCGGCTATCAGGATCCGGACTTCTCGAACTACGTCGTCTTCGAGGGCTACTCCGTCGACGAGGACGGCACCCAGCACTACAAGAACGCCAACGTCGGGATGCGGCGGGCCTGTCTCGACGCCATCGACTACCTGACGAACTTCGGATACACGGCCGAACAGGCGTACATCATCCTGAGTACGGCGCCGGTGGAGAGTCGGATCGCCGGCATCGTCGACCTGCCGAACACGTGCGTGACGGTGTCGGTGCCGAACGAGGTGTTCGACATCGACATCGATCCGGACACGCTCTCGAACGGCGGCGTCGGCGGTGACCGCGGCTCGGCCGCCAAGCCGACCTGACGGTCCCGAGCGGGACCACCCGCATCAGTGGTCGTGGCCCATCGAGTGGCCCACGGCCCACGGGTAGCCCTCGGCGCTCTCGACGAACTCGCCGGGACCGTGAGCGTGGTCCTCCTCGCCGTGGCCGTGGCCGTCCCGGTCGACCGCCCCGGCGACCACGTCGTCGATGCGGAGCACGAGGTTCGCCGCCTCCGCGGCGCTGTCGAGCGCCTGCCGTTTCACCGCGACCGACTCGACGACGCCCCGGTCGAGCATATCCGCCACGCCACCCGTATCGAGGTCGAGCCCCGTCCGTTCCTCGCCGCGGTGATGGCGGGTCCGCAGTTCGAGCAGGCCGTCGATCGGATCGATCCCCGCCGTCTCGGCCAGCGTCCGCGGAATCGTCTCGAGAGCGTCGGCGAACGCCTCGATTGCCAGTTGTTCTCGCCGTGGCACCGTCGCCGCGTAGTCCCGAAGGTCCGTCGCGAGGTGAACCTCGACCGCCCCGCCGCCCGGGACGACACGCCCGTCCTCGATAACGAGCCTGAGGACGTAGAAGCAGTCGTCGACGAGTCGTTTGACCTCGTCGGCAACGTGTTCCGTTCCGCCCCGGAGGAGCAGCGAGACCTGATCGAAGCCCTCCGCGTCGGAGACGACGGTGAACCGGGTGGAGCCGAGATCCCGTCGTTCGACGAGGCCGGCCCGTCCCGTCACCGCAGGCGTGAGTTCGTCGACCGACGCGACGGGACGGGCGCCGGTCGCCCGACCGAGTTTGTGCAGTTCGTCCTGTCGGGTGCGCTCGACCGCGAGGATTCCCTCCTTCGCGAGCAGGTAGCGAACCCGGTCGTCGATGGACTTCTGACAGAAGACGACGTCGGCGTCGACGCCGGCGATCCGGTCGACCTGCGAGGCGTGCACCTCGTCCTCGTACGCCCTGAACGCGTCGAGGTCCGCCGGCGACTCGACGGTCACCGGACCCCCGCCCGTCGGCGTCTCGATTGTCAGCTGGTCGTCGACGAGCGCCACGGTCGCCCCCTCGATCCGCCGGGGCGGACCGGGGTCCGGCGACACCACGTCGGTCGACGACTCCGCCATGTCGATGAGCAGGCCGTCGACGACCCGCGAGTCGAACACGGAGCCACCGGGAGCGGTCTTGCGGGTGATCTTCTCGAAGTCGACGGTGTGATCGCCGCGGATCGCCTGCACCGTCTCGACCACCTGTCGGGCGAGGAAGGCGGTCGCCTCGTCGTCCCACTTCCCGGTGATGACCGTCCGGGCGACCTCGCGGAGTCGCTCCGGGTCGGTGCTGTCGATCACGAGCGCGTCGCGCTCAAGCGTCCGTATCGCCTGCCGGACGGCGCGATGGTAGCCGTCCGTGATCGTCGTCGGGTGGAGGCCGCGTTCGAGGAGGTCCTCGGCCGCCGCGAGGAGTTCCCCCGCCAGCACGACGGCGGTGGTCGTCCCGTCGCCGGTCCGCTCCTCCTGCTGGGAGGCGATGTCGACGAGGACCGTCGCAATCGGCTGGTCGACATCCATCCGGTCGAGCATACTCGCGCCGTCGTTCGTGACGACGACCTTCCCGTCCGCCCCCACGAGCATCTTGTCCAGTCCCTTCGGACCGAGCGTCGTCCGAAGCAACTCCGCCAGCGCCCGGCCGGCCGCGATGTTGGCCGACCGGGCGTCGCCCCCCGCGACGTGGTCCGGAGAATCAGCGGAGAGAATCCGGGACCGATCTGTTACTGTCATGACACTCAATCCCACACACCACACCCGACGGTATTAAGGTTTGTTGAAGCAATGACATCAATCGGCTCGTGCGTCGGGGACGCCGAGGCCGGCGTCAGGACGCCGTGGCGCCGTCCGCCCGCAGATTCTCGTCGAGGAAGCGGAGCGTCCTCGACCACGCGTCACGCGTCGCCTCGGGGCGGAAGCGCTCACCGCTCGGGTTGGCGAAGGCGTGACCCGCACCCTCGTAGACGTAGATCTCGCGTTCGACGCCGAGCTCACCGAGGGTTCGATTGAACTCGCGGACGTTCTCGATGCCGACGACCTGATCCTCCGAGCCGAAGACGCCGAGGACGGGCGCGTCGATGCGCTGGAGCGTCGACCGGTTCGTCGTGAGCGTGCCGTAGTAGATGACCGTCGCGTTCAGGTCGGCGTCGCTGAGGCTCAACTGGAGGCTCTGCCCGCCGCCGAAACACCAGCCGAGGCTGGCGACCTGCTGGGTGGTGTCCGACCGGGCGCGAAGCCCCGAGACGGCGCGGCTCATCTTCGACACCGCCACGTCGGGGTTCTCGCGGACCTGCCCCGACAGTCGCGCCGCCTCCGAGGAGTTCGTCGCCACCTCGCCGTCGTAGAGGTCGACGGCGAAGACGACGTAGCCGTGGCCGGCGAGAATCTCCGCCATGTGCTCGATGTTCTCGTTGAGCCCCCACCACTCGTGGATCATCACGACGGCGGGGTACTCGCCGTCCGCGGCGGGGCGAGCGAGGTAGCCCGGCGTCCCGTCGATGGTCGTCCGTTCCGTCGTGATGGCCGAGAGGTTCTCGGCGCTGAAGATGTCGGCGTTGCCGCCGGTGGTGACGGGCTGGCAGGTGCCGTCCTTCCGGATGGCGCCGGGCTGACAGCCCGTGTGCGGGGTCTGGGTGTACGACGCCTCGGCCGTCGGCGTCGCCGTCGGTGCGTCGGTCGGCGTCGCCGTCGACGTGTCGCCGCCGAAGACACCCGAACACCCGCTCAGGAGCACCAGCGCGGCGACGAAGACGGGAGCGAGTCGTGACGTGGGCATTTCGTGTTGGGAAAGGAACGGGTCGGGAAAACGGTTCCGCCGGCCGGAAGGATTACTCGTCGACGAGTTCGATCCCCGCGTCGCCGTTGGGGACCATGCAGACGAACGAACTCTCCGCGTCGCTCTCGTTGCGGAACCAGTGGACGGTGCCGGCCGGGATGAGGAGGGAGTCGCCCTCGTGAACCGTGTGTTCCTCGTCTTCGATGCCGACGACGTACTCGCCCTCGACGGTGTGTACCTCGTGTTCGACGGCGTTGGTGTGTTTGGGCACCTCGGCGCCCGGGTCGAGGCGGTAGCGGCGCATCCGGAAGTTGGGCGCGCCGTCGGACTCGTCGAAGACGACCGCCTTGCGGACGCCGTCGGCTTTCGACAGTTCGTCGTACGCCACATCGCCGGCGCGCTTGATCGTCGGTTTCGGGGTCGGCTGGGAGTCGCTCATACCGCCCACTCGTCGGCGGGGGGTGAAAACCGTTCGCCTCGGACGTGTCAGAGCGGCGGATCCCGCTCCCCCACCGGTACCGTCGTCTCCAACCAATTCTCTTCGGGCGGGAGCGGACAGGAGAAGGCGTCGCTGAAGGCACAGAAGGGAGTGTACGCGAGGTTGAAATCCAGCGTGACGCGGTCACCGTCCGCGAGTTCACCTTCCGGCGAGAGTTCCATGTACCGCCCGCCACGGTAGGTCTGCTGGCCCGTCGTCTTGTCGCGGAAGGGGACGAAGATGCCGTCCTCGGCCCCCTCCTGTCGGTAGCCGTGGAGAGTGTAGGTGTCGCCGTCGAGGTCGAACTCGAAGGTGACGACCCGGAGGTAGCGGACGGTGCGGCCGTCGCTCGTCTCCACGTCGACCGGCTCGGCGTCGGCGTGGACGGTCACCGTCGCCTCGACCCGGTAGGCAGGGTCCGGGTCGAAGTACGCCAGCCCGTCGAAGTCGTCACGCTCGTCGGGCGGAATCGGCGACCCACGCTCCTCGGCGAAGACGCGGTCCTTCTCGGCGCGGTTCTCGCGCAAGCGCTCGGCGTACTCGGGCGGTGTGTCGGTCATACCTCCGCTACGAGGGCGACGACCGTCAGTCCGGCGATAGAGGGAGAATCAGGCCTGATAATCTGATCAGTTCGTTTATACTATCTGTCGTCGAGAGTGCGAGTGTAATGGTGTCGAAGGGGGATCTCGGGGTGAGCTACCTCGTCGGCGTGGGAGTCGTGCTGTTCGGCGTCTGTAGCGCCGGCATTCTGCTCCCGGCCGAATCCGGCGACGGGGCCGGAGTACAGTCGCTGCTCGGCCTCAGCATGGGCGGGATGATCGCCGGGAGCTTCCTCGTGACCGGGATCGGACTCTCGCAGAGTACGCTCGACGACGACCGGGTCTGGCGCGTCGCCGGGTGGTCGACGCTCGGCCTCGGTTTACCGACGCTGGTGGCCGTCTTAGTGATCGTGCTGGCGCCGTCGCTGCTCGGCGGCGTCGGGTGGCGGAGCGTCGTCCTCGTCAACATCGCGGCGGGCGGGGTCGTGGGCGTCCTCGTCGGTTCCCTGCTCGAACTCCGCGCCGAGCACGAGCGAACCCGGACGCTCAACCAGCGTAACTCCGTCTTCCTGCGGCTGTTCCGTCACGACATCCGCACCAGCCTCAACCTGATCCGCGGCCACCTCGACCTCGTGACCGGTGATGACTCGCCGCCGCCGGCGTCGCCCGACGTGATTCGGGAACAGCTGGAACACATCGAGCGTCTGAGTGACGCCGCGAACCGGCTGGACGAACTCGGGTCGGCAGCGGAGACGAAGCCGGTCGATATCGACGCGCTCGTCCACGAACGGCTCCACGAACTCCGCCACTCGTCCGACGCCGTGACCGTCGAGACGGACATCGAGGACGTGTCCGTGGAGGCGAACGAGCTCCTCTCGTCGGTCGTGGACAACCTGCTCAGGAACGCTGTGGAACATGGTTCCACAAGCCCTCGGTCGCAGACTCCCGAGGACGCTGTCGAACACGGTTCCACAAGCCCTCGGTCGCAGACTCCCGAGGACGCTGTCGAACACGGGCCGACAGGTAGCCGGCCACAGTCCGACGGCGCCCCGTGGCTCCACGTGACCGTCCGCCCGGTCGAGCGACGAGGACAGCGAGACGCCGTCGAACTCCGCGTCGAGGACGACGGCCCGGGCTTCACCCCCGCCGAACTCGCCGTCCACGCCGACGCCGAGGCGACCGAGACGGCGCTCCAGCACAGCGACGGCGTCGGCCTCTGGCTCGTCCGGTGGATCGTCGAGAGCTACGACGGCGAGTTCACCGTCCGCAACGCCGACGGCGGCGGCGGCGCCGTCGCGACGGTGACGCTACCGATGGCCGACCGCGTCACGTCGGACACGGAGTCGGCTTCGGGCGACGGACGGGCGAGGACGGTGCGCTCACACTGACCACTGTCGACGCCCGTCGGGAGCGCCGCTCACTGGTCCGCCAACTGGGCGCCGTTCATCGCGAAGTTCGCGTTGTCGCCCCCGCTCGGCACGATTGGATAGACGTTCTCCTCGGCGTCGACGTGTGCGTCCACGACCGACGGACCGTCGTAATCGAGGGCGGCCCGAAGCGTCGCTTCAACCTCGTCGGACGCTTCGAGACGGAACCCGCGGGCACCGAACGCCTCCGCGAGTGTGTCGAACGCGGGGACCCACGGATACGCCGACGCCATCCGTCGCCCGTCGAAGAAGGCGTCCTGCCACTGCCGGACCATCCCGATAGCGGCGTTGTTGAGGACGACCACCGTGATGTCGAGATCTTCTCGAACGGCGACGGCGAGTTCCTGAAGCGTCATCAGAAACGAGCCGTCGCCGTCGAAACAGACGACCGACCGGTCGTCGTCGGCCGCGAAGCGCGCGCCGACGGCAGCGGGCAGGCCGTATCCCATCGTCCCCAGCCCGTGCGAGGAGATCCACGTCCGCGGGTGTCGGTACGTCCAGTACTGCATCGCCCACATCTGATGCTGGCCGACGCCCGTCGTCACGACCGTCTCGTCGGGCGTCAGCGCGTCCATCGCCTCGACGACGAACTGGGGTTTCAGAGGTTCGTCCTCGGGCGCCGAGTAGTCCATCGCGTACGTCTCTTTCCACCGGCGGCATCGCTCGCGCCACGCCGCGGCCTCGGGGGCCCTAGGCAGGGCGTCGGTGAGCTGAGCGAGCACCGCCGCCGCATCGCCCACGAGCGGATAGTCGGCGTGGACGTTCTTCGAGATCTCGGCGGGGTCGATGTCGACGTGGATCACCTCGGCGTCGGGCGCGAAACGCTCAACGCCGCCCGTGAGGCGGTCGTCGAATCGGGTGCCGACCGCGAGCATCACGTCACAGTGCTGGAGCGCTAGGTTCGCGTATCCGGTGCCGTGCATCCCCGCGACTTCCATCGCGAGGTCGTGGTCTTCAGGGAACGAGCCGATCCCCGGCATCGTCGTCACGACGGGGACGCCGTACGTACCGGCAAGTCGCCGGAGCTCGTCGCACGCCTCGCCCTTGACGACACCGCCCCCCGAGAGGACGACGGGTCGCTCGGCGTCCGCGAGCGCGTCCGCGGCCGCCGTGACGGCGTCACCGTCGGCCGCGTTCGGACCCCGGACACCAGCCGGTCGTCGGGGGGAGCCGGGGGTGCGCTCGGCGTCGGCGAGGGTGACGTCCTTCGGCAAGTCCACCAGCGTCGGGCCGGGCCGCCCGTCGCGTGCCAGCGCGTACGCTTCGCCGACGGTGCCTCCGACCGTGTCCGAATCGGTGGCGAGGTAGTTCGCCTTCGTCACGGGGTCCGTCAGGCCCCTCGTGTCCACCTCCTGAAAGGCGTCCTTGCCGATGAGGTCGGTGGGTGCCTGTCCCGTCAAGGCGAGGACCGGATCGGAGTCCATGTCCGCGTCGGCCAGCCCCGTCACGAGGTTGGTCGCGCCGGGACCGGACGTGGCCAAGCAGACGCCCGGCTCGCCGGCAACGGCGCCGTACGCGGCGGCCGCGTGCGCCGCGCCCTGCTCGTGGGCCATCGTGACGTGACGGATGTCGGAGTGATACAGCGCGTCGTAGACGGGCATGATCGCTCCTCCTTGGACGCCGAAGGCGTGCTGAACGTTCGCGGCTTCGAGCGCCGCGACGACAGCCTCGGCGCCGGTCGTGGCCGTTCGCGGGGGCGATTCCTCGGTCGTGTTCTCGGGTCGTGTCGTGCGTTTTGGCATCGGGATTTGGGGGGCAGCGGGTCCTCGTCGGACGAACCGGCGCCACCGCCGGTCGTCGAGTGGTGCAAGCGGTCGAAATCGGCGGCAGGATGGTGGATGGGGCTACTGGAGCGCCCCAATAATGACAGCAATAGCGACGGCGGACGCACCGCTCCCGACGGGCGAACGTCGGAGCGACGTGCGTCGATGCATCTACCCCCTCCCACACGAGCCGTACGTATCAACGCTTCGATTGGATTCGGCGGGGACGGTGCTCGGAGAGCCGAGGTCGAATCCCACTTCACCGCCGTGGGCGTCGGCGGTATCGTCGCCGGCCGTCCGACCCGTCGTAGTCCGGCACACGCGACGACGGCCGCGCTGTCCGAGGCTGGCGAGCGGGCACACCGCGGAGCCAGACGGGGCGTGACCAGACTCAGCCAGCCCGCGGGGCAGCCGTCGCCACCGCCCCCCGAACGCCGCGAACGACGACCGTCGCCCGGGCGGTGCCGTCGGCGCCCCGAACGGTGATGTCGACGGCGACGGCGACGAGCGCGGTCGTGTTCGCGCGCGTCTGGGTGACGATACCCTCGGTGACAGCGCAGGAGTCGAACGCCCGATCAGTGCCACGGGGACAGGCCACGGCGGCCCACTGCCGGGCCGCGGTGCTGTTACGTGTGATCGAAACCACCACGCCCCGATCCGTCCCCGACGATTCGAGGATCGCGACGGTCGGCTCGAGACGGTCGTCGACCTGCACGGCGAGGGCAGCGTGGCGGTCCGCACTCGTCTCGTTCGCCAGCGCGAGCGTCGCGTCGGCAACCGCGCGTTCGAGCGCCCGCGTCGTGTCGTCGAGCGTTTCGCGCTGGGTCGCCGTGGCGGCCACGTCGCTCCCGGCCCCGACCCCCGCGGTAAGCTGGGCGTACGCGAGCAACATGGGCACCAGCGCGGTGACGACGACCGCGGCCGCGAGCAGAACGAGCTGGCCTCGATTCCGGGTCATCCGTACCACACCCGGATCGTCACTGGACCGTACCGCGTGGGAACCGTCACCGATCCCACGACAGCGGTCGGTGGATGGGGGTAGCCGAACGACCCCCGGGGCGTGCGAACGTGGAAGACCACGTCGGCCGGGAGCAGGGCGACGATTCGTCGACGAGTCGTGGTTCGAGTCCGGGCGAACGACTGCTCCGAGCGGGCGAGCGCGGCCAGTCGGGAGTCACGCCCCCAGTCCGTCGGCTCCGATTCGAGAACGGTCGCAGTGTCCCGAGCTAGCGCGTCGAGTTGCGGCGTCGACGACGTAGGGCCCGCCGCGCCGACGGCGAACCCCGCGGCCACACCCAACACGAGGACGACGCCGACGGCGGCCTCGACGACCGAGAGCGAGAGCTGTCCCCTAGGCATCGACGGTCACCGTCAGCGTCCGCGATTCGGGCTGTGGCGCACGGTACGTCACCACGACGCGGCCGGTGGCGTTCGCGCCGGCGTCGACTCGGATCGTCGTCGGTTCGTACCGGGAGAGGTGGACGGTCGTGTTCGTGTCGAGTCCCGCGCCGTCGTAGAGGACGACGCGCTGGCTCGCGCGGACGGTTCGAATGGTGGTGTTCGGGCCGGGGTCGACGGCGACGGTCACCCGGCCGATACCCCGTGGAATGCGCGCCGTCGATTCCCGGGAGATGTCGACCGTCCGGTCGATTGGCGCGGTACGGGAGACGACGAGGACGGATCGCCGGACGGTCGCACCGCCGGCCGGCGAACCGCGGTCGACGACCGTCTCGCCGTCGAGGGAGATCCGGATGGCGGCCCCCTCCGCGGGCGGGACGAGCGCCTCGACCCGGCTCGCGTTCAGGTCGTCGACGGCGGAGGCGTTGAGCGCGTTCGCACGCGTCGTCGTCGGGGAATCGGCGGCGACGAGGCGGTCCGCGACGGCAGTCGCGGCGTGTCGATCCAGCGGGTCGCGGTCGGCGTCTGCCAGCGCCGCGTCCGCGAACGTGACGCCGACGACCGTCGCTCCGGTGAGGAGGACGAGCGCCAGAACGAGGGCGACGAGGTTGGTCTGGGCTCTCATTCGAGGATCACCCGCACCTGATCGGCGTCGCCGCGCACCCGGACGACGGTCGACTCGTCGCTCTCCCACGTTCCGCTGATGGCGACGCGCTCCGGAAGCGCCAGCGGGACGCGTCCGGAGAGCGCGTCGTCGGGGTGATCGAGAACGAGCACGCCGTTCGCGGCCCGAATCCGGTACGTCGCGCGGTCGATGGTGTCGGGCAGGTCGACGGTCCGGGTCACGTCGACGTAGGTGCTCGGCGGCGGCACCGCCGCCTCGATCCGGTCGGCGGCCGTGACGAGCGTCCGGTCGCTCACCTCCGCCGCGGCCGCCGCGCGATACTCGGGGAGGACGCCGCCGTGGAGGACGGTCACCAGCGACGCGACGTACAGCAGGACCAGTAGCGCCTCCAGTCCCTTGCCGACGACGGGCGTGAGGGCCCGATCAGAATCCCTCACCGTCCCACCTCCAGATTCAGGTCGTGGACGAACACGTACACGTCCCGAACGGCGGGGAACCGCGCGACGACGCTGGGGACGCCGTCGTCGTCGAGCGACTGACGGGTCGTCGTCGCGCCCATCCCGTCGAACCACCGCTCCCAGACGGCGGGCGTTCGCGTCTCGACGGCGACGGCGTACCCTTGCCCGGACAGGTGCCGTCGGGAGTGGGTCACGTTCGTCCGCAGGGTCACCGTCCCCGTTCCGTCGACGGCGACGGCAGGGGCATCGAGGGCGGGCACGCCGACGAAGAGCGTCCCGTCACGGACCGACAGCGGCGGCGACGCGTGGAGGGAAGCCCCGTTCCCGGTGGCACCGATGGTCGCACCCGCGACGTATCGGACCCGTCGCTGGCCTGCGGTGAAGACGAGGCCACCGACCGACTGCTCGAACGCGATGGCGCCGCCGTCGAGAACTCGGAGCGAACGGTCGACGGTCCGGAGTCGACCCTCGTGCAGCGCGAGGCGGCGTTCGTAGCGGCCGCTCCGCTCCGGGTCGAGGGCGGCGTCCATCGAGCCGGCGACGGCTCGGGTTTCCGCTTGGGTCGCACCCGCCTCGACGACCGAGCCGACGGCGACGGTCAGTGCCCCCATACTCACGACGGTCACGGCCAGCAGTATCGCCACGCCGACCGGGGCCGACTGCGCGCGGTCACTCATATCATGCCCACCCCCGCGAAGACGACGTGGCAGACGACCACGAGCGCGCCGGAGTGGAGGAGTGCCTCGTAGCGGCCGCGGCTGGCGGTGCCGGCGAACCAGCCCGACGCCAGCATCGTCGACTGCGTGACGACGTAGAGCCGGTAGCGCTCGCGTGCCAGATCGATGGTCGAGCCCTCGATGACGTAGCCGGAGGGCCCGCGGACGGAGGCGAGCTGTTCGAAGCCGTCGAAGACGTGGAGGCCGACGGCGACGGCGATGCCGACGACCAGCAGGGCGGTCGTCCACCCCACGGCGACGTACGCCAGCAGGTTCGCCCGGAGTTCGCGTTTCTCGTGATACAACCTACCGATCTCGGTCTGGAGCGTGTCGAAGACGGTCCCGGCGTCGCTCCCGGCGTCGAGCGCCCCCGTCACCAGCCCGACCGTCTGCTCGGCCAGCGGCGTGCCGACCGTCTCGACGAACCGTTCGAGCGCCGCCGTGCGGACGTTCTCGTCGACACCCGTTTCGGGCGTCGTGAAGCCCAGATTGAGCGCGAGGTCGGCCACGTCCGGATCGAGCGGGCCGAAGTCCACGTCGCGGGCGACGAGTTCGACCGCCTGCGGGAAGGGTCGCCCCAGATTCACGTGGCCGGAGACGGCGTGGACGAAGTCCTTGATCTCGCGGTCCTTGGCGTCGTCGAGACGGGCGCGGCGGACGCCGACGACGCCGACGGGGAGGGCGTAGGCGGCGTAGCCGAGGAGAGCCACGTCGGCGGGCAGATAGCCGACGGCGTCGAGGAGGAGAGTGGCGGCGAGCGCCGGCAGGACGGCGACGACGGCGGCACTAGCGGGGTTGGTGGTGGCGGAGGCGAGCGTCGCCAGCACGCCGGTCGGACGGTCGTATTCGACGGTCTGGCCGGGCGGACGGAGTCCACCGACGACGACGCTCGCGCCGACACCGAGACCGAGGACGAACAGCGCGCTGGTGTAGACGACGAGCGCCCGGGCGGTGAGCGTGCCGAGTGGTGTCGTGATCGGTTCGGAGAGTGCCGGCGAGATGATCGCGAGAACGGTCAGGACGATGACCAGCAGCGTCGGCAGCACGAGCAGGACCATGAACACCTCCGAGAGGAGTTCGAGCAGGCCGGCGGCGCGCTGTCGGGCGCGGTCCTGCCGGTGGGCGAGCATCCGGCTCTCCATCCGGAGGTAGTTCGCGAGTTCCGCCTCGCCCTGCTGGGCGTGTTCGCTGAACTTCAGGAGGAAGGGGGCGAGCAGTTCCCGTGACGGGGTGTCGCGGGCGATGCGCCGGAGGCCCTCGTGGAGACTCCCCGTGAGCGAAGCGGTGTTCAGCACCTTTCGAATGGACACCGCCGTCTCGCCGTACGGCTCGGTATCGGCGACCTTCCGGAGCATGGTCCGGTGGTCGTCGCCGCCGGACGAGAGGACGTGGAGGTAGCGGGCAGCGCCGGGGAGCGTCCGTTCGATGTCGTTGCGGCGGGCGTTCGCCAGCCAGCGCAGATAGCCGCCGCCGAGGCGGACGGTGGCTGTTTTGGCGATGCTGCCGACGACGACACCGGCGGCGGCCATCACGACAGTCGTCGGTGGCACTGGGAGGGCGAAGCGGGCGAGCGGCACCACGTCACCGACGACGCCCGCCACCGAGATGGGCAGCGTGTCGGCCACCGTCACCGCGACGACGACGGTAGGGAGCGCCACGGCGAGCGCGACCACCCACGAGAGCCCGTAGACGCGAGCGAGATACACGTCGAAGCTGAGTCGCATGTCGGTCCCGCGGTAGCGCTTGCGGTCCCGAACGTGGCGGCGGTCGTCGGCGTGGCGGGCGAACAGGGCGTACAGCACCCGGTCGAGCGAGGAGGCGTAGTCCGTCGGCCGGGCGGCGTCCGGGGGCGAGCCCGGCCTAGCGACGCCGTCGTGTGTCCCACCGTCCGGTACTCGACGGTCCTCCGTCACGTCCCGCCCCCCGGGAAGCGGGCGACGGCTCGGGGGCGTTCCGACATGGGCCGAGGTGCTTCGCCATCGTATATAAACGTTGGACGGACGTTCTCAGATTTGATTTCGCAGAGGCGAACGCCTCGGCCGGTAGCGTTCAGATAAGGATCAAGGATGAGGCGGTGCGATTTTTGAGTGCTCTATGCTCGAAGCCGCCCGCCTCAACGGTGGTAGCGACCGCTTTAGTTAGGATTTGTGGAGCGAGAGTCGACCCCCGGGCCCGCGATGAAGCTCGGTATTCGACCCCCATTTAGCTTTCCTATCACTTTTGAATACTACATTGATTCTTGATAATTTGGGCATTGAGCACTGTCGGCCCACTGTTCACAACTGGTGCAGAAGGCTGATTTACAGCCGCTTGATGGTGTCGAGCCGGATCACGTTACGGTTGACGAAACTGTGATCCAGCTCAATGACGAACGGTTCTGGCTGTACGCTACGGTCGATCCTGAGACAAATCGCTTGCTGCACGTTAAACTCTCTCCGACGAGAAATCAATCGATTACCGAGATGTTCCTCGCCGAACTCCGCGAGAGACATCTCGTCAATGACGCGCTCTTTCTCGTTGATTCTGCACCGTGGCTGCAAGCGACACTCCACCGATAGGACCTCTATTACAGATACGAAAACAGGGTAATCGGGAACAGTGTCGAACGTGTCTTTCGAGAATTAAAATGTCGAACAAACTAGTTCTCAAACTGTTTCAGTCATACCGAAGCAGACACCGTCGAAGATCGGCTTCAAGCGTTCGCCTTCGCATGGAACTAGCTAATCTGAACGCGACCATTTCAGTCAGAGATGACATTCGATATCGTCCGCGAATTCGGCCAAATCATAAAATTTAAAGATAGTATTGATTTTTGATTTATTTCGAGAAAAAGTAGTGCAATCGGCCGTGGGCAGCGGGTGCCGGACAGAAGCTACCACAAACGGTGTGAATTCTGATCAGATTGTGTCGAAACAAACCACTAAATCAGTTCAAAGACGCCCATATTGGCTATACGCCGGTATCAGAGCCCGGTGAGTTCTACTGAACGAACTGGGGGCTATACTCTCCCGTCGCTCACGATCCCGCGTCTGTTTTACGCAGATTGACTCACCGGAAACGCCCTCCTCCTTGCAAATTTTCTTCAGACCACCCCGTGAAAATCTCCTCGTCGAGTTCACGAGCATTTTGATCGGGGACGCACCGTGGTGTAGGCAGCCTGCCACCGCGGAGGGGCCGATTCAAACAGATGTTATACGAGAAATGACGGCTATCAAATATGTATTTTATGTAGGACAAGGGACAAATGAATAATTTTCTGATATTTACTGTTCTCTCGAAGCAATCACCACTGAAAAATCGGTTGCAAGCGCGCGCCTAGAAGCAGCTCCATTGTATACGACCTCACCGACACGGTTCTCACGATCCGACGGCTACAGTGTTCCGATGAGGTGGAGAGACATCCCAGCGAAGCCGAAACGATCTAATTTCTTGACAACACGGCCCATGTCGGTTCGTTGACCGTGATGCGGTGGAGAACGTAACATCGAACGTTATCTCTGCGAGTCTTAACGAGAACAGACGAGACTGCAGTTCTGTCAACCACCGCAGTGAATGGCGTTCGTTCGCGTCTTTTTTAGTCAGAGCTGATCGAAGAACCCCCTATATATGGTCCAATCAGGCGAACGCCAAATGTGGTAGTGTCTAGATAAGCTGGTTCCATGCGAAAGCGAACGCCTGTAACCAGTTTTTCAGCGGTACTCGGTTCGACGTGGCTAAACGTATTTGAGAATTGGCTGGTTCGTCGTGTTACTTCACGAAAGATACGTTCGACAGCATTCCGATTCCCGTGTATGACATGCTGGACCATGCCACTGGCAGGCCGTCTGCAACTAGGGGTGCGCCGTCGACGAGGAAAGTTCCATCGTCGACTCGTTGTTTCTCACGGAGTTCTGAGAGAAACATCGAGGTATTCGCGGTCCTTGTCGAATATAGCCGAACGTGGAGCAGACGGTTGGTGTCGGGCTCGACCGCAGCGTACAGCCAATATCGCTCATCATTGAGTTGAATCACGGCTTCATCGACCGCAACCTGATTCGGTTCAGCTCCATCTGTGGGCTGTAAATTGGCCTTCTGCACCCACCGATGCACAGTACTTCGATGACGATCGGCACCCAAAATCTCAAGAATTGAGACGGTATCCGAAAGGGATAGGCCGGCTAAATGGGGTCGGATACCGAGCTTCATCGCGGGCTCGGGGGTCGACTCTCGCTCCAGAAATTCTAACTCGATGCAACCGCTATCGCCGCTGAGGCGGGCGAACGAGAGCATGAATCACTCACATCTTTGACCGCCTCGTTCCTTATCGCAACACTACCTCAAATGTGAGTACAAACGCTCAAGGGGAACTCGGAGATATTTTACACAGCATGGATACGTTGCGGGTGCAATACGATGAGTCGCAGGACGCCGAACCTGTCGAATTCCTTATAGAGCAGGTGGCCGAATTCACGTCACAGGATCCAATGGAACTCTCACCGCTAATTGGACAGGTTGAGCCAAACGCTCTCACCTCACTTTTGACCGACTATCGATCCTCGGATTCCGAGAGTATCGAATGGATGCTGGAGTTTTGTTGGGGGGATGTGGTGGTCACCGTGCAGGCAACAGGCGAAATCGTCTTTCGTCGTCCAGAACCAGAAGACGACTTCGGAGTGCAACAGCTCCTCAAACGGTCGGGGGTCAATCCATCGCTATCCTGACTGCGTAACCTGAACCGCGCAGTCTTACGGACGAAGCCCTCGGGCATCCAAACGACCACGAATCGTGCCAGTGGTTGGTATTCTCGTCACCCTGAAGACGGGTGTTAGCTTTGCGTTTTCGGTACGAAATGACTGCCAAGCCACGCAAGACGATCGTTGGCAGAGAGTTAGGTTTCTGTCTCAGTGAACAGCTGCTCCATGATTTTACCAACGCCACTTCGGAGGTGCTGATGGACTGTCGAGGGCGAAATGTCGAACCTCTCTGCCAATTCGGTTCCACTGATATTTTTCGGCCGTTTGTAATATCCCAGCTGGTACGCCGTTGCCAAGATTTCGATCTGTCTGTCTGTCAGCTCACCAAGCAGGCCCTGGCGTGATGCACCTCTCAAGTCCGAATCAATCATTCGCTTGGTACGAAGAGTACACTCACCAACGAGTTCTTCAAGACAGTCAACTACGGCAGTGATAGAGGATGCGGGGAGTTGGATCGTAACTACTTCAGTTGACGTATCGCTCTCTACGGCCAAGATAGTCGCGCGATACTGGTTCAACTGCCGCGTGACATCAGTAATCGATGTCGCTGATCGGCCCTCAATCGTAGCGCTAAAGAGATACGTGTCGCTCGCCTGCGTCACGTCAAGATCAGCGAACTGCGGTTGGTTTTCAAAGTACGACACTAACACCGCTCGATCAGCAGCCTCAGCTTCACCATGAAGAGTGATCGTGCTGCCGTCATCGAAGTGAACAGTATCAGCGTCGATTGTGATCTCTGAAGGAATATCAGGAAAGAACAGCCGACTCCCGGTGAACTCAAGATCAACCATCGCAGAGGTGGATGTCTCCGCCTCACCGAGATATCCGAGGAGAAGACCCGCACAGTCACAAAGTCTCGTAGCGCACTCGAGGACCCCCTGCGAAAAACCATCGATATCGTTGGCAACGATCTCGAGGCCAGCATAGACGCGACCGTTGTGACTGATTGGGATGGCAACCGACGACTGGTATCCGGAGTTCGACAGCCACTGTGCCCACTCGTCGTAGCGTTCTTCCCTTCCGACATCCACGAGCGTCGTCAGTTCGTTCTGATTGACGGCGGTCCACATCGGCGAGGCACTCGGGGCGCCGTCAACGCCTTCACCGTGTTCGACTGCTGGCCCGCCGTCGATGGCTTCCACGACCGGCGTGAGTCGGGCGTCGTGCGCGTCCCATCTGCCGACCCACGCGTTAGCGCCCTGATTCGCACCGAATTCGGCTAGCACATCGAACACCGATTCCGGCGATTCGGCCACCAACAACTCGTCATGTGTTCGTCCGAACGTTCGCAGTCGCTCGATTCGCTCCGTCACCTCGTGAAACACGTCGACGAGATACGTCCGATCGTTAACGGTAACTGTCTCACGACGAATATCGACCGGCACTCGCTCACCATCGGTCCGATTGACCCAGACCTCCTCGCCGGGCTGTGACTGGAGAACAGCACCGCCCTCCCGAACGGCCGTCTGAAATGCCTCGCGGTACTCGTCGCGCTTGTCGAACGGATGAAGCTCCCACTGCTCCGAGCCGATGAGTGATCCCCGCGATCGAACGAACAGGTCCGCCGCTGCGTGGTTGGCTTCCACGATGATGCCCGTTTCGGCCTCTGCGACGACGAGCGGTTCCCCGATGTGCATCATCACGTGTTCCCGAAACTGTGTGTTCGAGACGTTCGGGAAGACAGTCTCGGTGGGTGTTCGCTCACCGAATGCGTCCCCATCCGGAGCGAGGAGGCTGTGCGGGACGCCTCCCGAGGGATGAGCCACTCCTTGGAGTTGCTCATATATTGTCGCCGTATCGTCGAGATCGACGGTGGTCGTGCCGTGTGTCTCTCGAAAGCGGACTGTCCTCGACTCGCTATCCACGAGGACGCGCGGCACCTCGTCGGGCAGCTCGTTCACGGTTTCTGCGTGCCGTTGGGCGGTCTCCTGCGTGCAGACGACGGCTACGACGTCTGTCCAGTCGCGAATATCCTCAACCCGTCGCTGCTCGATCGGTCGTGCGTCCCGAGCGGAATCAGTCGGCTCGGCGATGGCTGCCCACGCCTTCGACGCGTCGTCTCCCAGTAACGCGACTATCCGGGGGTCCTCGCTCGATGGCGTCATCTACTCAGCAGATACGTCGGTGTATTTTCATAAACGTTCAATCTATCGAACACGGGTTCACGGCCGTGTTTCGTGTCAACACTCGAAGATCATTCCGGAGGGGGTCGGATGCGTGATCACCGCGCTGCCACGGGTGCAGTTCGGTCAGTCTTCTGGGTCGCGCGTGGGTGGGTCAGTGCTTATCCTCCACTACTGTAATCTGCCCGATTGAATCGATTGTAATAATTAATTTACGATATCTGAATCGGAACGTCCCCCGAGAGAGGTTGGGAAGATCCACACCCTGTTCACCAAACAATCCATCGAGCGAATCCGTCGGCAGTTGGTGCTGGAGGTCGTCAATAGCACTTTGTCGGATCCCCAGATAATCACTCACGGCAGTGATGATACTCTCCGTGATTGACGTGTCTCTCTCGGGGTCGTGCCAGTAGATTTCGAGACCAGACGCTGTCGGATCGGTGTCGAGCGAGGGGTCCATGGTTGTCATGCTATTATGTCTGTGTTGTAACAATCATTGTGAATAGAAACAAATTATTCTATCGGTTGGCCGCCAGCGTAGAGTAGAGTATCAGTCAACAAAATCAACTATACGCAGACGCAACTGCGCCGATCTTCAAGCTGCGTCCCACGTCACGCGGTCGTAAGACGCGTCGAGCGCTTGTGCGTCGTCGGGCAGGAGTGCAACGACCAGATACGCCGGATACTGCTCGAAGTGTTCGATGAGTCGCGCGATACGCGGCGCATCCAGTGCTTCCAGCGAGTCGAGGAGCATGAAGGGAACCGTTTCGTAGACCTCGTGGACGAGGTATCCCGCGAGGGCGAACACCAAGCCAACCACTTCCCGTTCGCTCTCGGAGAGGTGGTCGATCGTGTCCTCGTAGGCCGCGCCCTCGTCGGATTCTCTGACGATGTGCAGCTCGAAGCGCCCTTCCGAAACTGTTCGCCGTCCCCGTTTGACCGACCGCTCGACGCGCTCCAACCAGACCCGTGCGATATTCTCGTATGCGAGCAAGTCCAGCACCTGCGCCATCTCCTCGTTGAACGATTCGACGGCCTCCGTTTCGAGATCCTCTATCCGCGTCCGAGCGTCCTGCAACTCTGTTGCGACCTGTTCGCGCTGCTCGCGCAGTTCGTCACGCTGTTCGAGTTCGGACTCGATTGTGGCGAGACGCTCGTCGATCTCTGAAACCTCGTCTCGATGTTGTTCGAGGGAGAATTCACACTCGTTGAGCTCCGTGTGATGATCGAGCAAGTCTTCCTGTGTCTGATCCCGAAGCGACTCAGCACGCTCTTCGAGTCGTTCGCTCTCCTCAACGAGTGAGTCGCGCCTGTCTTCGAGTTCCGACACCTCTTCTGTCCGACGGTCAAGCTCAGATTCGATACGCGTCCGTCGGTCTTCGAGTTCGGAACGGCGCTCGACCCGCTTCTCACGCTCGTTTTGCGTCTTGACAGCGTTTTCGAGTTCAGTGCGGAGTTCTTCCCGGCGCTCGCGTTTGTCGTCCCGCAGATCACGAAGCTTTGCGGTTACCCCTTCGATCTGCTCACGGTCGACTTCCGAGCCGCACGTCCAGCAACGCACCTCGTCGGTCTCGACCAACTGGTCGGAGAGGGAATCACTGCCGCCCGTGTCGAACGCTTCCGCAACCACGTCACCGCGTGTCCCCTCGAGCGCCTCCGAATTGAATTGAATAATCGTCTGTAGTTCGGTGATCGTCTCGTTGAGATCCTCGATGTGGCTCCGGAGCTGATCGATACGAGCCGACAGGTCGCCTGCCGTCTGAGGTTCGTCAAGTCCGTCGAGCTTCTCGGCGACTTCCTCTCGCTCTTTACGGAGCGATTCGATACTTTCTCGCTCCGTCTCAATCCGGTACCGAACTTGCTCAAGCTCTGACTGGACGGATTGCAGCTCGTCAAGGACTGACGAGAGTTCGCGCTGACTCTCCTGTTCTGCGTCGACGCTGGATTCGGCCTCTTCGATCCGTTCTTTCAACTCCTCACGCTGCGTCTCGAGTTCGTCGATGTCTTCCTCGAGTTCTTCTCGGCGGAGTTCGAGGTTTTGCCGCTCGTCTTCGAGATCCGAGAGTGACTCGAGTCGGTCGTCGAGGCGGTCTCGCTCCGCCCGGAGTTCTTGAATGCGCGATTCGATAGCCTCGGTATCGATCGGTCGGACGATGACGTCTCGAAGTTCTCGTTGATTGGCGACGGCCTGTCGAGCTTCGTTCGACTCCAGCAGAAACGCGAAGAGGTCTGCGACAGTCGCATCCGCGAGGTACGGTTCGCCGTCCAACGCGACACCCGTTCCCTGCTTCGAGAGTCGACGGGTGTATCTCTGGCCGTCGATCTCGAGCTCGACCCGTCCCTCGTCGGCATCACTCTTCAACGACACGTCGTCGCTCCCACAGGCGGTCATGATGGCGCTGAGGAAAGACGTACGATTCGTGGCGTTTCGGCCAGCTAGAAGTGTCGTTCCGGGGTTGAGTTCGACATCCACCTCACTGATACCACCGATATTCTCGACGTGGACGGTCGCCGAGGTAACATTAGGGGAAGCCATCAACTACTGCTCCCTCCGTGAAACCCTGCCTCCGTCCATCGCCACAGGTGGCTTACTCATCGGTAGGAACCTCTCGGCGTCGGCAGTTGCAACCACCCTGTTCTGCGAGCGCAGACGGCGTCAGTCGCGTGTCACAGTCCGGACACGTGATGTGAACAGCGACATCAACGTCGTACTCGTCAAGATCAACGAGGTCGTTCCGCTTCCATTTATCTACGATATCGGTCGTAACTGTCTGGAGACGCGCCCGAAGCTTCCGCATTGACACGATATCGTCCTCAGTCGTATCCTCTATCGCCTGCTCGTCGTCGCGCCTCACGCCACGATGCTGTGTCAGATAATTATACACGGATTGATATGAAACAAACGCATCCTCCAGTTTGTCCACATCAACGCCCTTCTCAGCGAGGTTACGCCGAGCGTCAGTACGCATCCCTGCAGTGACATCATCGTCGGTTAGCAGCCGGTAAACGTTCTCGGCCTCCCCATCGAGCAGATGTTCCCCAGCGCGCGACTGTGCCGCACGGACGAGGCGGCGGTTGACGAGCTGCGCCAGTTCGCGGAGACTCTGTCGTTCGTACCCCTCACCCGTCCATCGGTGGACGAGTTCGTCACCGAGGCCGTCCAGTCCGTACTCAGCAGCAACTCGTTCGATCTTTGGGCCACGTCCACCACGATGCGTGACCCGCCCGGGCGTCCCCTCACTGGAACTTGGATCAGACATTGGTGAACCAAGCAACCCACCAGATATATTCGTTTTGGCTAGATACCGGACATATTTGGTTGCTAGAATGATAACTAATCGTGGTGGACAGGTCGAGCAAGGCAGGAACTATATTAAGTAAAGAGTCGTCGAAGTGGGGACTAAATCGGTGAAAACGACCGGTCTGGTCATACGCGATCAACCGACCTCGTTCACTGCTACTGGCGGACGGCAGTGGGTTCTGAACAGGTACTACAGGTGCTCAGAGCAGTGTATTGTATATAAAATACAGTACTAATACGATGTAGAAGGTCATATAGGTTTACAGTTCAGCTCGAAGATACCTATACAACTGGTAGCTGACACTGCAATTCGAGCCAGTATAGGTCGAGATACGGTACTTCATTAATTTTAGAGAGATTAAAAGTGGCCAATATAAGAAATTTTAAATCTTGCTTCGGCATTGCCATTATAAAACGGAACTTATTCAATAATGTAGTTTATTTACACGACCGACGCAGGCACGATTCACGTCAAAGGTTCTCGTGAGGCAAGGCGTCGGGAATTCTTCCGTTCTATTGTGGTGTGTTACCTGAGATTATGCGTAGAGCGACGAGGAAGGAATACGTAGACGATCAGTTGACGCAGATCTCAGCGAACGCTGCCCGACATCTCTGCGTCTGGGTTATCAGTCCACCGATCGTTCGCCGACATGATCTGACGACCGACGCCACCCCCCGTCACACCTCCACTCTCTGTCGTCAAGAAGCCCTGTTCAAACACCTTGTCGTGGGTCGCCTCGGCTCTTCCAAGACTGTTTTCCGCTCCTGCAATTACACTCGTCCGCCCGTGAGAGACAGTGGAGAGCCGCCACGTCACGAATGGCACACACCCGCCATCATCTTGTCGCGGCTGCCGCCTATCACGCCGGTTAGCGATACTGGAGCCAAGATATAACGAATTTACGAGCGTCACAATAGCCAGTTACGGAACAACGACGCAGTTCGACATCGAAGCAACTTCCGAGGGATACGCCGTCAGCAAGCGGATTCGGCCGATCGCGAGCGAGAACGATTGCTGTCGGTGCGAGTCCAATAAAAAAGCCGCAACCGCGTCTGCTGACCGCTTTCGGCGGTCAGTCGTGATTACTTTAGTTCTCGCGCCGAGCGGCCAGCAGCGCAGCCGCGACGAGCGCGATGACAGCGACGATGGCACCGAAGCCGGGGCCGCCGCCCTCAGTGGGCGTCGGCGTGGCCGTCGCCGTCGGCTCGGGCGTCGGCTCAGGCGT